>WLWF01000077.1_pt1 | contig 82508 bp, 92 predicted proteins | sample 6718331 | NCBI WGS metagenome assembly WLWF01 (sample SAMN12718692, study PRJNA515312) | sponge metagenome | isolation source: marine sponge | host: Mycale hentscheli | place: New Zealand: South Island, Marlborough, Capsize Point | collected 2003-05-01 | reverse complement strand
CTGTTTTCGATACGAGGTTCAGGCTTCCGCGATACAGATTCACTGATTAATGGTCTGCGATATGCATAAACGAGCGAGTTAGGCCGTCTTTCCTATCTGGGAGGGGCGGCCTCTCTTCATGGGATGAGCCGTGGTGATCAACAGCTGGATCCAGGTCTCTGATGCGCAGCTCATCCCCCTCTTCGTTCTCCGAGCAGCAAAGGGTTGTAGGCGATCGAAATGCCGAACTCTTCAGCAAATTCAACCACCCTGCACCAGGCGCGGGCGGTCCGATGCAGATAAATCCTGGCGGCCATGCAGATTGCATCCCATCCGTTCAACGTTGACAAGCAGGGACGCTCCGCCAATGTCTCTGCGTTCTTTCTCAGTCTTCAGCAGGGTGTGTATCGCTACAAACAAAACCATGGACATGCAGGATCCTTTGCGCAGCGGCGTCGAGCTGCTGACAAAAGGGAGAGCACGAGCGGCCTGAGAAACCGCTCGTTTTTTTGCTCTGTTTTTTAAGGATAAAGATGGCTGACTAACAGAAGCCGATGGGACAGGTTTCTAAGCATCAAAGAAACGACTGACAAGCCTTTTACATCACACCAAAAAGGAACGGTGAAATGAATGGTTCATGACCTTAAGTAATCGCTCTGGAGCAGTCGGATCCATGGGGAGACCCTTGGGATTTAAGAGCCCGAGTTGCAACAGCAGTCCAGCCTGATCCCAATAAATGTGCTCGTAGGCCACCTTCTCGTCGTGAAGGCCAACAATGACAACAACAGCGATCGTTACTTTCCTCCCAGTGGATTCCACTGCGGGAAGGAGGTGTTCGATTTTTGGGTGTGGGTAAATTTGATCACAACCTCATCCACGAGGCGCTCTCCATCAATGGTTCGTGACACCGGCACGAATTTTGCATCGGGTGGAAAGAACTAGCCGATTAACTGCTCTGCATAAAAGCGAAGAACGCTTTCTTGACCCACGACGCCGGAACCGAAACCAAATCTGCTGCAAGCTCTACCTGATTGGGCGCATCAAACAGTTCAGAGGCATGGAGATAACCAGCTTCAACAGATGGGATTGCTTTTGATACCACTTTCTTTCACCCCATCTCGGGTGCCCAGCCTGCGCTGCTCTGCCAGGTGGGCGCCCAGAGCTTGCAAGTCTTGGTGAGGTGCTGGCCCTGCTGCAGCTGCTGCTGCCGGATGTTGCAAGCAACCAGCGTGTGGCAGTGCTGATCAACACCATGCCTGAAGTGCTGGCACGCCACGCACACATTGGAACACCGGCAGTTCTGCAGCTCCCGATCATCCACATAGCTCCACTCCTCCATAACCCCCTCGCTTTAGTACAGACGTACTAGCTTAAAGGGTGGAAGTCGTGGTGCTGGTGAACGCCCAACCAGAGACAACGACCAGGCGATGAAGCAGCAGTCAAAACAAACAGACAAAAGAAAACCCCGCCAAAGGCGGGGTCTCTCGGCTTCTTATCGGGCGTGATTCCTTGTTTCCACTCCGTGAAGAAGCCCTCCTCACAAATCAATTGTGCTTTGCGATTGGCACTGTGCCACTTTCTGCCAACACTTAGGTGACTGTCACAAGATTTCTGTTTTTAATAGTCCCGTCAACCCTGACAAAGGATTGACTCCTCACACCCCCCAAAGAAGGCTTCGTCGCCTTCTTTTTTTATGCCTGCTGCCTGGAGACCCACAAGCAAAACGGCCGGGCTTTACCTTTCGTTACAAATGGCCTAAGCTTTGTTACATAACGAAAAGAACCTGATCCGATGACCGACTACTCAACCGCCATCTTTGGCCTGATCGCCTTCACCGGAATCGTTTCCGCTGCCGTGGTTTACATCCTTGCCCAGCCTTCCGATCTGCCAGTCGTGAAGAAAGCAAAAGCAGCTCAAAGCTGAGTCCCCTACAGAACACTCTTACCGGTTCAACCCATGAACACTCAAGATCTTCTCGTGCTTCTTGTGAGCTTCGGGACCGCCTGCTTCGCTCTCAATATCTACAAATTGAATCAAGCGCCTCAACAGTGAGCTTTTCAAAGCTTCACCAGGTTGCCACTACATGTAGAGCGTTCCTTGGACGGGATCAGCAAACGTATGTCGCTTGAGGGAGCGATCTTCCAATAAATAAAAAAAGATCTCTTTGGAAAGAGATCTTTTTTTATGCCGGAAATTTCTTTTAAGTCGCGTTAGCCGAGCCAACTTAAAAGCACCTGCTTCAGAGAAGGAATGCTCCATTGCTGCAGCTCTTCATCTGCCGCCCACTGAATAGCCCGAACCCGTTCTTCTGGGTAATGAAAGGCCTCAGTGATCTTTCGAAAAAGAGCAAGCTCTTGGGCATTGATGTCTGTCAAATCATCTTGATCTCTGGAGACCATGGCCGTGAGATAGGCCAGTTTGACGGCAAGATCTCGTTCTTCCTTTGACTGCAGTGCACTCAAGCGCTTGAAAAGATCATCATGCTCAATCCGCTGAGTGCTTCCCCTTGCCACGCTGATGTTGCGTGACGGCGATGAATAACCTTCAACCAAACGGTTTTTCAAGGCATCACGATCTTCCTGAAGGCCATGGCTATCAATAAGAGACAGGATCAATTCCTCTTCTTCCTCAGACATTGAGCCATCACAGTAGGCAACCTCCTGGACAAGCTGAAGCAGGGTTATGGAGCTGCTCTCGTTCATCTTCAAGGCGTCTTCTTCCCGACCTTCTAGCATCATCTCTTCGTAAAATGGAGCCCCGTAATCGACATTGAGGATTGGGAGGGGGACACGACATTTGCCAAGAAGGGCGGCGATCCCCCACACCATGGATGCCGCACAGATCCAGACCGCTTAAGGAAGGCAAAGACTTGGCATTGCAGTGATCACACTGATTCGTGAGTTGCTTCTTCCCATCAGCCAGCCGAAGAAAGCTTTGGCCAAAAGAAAACCCCGCCAAAGGCAGGGTTTCTCGACTTCTTAACAGGCGTGTTGCCTTGTTTCCACTCCGCGAAGAAGTCCTCCTCACATAAGCATTGTGAATGAAGAAGAACAGCGTGCAAGACACGTCTTGTCACTTGTTGGATTGCCACAAAGCCTGAGCCTTGACCTATAAAGAACGTGTCAACTCCTGACAAAGGATTGACTCCTCACACCCCCCAAGGAAGGCATCAAACACCTTCTTTTTTTATGCGGTGACCCATCCATCTCTTGAGCCCTTGCCGCCGTAGGCCTGCATGGCTTGAAAACTCCAAAAGAGCGCTCTTCGCGAGCAAAGCCCTACAGACAGCGAAACAAACAAGTCTCTACGTGTCAGTTAGTTGACTGAGTGGGACATTTTTCATAAGGATGGATGCGGCCATCTCCTCACAAGATTTGGCTCCTCACACCCCCCAAAGAAGGCTTCATCGCCTTCTTTTTTTTTGCCAGTCATTGCAACGAAGCACCCCCCTGTGTGCTCTTGCAATCCATCATTGGCGCGCCGCGATCAAGCACGGTCGCTTCCTCAAGCTCAAGACGGGTGGTTGACTTATCTGATGACTGTCCCCAGGTCATGCCCACAGAAGCCTCGATGGGGCCATTGAAAGAACTCGCATGATCGGCTGGCTACAAGGAGAACGCATCGAACACTGGAGTCAGGGCGGACGTCAGGGATTGGTTATTGCCTGCGCAGGTGTGGGCTATGAGGTTCAACTGGCTTCGAGGTACCTACAACCTCTCTCCGCAGGGACAACTTGCACCGTCTGGATTCATCAGGTGCAAAGGGACGATGGCTCGAGTTTGTTTGGCTTCCCAGATCGCAGAGAAAGAGATCTGTTTCGCGTTCTGATCAGCGTGAATGGGGTCGGTCCTCAAGTGGGGCTGGCGTTGCTGGAGAGCTGCAGCGCTGCCGAGTTGATTGAAGCGATCATCGATGGAGATCTGCGACGCCTCACCCAAGCGCAGGGCGTAGGCAAACGCACAGCAGAACGCCTTGCGGTGGAACTTCGCGATCGACTGGGTGCATGGAGTGCAGATCAAGACAATGATCGTTCCGACCTCTCCCTTGTGGACAGAAGTGATCTCAAATCACTGCCGATTGATCCCGACCCCCTGCAGGATTTACAGCTCACCCTCAGCACACTCGGATATGAGGATTTAGAGATCCGCCGCGCGATGCGCGCTGTGACCAATGGAGAAGACGTCCCGGCATCGGATGACGGGGATGGGTGGTTACGCGCAAGCCTGCGTTGGTTGAACCGCCCTTCGTCCTAATCGTGACCATGAAGAGGTAAATTAGTTGTTTGCACAAGTAGGGCCGGACGCTTCGCATGTCGCTCGATACAACTGAAAAGCAGCAACTCATCAACAGCCACCAAACCCACGCCACCGACACCGGATCGGCAGAAGTTCAGGTCGCCATGCTGAGCGAGCGCATCTCGAAGCTCAGCAGCCATCTTCAGCAAAACATCCACGATTATTCGTCCCGCCAGGGACTGCTCAAGATGATTGGTCGTCGCAAGCGTCTGCTTGGCTACGTCCGAGGCAAGAGTGAGCAGCGCTACAGCGATCTCATTTCTAAGCTTGGAATCCGCGGCTAAGCAAGCTGCACAGGATTTCAGGGACCCCATGGCTGATCGACGCAACTCTCTGCCCTTCGAGCCGCGCCGGTCAGCAGAAGGATCGAAAGCACAATCCAAATCCAAACGGTCTGCCTCTCAATCAGGAAGCAGTCAACCCATTCCCAAGTCTGTTGCCAACCGAATGGCACGACGCGTGGCGATCGCCACAGGCATCCCTTCAATCATGGGAATGGGTGTTTTCGTTGGAAGTTATTTCCTGGTCTCACGTCAGATCATGGATGTTCCCCCTGGGATCACCTTGCTGGCCTCTGGTGGTTTCTTTTTGTTGGGACTAGGGGGTCTCAGCTATGGCGTTTTATCAGCCAGTTGGGAACAGAATGCAGGGACCTTGCTGGGACTCGAGCACATCAAGCCCAACATCCAGAGAATGCGCGAATCCATTCGTGCTCAAAAACAGACCTAAATCAGCGCCTTAATTCAGGAGAGGTTCGCTGCATGTCACGTTGAAGGACTTCTCTTGAAGATGAAGAGCGGCTTCAGAGGCATCGCGAACACAAAATTGTGGTCCAAGACGCACATAGCGAACCGTATTTCCTTGGCGCACTGCGGCAACAACCGGGACTCTGACGCCTAACTGTTCCTGATCTGGGCGGTAGGCCTGAAGGCATTCGCGCAATTTGTGTTGTACAGCCACATCACTGGCCTGTTCTGGATCAAGTTCCACCATCAGTAAACGCAGATCATCAATCGCTCGACAGTCATCCACGATCAATTGGACCCGCTCGTCGCGGCGATCCACGGCGGCCCAAACCAACAAACGAGCCTCAGCCATCAGGTGATCAGCCAAACGGGCATAGCTTTTGGGGAAGACCACCGCTTCACAGGATCCAGTGAGGTCTTCCAAGGTCAACACCGCCATTCGATCCCCTTTGCGAGTGGTGACCTGACGCATCTCACTCACCATCGCAATCGCACTGACCTTGGCTTTGTCGGCTTGTTCTTCCAAACTGCCGAGGCCGATAGGGGCCAAAAGTTTCGCCGGAGCAGTGAGCTGTTTTAACGGGTGATCGGAGAGATAGAAACCAACAAGGTCCTTCTCAAGCCTGAGCTTTTCAGTGGGGTGGTAATCCTTCACCGGAGGAGCCTTGGGCGCCAAGCTGAGGTCAGTTCCTGCCTCATCAGCGCCCTCACTGGACGCTGCCATCAAATCAAACAAGTTGCCCTGTCCGCTGGCGCGATCTTTGGCCCTGGACGTAGCCCAATCAAGAAGAAGGTCTAAATCAGCCATCAGTTGAGCCCGATTCGCCTCGGGCTCAAGAGCATCCATCGCTCCGCAATGGATCAGCGACTCCATACTTCTGCGATTAAGCACCGCAGAGGGAAGACGATCACAGAGATCAGCAAGGGATTGGAATGGCCCCTCTGATTCCCTAGAGCCAATCACGGCGCGAATCGCGCCATCACCAAGATTGCGAACAGCTGACAACCCAAACAGGATGCGATCACCCTTAGGAGTGAAATCAATCCCAGATGCATTGATATCTGGAGGCATCACTTCGATGCCCATTGCGTTGCAATTGGAGATATAGCGTTGAACTTTGTCGCTGGCTCCAGCATTCACTGTGAGCAAGGCGGCCATGTAAGCCACCGGATAATGCGCTTTTAGATACGCAGTTTGATAAGTAACAGCTCCGTAGGCCGTGGAGTGGCTTTTATTAAAACAGTATTCAGCAAAGAGAACCATTTGGTCAAAGAGTTCGTCAGCGATTTTCTTATCCACACCACGATCGGAAGCGCCTTGCACAAAGATTCCACGATGTTTCTGCATTTCCGACACCTTTTTCTTACCCATGGCGCGACGAAGTAAATCCGCTTCTCCCAATGAATAGCCAGCCATATCCTGAGCAATTTTCATAATTTGCTCTTGATAAACCATGATCCCGTAGGTTTCTTGAAGGATCGGCTCAATTGAGTGATGCGCGAAATCAATCGCCTCACGACCATGCTTGCGGTTAATAAATTTTGGAATCAGTCCTGCGTCTAAAGGACCAGGACGATAAAGAGCCAAAATCGAGGAAATATCCTCTAAAGATGAGGGCTTGAGATCGCGAACGATTTGACGCATCCCCGTTGATTCCAGCTGAAAAATGCCTTCTAAGTCGCCACGAGCAAGCAAGGCATACGTTTCAGGATCTTCAAGCGGAAGCTTATCTGGATCAACTCTTTCTCCAATCGTGGTAGCAACAAGCTCCAGAGTTTTATCAATCATCGTGAGATTTTTAAGACCCAGGAAGTCCATCTTCAGAAGCCCCATCGACTCCACATCTTCCATGAAGTATTGAGTAATAACCTGTCCATCATTATTTCTCTGAAGGGGAACAAGTTCATCCAGAGGATCCGCTGCAATCACAACTCCAGCAGCATGCACTCCGTAGGTTTTATTCGTCCCTTCAATGCGCATTGCCATGTCGACCCAACGCTTAACGACAGGATCTTTCTTGTACTTTTCGCGAAATTCAGGATTGGGAGATTCCTCACCGATCATGGCTGCCAATTTCGCTGGTTTGCCGCGTACGACAGGAATCAACTTTGCGAGTCGATCAGCATCGCCATAGGGAATATCAAGAACCCTTGCCACATCTTTTAGAACCGCCTTGGACGTCATGCGGTTAAAAGTAATGATCTGAGCCACCTTGTCTTCGCCATAACGGCGCGTGACATAGTCGATCACTTCTCCCCGACGTTCGATACAGAAGTCGGTGTCAATATCAGGCATCGACTTCCGTTCTGGATTCAGGAATCGCTCGAACAACAGGCCATTCTTCACGGGATCGATATTGGTAATTCCAAGCGCATAGGCCACCAATGACCCCGCCGCTGATCCACGCCCCGGTCCAACGGGAATTCCCTGCTCTCGCGCAAAGCGGATGTAATCCCACACCACAAGGAAATAGGTGGGGAATCCCATCTGTTCCATGATCTTTAATTCATGGGAGAGACGATCTCCATAGATCGGATCAATGGCAGTTTCGGAATCAATCTCCAATCGGTTGCGTAAACCCTGCTCCGTCACTTCCTGGAGATAACTCACAGGAGTGTGTGGCTCTGGGATTGGGAAACGCGGCATCTGATACCGGCCAAGAATGTCGTAATCCTCAACTTTTTCTGCAACTTGTACAGTGTTGCTAATTGCTTCCAACACCACATCTGGCTCAAGATGATCAGCAAAGAGCCGTGACATCTCCTCTTCACTTTTAAGATATTCTGTGCCGGTGTAACGCAACCTTTTAACATCGCTAATCAGCTTGCCGGTGAGAACACACAGCAAAGCGTCATGCGCTTCTACATCGTTACGCGTGAGGTAATGAGCATCATTGGTAGCGATCAAGCGAATTCCAAGTTCCTTGGCAATCTGAACAATTCCTACATTGACAATGCGATCTTCAGGTGAGCCGTGGTCCTGAATTTCCAGGTAAAAATCATCGCCAAAGACGTCCTGATACCAACGGGCCACATCACGGGCTACATCCAGACGATCACGCATAATCGCCTGAGGAATTTCACCACCAAGGCAAGCGGTGGCAACGATTAAACCTTCGCCATATTGCTTCAGCAATTGTTTATCAACACAGGCACGGGAAAAGATTCCTCGCCCTCGCATTCCACGCAGGTGGCTGATGCTGGTGAGCTTCACCAAGTTGCGGTAACCAGTGGCATTCTTCGCCAGCACCACGAGGTGATATCGGCGCTCCTTCTTAGGTTGAGGGTCATCAATGGAACCGTTGATGACATACATCTCATTGCCGATGATCGGCTTGATGCCTGCTCCTTTGCACAGCTTGAGCAGCTCTACGGCTCCGTACATCACGCCGTGATCCGTGAGTGCCAGTGCCGGCATCCCTAACTCTTTGGCACGTTCAACCATCTGAGGAAGCTGCGAGGCGCCGTCCAAAAGGCTGTAATCGCTGTGGTTGTGAAGGGGAACAAATGCCATACCCCTAGCGTAAACGCATGCGCAAGATATGGGGGTATCAACCCCTGCACGCACCACATGCAGGGGGTTAAGACCCTTTGCTACGGATCAAGCAGGGATAAAGCTGCCCTCGGGGCGTCGGGCCATCACATCCGCACTCTGCTCGTACTGGTGGGCCACTTGGAGAAGCAAAGGTTCCTCGAGCACATTGCCAATCAGTTGAACCCCGATCGGCAGCCCCTCGCTGTCGAATCCACAAGGCACGTTGATGGCCGGTAGACCCGCCAAATTGGCAGGAATCGTCAGTAGATCCGCCAGGTACATCGCCAAGGGATCGTCTGCATGGGCACCAGCGGCAAAGGCTGTGGACGGAGCCGTGGGGGTTAACAACACATCCACGGAGGCAAAGGCCGTCTCGAAGTCCCGACGGATCAAGGTACGAACCTGCTGGGCCTTGCGGTAGTAAGCGTCCACATACCCAGCGGAAAGGGCATAGGTGCCAATCAAGATGCGCCGTTGCACTTCACTACCAAAGCCTTCGGCTCGGCTTTGCGCCGTCATCGCAGCAAGGCTGGAGGCATCCTCAGCTCGGAAGCCGTATTTCACGCCGTCGTAGCGAGCCAAATTGGCTGAGGCTTCGGATGGGGCGATGACGTAATACGTGGCGATGCCGTCGTTAAAGCGAGGGCAGCTCACATCCACGAGCTCGGCCCCTAGAGACTGCAAAAGATCGGCGGCGGCAAGCACCGACGCTTTGACCTGCGGGTCGAGTCCTTCCTGGTCAAAGCACTCGCGCACCACTCCGATACGAAGCCCACTCACGGAGCGTCCGAGACGATCGCGGTAATTGGGCACAGGAGCCTTGAGGCAGGTGGAATCTCGCGGATCTTCCCCAGCGATCGCTTGCAGCAGTTCAGCTGCATCCGAGACGGATGTCGCAAAGGGACCCACTTGGTCCAGCGAGCTGGCAAAGGCCACCAACCCATAACGACTCACACGGCCATAGGTGGGCTTTAAACCCACCACGCCACAGAAGGATGCTGGCTGTCGGATGGATCCACCTGTATCGGACCCCAGGGAGGCCATGCATTCGCCTGCGGCAACAGCTGCTGCACTTCCCCCAGAACTCCCTCCAGGCACGTGGCCCGTATTCCAAGGATTGGCGGTTGGTCCAAAGGCGGATGTTTCGGTTGAGCCGCCCATGGCGAACTCATCCAAATTGGTCTTTCCGATCAGAACCGCTCCTGCGCGCCAGAGGCGATCAGTCACGGTGGATTCATAGGGCGGGACAAAGGACTCCAGCATCCGGCTGGAGCAGGTTGTGCGAATTCCTTTTGTACAGAGGTTGTCCTTGATGGCGATTGGCACACCCGCTAAAGGAGGCAGGTCCTCTCCTGCCGCTCGCGCTTCATCCAAGCGATCCGCATCCGCGCGAGCTCGATCGGCTGTGACCTCCAAAAAGGCATGGACACTTGGATCAACTGCCTCGATTCGGGCCAGATGATGATCAGTTAGCTCCCTGGCGGAGACTTCACCGCGTTCAAGTTGCTGACGCCACTCGGCAATCGCCATCGACAGGATTTGGGTTCCAACAGCGACGCTATCAGCCGCAGGATCAGCCTTGACCGTTGATTGTTAGCGGTTCCGATCTACGGCAACGCAGAACCGAATGATCGATTGACGAAGGTGCTTCTGAAGAAAGGTCATCGAGAAAGGCTGGGAGCACTTGCTCGAGACCATTCTTGGTGACAAAGGGACCGAACCAATAGGTGACATCAGGCCCATGGGTCTGGACACGAGCCCACCATGCAAAGCCGAGGCCATTGGCGAGACTGCGCAGGGGCCTGATCAAGGGGCTCATGGAAGAGCTGTCGAGGTCAAAGTATTTTGCCTTGCTTCATGACGTTTGGTCGAAATTAGAGATCAATACTCACTGCAAAAGCATCAGGTCCTGACATTTCGGACTCACGCCCTAAATCAAGATTGACCACTGAACCGTCTGAACCCTCCTCAGAAGACTGCTCTAAAGCCTGCTCAGACAGCTGATCTGAGGGCTGTACAGAGGTTTGTGGAGATGCCGGTTGTTGAGAAACAGGTTGTTGAGAAGTTGGTTGTTGGGAAGCCGGTTGTTCTGGGGACGGATCCGAGATGGGGGCGTCGCCGGGCTCTGAGCTGGCAGGGGCCGTTGCAAGAGCGGATCCAGCCAATTGGGGCCGGGTGATTCGTGGAGATGGGTTCTGTCCTTTGAGACCCTTCATCCAGCCGCGCCGAGCCACCTCATACACACAAAGGGCTGTGGCAACAGATGCATTCAAGCTGGGGGTGACGCCTCGCAAGGGAATGCGGATCAACTGATCGCAATGACGACGCGTCAACATCGACAGCCCTTGTCCTTCAGAGCCGGTCACAATCACCAGCGGGCCATCCAGATCCACCTCCTCAAGGGTGAGGTCACCTTCCTCAGCCAAGCCGATCACCCGATACCCAGACGATTTCAGGGTTTCAAGGGATCGATTGAGATTGACGACCCGAGCAACGGGTAAGTGCTCAAGGGCACCGGCAGCAACCTTGGCGACAGACCCCGTCAAGCCAGCACTTCTTCGCTGAGGGAGGACCACACCATGCGCTCCGAGCGCTTCAGCTGAACGCACAATGGCGCCCAAATTGTGGGGATCGGTCAGACCATCGAGGGCTAACAACAACGGGGCCTCGTCCAAGGCACTGCATCCCTTCACCAAATCCCCGAGGTCGAAGGTTTCAGCTGCGGCCGTTTGCAAAACAATGCCCTGATGCACAGCGCCACCGGTGAGCTGGCCAAGCCTGGCCCAGGTGACCTCCTCCACCAACACTCCGGACGATTTGGCATCTCTGAGCAGCTGAAGGAATTTCGAAGCACTGCGCAGCTCAGAGGTGCACCAAATGCGATGAATGGGCCTGCCTGCCTCTAGCGCCGCCTGAGTGGCATGACGCCCCCAGAGCAAATCATCGGCCACGGCCTCTGGGGCATGAGGACTCGACTCCCCCCGGGGCTTGTCATCCAAACGTGGGGAAAATCTTTTACCGCCACTCCCACCCTGACCACTCCCAGCCTGGCCACGACGCTCAGCGAAACGTGCTCGACGCTCTCCGTAAGAACGGTCAGAGGAGCGACGATCAAAAGACGGACGGCGATCCGTTGAGCCCGAATCCTTGAAGCGACGATCGGAAAAACGCTGATCGCTGAACGAGCCTTCAGGCGGACGACTGTCAGAAAACCGGTCTGAGGAGGAGCGATCCGTCAACGACCGATCGCCGCTGGGACGATCGGAGGAACGATCAGAGGAGCGATCGAAGGAAGGGCGGCGGTCACTGGCGCTTGAATCTTTAAAGCGACGCTCAGACGAGCGACGATCGAAGGAAGGCCGGCGATCATGGGATCCCGAATCCCCAAACCGACGCTCTGAAAAACGGCGATCGGAAGGCTGTCTGTCGGAAGGCTTTCGGTCGGAAAACTGTCGGTCCGAGGGTCTTCGATCGGAGGAGCGGCGATCAAAAGCCGGTCGACGATCCGTTCCATAGGCGTCGCCAGAACGACGTTCTGAGAAGCGCCGATCCGACGGGCGACGGTCACTGGAACGTCGGTCACTGCCTCCGTTTTCAGGACGTCCCCCCCAGCTGTCATCTCGATCGCGACGGATGGGTGGTGATCCATCACGAAACGGACGCCGACCGCGTGAACCTGAGCCGCTGCCAGAGCCAGAGGGGGGGCGGCGATCGAATCGTGAGCTCATAGCAGGGGTGGTTATTACAGGACGGTGTCGGTCTCCTCGAGTCGATCCAAGAGCTGCGCAAGCCGCGCCGGATTCTGCAAAAAGAGCCAGCCAATCATTGTCTCAAATCCCGTTGCTCTTCCATAGACACCAGCATCAGCACGCTTGGGTCCCCGGCCAGCCCGATTGCGTCCACGCCTTACGTAATCGCGTTCTTGGTCGGTCAAAAATGGCTCAAGTTTCTCTAACGCAGCGGCTTGTGCATCAGCCCGAACGAGAGACACAACGGCTTGGTGTAAATCCTGAGATCGGCCTGGAGTTTTGCAAAATCTCAGTCGATGATGCAGTTCCCAAACAGCATCTCCCAGCCAAGCGAGCTGTAACGATCCAAGATCACGCTCAGGCTCTTGGGGCAACTGAGAACGAATCCAGTCACTCAAGTTGCAAATTGGCTAACAGCCTTATCCAGATCTTCCACGAGGTGGAGAAATTCCTCAAGTCGCACCAACTTGACGGTTTGAACAACGCGGGCATTGCCAACAACGGCAAAACGTCGTTTGGAGTCTTTGCATTGCTTGGCAAATTGAACAAGAACGCCCAAGCCAGAAGAGTCGAGAAAATCAACCTTGACGAGGTCGATCACGGCCGGGGACTTATTCGTTTTCAGCACATCAGTCACGTAGGTCATGAACTGACTCTCGGAATAGGCATCCAGCTGACCGGTGAAATGAAACACCACACAGCCACCCTTTTGCTCGAAGCCACCCCGAAGCGAAACGGTTAATCGCTGCAGTTCAGTAATGGGACTAATCCCCCGGAATTCTGTTGCGATAAATACTAGGGAGATTGGCTCCTTCTCACCACGATCTGATCTCGAATCAACGGCGATCAGCCATCAGGCCCGCAAATCGGGCGAAATGATGATCTGCATCGTGGGGGCCTGGGCTGGCTTCAGGGTGATATTGAACGCCAAACACCGGTTGATTCCGATGGGCCAAGGCCGCCACGGTGCGGTCGTTCAAGTTGAAATGCGTCACCTCTACTTGGTCCGCAGGCAAGGACGCTGCATCAAGAGCAAAACCGTGGTTTTGGCTCGTGATTTCCACCTGACCAGTGCTGCCACAAGGGTGATTGAGGCCACGATGGCCGTAGGCCAACTTGAAGGTTGTGCCCCCGAGGGCCAATCCCAAAATTTGATGCCCCAGGCAGATCCCAAACATCGGCAGCTGCCTGTGCTCCAGAAGATTGCGGGCCAGGGTGATGCCCGATTGCACAGCCGCTGGATCACCAGGTCCGTTGGACAGAAAAACACCTTCAGGCTCGTAGGAGAGCACGGTCTTGATATCGGTGTTAGCGGGCAAAACGGTTAGGTCACAGCCGTGGCTAACCAGTCGTTCAAGAATCGCCCGCTTGATCCCGAAATCAATGGCTACAACCCGATAAGGGCGCTCAGGACGCGTTTGGAACCGTTGATCAAACGGGACGCCGCAGGGCTTCGTCCACTGGTAGGCGGTTGGGGTCGACACCTGGTCAGCCAAGTTGAGCCCCTCCATCGAAGGGGCTTGCTTGAGTTCCTCTAAAAGCTCAAGAGCTGGGCGACCATCGCTGCTGATCACGCCGTTCATGGGGCCCAATTCGCGTAGATGCCTCACCAGAGCTCGGGTATCCACGCCGTGAATTCCGATCACACCGTTTTGCTCCATCCATTCAGGAAGGGATTGTTGACTGCGCCAGTTGCTCGCTTGAGGGGCCAGCTGCCTCACGATCAAGCCCCGGGCGTGAGGTTGATCCGCTTCTTGATCATCTGAATTGACACCCGTATTGCCGATCTCCGGATAGGTAAAGGTGATCAGCTGACCTGAGTAACTGGGATCGGTCAGGACCTCTTGGTATCCCGTCATTCCGGTGTTGAACACCACCTCGCCGATCACGCTGCCGCGCTGACCACAGGCAAAGCCCTCGAGAACCGTGCCGTCCTGCAGGACCAGACGCGCTGTGAATGGGTTAAGAGCGGTCATTAGCAGAAGCGAGTGTCAGCCATGGCCTCTTCATTCTTCCTTGCGACCTTCCAAGGCATCGCGGAGAGACACAAGTCGATGCCACGGCTGCGCTTCCCCCAAGCTTGTCAAAGCCTGTTGAACACCCTTGGACAGATCAGACTGAAGGCCTGCAGCCCAAAGGACCAGCGCCGTGTTCAAGGCGACGGCATCCCGGTGCGCAGCAGGAGCTTCACCCTTCAAGACCGCCTCAAGAATCTGCTGATTGGTCACCAAATCCCCACCCTTTAAGGCCTCCAGGGGAGCAGAGGTCAAGCCAACATCAGAGGCGCTGAGTTGATCGGAACGAATCGTTCCGTTCTCAAGAATGCGTAGTTGATTCGCTCCCTCCAGCGAAGCTTCATCCAGCCCTCCCGCGCCATGCACCACCACGGCGCGCTTGAGCCCCAGTTGTTGCAAGGCCTCCGCCATCGGATCCAACAGGTCCGATTTGGCAACACCGAGAACTTGCGCCTCTGGGGTGAGTGGGTTCACCAGAGGGCCGAGCAGATTGAAAACCGTTCGCACCCCCAAACTGCGGCGAAGCGGAGCGAGGTTTACGAGTGCTGGATGCCATGCAGGAGCAAAGAGGAACGTCACTCCCGAGGCCGATAAGGCTCCAACCACTGTTTCCAATGGAGCCTTGAGTTGCAATCCCAATCCCTCAAGAACATCGGCGGAGCCGACCTTTCCACTGGCGCTGCGGTTGCCATGTTTGGCGACATTGGCCCCACAGGCCGCCGCTGTGAAGGCAACAGCCGTTGAAATATTGAAGGTATTAGCTCCATCTCCACCTGTGCCACAGGTGTCGACAAGAGCAAGGTTTGGTTTCGCGTTTGGAAGCGCACACGCCTTGCGCAAAACCTGGGCCATCGCGGCGAGTTCCGTGCCTTGAACGTCGCGTGCGCGCAAAGCCGCAAGAAATGCACCGGTCTGAACGGGCGTGAGCTCTTCCGCCAGCCAAGCCTCCATCAGTGCAGAAGCATCCTCCTTGGACAGAAGGTTCCCTCCCAACAACTGCTCAAGAAGTTGGGGCCAGGACGCTGATGCAGTGACCATGAGAGAAACGCGATTGAAGTGTCTGCTCAGAAAAAAGCCCGGTGTGCAGATGCACGCCGGGCCGGATGATGGGGACATCTCCACTATCACCCACAAACCAGGCAATGACCAGATAGAGAAGTAACTAGCTATGACTCTCGAAGTCAGCGGTTGCGGACCAACTTCTAACCAAGACGAATGCCTAGGTTGATAGCTGTTCTGCACCAGGCATGGCCGCCTTCCGTCTCGATTTGATCGGTCGCTATCTGCGTCCGCACCGTCGCACGGTTGTGGTGGGAGCCCTAACGCTGGTGGTGGTGAATATTCTCAGCGTCACCATCCCGCTTGAGGTGAGACGGGTCATTGATGACCTACAAGACGGGTTCGCAATCTCCGACGTGCTCCGTCAAGCGGGCTTCATCGTGTTGCTGGCCACAAGCATGGGGATTGCGCGGCTGATTTCGCGTCAGCTGGTGTTTGGGGTTGGGCGGCAAGTTGAAGTGGAATTGCGCCAAAAGTTATTCGATCAAATGTTGCTGCAGGAACCCGGCTGGGTGCAGCAAACCGGCAGCGGCGAAATTATTAGCCGTGCCACAAGCGATGTTGAAAACGTAAGAAGGCTTCTTGGCTTTGCCGTCCTCAGCCTGACCAACACCGTCCTGGCTTACGCCTTCACGCTCCCGGCGATGTTGGCCATTGATCCAGGACTAACCGTGGCAGCGATCGCCTTGTATCCGGTCATGCTCGGATCTGTGCGTTTGTTTGGCGGCCGGATGATGCGCCAACAGCGACGCCAACAGGAAGATTTGGCGGGTCTCAGTGAACTCATTCAAGAAGATCTTTCCGGCATTGCAGCGATCAAGATTTACGGACAAGAGGCTCAGGAACTGGATGCCTTTGGCACAAGAAATCAAAATTACCGGGATTCGGCCATTCGATTGGCTCGAACCCGCAGCACACTTTTTCCACTTTTAGAGGGGATTTCTTCCATCTCCTTGCTGCTCTTGATTGCCCTTGGCAGTGGGCAGTTGGAACGAGGAGCACTCACCATCGGCAGCTTGGTTGCTCTCATCCTTTATGTGGAGCGACTGGTCTTTCCAACGGCCTTATTGGGCTTCACGCTCAACACCTTTCAGACGGGTCAGGTCAGCCTGGAGCGAGTCGAAGAGCTCCTTTCGCGCCGTCCCCGTGTTGCGGATCCATTGGAGCCTGTCGCTGTTAAAGAACAGATGCTGGGCGAATTAGAAGCAAGGAATTTGCATATTCGTTACGACGGCAGTGATCAAGACACCTTGAGAGGACTCTCATTCCGGATTGCCCCAGGCGAATTGGTGGCGGTTGTGGGTCCTGTTGGTTGCGGAAAAACCACCCTTGCCCGAGCCCTGGGTCGCATGGTGGAGGTCCCGGAGGGACAGCTGTTTTTAGATGGCTGCGATCTCACCCAATTCCGGCTTCAAGACCTCAGAGAGCAAATTGCGCTCGTGCCCCAGGAGGGCTATCTGTTTACAAGCAGCCTTGCCGACAACCTCCGCTATGGAGATCCAGAAGCAGGCATGGATCGGGTGGAAGCAGCAGCTGATCAAGCCCGACTTCTTGATGATGTGAAGGGTTTCCCCGATGGTTTTGACACCTTGGTGGGGGAAAGAGGTATCACGCTCAGTGGAGGCCAACGGCAACGGACGGCCCTTGGTAGAGCGTTGTTAATGACCTCACCGTTGCTCGTGCTGGATGACGCTTTAGCCAGCGTTGACAACAACACCGCCGCTGAAATTCTCGCGTCCGTTCGTCGGCAAACGCAACGCACCATTGTGATGATTAGCCACCAGCTGTCGGCAGCTGCGGCTTGCGATCGGATTCTTGTTCTGGAGCAGGGACGCCTCGTCCAGCAAGGTCATCACAACGAACTCATCACGGTGAAGGGCCCCTACCGCAGCCTTTGGGAGCGGGAGCAGGCTGCCGAACGCTTGGATGCTGTGGCTTGAAACATGAAACGCTTATCCATAAAGCCACGACAAATGTGGCGTTCGGGGCTTAGCTAGTTCAAAAGGTTTTAGCGATGTCTTCCAGCTCTCCCTTCGCGGTGCGCTGCACCCTCACCTTCGGCGACATCTACGGCCAGATTTTGGCCTGGATGGCAGTGATTTTTGTGAGTTTGGCCTCTGGCCTGGCTCTGATGGGGTCATCCAAGCCGTTGTTCGCGCTTGTGGGTGTAGGGCTGATTCTTGTGTTGAGCTTGCCCTTTCTTCTATTCGCCTTTGTCACGACGTTGCTGAACCACATTCAACTGGAACCCAAATCGGTTGCCTAGGGTTTCGGCACTGACTTCATCGCGATGCTGCCCTCCTGGCTTACCGGACAGACAACACCGTCACAGCCGTCCAGCGATCAAGGGCGGCATGTCGTGCTTGGCACTGCCCTGAATGCGCCTTTGATGGACGATCAGGAGGAGGCCCTGTTTGGTTGCGGCTGCTTCTGGGGAGCTGAGAAAGGCTTTTGGAGACTGCCTGGTGTGGTGTCAACAGCGGTTGGTTACGCAGGCGGAAAAGTCGAGAATCCAAGCTACGAACAGGTTTGCAGTGGACGCACAGGCCATTCGGAAGTGGTGCGAGTGGTCTGGAGCACGACGGCGATTGATTTCAGTGATCTCCTCAAGCTGTTTTGGGAATGCCACAACCCAACCCAAGGCGATCAACAGGGGAACGACCGAGGCAGCCAATATCGATCAGCGATCTACACCAGCACGGAACAGCAAGCAGAGCTGGCAATCGCAAGCCGTGATTGGTATCAGGCAGCCTTAAACAATCAAGGTGATGCTGCCATCACAACGGAAATCGCTTCCGATCAAGTGTTTTTTAGAGCCGAGGAGTACCACCAGCAATACTTGGCCAGGCCGGGGAGCAGGCCGTATTGCTCAGCCATGCCAAGCGGTGTCTTGCTTGGTGACTTCCCTGGTGCCAATTACAAACTCCCAAGCACTGTTTGGAGCCACTACGACTGGTCCATCAGTCACTGTGTTTTGCGCGGTGACAACAGCCCCATTTCTCTGAAGGCCTAAACCCATGAACAACGCCTTGCCAGACAGGGTCGTCATGGCAGCCATTGCTCTCACCCTCGTTGTGGTGTTCGCTTTGATCTTCAGTCTGAGACCGAATAACAACAACGCGGAGCCGTTGCTGTGGAAGGAGCAATCCTCGCCCAGCGAAAGCTCCTTGGCGATTTGATCACAAACAGAGTTTTGAATGTGAAACTTAGATTATTGAGATCCACCAAGGCACCTAGAAGAGGTTTGTGAAGCCTTCACCTGACCCACGCCAGCGCCGTCGGCTGCACCCATTGCCTAAGGGATTGGTAGAGCTTTATGGCTTGATTGCCGTTTTAATTGTGCTCATTCCTGAATGGCTGGCCGATGGAACGCTTGCCTTGAATGAGCGCCCGAGCCGCTCAGCAATGCCGATGACCAGCAGAGCCTGGCGCACACTGCCGGAGCTCCAGTTGGCTTCGATGACGCTCTGTGAGTTGCGTCTCCTTGCCAAGAATTTGCGCCTTTGGGGATACAGCAGCGACAGCCGAAGCGAATTGACAGACCGCCTGCTGAGACGGTCTGCACGCTTCAACAAAGGGGGGAATGCGCTGTGATAGCTTCCTTCTGACGGGGCGTAGCGCAGCTTGGTAGCGCACCACTTTGGGGTAGTGGGGGTCGTGGGTTCAAATCCCGCCGCTCCGATTTCAAACAAAAACTCAAATCCCATTCATCAAGCCGGTCCTCTAGGGCCGGCTTTTTTGTGATCTGGATTGACGTTGCATCAGCAGCATCGATTCGCCAAGCAGGTTGATCCCATCCACATCCGCTTGATCCGGAAGCAAATGGTCCTTTTTGAAAAGCAATGAAAACCGAGAAGGCCGCAAAGACAACCGATCTGTCCCGCCAACAGCAGTTTTTTAAAGCTCAATAGACAACAATCACAATTCCTGAAAACATAAATAACCAAACAAATTCATTGCGACAGAACCGATCGACTCCATACCCCACCTACTTATTCTCAAGCCGATGAATCCACCAAGAAAGCAAAACGTACAGAACAAGAGCGGCCACAAGAGTGACCCTCATCAAGCCATAATGAGAAAAGCCTAAGAAATGAAGCACTCTTTCTATAACAACACCCAAAAGAAAATATCCCCCAAGATGATATGGCTTCAACCAGGTCATAGAGCTTCACGCCAATAAAATAGTTGATAGTCAACAATCACACCCTTGAGTATAGTATGAAATCAAGCAAGGGATGCCATGAAATCGGTAAAAATACTCTTATTCATCCTCGCAATCATGGGCGTGTCCGGATTTGAACTAGAACAAGAGAAAGACTTTTTTTCATCAAAAGCACGCGCATTTGAAAAATGCGAAGACTGGAAAGATGAAGGCAGAGTCCTACTTTACGAAACAAAGATAAACATCGCCGAAGAAGCCTCGAGGTTTGGGATTGAACACCCCGAACCTCATTCTCTGTTGTACGAAAATGACAAAGACAAACTAAATGCGGCTAATGCTAGATATGAATGGAACAAAGCCAGGATGGATTTTGCAGCCAGCAATCCAGGCAAAAAAATAAAAGTCTCTTCACGCCTTTGCAAATACGTACCAAAGCAAAGATTATTTGAAGGCTATGAGAACAAACTCATACAGGATGGATCCTGGAAGGATGAAGAGGGCATGAGAGGCAAGATGCAAAAAGCAAAACAATTCCATTACTGATCAACCTCGAAAAGCATGACCCCACCCTGCAGAATCACTCCACAAGCTTGGAGCAACAGCTCTACGTTGCCGTTGGTCTCTATCAGCAAGCCAAAGACGCCGCCATCGCCAGAAGGCGTCATGCTGAACAAAGAGTGACAGCTTATGGGCCGGTTCTCACGACATTCCCCGGATTGGTCACGCCAAGGATGGCGCCATCGCCGCAAGTTCATCATTTTGATTGTGCTTGCGGCATTGGCCATGGGCTTCGTGCTCACGAACCGAGGGCCTCTCATCCCCCCAAACCAGAGAGCAAGGCAACACCAAGCCACCGAAACCGCCACCAAACCCCCCATCGAAACCCCGGCGGGGCTGGAGGAGGTCACGATGTCGGCGGAGCTACTGGAGCAGCACCCCTTTATCTACGCAGGAATCAATCTCGAGAAGATTTACGAGCTCAATCTGCACTCACGCACCTTCACCGCAGATGGGGAAATTTGGCTGGAGTGGCTTCCGAATGTCGACAAGTTGCTCAAAGCCAACAACACAGATCCAGCAGAACTAATCCATCTAACAAACAGAATCGAAACCTGGGATTCCACATTCGAGCCAACAACCAAAACTCCAACGGAACTGTCTGGAGGGCGCCATCAACAGTCCTATCACTTTTCCAGCCGTTTCTATGACGATGCGGTTGATTTCCGTCGTGATCCATTCGATGTACTTCGGCTCCCAATCATCGTTGAGCTCAAACCGCGCTGGACATCACAGAAATACGCGGACATTCGCCTTTTACCGGAACCAACCCCCTACGGATTAGTAGGTGCTCTGGGATCCCTCAGTGGTTACGAACTCAAAAGCGTTTCATTCACGCCATACCTTCGTCAGGCGACGAACCAACTCGGTACCTGGTACCGACCAACGCTCGCGCAAGTTCGATTAGAGCTGAACTACCAAACCAATCTTTGGCCCGGCATTGTGAATTGGATCATCCCATTGATGATCATCAACTCAATCGTGCTGATGGCACCATCGGTGGAAGGAACGCTCTCCGACGTTCGCCTAGCCATCCCCTCCACAGCTCTGCTCACCCTGATTTTCTTGCAGCAGTCGTATCACGCATCCCTTCCCAAGATCCCCTACACCACCTTTCTCGACGACCTCTTCACAACGAGCTATCTGATCTCCATGGCGCTCTTCGCCTTATTCACGTGGGGATACAACAGCTTTGCAGCAGCATCCGAGGCCGACAAACCCAAGGCGATCAAGATGATCAATCGAGCCGATTTAACCTTCCAGATCATCTCGCTTTCTCTTCTGGTTTTAACCGGATTCATTAGTTGGGGGGTGCGATGAAACGCCTGCTCTGGCTCACCGGACTAATCGGGGCCTCGCTGCTGAGTTCTTGCAACAACTCGCCGTCGAGCCAACCTGTCAGCAGTGTGAATGTTGGGATTCTGCATTCACGCAGCGGCACCATGGCGCTTTCAGAAAACACGGTCGCTGAGGCGGAACGACTGGCGATCGAAGAAATCAACGCTGACGGCGGCCTCAACCTCAATGGGCGACGTGTCCTCCTGAGAGCGATTGAAGAAGATGGAAGGTCGGATCCAGCAACGTTTGCGCGGCAAGCCGCCAAGTTGCTCGATACGCAAAACGTTGTCGCCGTTTTCGGTGGATGGACCTCCTCTAGTCGTAAGGCGATGATCCCTGTCTTCGAAGCGAGAGGTGGGCTGCTGTTCTACCCGGTTCAATACGAGGGGCAGGAATGTTCAGCATTTGTGGTCTACGGGGGCTCCGTTCCCAATCAGCAATCCACACCGGCCGTGGCATGGATGCTCGCCAACAAAAGCAAGCAATTGGTCTTGATTGGCTCGGACTATGTCTACCCAAAAACCGCTAATCAGATCATCCGCGCCCAGGTCACTCAGGCAGGGGGCACGGTGATTGATGAGCTCTACCTACCCCTAGGGAGCCAAGCCGTGGAACCACTCATTCAAGCGATTGCTAAGGCTCGTGCGACGAAGCCAGTGGTCGTCATCAACACACTCAATGGCGACAGCAACATCGCTTTCTTCCAGGCTCTCAACAAGGCTGGGCTCGTCGGCGATCCCAACCTGAGCGTGCTCAGCCTGTCGGTATCAGAGGAAGAGGCGATCGCGATCGGCTCTAACAACATGAGCGGAAGCTACGCCAGCTGGAGTTATTTCCAAAGCTTGGACAGCGAGGCATCCAAAGAGTTTGCTGCACGCTTTCGACAACGCTATGGCTTTCACCGTGTGATCAATGATCCAGCAGAAGCGGGCTACAGCCTGGTGCATCTCTGGGCCAAAGCCGCTGAAGCCGCCAACAGCACCGATCCCGCCAAGGTGCGCAAAGCACTGATCGGCACTCGTTTTGAGGCCCCTCAAGGATTGCTTTCCATCATGCCCTCGCAGCATCTGCGCAAACGCTCTCTACTGGGTCGAGCAGATCCAAGCGGACGCTTCATCGTGCAAGAGAATTTCGGTGTAATCGATCCCATCCCTTGGAACCCCGCCCTAGCCGAATCGGCGGAACGGCAATGCGATCACAGCAAAACCCCCATAAGAAAGCTGAGCGAATCGCGCTGAAACCTGTGGTGTCTGCCTCAGGCGCGCAGGCAAAAAAGACTTTTGCGGCATGCCTTGCTCTGGGCTCACTCCCAGGTCGCTGTGCAGCGATAAGAGGTTTCGCCCCCCATGCCGATCTCAATGGATGTGCATGAGGTACCGGTTACTTTTTTTCCCTCTGGCACTTTGGACAAGGCCCTATTGGTGGCAACCTCTTCATCCATCGCCTCTTGAGTTGCTGATCCGGCCCAGGCACCCCCGCAGGGACCGATCACCATGGTGGCAACTGCAAATAGAAGAATCGCTTTCATAACGAAGAGCTAATAACCATAAACACGCTTTAGCAACACATTCAAAAAATGCCCGAAAGCGAACCCATCTCTCCGCTCTGAAACTCATGCTCTTGAACAAAAGGATGGATCTATCGCAAACAGTCCAATCACACAAGCCAGATATCATCCATGCCCAACATCAAGTGAGATCTTGATGAGTTATTTAGTTACAAACAACTCACCTGCCATGGTTTTGTAGCGCTTGAGCGATGCACCTGGACGACGCCTCCGATTAGGCAAACCTTGGCCAGGCAACAACATTTTTGGTGCAAAATTAACCTGAGGAGCTACATCAAGCAATTTTTGCGATTCCGCGAGCTCTTGGGCAATTGATTCTGCTGTTGTTAGTGCTGGGGCGGGAACAGCTTCAGTCGAGTCGACGTCAACGTCCCCGACAAGAGTTTCCGTCTGAGAAGACGTTGAAGTGGTTGAGGTGGAAAGAGATGCCGGCGTACGAGCGAGCGGACGGAGAAGCACAAACCCCAGCATCAATGACAGAAGAGAGGCCATCGTGCTGGGGAGACCAAGTGAACGCCCCAAGAAATTCCAAATGATTCCTGACCCCGCGAGACCAAAAACGCCAATTGCCGCAAAGAGCGGGCCAATGAGCTTGAAGAGTAAATTTTTCATCTCGTCATTTTGACGTGTTGCGACCCTTTGCCGTGAGTCATTTCACTCAGGAGCGCAGGAAAAGCGAGAGCACGTCGCAATCACCAATGCATGAACGAGAGTGATGACAGGTCTAAAAAGTCCTGAGGACTTATCGATCAACACGACCACCCAAAAAAGGATCTTTCACCGCATTTACTGAGCAGAAGTCGACTTACAGTTTTGAGTCATGGTTAATCATCTGGCTGTGACGACCGCAGAACAAAGGAACAACAAAACATTCAGAGCTCTCGCAAGAACGCAGAAGCTATCCACTCTCCTAACCATCATGCATGGCAAATTCACCTCACAACATGAGCCGTTTCAAAACCTTTGCCACGAACTCATTTCTGAAGTCTCGAACCCACCCAACTTCTCAGCTAAATTAATATGCAGGACAAAGACACGGTATAGTTAGAAAAATGAATTCAAAGATGATGCGCCTTCCAAAAATTGGACTGATGCTTCTTCTCGCAACAGCTTCACCATTGATAGCGGCTGAGACCAGTGAGTGGGAAAAGCGGGGGGAGAAGCTTTGCCGTGAAGACACAGAGTTCTGTGAATTCTTCGCTTTGACCTCAACCCTTTCAGGCATTTGTCAAATCTATATGCAAGGCATCATCTCCAAGGATCAGTACCTGAAAGCCATCGATCTATACAGCAACCCACAGACACCAACAAAGAGTTCCAAAGAGGCCTTCAATAGCCACAAAAGAATTGGCTGCCATTACGACAATTAGATGAGAAGCACAAAATCATTGAACTCAGCATTATTTTCAAATGGAAATTGATATCCAAAGAGTTAGTGCGTACCCGTCCTTTAAGCATCGAACAAAAGCACGGCTTCCAGAAACCAAATCGTTCACGTCCTGTCAGGAAGGTTTTCAGTCTCTCCGCAGTCCAGTACAGGTCCCGACTCCCCTTGTGATTACGTCCCTCATCGATAGGGCCTCTGGATGAGCCACAGCTTCGCGAACAACCCTTGATACAACTGAAGCGGTGATGACATGCCTGCTGTCATCAACTCTTGTTTAACTCGAGTGTCTTCGACAGAAAACACCACTTGGTTGCGTGTTGCCAAGAGGGTGCTGAGCTGCTCTTCCTTCAGCCCGCGGTCTTGCAAGCGCTGAACTCCCACGGCCAGGAGTCGTTCGGCCACACTGGCATCCTCCGGCTCGCTGTAGGCACTCAACAACAACGTGCCTCCCACATCAGTAAGCGAAGCAAGCTGACGGAGCATGGTTGTTTGCTGATCAGCCCTATGGAGATGCAAGACGTTGTGGCAGATCACAAGATCGAAGGATGCATCTCTCAGCAATGCATCACCGGCTTCGATCAACCCGCACTGCAGAAACTGACAGCGATGGGTGCCTCCATGGCCTTTGATCCTCTCCTTACAAAAGGCCAGCATCTGCTCACTAGGCTCCAGAACCGTAAAGTTCGCGTTGGGACAGGCCTCAAAAAGGTTGGACATTTCTTCCCCAGGGCCAGGACCCACCACAAGAATCTTTTGTGCTTGAGGGCCAGTGGTTCTCACCGCGGCTATGCGATCTCGTGCAGAGTGTCGTAACCAGGTACGGAGTGACGAATACTGGATCGATAAGTCCGGCCGTATTCACCGTCAAAGTCGAGAGATGGCATCAAGCCTTGGATCTTGGTTCTCACCCTGTTCTGGCGAAAAACTGACAGTTCGTCAGCAGCGATATCCCTAGCAGATCGAAATTGTAATCAGAGTCAAATAAAACTTGTATCAAAAAAGCCAAGCACATGCCAATGCCTGAATTTCAGAGACAACCAGAAAAATGATCTCATGGATCAATAACATTCCTCTTGGCTTTTCTCATTGCTTGGATCCTATCGACAAGAGGCCCGAAACCAAAAACGAGAACCACCAACCAAAAGCCAACATAATTATCCTGCTCGGACAACACACTCAGATACGAAATCACAACAAAAAAGCGGGCACCATTAAAAAATCCCTTCCAAAAATCAAGCGTCGACAGTGACTTAATAAATTTATTCATCGGCTAGCAAGCAATAGAACAAGGTTAACAGCAATAGGCTTGTGGCACCAAATCACATGCCTACACGATCGAAGAAATAACAATCCGAAAGAGCCATTGAAGGACTTCATGGAGCGAGCAAAAGGAAACATCGGTTTTCAAAAAACCTGAAGGCAGGTACTAATCCTTCTGAAGCTATTATTCAAGAGACAAGATTTTACTTTGAAGCGAATCCAATCACAAAGGTTCTTTGGTCCTTTTCAGAAGAAAGGCGGAGGATCATTCATGACCTAAAAAGAGTCATCAACTCATAGGAAAAGCACGAAAATCATTGGATCACAAGTCAGATCTAATACGAAGCCCATGTAGGCAAACCCCTGCAGCTGCAAAGGCCCTTCATTTCCTCATCCAATAAAAAGGAGGACGCTTTCTTCATTTTCACAAAACTCTCATCAAGTTTTCAGTTCAACCACGTAAGCAAATGATGAAATAAGAAGAAGTTATTCCAACGCGTTTATGAATAATCAACTCACAAAAAGCCAAGCTGTTGATGCGGCCGTTAATACAACGATCAATCAAATCAAAAAAGGTGGGTTACGTTTGAGTCTCGCTCAAGAAACGCGCCTACGACTAGAAATCAGTTATGCATTACACAACAGAAGAGGATCAAGCAAGATAACAATATCAAGAACTCACAAGAAAACAAAATCCATCTGAATGATCAACCCTTGATAGCCCTGATGAAGGGTAATGCCGATAACTACAAGAATTTTGAACGAATCATCGGTATCAAACTGGCTGATCGGTATCGAACGGTATAGAAGTCATCGGCAGACGGGATCAGTCTCTAGTTCTATTGGAAAGGATATGGAAGTAAGCCTCCTGGATGGAGGTGAATCCCAAGCGCTATAAGCAAGATCACAGCACTGCTTGATGCAGGTCATCACCTCAGCCATTGATTCGAGAGATGGTGTGTTCATCGAGGGGGGACAACCCTCCACCACGCCTTCAAACCAATGACCAACACCCAACTCACTCTTGATCAACTCACCGCCATTTCTGGTGGCGTAATGGAGGGATCTGATGGCAGCACATGCACTGATCGCTTCATCTGGAAAAACATCAAGGACATCTTCGGTGGAGGCAAGAGCATTGTTCATCCTCAGTACCGACTCAGCGGTAGTGCAGGACCTGGTGGTACGAGCTTCTGAGGCACAGACAAGCAACGAACAACATCACGCCCCGCCACGAGCGGGGTTTTTTATTGCCGATTGAATGTTGTGAGCATCATCACAGCACAACTTGATGCTGGTCATCACTTTAGTCATTGATTCGAGAGATGGTATCTACATCGGGGGGAAACAACCCTTCGATACACACACAACCTACTTAAAACAATGACGACTTCTTTTATCAACGAATCAATCGATCAGGAACTGAGCATCGAGGAGCTTGGTCAAGCCAATGGTGGTCTTGGACCTATTGCCGTCTTCGCGGCTGTCAAGCTTGGTGGTGCAGCAATCGCAGCTGTAGGCGTAGGAATTGCTTATGGCGTTTCCAAATTGGCTGAAGGTGACGACAAAGCTGATTCTCAAGATTCTGATTCCAAGGAGTGATAGCCATGAAAACAATTGAACTCACTCTTAATCAGCTCAGCACAATCGCTGGTGGCGTCCAGATAGGACCTGATGGGAGCTACTGCACGGATCGACATCTCGCAAGCATCCTGAAAAAATTGATGGAGGGAGGGAGTACTAGACCCTTCAATCCCAGCAAAGAAACAGGGTCTTCAGATGGAACCAATCAAATTGCTGGTAGTGCAGATCCAGGCGGAGATGACATCTAAGCCAAAGGCAAGAACAAACAGCTAATAAAGCCCCGCCACGAGCGGGGTTTTTACTGAACGATTGTTATCACTGCTATACAAGTTTTAGGACGATGACAGAAGAGCACCGCAACTTGTTTCTTTAAAAACTCCATCAAAAACCAATCCATCAAGTCGCTTGCGAAAGATCTTTGGACGCTCAGCGTTTACCAAGCCCTTGTTGCCATCGATCAGCCAGTGATTCGATGGCCGCTTGAGGTCCACAGAGGCTGAGAAGGGGATCAGCCAGGTGACGAGAAGCCGCCAAGCGCAGTGCAGGGCCATCGAGAGTCTCCATAGCCTCCATGCAGCGATGGTCATGGTTATCAGGCAAGCCAAGGCCTCTGAGCTGGGCTCGCCGTTCGGCTCTCTGACCTGTTGTTTGCGAGGCATGGGCCAACTGACCACGAAATTTGGCACGCGCCAGATTGAGGTCCGCGCTGACAAGCGTGTGTTCCATCAGTTCCTTCCAACTCATCATCAGCAAATCCAAGCTGGTTAAGGCCTTATCAACAGCGGTGGATGCATGCAGAACAAATGGTGAGGCCTTGGCCCTTGCTGGATGGTGAACGCCTACGTCGTAGGCCACGCCATGGTCTTCGCGAAGCCGGCGAAACAACAGACTCGACATGCCAGTACCCAGATGGGTTTGCAACAAGCGCAGGGCAAGGTCATCTGGATGTCCGTGAGGAAGCGTTGGCTGACCCAGCATCAGCACAACCTGTTCGGTTGACTGAGGGTGGAGATGAACGGTTTGTTTCGCACGCAGGGGTGCTTGATCAAGGGAATCTTGAGCGGCCAGATCCGATTCCATTGATTTGGATTGAGGGCAAATTCCATCCGCTTGAAGTTGATCCAACAATCCAGCTGGAATCGAACCCGACAACGCCAAAATCGCTCCCTCGGCGCTGAGCGATGTAGCAATCGGCCTTAGAGACTCAGCATTCAGTTGCACCAACTCCTCCGCAACGCCCAGGGGGTCATGTCCATAGGGGCCCTCGCCATAGGCCAGATGCCGCCAGCCATCAAAGGCCACATGGAAAGGGTCTTCTCGCTGACGCTGCAACGCCTGAAGGCTCAACTCCCGCTCCAGATTCACCTGATCAGCTTGCAGGTGGGGTTCATGAACCATCGAGCCCAAGAGGGGAAGCAATTGGGAGCTATCGAGATCCCGGCATTTCATGCTGATCAGCAAGCCATCTTCGTTGGTGTCGCAGCGCAGGCCTGCCCCACAACCCTCCACGAGATCGGCCATTTGCATGGCATCGAGGGAGCCACAGCCGCGAGTCAAGACGGATGCCAACAGCTGATGCGCTCCCCTCTGGCCGATTGGATCAGCAGCGCTTCCACGTCCGATCCACAATTTGGCAGCCAACACACCTGGTGTCTGAACCGGATCCAAAACCAAATCGGTTGTGCTCACTCCGAGTCCTCCGGTAAGGCCAACAGAGTGAAGGCTTGATCAGGTTGCAAAAGCGGTAGCAAGGACTGTTGCAAGCGTTCAACCGTCCAGGTCTGCATATGGCTGAGCGGAGACAACAACGTTTGGGTTCGCCCCCATAGGGATTGGGATCCAGCAATGGCAGCCACGGATCCAGGCGCTTCCAAGCTGAAGCGCAGGCCATTTCCCACCAATTGCTGTGCCCGATGCAGCTCCTCACGAGCGATGGCTTCCAGCGAAGCCCGTTTCAATTCTTCCTCGATCACGGCTTCAACCTGAGCGATCTGGTCCTCTGGGCAGCAGGCTTCCAACATCACCACACTTCCCTGTTCCATCACCGTGACGTCCATATCAATGGATTCCACGATTTGTAGATCTTCCCTTAACCGTTGCACCAATCGACTCCGCCTTCCCTCGGCCAGAAGAGTCGTGGCGAGGTCTGCGCCCATCACGCTGTCTTGATCGTTTGCTGCCGCCATCGGCCATGCCATCAGCAACCGTGCTGCTTCCAGGCGAGGGAATCGGGTGCTTTGTCGTCCGCTTTGAAACGCAAGCGAACGAGAGGCGGATGCACGTTCGTCCCCCTGGTCAAGATCGCCTTGAAGCTCGGAGAGGCGGCTCGAGTGGATCTGCTCCAACAAACTCGCTGTCACAGCGCCACTGATGGCCAAACAACAGTTGGGGCCGCGATACCTCCTGCTGTGAAATTGGCGCATTCCCTCTGGAGTGCTATCGATCAAGCTCTTCTCCCAACCAAGAATGGGACGGCCGTAGGGATGCTGTCCAAAGCCTTGAGACAACAAGGTTTGGAACACCTGCTCGTCGGGTTGATCTCGGTACTGAGCAATCTCTTCAAGCACCACATCCCTCTCCATGCCGTAGGCGTCCTCCCTCAGCGCCGGATTCAGCACAAGGTCAAGCAACAGGTCGAGGGCGTTCTGAGCGCAGCTGGAAGGCACCAAAACGTGGAAGTGCACATCATCAAAACCCGTAGCCGCATTGCTGCTGCCACCAAGGGCCTCAATCCGACGATCAAATTCGCCGGCCTGCAACGTTGCACTGCCCTTAAACACCATGTGTTCTAAAAAGTGGGCAAGGCCCTCTTCCCCTTGGTCTTCCCAGGTACTTCCGGCTCGACACCAAAAGTCGAGACAGGTGAGGTCTGCGTCTGGCATCAGGGCACTCACGGTTCGACAACCGTTTTTCAAGAGCTGATGCTGCAGCCCAGGGCCGGAGGCGATCTCGTTCAGGGTCCCGTGTCAAAGTCCCATTCTGTTCTGTCCCTCGCTGGACTGATGTCCGAATCCACCAACGGTCTTGAATTGCATCCGCTGGTGACCTCCCTAGCGGAGCAAATTCGCACGTGCCGGACAGCTCTCCCCGACCTCTCTCCTCTCGCTGTAGACCCAGCATTGGAGGCGATCAGCGGCATGCTCGATGGTGAAACGCTCTTCATTCGCAACGAGCTGCATCAATGCCTTGGTCTCCGCAAACTCCACCTTGAGATTGCTCGCCTAGGCATGGGATTGCAGATCCTCCACTGCGTCTTTTTTCCAGATCCGAGGTTCGACCTACCCGTATTTGGTGCCGATATTGTTGCCAGCAAAGCGGGTATTTCGGCGGCGATCGTTGATCTCTCCCCTGTCTGCGAAGCCTTACCAGAGGCGGTGAGTCAACCGCTCAGTGCTCTTCAATTGCCGCCGTTTCAGCAGGTAAGAGACCTGCCCGCGTGGGGAACCATTTTTTCCCCTTATGTGAAATTCATTCGACCCGTTGATCAGCAAGAAGAGACCTGGTTCGTTGACCTTGTCGCTGACTATCTCAACATCCTGCGCCAGGCGATTCTGGCAACCGCTCCCGATGCTCTTGATTCACTCCCTACGATCGATCGTCATCAAGGCCAACTCTCCTATTGCCGGCAACAGAAACGCAACGACAAGACCCGACGCGTCTTAGAGAAAGCCTTCGGCAGCGCTTGGGCCGATCGCTACATCGAGGAAATGCTCTTCGACGATCCTCCACCTCTTCCATGAAGCAATTACCTCTATGGGTGATGGTTGGGGTGCTCGGAGCTGCCGTTGTCGGAGCCGGTGTCTGGATCACGCGCCGGCCGGCAACGAAAGTCCAACCCGCTGCCGCGGTTCAAAAAGTACGTGCTCCGGAAGCGGTTGCTGCCCTCGGCCAACTCAAGCCAGCAGGAGAAGTCCGTCGCTTGGCGGCTCCGGCGAGTGGCTTTGGAGGTACGCCGCGCATTGCCGCCTTGCTGGTGAAGGAAGGGGACAAGATTCGCAAGGGTCAACCCTTGGCAACCTTTGATAACCGACCCCAAATCGAAGCCGAAATCGCTGAGGTGGACGCCCAAATCCAATCGGCTGCGCTCGAAGTGAAACTGCAACAGCGAGAGGTTTCCCGCTATGCAGCCGCGGCCAAGGTGGGAGCAGCTGCCATGGTGCTCTATGAGGAAAAACAAGATGAGCTCAAACGCTTTCAACGGGAAGGCGTCGAGCTGAGCGCAAAGCGACGAAGCCTCGAGGCCGACCTTGCTGAAAGCGAACTGCTCTCTCCCATTGATGGCGTCGTGCTCAAAATTCATAGCCGCGTCGGCGAGCGTCCGGGCAGCGACGGTGTGATGGAGGTGGGAGCCAGCCAAACCATGGAGGCCCTGGTGGAGGTGTACGAGTCGGATATCAATCGAATTTCAATCGGCCAATCCGTCACCCTGACCAGCGAAAACGGCGGATTTAAAGGAACACTCGAGGGGCGTGTCGAGCGCATCACCCCGCAGGTGCGACAGCGAAAAGTTCTTTCCACCGATCCCACCGGAGATGCCGATGCCAGGGTGATTGAAGTGGATGTGGTTCTTTCTCCAGAGTCGGAAAAAAGAGTGACGCAACTCTCTGGTTTGAAAGTGATAGCCCGCTTCAAGACCCCATGATCCGAGCCTTCTGGCAGCGGCGCAGGATTCCATTGGCATCCTTGATGCTGATCCGCCAACCCGTGCGTTTAGCGGTTGCTCTGGCAGGCATCAGCTTCGCCGGAATTCTGATGTTCATGCAGCTGGGCTTTCGCGACGGCCTGTTTGACGCCAGCGTCACCGTCCATCGTCTGTTCGATGCAGACATTGTGTTGATCAGCCCGCGCTCCACCAGTTCCGTGAGCATGGCCGGCTTCCCCCGCAGGCGACTGATTCAGGCCATGGCCGCTCCTGAAGTGGAGGGAATTACGCCCGTCCACTGGAATCTGCTGCTTTGGAGAAATCCCGAAACCCTGGGGACACGATCCATTCTTGCGCTGGGGTTTGAACCCAACCATCCCCTCTTTACCGATCCAACATTGGCAGCAAAAGCCAAGCTGCTCACCCAGAAAGGCCGCGTCTTGTTTGACGAAAAATCGCGAGCAGAATTTGGTCCTGTTGCTCAATGGTTTCGGGAGGGACGCACCGTTGAAAGCGAAATTGCTGGCAAAAGAGTTCGCGTAGCCGGTTTGATTGGCCTTGGAGCGTCCTTTGGTGCTGATGGGAACTTATTAACGAGCAGCGAAACATTTTTGGATCTAATTCCAAATACCCCTTCGGGAAGCATCGAAGTGGGATTAGTTCGCTTAAAAGATGGGAGTGATGCGGAGCAGGTAGCGCAACGCCTCCAATCCCAACTTCCCGACGATGTCACAGTGCTGACCAAGCAAGGATTCATCGATTTCGAGCAAAATTATTGGCGTACAAGTACATCAATCGGCTTCATTTTCACCCTCGGTGCCGCAATGGGCTTCGTGGTGGGCTGCGTGATTGTGTATCAGGTTCTTTATTCAGATGTCAGCGATCATCTGCCCGAATACGCCACCTTGATGGCCATGGGTTACAAGCTCAACAGCTTGCTCGGCGTGGTGGTCAGAGAAGGTCTGTTGCTGGCTCTGTTTGGCTATCTACCCGCTTATGCCGCGGGACAGGGCTTGTACTTGCTGGTGCGTAACGCCACCCAGTTGCCCGTGGCGATGAACACGGTGCGGGCCGTGAGTGTGTTCAGCATGATTTTGATCATGTGCATGCTCTCGGCTGGTCTTGCCATGCGCCGACTCGTGGATGCCGATCCGGCGGAGATTTTTTAAGGCGATGGCAACGAGCTCACTCACCGTTGATATTCATGCGCTAAGCCATTGGTACGGCAAAGGCTCCACCCGCAGGCAGGTGCTGCAAGGGGTGGACTTGCAAATTGCTGCCGGTGAAGTGGTGCTGCTCACCGGTCCTTCCGGCTGCGGCAAAACAACCTTGCTCACCTTGATCGGAGCCTTGCGAAAGGTGCAGGAGGGGGACGTTGAGGTGTTTGGACAGCAGTTACGCGGAGCAGCTCGCGGCCAGCGTCAGCGGTTGCGCCGTCGCATTGGCATGATTTTCCAGGGCCACAATCTCTTGCGCTGCCTCACCGCTGAACAAAATGTGCAGATGGGCGCTGATCTGTTGCCCAATCTTGGCTACAGAGCACGCCGCGATCAGGCACGGGAATGGTTGCGCTCTGTGGGTCTTGAAGACGAGTTAGGGAAGCTCCCCCATGACCTTTCCGGGGGCCAAAAGCAACGCGTAGCGATCGCCAGAGCCCTGGCAGCCAAACCCCAGCTCCTCCTTGCCGATGAACCAACAGCGGCCCTCGATAGCGGCACTGGCCGCGAAGTGGTGGAGCTACTGAAGCGCTTGGCGCGCGAACAGTCTTGTTCTGTGCTGATGGTGACGCATGATCCGCGCATTCTTGATGTGGCAGATCGTCTTGTTCGAATGGAAGATGGGCGTCTCTACCAGACGATTCGTTAAGTTGGTCTGAGTAAAAGAGTTGGAATCTTCCAAAACGCATGGCTAAGCGCAGAAACCTCAAGAAGGAAAAGCAGGAGCGCAATCGCGCTTACGCCCGCAAATTCAAGAAGCGCAAGCTCCGCAATGACGGCCGTGGTGAAGGTGCTGGCAACGGCGTAACCGGAACAGCAAACAACGGTGGTGCTGCGGATTGATCGCTTTGGCGTGACCCTGCACCGTTTGCATCAAAACCATTTGAATCCAGAAAGAGGGGGAGACCCCTCTTTTTTGATGGCTTTAGGCTGAACCCCTCTTGCCCCTATTTCGCGCGGATGTTCATCAGCGTCGTCATCCCCACCTACAACCGGCGCTCGATTCTTGAGAAGTGCCTGCTGGCACTGGAACATCAAGATCCCAGCGGGGAAATCGAAAACTACGAGGTGGTTGTCGTCGATGACGGTTCCAGCGACGGCACTCCCGACTGGTTGCGACAGGACGCCGCTCGCTTCCCCCATGTTCGCCTTGTGGAACAGCAGCATGGCGGACCTGCAGAAGGTCGTAATCGCGGCGTTGATCATGCCAAAGGAGATGTGATCGTCTTTATCGATAGTGATTTAGTGGTCACATCAAGCTTTCTCGCATCCCATGCGCGCGCCTTAAGTCGTCGTTGGAATCAGCAGGGAAATCGTCTCTGTTTCACCTATGGCGCTGTGATCAATACAGCCAATTTTGATCAACCAACAGCGGAACGACACAAACTGCGCGATCTCTCCTGGGCCTATTTCGCAACGGGGAACGTCGCGATCGATCGGGATGTTTTAGAGCGTTCCGGATTATTTGATGTGGGCTTTCGCCTCTATGGATGGGAAGACCTGGAGCTTGGAGAACGGCTGAGGCAAATGGGCGTTGAGCTGGTGAAATGTCCAGAAGCGGTTGGATATCACTGGCATCCAGCATTTCGCCTAGACCAAATCCCAGACCTGATTCGCGTCGAGCGGGAACGGGCACGCATGGGCTTGGTGTTTTATCGCAAGCATCCCAGTCGACGCGTCCGGTTCATCATTCAATTCACCTGGTTGCATCGCCTGCTTTGGTCCTTGCTCACCCTCGGAGGTCTCCTCAATGAACGCAGCCTGCGCCCGCTGATGGCCTGGCTAATTCAACGGGGCCAACCATCCCTGGCTCTGGAGTTGTTGCGCCTACCCCTCAACCGGATTGGTGTGGAAGCGCTGTATCGCGAAGCCCGGCAAGCAGGATTGCACTGAATCGAATGGTGGCGGAGCTGCGTCGGCTACTGATCGAACCCTCCCGCATGGCCGACCGTGATGGCGAAGGATGCCTTGTGCTTCGCGATGACGAATGTCATTACCTTCGCCGGGTTTTACGGCTGCGTCCTGGAGCACCTGTGGAGGTTGTCGATGGCCGCGGCCACCTTTGGGAGGGATTGCTTCAGGAGAAGGGGCAACTCCTGCTTCCCGGCAGTTGTCACACCACAACCCCTGCCAGCACCCCTCGGTTAGGCCTCGCGATTGCTCTGGTTCGACGGGGCATGGATGAGGTCATGCGCATGGCCTGTGAATTGGGCGTGGATTGCATCCAACCCTTGAAAGCAACGCGATCCACACCCCAAGCGGACTACAAACCAGAGCGCTGGCAGCTGATCCTCAAAGAAGCGGTCGAGCAATGCGAGCGGCTCTGGATGCCCCAGCTCCTCCCGCTGACATCCACGGGTAGCTGGTGGACGCGGCCGGACAGCAGCGACACGCTGGCCATTGCCACCACACGCTTAGAAGGGCTTCCTGCTTTAGAGCCTTGGTTGCAGCGCCAGACCCCTGGGAACAACTGCATCTGGCTTTCGATTGGCCCGGAGGGAGGCTGGGACCCTCAGGAGCAAGCGCAAGCCCTGAGGGAAGGATGGTCCGCGGTCAGTCTCAGTGAGGACATTTTGCGCTCTTCCACTGCAGCGATTGCCGGGGTGGCAACGCTGAGCAGTTGGCGGCGTACGACGCCAACTGGAGATCAGACCTGAAGCGGCGTCAGCTACTGAATAGCTCTGATGCCATGTCCTTGAACCCTTTCAAATTTCTTCCCGGACGGCGACGCTCAGGACGCAGTGCACGACCGGGCTGGACCATCTCCGGAGCGAACGTGCTGAGCGTGACGACAGGACGCTCGGCTTCCGCCTTTGCCAGTTCCGCTGCAATCGCTTCAGCCGTGGTGAGGGAACCTGCTGCGGCCGCTGGTGTTGATGGCGCTGGTGCCGATGGAGCTGGCACTGAAGCTGCCGGTGCGGAAGCGACAGGCGCAGAAGCTGCAGGAGCCGAAGCCGTGGCTGGGGTGGTAACCGCTGGAGCTGGTTTGGCGATCTCAGTGGTGACACTGCCATCCGTTGTTTTGGAGATGGCGGGAATGGGGGCAAGAGCCTCCTCTTGACCGTCCTCCTCAGGAAGGTCTCGAACAGGCGCGATCTGAATCGCCTGGTCGCTCGAAGCGCCTTCCTCGAGGTTGAGGAAAAAGCCTTTGCTCTTCAGCGCCATGCCAGGTTCCGGTGGACAACGTGGGCTGATTATCCAACCCAAACTGTCTGAATGGGCTGATGCTTAGGGCAGTGCAACACAGCTCGATGGTTTTGCCAGACCAAAACATCACGATGTGGGGGATAGCCCTGCTTCTCAATGGCGTGCTGATTGCCCTTGCGCAGCGCCTCCCCCTTCTCACGCGCAAGGGTTGGGTGCATGCCGGAATTCTGGGAACGATCCTCTGGGGCTGCCTTGGCTGGAGAGGCTGGGTCGCCGTTGTGATCTACCTCGTGTTGGGATCACTGGTCACGCGCCTCGGCTTTGCGCAAAAACAAAAGCAGGGGCTTGCGGAGGCGCGTGGAGGAAGGCGAGGACCCGCCAACGTTTGGGGGTCTGCCTTCACTGGCACCGTGATCGCTCTCTTGATTGGCGCAGGCATTGGCTCGGCAACGCTCTTGCTGATCGGATTCGCCGCCAGCTTCGCTGCCAAACTTGCCGACACCTTTGGCAGTGAAATCGGCAAACGTTGGGGACGAACCACCGTTTTGATCACCACCCTGCGCAGAGTGCCAGCTGGAACGGAAGGGGCCGTGAGCTTGGAAGGCACCCTGGCCAGTGCCGCCGGCAGCCTTGTGATGATGCTGGTGATGGCGGGACTGTCGTTCGTGACCACGCCCACGGCGATGGCCGTGGTGGCGATTGTGGGTCTCATCGCAACCCTGCTGGAAAGCCTGCTGGGAGCTCTGGCTCAGGAGCGGGTGCACTGGTTAACCAATGAAATCGTCAACGGATTGCAGACGGCCTGGGCTGCCGTTTTAGCCATGCTGGTGGCGATTCCTCTGGGTCTTGCTGGCTGATCGGAGTCCGTGCTGCCTGTCGCAGCAGGCTCAGCGCCTCTCGAATGGCTTTGCGTAGCAATCCTGGTGCCACCTTCTCTTTCAGAGCAAGATCTCTGATGGGAATGTTGTCGACGTAGCGAGCCAGAAGCCAGCAGCGCTGGCGTGGCTCGAGAGCCTTCAGTGCCCCCTGCAACCAGCGAAGCCTGGGTTCCTCCTCATCCGCTTCAAAGGTCGATGCAAAGGTCGATGCAGACATGACTGGGGGAGCCTCGATCTGATCGAGCAGGGAGCTTCTCAACTCTCCGTCCACCGCCTGAATGGCAGGGGCAACATCAAGCGAATCCACATGGCCCAAGGCGTGAGCCATCAGGGCCTCCCGCCAGCGCTCAACAGTCACGTCGAGTGATGCAGCAAGGCCTGTCTCATCCAGCGGTTCCAGCCTCTCTTGCAACCGTTGAGCCTGAAGACGCATCCCCCGGCTGTGCAAGTCCTTCAAGCGCCAAGGAATCCTGAGCACGTGTTGGCGATCGCGACGGAAATGCAGGATTTGACCGTGAACCCTTGCCAGCACATAGGTGCTGATGCGACATCCACGTTGAGGGTCGAAATTGGCCAAGCCATGGATCAACCCCAAGCGACCCTCTTGCACTAACTCGTCCTGCTCCCCTGGATAGCGGGCCGCCTGACGGATGGCGGCATGGTGCGCCAGGCCAAGGTGTTCGAGCACAGCATCGTTGCGCTCAAGAATTGGCTTGGGCAACGATCGGCGCTGCTCGCGGCGTCGAAGGCTTTGAGAAGAAAGCATGAAGCGTGGGTGTTAACGACCCTTTCAACGTCGCTTTCATCGCGCATTCTCCCCTCCTTCTTTGCGATGAAATGCTCCACTCGAAAGGATGAAAGCCGGTTCATCTTTTCGAGTGGAGACGTCAAGACATCAGCAAAGGTGTGCATTGAGCGTGGGGCTCCAGACCAGCCCAATTGAGAAGGGGCTTCCAGTGCTGAAGACGCTGATAAATCCAGTGGTGGCCCGTGCTGTTGAGATGAATCCCGTCGGGCTCCAACCAGGTGAGCCAATCAGGTTCTGCTGCCATCGCTCGATGCAGGCTTAAAAACGGAACATCAGCTTCCAGGCAGGTTTCCTCCAATTGCGCTTCATGGATGGCCACAGCCTCATTGCTGTACCAAAGGCAGTCAGCGAAAGGCATGACCGCTTCATCCACCACGCTGAGCCCCATCACCATGACGTTGGTGGCAGGGGTCATCACCGATAGCAATTGCTCCAGCCCGAAGCGAAATGCTTCAGCCGTTAGTTGCTGCCGTCCATCGCACCTGCCAACACGGGCGCTGTCATTGAGGCCCACAGAGAGGAGCAAGCCATCGGGCTGCTGACGACGGAGCTCTCCACGGCAACTCCATTCTTGTTGCCAACGCTGAGCGATGCGCTCCAGTCCATCTCCACGGACACCAAGCCCGTACACCACGGGGGCAGAGGGCAATGTCATCCATTGACGCCTCAAGCGTTCACACCATCCCCCCCCCTCTGGATCCCCCCATCCGTACACACCGCTATCACCGATCACGACAAGCTTGCGGGGCGCTGTTGTTATCACTGGCGGTCACGCAATCCAGATGTCAGCTTTGCAGCCAGAGCGCGCGGCAGCGGTCACTGAGTGATTCCCCACTGATCGTGAGGGCGCAGTAACAACAAAGCACCAAGACCACAGCAGCCCAATGAAAAGAGCTGAGTGATTCCAGCAGCTGCCAGCCCAAACCACTTCCACCAATCACCCCCACCACCACGGTTTCTCGGAGAATCACATCGCTGCGATAGGCCCCATAAGCCAAATAACTGGGACTTTGAGGACTGAGCAGGCCATACAACCAACTCATCCGCTCTGAACTCCCCATCGCCCTGAGCGCTTCTTGACGCTGACCGCTTTGTTGCTGCAGTCCTTCAAGCAGCAAACGCCCCATCACTCCACTGTTGTGCAGACCGATCGCCAAGGCTCCAATCGCCAGGCTTGGCCGATTGCTGAGCAGCAGAAGGAGCACCATCAACGGCGGTGGGATCCAACGCATGCAAGCCCAGAAGATCGAGCAACACTGATGCCACCTTGGCGAGGGCCATAGGAGCAAGGCCAGGGGGGGCAGTCCGATGGCAATCCCCGCAGCCAACCCGGTGAGAGCCAGCGTTTCCAAGATCATGCGCAACCAGGGCAGTTCCATGGCGGCGGCATTCAGCTGGGTCCAAGAAGGAACCTCCAACCCGAGCCAACTGAGGCCAAAAAACAAATCAGGCACGAGGTGTCTGAGCCAAACCGTGCCGATCACTCCCAAAACGGTCGCCAAGCTGACGAACAACAGCATTCGACGCTGACCATGAACGCCGACATCGGAACGTTCTCGCCAAACCCTCAACAGCTGCTCAAGCATCAGCATCACGGCCGCTAAGACCCACAAACCTGTCCAGAGCTCGCGGAACTGCAACGACTGCAAGGTGAGCTGCAGTTCGGTGCCGAGCCCCCCCAGACCAAAAACCCCGAGCAAGGTGGCGCTGCGCAAGGCACATTCGAGTCGGTACCCCCCGTAGCTCAGCAAAACAGGGCCCATCCCTGGGTTGAGAGCCGTCATCAAGGCGGACAGCGGATGCACCCCAGCGCTGATCAAGGCATCGAGGGGACGGTGGTCAGCGCTATCGAGATGATCGCGCCAAATCCTGGCGACGAGAGCGCTGTAAGGAATCGCGATCGCAGCGACAGCAACGTAGGGATGGAGCCCAAACACTTGCAGCAGCAACAGGCCCCAAACCAACTCATGCACCGCTCTCGGGATGGCGAGGGCGCTTCGAAGTGCTTTGGCTGGCCAGGAGGGAAGCGTCCAGCTTCTCCACACCACATCCGCGCAAGCGCTGCCTAGCAACACGCCAAACAGCAAGCTGAGACTCCAGCTCAATAGAGCTGTGGCCATGGTGACGCCAAGACCATGCCAAACCGCATGCAAAACATCGGGATCCATGGATGGATGCAGGGCGCCCGAAAGGCATTGCTGCCAAATCGACAGACCACCGCCATGCAGCCCTGTCCAAGTGACGATCAAAACGGGCACCAGCGCCATGGAAGGCAACAGGGTGAGAAGCGGTGCCGCTGGTTTCAGGCGGTTCATCCGGCCTCGTACAACCGCGAAAGATCAGCAGCAGTGAGTTGGTCTGAAGGTTGATCCATCACAAGTTCCCCATCCTGCAAACCGATCACACGATCAAAGCGATGCACCAGTTCGGGTTGATGCAGGCTGATCACAATCGCCTTGGCGCCACAATTCAGCTGCCCCTCTGGCGAACGATTCAACAAATGATCCAATAGGTCAGAGGCGATGGCGGGATCCAAGTTCGCAATCGGTTCATCCGCCAGGATCAGTTGCGGTTGCTGACGCAGCAAACGAGCGAGCGCCACGCGTTGTCTCTGCCCCCCTGACAACTGGCGGATCGGAGCATCGATCAATCCACGCTCGATCAGATCAGCATCCAGCCCAGCTTGCTGAAGGCAATGCTTGCAGGCGGATTGATCCACGTTGAACAACAGATTGGCCAATCCCCAGATCAGGTTGTGACGGCCCAAAGCACCGCTGTTGACGTTTTGTCCAACGCTGAGCTCCTCGACAAGCAGCAAGTCTTGCCAGAGCATTCCGATCTCTCTTTTTTTGCGGCGAGGCAGGGTGCGAATCGACGCACCACACCAACGCACCTCTCCTTGTTCCACACGAAGACTGCCATTGGCGATGGCCAACAAGCTGCTCTTGCCAGCCCCACTCCGGCCCAACAAGGCGATCCGCTCTCCCTCGAAAACCGAGAGGGAAATCGAGCGCAGTCGATCGCCCCTCGGACCGCTCAAGCTGACATTGACCAACTCAAGGAGAGAGGTCAACGGATCTTGCCGAGCTGACGACCCACCTGCTCAATGGGTTGATATTGCGATTCCTGCGCTGGAATAAAACGCTTGGCAGCAAACAATTCCAAGATAGTTTTCTGCCGCTTGCTGGTGGGAGTCAAACCCAAAATGGACTGCTGGAGTTTGCTGGTGAATCCCTTGCCGAAACGTTGATCGAGATTGGGTCGCGCCACCCAGTGGTAATTCCCAAACGCAGGGGTTGTCCAGATCACCTTCACCTTGTTGGGGCTCACTTTCCCGTTCTTAACAGCCACATCCCAGACGGGCTGACTAAGCGCACCGGCCTGGTAGGAGCCGCTCTGAACTAATGCGATGGTGGCATCGTGGCTTCCACTGAAACCGGCTTGTCCACCAGCGAATTGCTTCGGGGTCACCCCTGCTTTAGCCAAAAAATGCTGCGGCATCAAACGTCCCGACGTGGAACTTTCTGATCCAAACGTGAAGCGCTTGCCCTTCAGAGCGTTCAGACCATCAAGGCTGCTAATGGGTTTTAAACCCGCTGAAGTATTGGCAATAAAAACACTATTGAACTGTGCATCGATGGCCCGTTGTGCCAAAACCTGGGCGCCTGGCGTTTGAAGTCGAGCTTGGATACCTGTGAGTCCACCGAACCAAACAAGGTCCAAACTTCCGGTCCTAAAAGCACTCACGGCTGCTGGGTAATTGCTAACTGGCACGTACCGCACTGGAACCTTGAGTTTGTCGCTTAATTCCGCGGCAAGTTGGCCGTAACGACGATTTAAACGTTCTGGGTTTTGATCGGGGATGGCTCCGATCCGGAGTGTTGCTTGCGCGTTAGAAGGAAGGACCGTTGCGCCCTGACTGCAAAGAAGAGCCAAAAGAACAACGGCCCCTTTTTTTCGGACCCGTGTCAAAGGATTGGTCATGTTTAAAAAGAATGGATTTAGGGACGAGTCAGCAATCTCTGAAACCGACTCAGCCCCTCTGAAATCGTCTCACGCGAGACGGCACAAGACAGCCTGACGCAACGATCATCGCCAAAGGCACCACCCGGAACAATCGCCAATCCTTCCTCTTCAAGGGCACGTTCGCAAAAGGCCAACGAATCGGTAATCGCATCAGGCAAGCGAGGAAACGCATAAAAGGCGCCCCTTGGGGGCACAAGCGTGATGCCTTCCATCTGTTGAAGCCCACGACAGAGCTCAGCACGCCGCGTGTTGTAGCTAGCGGCCATCTCACGGACGCAGTCCCGTGATCCCTGAAGCGCCGCCAACGCTCCACGTTGAGCGAAGCTGCACACATTGCTCGTGCTTTGGCTTTGTAGGGCAGCCGCGGCCTTAATCACCGTGCTGTCACCACTGAGATACCCAAGTCGCCAGCCGGTCATGGCCCAGCCTTTGGCAAATCCGTTCACCACAAAACAACGCTGTCTGAGATCTGGAGCTACGGCAGCAAAACTGTGGTGAGATTCACCGTCTTCCAACAGATATTCATAGATCTCGTCGCTCATCACCATCAGGTTTGGATGCCTTCGCACCAGCTCTGCCAAGGCCTCGAGTTCACGGAGATCCAACACCCGACCGGTGGGATTCCCCGGTGAATTGAGCACCAAAACCTTGGTGGCCGGTGTGATGGATTGCTCGATCAAAGTCAGATCGAGTCCAAACCCATCGCTGGCTGACGACGCCACCGTGACCGGCTTCCCCCCGGCCAAGCGAACGATTTCTGGATAACTCAACCAATACGGGGCAGGGATGATGACTTCATCGCCTGGGTTCAACAGAACTTGGAACAGGTTGTAAATCGCCTGTTTGCCGCCATTGGTCACCAAGACCTGATCGGTTTGGGTGGGGATGTTGTTTTCAAGACTCAATTTCTGCGCAATGGCCGCGCGCAGCTCTGGATCGCCTGCAGCAGGGCCATACCGGGTGATGCCATCCCTGAGGGCCTGGATCGTTGCCTCAACAATGAACTCTGGCGTCCCGAAATCCGGCTCCCCTGCACTGAGGCTACAAACATCAACACCCTGTTGCTGCAGGGCTTTTGCTCGGGCGCTGATGGCAAGTGTGAGCGATGGCTGCAATGCCAAAGCTCGGTGCGAGAGAGATGGGGGGCCTGGCATCAGCACGGCACCCCCTCGATGGATGCTCGGATATGTGAAACAACATCCTGCCTGATGTGGCGTCAGTGACAACACCGATGTGCTGATGACAGCCTGGATCGAAATGTTGACCATGCCGAACATGTCAGCTGGAACGACCTCGTTGAGTTGGGTGTTGGCAGCCAAGAATCCCCAAGCGCTCGCCGAGTTTTATGCGCAAGCTCTTGGATGTACCTGCCGATCAGGACTGTCTGACCAGCACTGGATGGTGGCTCTACCAACGGGAGGAACGCTTCAGATTTATCGCCCTTCGCGTCTACGGCCTTGGCCCATTCGCGGTGCGGCCCTCGCCCCTTGTTTTCAACGGGTCGGATCCGACCATCCAGAGACTGAGCTCGGCGATTGGATCGAACAACTGGAAGCGTTGGGGGCGCGGAGGCGCGAAGCAGCGCGTCTCGAATCGTTTGGAGCGGAATGCTGGATGGAGGATCCAGAGGAGCAGCCTTTTCTCACCTTGGTGCTGCCGCAAAGGTCGGTTGGCTCATAGGGTTTTGAGCTGAGCTACCCATGCGCGTGTCCTTAGAAGACTTCGAGGCATCCTGTCTCCAGTGCCAGCGCTGCGACCTAGCAAAGGAACGCCAGCATGTGGTGGTCAGTCGCGGGCATCCTTCAGCGAGGCTGATGGTGATTGGCGAAGCGCCAGGGGCTGATGAGGATGCTCAGGGGCGTCCTTTTGTGGGGCGTTCCGGCAGGCTCCTGGACGAATGCCTGGCGGACGTCGGCCTGGATCAAGAAGAGGACGCGTATATCTGCAACTTGATCAAATGTCGGCCCCCTGGAAATCGACGCCCATCCCCAGCTGAGCTCAAAGCCTGCAGACCCTGGCTGGATCGTCAAATTCGTGAGGTCAATCCGGAGATCCTGTTCATTCTTGGAGCGACTGCCACCGCAACCCTTCTCGAATGCCGCACACCGATTAGTCGCTTAAGAGGTGCTTGGACCGAATGGAACGGGCGTTATGTGATGCCGAGTTTTCATCCCTCCTACCTGTTGCGCAATCCATCGCGGGAGCCAGGGAAGCCACGCGCGTTGTTCATGGCTGATCTGACCAGTGTCAAGCACGCTTTGAACGGGGTTGTGTCAGGGTTAGCTCCAGATTCGAGCGATCCTTGATGACCGCCTCGCAGCGCTACGACACAAAGATTCATCGCCGGGTCACCCGCACGGTGATGGTTGGTGATGTGCCGATTGGAAGTGAGCATCCGATTGCGGTGCAATCGATGATCAATGAGGACACGCTGGATATCGACGGGTCGGTCGCAGGAATCCGTCGCTTGGCCGATGCCGGATGCGAAATCGTGCGGGTCACGACTCCTTCGATTGGCCATGCCATCGCGATGGGGAAAATTCGTGCAGCCTTGCGCGCTCAGGGATGCAACATCCCACTCGTGGCTGATGTCCATCACAACGGCACGCGCATCGCCTTAGAAGTTGCCAAGCACGTCGACAAAGTGCGCATCAACCCTGGGTTGTTCGTTTTCGACAAACCGGATCCCGAACGCCAGGAGTTCAGCCAAGAAGAGTTTGATGCGATTGGAGATCGGATCAAGGAAACGTTTGCTCCTCTCGTGCGGGTGCTGAAAGAGCAGAACAAGGCCTTGCGGATTGGAGTGAATCACGGCTCCTTGGCTGAACGCATGCTGTTCACCTATGGAGATACCCCCCAAGGCATGGTCGAATCGGCCATGGAATTCGTGCGGATCTGCGATTCACTCGATTTTCACAACATCGTGATTTCGATGAAGGCATCGCGTGCGCCCGTGATGCTGGCGGCCTACCGACTCATGGCCGACACCATGGATCGGGAAGGGTTCAACTACCCCCTGCACTTGGGCGTCACCGAAGCAGGTGATGGTGACTACGGACGAATCAAGAGCACGGCCGGAATCGCAACGCTGCTGGCGGAAGGACTCGGAGACACCATCCGCGTCTCCCTAACAGAAGCGCCAGAGAAGGAAATCCCTGTGTGCTTTTCGATCCTGCAGGCGCTTGGAATCCGAAAGACGATGGTCGAGTACGTGGCCTGTCCGAGCTGCGGTCGCACTTTGTTTAATCTTGAGGAGGTCCTTCATCAGGTCCGAAACGCCACCTCTCATCTCACCGGTCTAGACATTGCTGTGATGGGTTGCATTGTGAATGGTCCTGGCGAGATGGCCGATGCTGACTACGGTTATGTGGGCAAAGGGCCTGGGGTGATCGCTCTCTATCGCAACCGCGATGAGATCCGAAAAGTCCCCGAGTCGGAGGGTGTAGCAGCCTTGGTTCAGTTGATCAAAGACGACGGTCGCTGGGTTGAACCCGACTGATGTCGTTAAGGTGCTGAAAAGGTCCTAGTGGACGGCATGCGCGCTAAAAAATTCGGCATCAACGTCACGCAACGTCGCGGCTGGTTTGTGGCTCTGGGCGCAGGGGCTGTCACAGCTGCCGTGGTTGTGGCCAATCCTGGGTTGGGTTTGCCAAGCACGACTTCGTCGTCCATCACCAACAGCCCGAAAGAGGTGATTGATCAGGTATGGCAGATCGTCTATCGAGATTTCCTGGATTCATCGGGAGGTTATGACCTCGATCAGTGGTCCATTCTTCGAAAGGATTTGCTCTCCAAGTCTTATGCCGGAACCGCGGAATCCTATGAAGCGATTCGCGGCATGTTGGCGAGTCTTGATGACCCCTACACCCGATTCCTAGACCCGAAAGAGTTCAAGGAAATGCAAATCGACACATCAGGTGAATTAACCGGTGTCGGCATTCAAATTTCACTGGACAAAGACACCAAAGAAATCGTGGTGGTGTCGCCTATCGAAGGCACACCGGCCTCAAAAGCCGGGGTCCAACCCAAAGACGTGATCGTTTCGATTGATGGTCAACTCACCAAGGGGATGACCACGGAAGATGCGGTGAAGCTCATTCGCGGAACGGAAGGAAGCAACGTCGTCCTGGGCTTGCGCAGGAATGGCTCCATCATCGACGTGCCCCTCGTGCGGGCGCGGATCGAAATTCAGGCCGTTGACAGTCAGCTCAACACCAGTGCCAATGGCACCAAGGTGGGTTACATCCGCCTGAAGCAGTTCAATGCCAATGCATCGAAAGAGATGCGTGCCGCGATTCGCGAGCTTGAGAAGCAAGGATCACAGGGTTACGTCCTTGATTTGCGCAGCAATCCCGGAGGGTTGCTTGAAGCCAGCGTCGACATTGCGCGTCAGTGGCTGGATGAAGGCACGATTGTCAGCACAAAAACCCGTGAGGGCATTCAGGACGTCCGCCGCGCCACAGGGAATGCCTTAACCGACCGTCCCGTCGTGGTGTTGGTGAACGAAGGCTCAGCGAGTGCCAGCGAAATTCTTTCAGGCGCTCTCCAAGACAACGAGCGCGGGCTTCTGGTGGGCCAGAAAACGTTTGGGAAAGGACTCGTGCAATCCGTGCGCGGGCTCTCTGACGGATCTGGAATGACCGTCACGATTGCCAAATACCTCACACCCAAGGGCACCGACATCCACAAAAACGGCATTCGCCCGGATGTTGCGGTGGAGATGAGTGAGAAAGAAATTAAAACCCTCACTGTTGAACAGTTAGGGACCAACAAAGATGGGCAGTACCGCGTCGCGGAAACCACCCTGCTCAAAGCCTTGCAAGCTCCGAAAACAGGAAAAACCTATCAACCAGGAGCGGCCAACCTTCAGTCGGCACTTCAGCGATAAGGGGCTAATCCAAACCCTTCACGTTCGCTTCGATTGCCTTGCGATTGGTTGCCTCCATAACGAGAGTCTCCATAGCGAGTGCCTCCATAGCGAGTGCCTCGGTGGGTTGCTGGAATCGTGGCTGTCCGGGCTGGGGCCGCCTGGCGCGCCCTCTGGACAAGCGCATTGCAACCCCCCGCCGATTCAATCGCCGCATCCACGCTGCTCACCGGAATGCGTTGGCCCCAAGTGCGAGGCCATCCCCAGGTTTGGCCTTGACGTTCCAACAGCGCGACCGCCTCTCCACGTCCGATCGAACCTGATCGCATCAAACAGGTGGTCGTTGCCAAGGTGGCAACCTGAAGGTTGGGCGCTTGAGACGAACGCGTGGGATACACAGGGCGGCTCTGGCGACCCACGGGAAAGGGCATCGAGGGAATGTTGAGCGGCCTTTGCGCGAGTCCGCCGCCTCCAGACATTTGCCCGAGGGCTGCCATCGCTAATTGGAGAAGAAGATTATTCATCAGTCGGTTGGTCTTGGTAAGTAAGGGAGATGGTCTTAAACGCGAACGGTTGAGCCGCAGTAGCGATCGAAGAGCTTCAGGACATCATTCGCGGGAAGCTTGGCCGTATAACGAGCCTCAAGTTCTGCCAGATGCTGACTACGGGGATACGCCCTAATCGATTTCCATTCCTGCGGTGTTTCTCGTCTTAAAACGCGAGACATCATCCGATGTTGGCTTGGAAGAGTGATCGATCCACCGGCGCAGCTCTGCATTCTGTGAGTCGCTTCGTGAGCCAGGGTGTTCCAAACTTGTGCTGCATTTCGGTGGGTGCGACACACAATCAAGATGTCATTTTTGGGGTGGTAAGCCCCCTGCAACCCCCGGGTCGAGCAATCGCGTTGAAGCACCCTGACGCCATGGGAGGTGAGCTTGCTGCGCAAGGCATCAACCGCTTCCCACGATTGAGCGCGCACAGGTGCTGTTCCCAGCAGCGCAGGTGTGAAGCAAGCAATCAAGGTCCATCGTTGAACCTGGCGTCGAACCTGGCGTTGAAACTGGTTCAGCGGCTTTGGCATGGTCCGCTCTCGGGGCACCTCACCAGAGTCAGGCATCAACGCATAAAAAAAATCACCCAAATGGGTGATTCCTGTGACTAGATGTGAGCGAGGGGTCGCTCAGGCAACAGGCTGCATCAAGCCACCGCCTGGAGACGAGTCGTCGTCATCGTTTTCCGTATCGTTCTGCCACAGAGCAAAAATTCCGAGGGCGGCTGCACCAACCAAACTGCCTAGGAGACCGAGGGAACTTCCCGTTGCAATCGGATCGATGAATTCGGCCACGGGGTATCACGTCGTATGGCCACATGGTAACGAAGGATTGCGAAATGTGTTGGGCTTTCTCATTTTTCCAGCGCAAGCGCGAGCTCAAACCCTCAAAACAGCCTCGTTCCGTTCTTTTTGCTGTTGGTCGCGCTGCTCAGGCGTCAATCCATCCGTATCCGGAATCTGTGATGCCATCTGCTCTAGCCAACCTTTGAGCTCATCCAATTGCCGATCCATGGGCAGGACGCCGAGGCCTCGTGCCAGGACCTTGGCAACGCTTCCACTTCCTGCCTGGTACACAAGTCGTCCATGGAGATGTTGGGGCAAACCCTGACGAAGCAGACGAAAAGCAGGTTCCTCCATCGGTGTTTCGAGGGCAATATTTGGTTTTTCAGGGCGAATCCGCGCAAATCCGCAGCGTTTCGCCAGCAGCTTGAGTTCCATCAACTGCAACAGGGATTGAACCGGTCCAGGCAGGGCCCCATAGCGATCGGCCCAACCTGCCGCCAGTTCCACCAGGGCTTCTGAACTAAGGCACTCGGATGCAGCTCGATACGCAGACATTTTCTCGTCGGCATCGACGATCCAGTCCGCTGGAATAAAGGCAGTGACCTGTAGATCCACCTGCGTGTCGTCCACAGCTGGAATGTCTTGTCCCTGTATTTCTGCCAACGACTCTTGCAACATCTCCATGTAGAGATCGAAGCCAATCGCCTCCATTTGTCCGCTTTGCTCCACACCGAGCAAGTTGCCCACTCCGCGGATCTCCATATCGCGCATCGCCAATTGGTAGCCACTGCCGAGCTGAGCGAATTCCTGGATGGCGCGTAAGCGTTGACGCGCCGCTTCACTGAGCGAGGCATCTCCGGGGTAAAACAACCAGGCATGGGCTTGGACGCCGCTGCGGCCGACGCGGCCCCTGAGCTGATACAGCTGAGCAAGTCCAAACCGGTGGGCATCCTCAATCAGGATCGTGTTGACACGCGGAATGTCGAGACCGCTCTCCACGATCGTGGTGCAGAGCATGACGTCGGCTTCCCCACCGTTGAACGCCACCATGGCGCTCTCGAGCTCGCCTTCAGCCATTTGTCCATGGGCGACGAGGAGCTTGAGGCCGGGAAGCATCTCACGAAGCTTGCCTGCGACGTCCTCGATCCCTTCCACACGGGGCACCACATAAAACACTTGACCACCACGATCCAGTTCTTGGCGAATGGCGCTGCGCACGGCCTCATCATCCAGAGCCGCTAGGTGGGTTTTGATCGGACGGCGCAAGGGTGGTGGAGTGGTGATCAAGCTCATCTCACGCACGCCAGACAAGCTCATGTAGAGGGTTCGCGGGATGGGTGTCGCCGAGAGCGTCAAAACATCCACGTCCTTGCGCAAGGCCTTGATTTTTTCCTTTTGGTTCACCCCAAACCGTTGTTCCTCATCCACCACCAACAAACCAAGCTTGTCGAAGGCGGTGTTCTTGCTGAGCAGCTGGTGCGTGCCCACCACGGCATCGATGGTGCCCGTTTTCAACTCCTCAAGAATCGTCTTGCGCTCACCTGCCGTACGGAAACGATTGAGAAGGGCCACCTTGATTGGATAGGGAGCAAAGCGTTCCGAAAGCGTGCGCCAATGCTGTTGCGCTAACACCGTTGTGGGAGCCAACATCGCCACTTGTTTGCCAGCGGTGATCGCTTTGAAAATCGCTCGGATGGCCACCTCCGTTTTCCCGAAGCCCACATCACCACAGACCAACCGATCCATCGGCTCTGGTTTCTCCATGTCGCGCTTGACATCCACCGTGGCCTTGAGCTGGTCAGAGGTTGGCTCGTAAGGGAAGGAATCCTCAAGTTCAACCTGCCAAGGCCCATCGATCGGGAAGGCAAACCCTGCCGCTTGGTGGCGTTCGGCGTACAGCTTCACCAAATCAAGCGCAACTTTGCGAACCGCCTTGGAGGCCCTCTCCTTCGCCTTCACCCAAGCGGAGCCACCCATCTTGCTGAGCTGCGGCGGTGTATCGCTATTGGCGCGAAACCGTCCCAGGCTTCCGAGCTGATCGGCAGCCACTCGCAAGATGCCATCGGAATACTGAACAACGAGGTAATCGCGAACCTCGCCACTAATCGCTAATTTTTCGAGCTTTTTAAATCGACCAATTCCATGGTTGCGATGCACCACGAAATCCCCTTGCTGCATCTTGTTGGGGTCAACGGTGCGGCTCGCGGCTTTGCGGCGCCGACGCACGTAACCGCTGCTCGTGAGCGACTGCTGTCCGAAAAATTCGCGATCGGTCAGCAGAACCACCCTCCAGGCGGGAAGCTGCAGCCCTTCGAGCTCGGCGGTTCCTCGCGTTTTCAAGGCCACAGGTGTGCCCTGCTCCATCAAGCGATCGATCGCTTGTGTGTCCGCTGCATTGGGTACGAAGCGGGTGATGCAGTCGTGTTCCTCCAGCAAAGCCACAGCACGGCTGGGCTGCGCTGACAACAACCAAACAGCCTGACGCTCCCGTTGGTGCTGTTTGATCATTTGGCCGAGTTTTCCAAATTGATTGGGGTAAGACGGAACCGGTCGACTGGCGAGATCAAACGCATTGGGGTGGCTGTCCTGTTCCTGAAGTTCTGCCAGGTCGAAGCCAGCAAACGCCTCGGCAAGCTCCATCGCCTCCTTGATCGGGCGATGCAAAACAGGAATGGGCACGGGAAGCTCTGCGTGCTGCTCTTCGGCGTGATCAAGCCACTGCTGACCATGGGCGCTGCCATGCCGACGCTCATCGATGGCGATGCAGCACTTGGCAGGCAAATAATCGAGGAGGGAAGCAGGGGTCTGCCAAGCCAATCCCATCAATCGACGCATCCCCTCAGGGGTTCCGCCCTCCAACAACTCCGTGATTTGCGCCTCACTCAGCAACTGGTCAAGATCGTCAGGAACCTGCTCGCGCAGACGTTCAGCGATGAGGGGACTGAAGCCGGTGGGGGTGAGCTTGAGCGTGTCGACGGTGTCGAGGGAGCGCTGGCTGGCCGGGTCAAATTCACGAAGCTTGTCGAGTTCATTGCCGAAGAACTCCAAGCGCACGGGGAGCTCACTACTCACGGGATAGACGTCAACGATGTCGCCACGACGGCTCCATGTGCCTTCCTGATCAATGGTCGAAACGCGCTCGTAGCCAAGCTGGCTTAGGTAGGTCGATAGCTCTTCGAGATCCACAACATCGCCTTTCTTCAAAGCCCGGCAATGCTCTGCCAAGGCCTGCGGAGGCGGCAAGTGGGGCTGCAAGCAACGTTCTGTGGCCACGATCGCAACGTCGCTTTTGCGGCTGTCTGTTTGAAGTTCGCTTAAAACCTGGAGCTGGCCCCAAGTGATTTCGGTGGTGGCATCGAAGGGTTCGTAAGGGGACCCTTCACTGGTGGGATAAAGCTGGGCGCTAGACCAGCCCATCAGCTCCAACAGCGCTGCCCAACGTCCGGCCTCTTCCAGGGTGGGAACAACCACCAACAGGGGCTGGTCCATGCGACGAGCCAGCGCACTAGCCACCAAGGCCCGAGCAGCTCTACCAGCTCCGCGCATCAACAATCGCTGGTCCCGTTGGGCTCGTTCGCACAACTCACCGCTCAGCGCTGAGGTCTGCAGCAGACGCACCAAAGAGCTGAGGGGCATGGCAGAACAACTTTCGGCAACGCATGATTCTGTCAAGAACGAGGCCCCAGATGCAGGATTTCCTCCCTTTACCTTTGCCTTTGCCTCCTAAATGAATCGCTGCATTAATACAAAAGAGTATTTAGTGGTTTTCACAAACAAAGAAAATGTTCAACATCAACTTAACTCTCTATTCGACATCAACCAAATAAAGCACCTGCATCAACTCGAAGACCTGGCACGACTTGCAGGCAGAGCCCTTAAAGAGGGTGACACAAAAGAACATCAAGATGCGGAAACAAGATGATGTGCAACAGAAGAATCAAGGTCTAAACTCTATGAATTTTCGCCTGGTCTTTCAGCAGAAACAAGAGCCAAGCACACGGGAAAGCCAGCACCATTCAAGGACGACGTCCTCAATCAACTATTGGCAATCAATCGGGATCTGCTCAGACTCCGGTCACAAATCATTTCCGTAACGTTGCCCCAGCATCGCAACTATTTTGCACTCATTCATGCCATCAATCATAAAAAAACTCCTTGGCTATCTATAAGAGTCAACGCGAGGCCTGAACAAGATGCAACCAAGCGATCCAGAGCGTAAAATTAGGACGTGAACGACCAACAGCCATCAACAAACGCTTGGATGCAAAAGACTTTGACCACCCAACGTTGGGTGCAACGTTGGGTGGTCACGATTAAATTTTCCGTGATACGGAATCATCTTTAAAACACAGCCATGCCCCGTTTTCGCTGCCCCGAGTGCTGTTGTGGACCAGCTGTTGTCCTACACCCACCCCCTGGAGCAACCCCAATCTGTATTCGCTGCGGAACGCTTTTAGAGAAGCAGCCCCTGGTCAAACCCTTGCCACTCCTCGTGTTGCTGGCCGTGGGTAGCGCGCTAATCACGTTGTCCATACCGGCACTTTTTACGCCGCGCCCCTTACCGCCTCAAACCAATCCTCCAGGCACAACTGTTTAATTGCACCACGCATAAGTACATGATGGAACTTGAGATCAAAAAAAATCGCAGAGCAAGATTTGAATCACGTTTTGAACAGTTGCTTTGGAGATTCCGATTAGTAACCATCCTGCCTGTTGTCATGAGCCTGCTGGGCAGTGTTAGCTGTTTCATCCTTGGCACCCAGGAGGAAATCCACGCACTCAACAAACTTATCAACGGTCACCTGAATTCAGAAAACAGCATTTTATTACTCGGCAAAGTTGTAGGAGGCATTGATTACTATGTGATTGGCATTGCCCTTCTTATCTTCGGCTATGGCGTGTATGAGCTGATTATTTCTGATATCGACCCAAGGCTTCAAGACCTATCCCAAGAAAGACGAAACATCCTTAGCATTACATCACTAGAAGGCCTCAAGCAAAAGCTAACCAACGTCATCATCGTTGCCCTAATCGTAACGGCTTTTAAGCTCATGATTAGCTTTCAAGTGCAATCAATTTCAGAATTACTTCAATTCTGCGGCTGTGTCCTCATGCTTGCATTTAGCGCCTTGCTAGTTGGTAAAAATCATAAGGAAGCATAAACCCCATAGCACAACCCATAGAACCAAAATCCATCCCTGGATAGCCTCAACTCAAAAGCTTTGACCCCTCATGATTTACATCTTATTTTTAACACCCTAAACTTATTCAAGACATCAACGAAAAGCGATGAGGCTGTATCCAAAAGGCACGGGAGCTGGAATTTCACTGTTCATCTTGATTGCCCTCGGTATTTATGCCGTCTCTCAAATCGAGGCCATGAAGCGCGCCGCCTTCCGCGAAGGCTTTAGCTGTGCCATCGATGCAGCCACTGAAAGCATTCACTCGTCTTACCAGTGCAGGGATTATAGAAAAACCATCAAAGAAAAAATCTAATCATTGAATGAAATAACTGGACAATCATACGGGCATATATTCCTCAAAAAATCCAAGCAATTACCAAATACGTACCGCTTTAATCAACAAGGAGTCATCGGTAATCGCCTCGCAAATAAAGAATCACCTTTCATCACTAGCCACCAAATCAACTGAAACCAACGTCGATCTTTGCATTCTTGTCAGATCATTCTGCGCAAGGCTCACCTTCATTTTTTCCAAAAGAAAAACCCCTGCCCTTAGGCAGAGGCTGAGAAGAGCACACAAGAAAAAATCTATAGCAACAACAATGTGATCGTTTGCTGCTAACCAGGAAACTATGGGCGCTTGCTATTACGAATTCCCTGAATAGCCGCAGCATAGTCAGGCTGATTGAACACCCCAGAGCCACTCACGATTGCGTTAGCACCAGCTTCAATCACTTTCCATGCGTTGCCACCCTTCACGCCACCATCCACTTCAATCCAGGGGTCCAGGCCTTTTTCATCACACATACGACGTAGATCACTGATTTTCTTGACTTGATTATCAATAAAACTTTGTCCGCCAAAACCGGGGTTCACACTCATGATCAAAACAAGATCACACAGCTCTAAGCAGTACTCGAGCGTATCAAGTGGGGTGCTGGGATTGAGGACAGCCCCAGCCATTTTGCCAAGGTCTTTAATTTGAGCCAAGTTGCGATGTAAATGAGGACAAGCCTCAACTTGTACAGAAATAATATCTGCCCCAGCTTTCGCAAAATCTTCGACGTAATTCTCAGGCTGCACAATCATCAGATGCACGTCCAAAGGTTTTTTCGTCACCGGACGCAAGGCCTCAACAATCAGAGGGCCAATCGTGATGTTGGGAACAAATCGACCATCCATGACGTCGACATGAATCCAATCAGCACCTGCCTCATCAACAGCTTTGACGTCCTCACCTAGGCGAGAAAAGTCAGCAGACAGGATCGATGGAGAGATCACCAGGGGTTTGGTGCTCATGGCGGAGTCGGCTAAGGGATCGGTCGATTGTAAAGAGCGCTGATACCACTGATACAGTGAGCCGCGCATATGAGACAGAAATCCCTGCTGTTGCAGGCTTTCTCCTCAAAGCCTCTCTTTAACCCCCGCAGCACTTACGTGGATCGCACTCTCATCCAGGAAATTCTCGAGATCGTCGAGCAGGCCGCCATCGCTTCCGCCACGCTCTCCGGCAAAGGTCTGAAGGATGAAGCGGACGCTTTGGCTGTTGATGCCATGCGCAAGCGCATGAATCAAATCCAAATGCAGGGCCGCATTGTGATCGGGGAGGGCGAACGCGACGAAGCTCCCATGCTTTACATCGGTGAAGAAGTCGGAACCGGCACTGGTCCTGGCGTGGATTTCGCTGTTGACCCTTGCGAAGGCACCAACCTTTGTGCCTACAGCCAGCGCGGCTCCATGGCCGTTCTCGCAGCCTCCGACCGTGGTGGCTTGTTCAACGCTCCCGACTTCTACATGAAGAAATTGGCTGCGCCACCAGCAGCAAAGGGCAAGGTTGACATTCGCAAATCTGCGACTGAAAACATCAAAATCCTTAGTGAGTGCTTGGGTCTTGCTCCTGATGAGCTCACCATTGTTGTGATGGATCGTGCGCGTCACAAAGATCTGATCACTGAAATCCGCGCCACGGGTGCTCGCATTCAGCCCATCTCCGATGGTGACGTGCAAGCAGCGATTGCCTGTGGTTTTGCTGGAACCGGAACCCATTGCTTGATGGGCATTGGTGCCGCTCCTGAGGGTGTGATCTCCGCTGCCGCCATGCGCGCACTTGGCGGCCACTTCCAGGGACAACTGGTGTATGACCCTGCCATTGCTCAGACATCTGAGTGGGCAGACATGACGAAGGAAGGCAATCTCGCCCGTCTCGCAGAAATGGGCATTACCGACCCCGATAAGGTGTATGAGGCCAGTGAGCTCGCCTGCGGAGAGCACGTTGTGTTCGCCGGTAGCGGCATCACAGATGGTCTTCTTTTCAACGGAGTGAAGTTCGAAGCTGATTGCACCCGCACGAGCAGCTTGATCATCAGCAACCTGAACAACACCTGCAGTTTCACGAACACCATCCACATGAAGGATGGAGCTCAAAGCATCGCTTTGAACTGATTCACGACTCGCAGCAACAGAGGGATTTCTCCATGCATATCGCCGTCGTCGGCCTCAGTCATCGAACGGCTCCGGTCGAAGTGCGCGAAAAGCTCAGTATTCCTGAGCAAACCATGGAGGAATCCCTAGGAAACCTGCGAAATCATGAGCAGGTGCTCGAGGCTTCCATCCTCAGCACCTGCAACCGACTTGAGATTTACACCCTGGTGCGCAACCCGGATTTAGGGATTGCTGCCGTTCGCGATTTTTTGAGTGGCCACTCCGGTTTGGAAAGCCGTGATCTTTCTCCGCACCTTTTCACTTATCACCACGACGAAGCCATTGCGCATCTGATGCGCGTGACGGCAGGGCTCGACAGCCTCGTTCTTGGTGAAGGACAAATTTTGTCCCAGGTCAAGAAGATGATGCGCCTGGGCCAAGAGCACAAATCGATCGGCCCCATCCTGAACCGTTTGCTGACACAAGCTGTCAGCACAGGAAAGCGCGTCCGCTCGGAAACCAACCTCAGCACTGGAGCTGTGTCCGTGAGCTCCGCAGCCGTGGAATTAGCTCAACTCAAGCTTGGGCAATCGCGCGGCCAGGATGCCCTGGTCACGCTTGAAACCGAGCAGATCGCCGTTGTTGGTGCTGGACGGATGAGCCGTTTGTTGCTCCAACACCTCCAAGCGAAGGGAGCCTCTGGAGTGGTGTTGCTGAATCGCACCATCGAGCGGGCCTCAGCCCTTGCAACTGATTTTCCAAACCTGCCCATTCAGTGCCGAGGACTCGACGCCCTTGATCAGTGCTTGAGCACCTGTTCGTTGGTGTTTACGAGCACGGCAGCCGATGACCCGATCATTGATGCCAGCCGATTGAACGGTCTCAATCGCCGCAGTTCATTGCGACTGATTGATATTGGTGTGCCCCGCAACATCGCCTCCGATGTGCGCGATGTGTCTGGGGTGGAATCCCACGATGTTGACGATCTTCAAGAGGTGGTAGAGCGCAACCAAGAGGCTCGGCAGCAGGTTGCACGGGAAGCTGAAGGATTGCTCTTAGAGGAGGGACGCCTCTTCCTCGAGTGGTGGGACAGCCTGGAGGCCGTGCCCACCATCAACCGGTTAAGAGCCTCGCTCGAGGAGATTCGGGTCGAGGAACTCACCAAAGCGCTGAGCCGTATGGGTCCTGATTTCTCAGCGCGAGAACGCAAGGTGGTGGAAGCGTTAACCAAGGGAATGATCAACAAGATCCTCCACACCCCAGTGACCCAGCTCCGCTGTCCCCAGCAACGCAGCGAACGTCAACAGGCTCTCCAGGTGGTAGAAAAAATCTTTGATTTGGACTCTGGAGCAGCCGGTCAAGATTGATTCCCTTTCAATCTCCACGATCTGGCCCAAGGGTTGGTTTTGAAAGCGAAAAGTCCAGTAAGTTTGCAACGCATAGCCGAAAGGCGGGAGCGGCATGAAGCGAGTACTGGCAATCATTCTCGGGGGAGGGGCTGGAACCCGCCTCCAACCACTCACAAAGATGAGAGCCAAGCCAGCTGTGCCCTTGGCGGGCAAGTATCGCCTTATTGATATTCCAATCAGTAATTGCATCAACTCCAGCATCAACAAGATGTATGTGTTGACGCAATTCAATAGCGCTTCACTCAATCGCCATCTCAGCCAGACATACAACCTCAATGCCGGATTTGGGCAAGGATTTGTAGAAGTCTTAGCGGCCCAACAAACCCTCGATAGCCCCTCCTGGTTTGAAGGAACGGCTGATGCGGTGCGGCAGTACCAAACCCTGTTTAGCGAATGGGATGTGGATGAATATCTGATCCTCTCCGGTGATCAGCTCTACCGCATGGACTACAGCCGTTTTGTGGAGCATCACCGCAGTACCGGCGCCGACCTCACCGTTGCAGCACTGCCCGTAGACGCTGCCCAGGCCGAAGCGTTCGGTTTGATGCGAACCGATAACGATGGGAATATCAAGGAATTCCGCGAGAAGCCCAAAGGCGATTCCTTAAAGGAAATGGCCGTTGACACGTCCCGTTTTGGCCTCAGCGCTGAGTCCTCTAAGGAGCGCCCCTACCTCGCCTCCATGGGCATTTACGTCTTCAGTCGTAAAACGCTTTTCGATCTGCTCGACGCCAATCCCGGCCATAAGGACTTCGGCAAAGAGGTGATCCCAGAAGCGCTATCACGGGGTGACGTCCTCAAGAGCTATGTCTTTGATGATTACTGGGAAGACATCGGTACCATCGGTGCCTTCTATGAAGCCAATCTGGCGCTAACGCAGCAGCCAACCCCTCCATTCAGCTTCTACGACGAAGCATTCCCGATCTACACCCGCCCGCGGTATTTGCCCCCAAGCAAGTTTGTGGACAGTCAGATCACAGATTCGATCATTAGTGAGGGATCGATTATCAAGGCCTGCAGCATTCACCACTCCGTCCTTGGTGTGCGTAGTCGCGTGGAAAACAATGTGGTCCTCCAGGATTCGTTGTTGATGGGAGCTGACTTCTTTGAATCGCAAAGCGAACGCGAAACCCTGAGAGCGCGAGGCGGTATTCCTGTCGGCGTTGGCGAGGGCACCACTGTGAAGCGCGCCATTCTTGATAAGAATGCCCGTATTGGTAAAAACGTCACCATCGTGAATAAGGATCACGTGGAAGAAGCTGATCGTCCTGAACACGGCTTCTACATACGTAATGGCATCGTCGTTGTCGTTAAAAATGCATCGATTGCCGACGACACAGTGATTTGAGGACAAAGTGAACGAAGGATTGGCGCTTCCATCTCTTATTCCTGACAGAGATGGGCCAATTCGCAGCCGATTTTTGATCCTGTGGTCACACTGACTTCAGTGAACGCAGTTTTGGATGTCCAAGTCTCACTTTGGTCTTATCGGTCTAGGCGTGATGGGCGAAAACCTTGTTCTCAACGCTGAGAGCAACGGTTTTTCGAGTGTTGTTTACAACCGCACTTATTCAAAGACGGAAGACTTTCTGAAAGGTCGTGGCGCTGGTAAAAACATTCAAGGTGCCACCGACCTTCAAGATTTTGTCAACAAATTAGAAAGACCTCGCCGCATCTTGATGATGGTGAAAGCGGGGGGTCCTGTTGATGCCGTCATCGAACAGATTTCTCCCTTTTTAGATGAAGGAGATCTCTTGATTGATGGGGGCAACTCGGAATATCGCGACACAGAGCGTCGTGTGGCCGAATTGGAAAGCAAAAGCTTCGGCTTCATCGGCATGGGCGTGTCTGGAGGTGCCAAAGGCGCTCTAGAAGGTCCGAGCATGATGCCCGGCGGCACCAAGGCCTCTTACGACGCGATCGAGAGCCTGGTCACCAAAATGGCGGCCCAAGTCGAAGACGGTCCTTGTGTCACCTACATCGGCCCAGGCGGATCAGGACACTTCGTCAAAACAGTCCACAACGGCATCGAGTACGGCATCGAGCAAATCCTTGCCGAGGGTTATGACCTCATGAAGAGAGTTGGGGGCATGAATGGCACCCAGATGGCCGACGTCTTTGCCCATTGGAACAGCACGGAGGAACTCGCCTCTTACCTCGTTGAGATCACAGAGGTCTGCTTGCGCACCAAGGATCCCGATGATGGGAGCGATCTGATCGAAAAGATTCAGGACAAAGCTGGGCAAAAAGGCACGGGTTTATGGACTGTGGTGAGTGCCTTGCAGATGGGTGCTTCCGTACCAACCATCTATGCAGCCCTCAATGGCCGCGTGATGAGTTCGATGAAAGATCAGCGCGTCAAAGCGGAAACCATCCTCAAAGGTCCCGCGGTCAAACCCTTTGATCTCGGGACCCCTGCCGATGGAATGGCACCGCTGATGGATGCGATGGTGCTCGCTTGCATGGCCAGCTATGCCCAAGGCATGGAGCTTCTACGGATCGCTTCCGCAGAGCATGATTACAACTTGAACATGCCCGCGATCGCTCAGATCTGGAAGGGTGGCTGCATCATTCGCGCCCGACTTCTGAAGCGTATTCAGGATGCCTTCACAACCGATCCGCAGCTGAACAATCTGCTCATTGATCCTTGGTTTGCCAATCAGGTCAACACCCGACTTCCTGGTTTAGCCAAAGTTGTTGCAGGTGCAGCTGAAGCGGGAATTCCTGTGCCCTGCCTCAGCAACACCCTCGACTACATCAACAGCTACCGCACCGCTCGTCTGCCTCAAAATGCGGTTCAAGCCATGCGTGACTGCTTTGGCTCCCACACCTATGAACGGGTGGATAAGGAGGGTAGTTTCCATACCGAGTGGTTGGATTGAACGAACCGATGGCGTCCTATCGCATTGAACGGGCCCGAGATCCCCAGGATCTAGCCCTGCGGGCCTCTGAATACATCGCCACAGCCATCCAGCTAGCGCTCGATCAACGGGATCGCGCTCAGATTGCTCTATCTGGAGGGACCACTCCCTCCCCGGCCTATCAGCGGTTGGGGCAGCAACACCTGCCCTGGAATCGTGTGGATGTGTTTTTAGGGGACGAGCGCTGGGTGTCTGCTGATGATGCGTCCAGCAACGCCCGCATGCTCCGCTCCACCTTGCTCCAACCCGGTGAGCCCGGTGCAGCGGCCTGTTTTCACCCTGTTCCAACGGTGGAGCTTCCCTCAGCAGAAGCCAGCGCGGAGGCTTTCGCAGAGCTGATTGCCAAGCATTGCAGTGGCGAACCACCGATCTTCGACATGATGGTGTTGGGTCTTGGGGATGACGGTCATACCGCCTCACTCTTCCCGGGCACTGAGGCTCCTGACGTCCGTGATCGTTGGACCACGATCGGACGGGGCAAGGGATTAGAGCGCATCACCCTGACCGCTCCGGTGCTCAGCGCTTCTCGAACAGTGATGTTCCTCGTGAGTGGTGCCAATAAACAGGAAGCCCTGCGCCGCTTGCTCGATCCAGCTGAGTCCGCACAACGAACGCCTGCGAAGTTGGTCCAACCCGAGGCAGAAATCATTGTTCTTACCGACGAAGCTGCCAGCGAAGGTCTTTAAATAAGCATTCCTTGTGCAGGGTTGAGATGACCATCCCCCGTGTCTCATTCGATTCGTGGGCCACGCTCAACGACACGATCATGGGGGGGAGAAGCCAAGCCGGCTGCCGCCTCACGCCTGAAGGCCTATTGCTGGAAGGTGAGGTGGTCGCCGATGGAGGGGGGTTTGTGAGTTGCCGCTCCCCGCTGTTGCGACCACCACTCGATCTTTCGGCGTTCAGTGGGTTGCGCTTAACGATTGCAGGGGAGGGGCGAACCCTGAAATTTGCAGTGGCCTGCGCTGATGGATTGATGGGACTCACAGAGATGATTCCAGGGGGGCTGCGCTGGGTGATGCCCGTGCCAACGGAAGCGGAAGGAACCACTGTTGCCGAGATTGCATTCAAAGATCTTCAGCCCGTGGTCCGTGCCAAACCGGTTGGGCTGCCTTTGCGCTTTGATTCATCTGCGATCACTCGCTTACAAGTGCTCCATTCCCGGTTTGATGAAGCGGGATCGGCCAATCCAGGCTTCCGTGCGGGTGCAATCCGGATTCTGATTCATTCCATCGAAGCCTACAAATGATTGATTTAGCTGTTGTGATTGCCCACACGGCTGATCTCTGCCGCAAGCCTTATCAACATGCTGTTGTTCCGATTCACGCGGACGAAGGTGCGTCAACGTCCAGCATTGACGATCTCTTCGTTCGCATTGAAACCCGTGATGCGTCCGGCTCTCGCATGGAGGCCATGGATCTAGAACTCGAGATCTATCGGAGCGGCAATGATGTGAATCTCATGCTCAGTTGGTGTGATCAAGCTGAGCGCCCCATGCTTTGGCAGGGACAACATCCCGTTTGGATGCATGGAGACAACGGCATGCGCTGCACGGCCCCAGCCGATGGCCAACCATTGGAAGCGATGGCACGCAGGCTGAGGGCACAACTTGTCAATCAATCCCATGGGGATTGATGATGAATCCCCCGCTCTGAACGTGCCTTAATCAGGCTGATCGGTTACCGCACCTAGGCTCGAACTTGAAACAAGTCGAGCGTATTTGCCAAGAATTCCGGTCTTGTATTTAGGCGTGTGACCAGACCACATGCGACGGCGTTGGTCGAGTTCAGCGTCATCCACATTGAGTTGAAGAAGATTCTGATTGGCATCCACGGTGATGCTGTCCCCCTCCATCACAAGACCGATGGCTCCGCCAACGGCCGCTTCTGGTGCCACGTGGCCAACAACCAAGCCATAGGTTCCACCGCTGAATCGGCCATCGGTGATCAAGGCCACTTTGTCCCCTAATCCCTGCCCAACGATGGCAGCGGTTGGTGCCAACATTTCACGCATTCCAGGTCCTCCCACTGGACCTTCCTGGCGAATCACAATCACATCACCTGGGTGAATTTGTTTCCCAATAATCGAGGCCAAACAATCCTCTTCGCTTTCGAAAACGCGTGCAGGACCCGTTAAGACGGGTGTTTTAATCCCGCTAATTTTGGCGACAGCTCCTTCACTTGCCAAATTTCCCTTCAGGATCGCCAGGTGACCTTTTGCATAAAGAGGATTGCTCAAGGGCCTAATCACTTCTTGCCCTTCAGGAGGTGTTGAGGGGATATCTGCCAACAATTCCTCCAATGTTTTGCCTTCAATCGTGCGGCATTTCCCATGGAGAAGTCCCGCATCCAAGAGCAATTTCATCACCTGTGGAATACCGCCAGCCTGATGAAGATCCACGGTGACAAAACGACCGCTCGGTTTGAGGTCGCAAATCACAGGCACACGCTCTCTGATCATTTCAAAATCATCAATGCTGAGATTCACGCCAGCGGTGCGTGCGATGGCGAGCAAATGCAACACAGAATTTGTGGAGCCGCCTACCGCCATGATCACACTGATCGCATTCTCAAAGGCTTCACGCGTGAGTAGATCAAGGGGGCGAATATTGGCTTTGATCGCTTCAACCAGAACCTCTCCAGACCGGGCCGCACTCTCTGCCTTTTCCTCATCTTCTGCCGCCATTGTTGAACTATGGGGAAGACTCAGCCCCATCGTTTCAATCGCGGCACTCATCGTATTGGCGGTGAACATGCCTCCACAGCTGCCAGCGCCAGGGCAAGCATTTTTTTCAATCGCTGTCAGCTGCTCTTCATCAATTTTCCCGCTTGTAATCTGACCGACAGCCTCAAAAGCACTCACAACAGTGAGGTCACAGCCTCCAAGTTTCCCAGGCTTAATCGTTCCCCCATACACAAAGATCGAGGGAATATTCATGCGTGCCATCGCCAACATGGCGCCAGGCATATTTTTATCGCAGCCACCAACGGCAAGAACGCCATCCATGCTCTGGCCATTGCAGGCCGTTTCGATCGCATCGGCGATGACCTCACGACTCACCAAGGAATATTTCATTCCTTCGGTGCCCATAGAAATGCCATCACTCACAGTGATCGTGCCGAACATCTGAGGCATGCCACCAGCCTTTCGAGCAGCGTCTTCAGCGCGGCGGGATAGCCCATCCAATCCCACGTTGCACGGTGTGATGGTGCTGTAGCCGTTGGCGATTCCGATGATTGGCTTGCCGAAATCGTCGTCACCAAAGCCCACCGCTCTCAGCATGGCTCGATTGGGTGAGCGCTGAATGCCTTGAGTGACGGCGTCTGAGCGAAGCATGGCAACGACTGGATCGCAGATTGGGAGACGTCCCAACTTACCGGCCGTGGGGATTACGACTTTGACCCGAGGTCTTCAAGCTGACGCCGGACATCAGAGATGGCTGAATTGAGCTGCTCAACACGATGCTCCAGCTGATCATCGCGATTGGCGTATTGATTGGCCTCAAACGCCTCACTGCCGTCTTGCATCCTTGGCGCGTAGAGCATGGAACGCTGACGCTTGAGCCGCTGACGACGTTCTGCTTCGGTGAGCAGCCACCACCCCACACCTGCTGCCCCGATGAGGGCTCCGCTCAGGAGTGTGAAAAGTGTTCCTGAGGTGGATTCCTGCTGCCTGCTCATCGCCGCCGATGGATTTTTTTAAGCCTAGGTCGAGGGAGCTGTTCTGATTTGCAGCCGTTGAGATGTGTTGCCAATCCCAGGAGAAATTTGACCATTTGCATTGAGTTCTTCATCAATGCAGGCGGTATGAATTGTCAGTTCGGGAAACGTTTCCCCCAGTCGTTTGAGCCCCGGGCTGGCTGTTAGGGCTGAAATCACACGAAGCCTTCGGCTCTCAACACCCTTTGCCACAAGCTCTTCCATCAAGCCGAGAAGATCCTCTGCATCGCTGATTTGATCCAGCAGCAGCACGAGACCGGCGTTGGCCTCAATGGTTTCAGGTAGGCCACCCAGACAGAGCTCTGCGTGAGGCAGCACTTGCCTAGCCCCTTCCCAAAGCATCAGCCCACCAGGGAGGAGAGGCACGGCAAGCAAGGGAACACCCGTTTCGATCACGGTGCCTTCCGTGAGCTCAAGGGCGGTTTGCACCTGTTCACGACGATGGGGAAGCCAATCCCTCAGCGCTTCATAGGTGAGCCAACGTCCCAACTCCTCGAGCGCTGTTCGATACAGCGACGGTGGTGTGCCGGCGTGGCGCAACATCGTGAGCCAATGAGCAATGAGTGGATGGGGGGGAACAACCACCCTCAAGGTTTTGGCCATGGCACGTGGAGGGGCAGCTGTCTGCCATAACGTGACCGTACAAGTTACGGCAGCTGCAACCTGAAGCCGGCTGCATCCTTATCTGATGCCCCTTCCCGATTTGTTCCGCAAGCAACTGTTATCCGTTCTGTTCGGGTTGCTTCTTACGTCGAGCTTGATCTCTTTTCCCTTCGCTGCTCAAGCCATCACGGCGCCTGAATTGCGTGGTCAATTTGCGGTGCAAGACATCAGCAACGACATGCATGGCCGAGATTTAAAAGAAAAAGAATTTTTGAAAGCTGACCTCCGTGGTGTGGACCTCAGTGACACCGATCTAAGAGGAGCTGTGATCAACACCTCTCAATTGCAGGGGGCTGATCTCCATGGAGCGAACCTTGAGGATGTGGTGGCGTTCTCCAGTCGATTTGATGAAACCGACCTCAGCGACGCCAATTTCACGAACGCGATGCTGATGCAAAGTCGGTTTGTGGATGCGCGCATTGAGGGAACGGATTTCACCAACGCCGTCATCGACCTCACGCAAATGAAAGCCCTCTGTGGTCGTGCCAGTGGCGTGAATAGTGTCAGCGGCGTGAGCACCCGCGAAAGCCTGGGGTGCCGCTGATGTCGGAGCGCCTTCCAGTCACGGTGATTACCGGCTTTCTCGGAGCCGGGAAAACAACGTTGTTGCGCCATTTATTGATCAACAGCGGCCAACGCCTTGCGGTGATGGTCAACGAATTTGGAACCGTGGGCCTGGATGGCGATCTCATCCGAAGTTGCGGCTTCTGCCCAGAAGATGAAATCGATGGGCGTCTTGTCGAGCTGAACAACGGCTGTCTGTGCTGCACGGTGCAGGACGACTTTCTACCGACGATGGAAACGCTGCTCGCTCGCGCTGATCAGCTCGACGGCATTGTTGTTGAAACCAGTGGTTTGGCACTTCCCAGGCCCTTGTTGCAGGCCCTCGAATGGCCCGCGATCCGGGCTCGTGTTCACGTGAATGGCGTGGTGACTGTTGTGGATGGGGAAGCCCTGAACAACGGAAGCCCCGTGGGAGATCCTGAGGCCTTGGAGCGGCAACGACAGGAAGACCCAAGCCTGGACCACCTCACCGCCATTGATGAGTTGTTCGCTGATCAACTTCAATCCGCTGACCTGGTGTTGGTCAGTCGTTCTGATTGCTTAGAGCCCAACGAACTGGACCAGATTCAGCAATCGCTTGCCCCCAAGCTGCGATCCGGTACATCAGTGATCCCGATGACTCGCGGGCAAGTGGAGCCGAGTTTGCTTCTGGGAGTCGAGCGTGAGACGTCTGCCGAACATGAACATGATCATGCGCATGATCACCACGATCACGATCACACACACGATCATCACGATCACACGCACTTGGACGTGGTGGGCGGAAATGTTCGTTTCGAGGGCGTCATTCAACGTGCGGACTTTGAACGCATCCTTCCTCCCTTTGTGACTGAGCATCAGGTCGTGCGCCTGAAGGGACGGGTCTGGTTACCTGGCAAATCCCTTCCTTTGCAAGTCCAAATGGTTGGTCCCCGCTTAGAAACTTGGTTTGAAGCCGCTCCGGATCAAGCTTGGACTCCCCAAAATCGATCGGGCGTGGATCTGGTTGTGATCGGATTTGATCCAAAGGCCTCTGAAAAACTCACAACTCTCCTGCTTCAGGCGAGTCAATAAGTTCTGGAAAAAGCTCTTAAGCATCCCCCTAAAACGAACGAGTCCCCAGAGCTATCAGGCCCTAATACGACTTAAATCGATAACAGATACTCAAAGAAACTTATATGCAGCTTGCTTAAAAACAAGCTCTAAATCCTTTTCCTTGCTCAGTCTTCAACAACCAATAAACGCACATCACGTCCTTTAATCAGCTGAGACAGTTCCAACATGTCGTGTTTACGAATCAGCCCAATACATCCCAAGGTTCCGCTGTTTCCATTGAGCCCTGCGCTGGGGTCTTGATGAATCCCGAGCACCCTTCGGCCCGTGGTGAAGGTTGGTTCAATGCCAATCCAAACGGGGCCTAATTCTGGATAAGCACCATCGGCCAAGGGTTCCACTGGTCCGAGGGTGTAGCTCCCCGTTGGCAGGGGAGCCTTACTACCCATCTGATCACGGTCCGCGTTCTGGCGATGGGCACGTCCGCTCACTGCGTCGAAATGTCGCGCCGGTTCCCCCGGAATCTCAAGCCTTAAATCCCAAATGGGATCTCCTGTGGAGCGAATCTGTCTCTTGGTGCGGCCAAGGACGAGCTGAGGCTCAGGATCCGGTATGGCGACCGGAGGCTCCAAAATCGCCAACAACCTTGAACTCACCTCAACAGGTTCGGAGCTGTTCAGCACAAAGTCGTTGGCCCAACTCGGAGCACTGATCCCGAGACCTACGCAGACAGCACTGAAAAGCATCAGGGAAGGAGTGGCCCTGCTCGCCAGCCGCTGAAAGGGCATAGACCGAGGCATTCGAAATGATCGAAAAGCGCCCCTTTCTTAAGAGGATTTTTGCGTTCTTTTGAAAAAAAGAAACGGTTGCTCAGCTGGCCCTAGCCCTTGCGCCAATCCAAGCCAGGAATGCGGGGCAGAATTGCTGGCGTATTGGAGCGATAGATCAAGTAGTCGGGATGGACGGCACAAAGCCGCTTTTCTTCTCGGCGGGCCTTGCCGTTGAGCAACGCAACCAACAGCAAAAACAGCGCCAGGTGAAGCAAGCTTCCCTTCGCAAGCACGACACCAACAGAGCAGATCACAACAGCGCGATAGAGAGGGTGCCGGCAACGGCCGTACACCCCAGACGTGATTAAAGCTGCATTGGGCTTGGGATCCGGCAATGGAGAAAGGCTGGGGCCTAACGCCAAGAAACCCTGCAGAGCCAGGCCAAGCCCAACAACAAACAGCATCAACCCGCTGACATGAAGCCATGCAGGCCAACTCCAGGCATCGAGAAGCTCAGGGGACCAGCTGGGAAGAATGTGCGCACAGATCAAGACCACTTGAGCCAGCAACCACCACTCCCCCTTTTGATTGTTGAGCAATCCAATCCAGCTCAACCCCCAACCCTGAAAGCTCTCACGCCAATCAACCTGTTGCCCTGGCTCCTTGAGCGGAAGACCCTTCTTTTCCATCGTGATCAGCAGGATTAATCCATCGGCAGGTCGCCGCGAGCGCAGACCTCACCCCAGCAAAGCGCACCCTCCTCACTCCAACTGGCCTGCACGCTGTTCCAAGAAGAGCGCTCATTGATCCGCATCCGCATCAAGCCAGTGCCGTCATGCTCGAACTGAATCCTGTGGTCATTAAACGCCAAATTCCAACGGCTACCCACGGGATCGGCCTCAAAACGGCATGGTTCCCAGGCCTCATGACTCCAGCGACACTCCACGTCGACGGCCACCGGCTCAGCCTGTGCAGGTCGAACGATGCCTGGTGCGATCAGCACCAATGGTGTGATCAGAGTGAGTGTGAATCCGATGGATGGGATCACAGACAAAGGACATGGAGTCGTGGTCTGTTTTCAACCTGAAGAGAAAGTGACTGGAACGGGACTACGGCCTGCCAAGATTTAACAATTCATGCTCCGAGCCAGTGCCGCGTTATCAAGCTCGTGTCCTGGTGCATCTGCGCCCTTCTGTCCTAGATCCAGCCGGTGAGGCCACCCGTTCAGCCGCCAGCCGACTCGGGGTGGAAGGCGTCGAGCGGCTCCGCATCGGCAAGGCTGTCGAGCTGGAGCTAGAGGCATCGGATGAAGCGGATGCACGCCAACAGGTTGAACTCTTGAGCGATCGACTCCTCGCCAATCCTGTGATTGAGAACTGGACCATGGAGCTCAAGTTGTCATGAGCATTGGTGTTGTTGTCTTTCCTGGTTCCAATTGCGACCGGGATGTCCGTTGGGCGACGCAGGGATGCCTGGGTATGCAAACCCAATACCTCTGGCATGAGGAGACAGATCTCAGCGGCCTAGACGCTGTGGTGCTGCCGGGAGGTTTCAGTTATGGCGACTACCTGCGCTGCGGCGCAATCGCCAGATTTGCCCCCGTACTGGGAGCGTTGATCGAATTCGCCAACAAGGGCGGGCGGGTGCTGGGCATCTGCAACGGATTTCAGGTGCTCACTGAGCTCGGCTTATTGCCAGGAGCGCTCACCCGCAATAGCGGCCTCCATTTCATCTGCGAAGACGCTCCACTCGAGGTGGTGAGTGCGCGCACTCCCTGGCTGGCTCACGGACAAGCCGGGCAAGAAATCCAACTGCCCATTGCCCATGGAGAGGGCCGTTATCAATGCAGCGAGGACACTCTTAAATCCCTTCAAGACAGTGACGGCATCGCGCTGCGCTACACCAACAATCCCAATGGTTCGATTGCCGACATCGCCGGAATCACCAATCCAGCTGGCAATGTGCTCGGGTTGATGCCCCATCCTGAGCGGGCCTGTGATCCAGTCACTGGATGCACCGATGGGCGGATGATGCTTCAAGCACTCATCGGATGAGCTCTTGAAGATCAAGGCTGTACCTAAAAGTGTTGTGCCTAAAAGAAACCCGACTTGGAAACCGGGGTTCCAATCAGGGCATGGAGAGCCTCTGAGCTGTAGGAATTAAAGGCATCTTGCGCTTCACTCCAGCTGTCAAAGCTGCCAAGAGCACCCACCAATGCATCGAGAACATTCGCTGTATCGAGGTCGCCTTCTAAACCCTGACCAAAACTGCCAGAAACTTCAGCAGTGGTTCCCCATTGCAAGGCTGTCCATTGGCTTGCAGCAGACAGCGCAGCCACTCGAAATTGATCATCTCCAGATGCGCTTTGAAGAATGGCCTGCGGCAATAAAGTTCGATCTGTTCCTGAATTCACTTCGCTTACCCATCGTTCAAGCTCTGCTCCCGTAGCGGCTCTGTCGAACAATGTCTGATAAGCGGTATCAACAATATCTTCAACATCAAGATCCTTCAATGGTGCACCATACAACGCATTAATCTGTTTTAAATAAATATCATTTTTGAACAAATTAGCAACCAAATCCTGAGCAGAAGAACCGGTACCTAAAATCCCAGCTGCTTGATTAGCCAATTCCGATGGCCAAAGCATTTTTCCTGTGTAAGCAAAATAGGAAGCAGACGTAAGTTGGTAACGCTCTCGCACCTGCTCTGAATCAAAGGTACTGTTCGAATCCGAGTTGATAATGCCTGTTAAGTCATCAACATTCACAGTATCAATCTCAAAAAGAGGGATCACAAGCTGCTGCGTATTGTTGATCAAAAGATCACTATTGGCTTGGTTCCCATTAGCAGAGTTCCCTTGACTGACAACGGCATAGTCATCCACAATCGTGCCGCCATGCCCAAGTCCGGCACTGATCACAGGGGTGACAGCGCTAACAGAATCTGGAAGCGCTTGCTCTTCAACCAAATAAAGTGGCAAAGCATTATTCCGGAAGTTGGTAATCCTTGGGTCTACAGAAGAAGCACTTGAACCATGCATGCCATGGCCTTTTTGAGCAGCTGCTTCGGAACCAGGGACATTCGTAGCTATAAAGTGACCTGCCTGTAATTGCATGGTGTATTGATTCGTCCCTGAAGAAGACTCGGAGGTTAAAACAATATTTTCTAGAGCTGATTGGGCATAACTATTAAATCCCGATGTCACGACTAAATTCGTGAGATCATTAAGTTCACTATCAAGGAAAATGGCATCTGCCAAGATGTTCTCATTGGGGAAGAAACCACCTTCAACTTGACCCGTTTGATAGGTCAAAGTGAGAGCAGCCCCATCGATCACGATGATGCGAACGCCGCCATCAACGGCATAGCTAATCACAACATCCTGAAAGTTGTCGAGATTGGCATCGGCCATTGCGACACTGATTTGATCAGAGGTCAAATTTTCAACAGGAGAAAGCCCATCATCTTCACCAAAACCAATACTGTCGAATGGATCGAAATTAAATTGCTCATCCCATTTGGCTCCATCATTGAGAGGAAGCCAAGCTTTCAATTCCAAGTCATCGAGCTGCAGATCATTTAAATCTTGCTTTGAATCAAAACCAGCTGTCACAAGATCTCGCTGTCCATCACCAGAGAAATCTTCAATAAATGTCCAAGGTGCCAACGTTGATTTTGAATATGGCGTGAAAGATGCAATCTCTACGCTATTGCCATGCTGAAGCGCGCTTCCATCATAAAGATAAACCTTACCAGCCTTATCACCACCGGCACTCAAGGCAATATCCTGCACAAAATCGTTATTTAAATCACCAGATTGAGCACGCTCCCAAGTTTGACCAGTTAAGGCAGCAGTCTCTAATTGTATCTCCTGGTAATCTTGCGCCTGATGCAAGACAACTCTATTTTGATCAGATTTAAAACCTTCAGCAGCTACAATCCAACTTGAATCTGTATTTTCTACAATCGTAATCACTTGCATCATACCCGCATCTTCATGCGGAAGGATATGACAATGGAAAACGTAAGTACCCAGATAGTCTTGGAACAACATTCTCATTGTCTGATCATTTGCCCCATATGTGGACAATGAATCAACCTTGGAGGGATCAAGCGCTTCTGGAATAGAATGAAGCTCACCCTTTAATGGGTCTAATGACAATACCTGGCCGGATTCCGTATCATAATATTTATACCCAGTTGAATTAAGAGCCGTGACATCTTCAAGACTTCTTTTATCATCCAACTCAGTATCAGAGTCTTTAACCTGATAATCATTAATATGAATATGGAAGGGATGACCAATATATTTTGATGGGTTGTTATTGCCAATGCTCCAATTACGATTACTCCATTCCTCCATCGTACCCAATTGAGCAATCGTTAAATTGCCATTTGGGAAAACATGATCATTAATCATAAAGGGATTTTCATAACCCATCCAATTCTCAATACCAGGCTTCCCTACAGGTAAAGACGTATAGGGCTCATATGTTTTTCCATTATTCATCATGCTGTAATGATCAAGCATATCCTGCGTCGCTTGGTCATATTCACTAGGTGGACCTACCAATGTTCCTTTTGACCAATTAAATTGTCGATTTCGTATTGGCACCCATTCATCATTACCGTCCGAATCCTTCGAGAAAAGATTAACACTAGGTATTTTCGCTGGATCATATTCACTCTCTAAAGTTGTTGGACGTATATTTTGAATATCAGCCAGGCTATTAGAGTCATCAATAAATTGATCAAGGCTCTCTTTGGATGGATTTACAGTGCCATCAACAACATTAAAGTAGGCAAGTGGTCCAGCCCCCGTAGACGCCCCAAACCCAGTATTTTGACTTGAAAGATCTGGATATGCGCCCGCATTATTAATTGTATACTCGGTATCATCTTCCTTAAAACTATATGTTGACGTTAATTCTGTCTCACCATCCGGCAAATAGAATAAGATATCAAATCTCTTACCTGGTGCCAGTTCCAGCAAATCACTAGCCTGGGTATAGCCAGTAGCCAACTTCTTACCAGCTGAACCAATTGAACCAGCAGTAGCGGCTCTAATTTGAGGAAATTGGTGCCCATCTTCCCCATAAATATAAAGAGGTAAATCACTTATCTTTCCATCTTTTCCCTTGTGCTTGAGTGATAAATTATAAAATGCTTGGTTTGTTTGATTCGACAGGGTTAATGATTGCCATCCTCCTTGACCTGCATCTGCAACCGGTTGGTACTCCCCATTAACCGTAACCATTGTCATCCTGTTGACAACCTTTCCAAGATTGTCAAATCCGCTTAATTGGGCTTCTCCAGTCTCCGGATCAATTCCCAAATCCATTGTTTTAAGAACGGCCATATTTCGAGGAACATCCTCAAAACCTTTCACCTTGCTAAGAGGATCACCCACCTGAAAGGGGCCGGACATACCTCCATAAACCATCTGGTTAACTGATGGGTGGTAATGAGGGTGATACCAATATGAACCCTGCCCATGGTCTTCTGGCAATTCAATTTCAGTTGTCCAGGATTGTCCTGTTGTATACCGAGCAAGGACGTTATCACCGAAACCCGTGGGATTGGTATGGGAGCCATGCAGATGGTAATTAGTAGTATTAGAAGCACCTAATCCATCTCCAGCAGAATTTCCATATGTGCTGTTTGATATCAAGGAAGCTTGTTGATTTTGCTCATCACTTAAATCACCAATCCTAATATTATTTTCAAAGTTTAATTTTAAATTATTACCAGGTTCTACCATTAACACTGGGCCCGGATAACTCGGTTCTCCATCCTGCACTCCATACGTATAGAGCATCGATGGGTACCATAAATTTGGATTCGGAATAGAACTTGGATCAACCAAGCTAGAAATACGCTGAAGCAAACTGTCTATATCAAAGCGCGAACGAACAAACAAATCCTGATTGTAACTATTCCATAGCGCACCAGGATCGTAGTTGTCTAAGTTTTTTATTTCCTTAAACAGCTCATCTTCCGCGGAGCCATTCGAATTCCAATATTCATTGCTGGATGCAGCATTATCCTTGAATTTGCCTATATAGCCAATTTTCAATAAATCTTCAATGGTATTATTTCTTGGCGTTGTCGTATATTGACTTGTTACTTTCTTGAAATATGCAGTAAACAAAGAATCAGGATTATCTTTTGCTGTGAGTTGCGGGATAAACCATTCATTCAAAAAATCACTAAGGCCAGGAATCCGAACTGGATTACTGGTTATTTCCAGATCAGCTTCAAGCAGCCCTTGAGCATTATCATTCCGTTCAAAGGACCTTACATAAACCTGATCCCCTTCATAAGCAAAATAAAGATCAGAAGAAAGTAAAATATTATAGCTACCGTCCGAAAGCCTAGGGAATAAGGAACCAAGCTTATAATTCGTGGAAAAATCAACCATGAAACTATCGATTTTCAATCATTAGTCAAACTAACGAGAGGCACAAAGCTGGGCATTAAAATACGGTATTGCTTCAGATTTTTCCAAAGCCTGAATCAAACACTGTCAAGATAATCTTCTTGATCTGTTGTGACACTGCATGCTGCGTCGCTCTCTCCTTCAAGCAGGAATGGTGTCCGCCGCCCTGCCAGCGCTCTCATTGCTTTCGAAAAGAGGTTTGGCAAGTCCATTGCAGACCAGCTCGGAACGATCGCCGACTCCCCTGCGGCGAGGTTCACGCTTGCGCGCTGTCAATGCTGGAACCTGGATTGATCCCAACGATGCGTTGTCCTCCTTGGTGGAGCGCTGCGAATCCCAAGGATGGAGTCTTGAAGTTCCCGATTCCGTTCACCGTCAATGGCAATGGTTTTCAGGTACCGATCAACAGCGAGCCGATGATCTTGAGCGTGCCTGGAACAATCCTTCTCTTGATGGTCTGATTTATGTCGGTGCTGGCTGGGGAGGCGCCAGGGTTTTAGAAGTTGGCTTCCGCTTTCCCAAGCGATCGCTCTGGACCTTGGGATTTTCTGACACAAGCTCGATGCTGCTGGCGCAATGGTCGGCGGGTTTGCATGGCGCCATCCACGGATCCACAACTGGACCGGACCAACAGTGGGAACGAACGGTCCATCTCCTGAAGGGAGAACCGGTCGCGCCACTGCAAGGCCGTGCCGTACGACCCGGGATGGCCAGTGGTCCGCTCGTGGTGACCAATCTCACGGTCGCAACCCATTTGATTGGCACCCCCTGGTTGCCTGATCTGCGTGGATCCATCCTGGTGCTGGAGGATGTGGGAGAAGCTCCCTACAGAGTGGATCGCATGCTCACGCAGTGGCGCAGCTCTGGGCTGCTTCGTGGCCTTGCCGGCGTGGCTACGGGACGGTTCAGCTGGAAAGGGGAGGTGGAGCCAGGTGATTTCTCCATGGATGGGATCCTTGAGGAGCGGCTCTCTGATCTAGGCATCCCCTTGGTCATGAATTTGCCCCTTGGGCATGGACTTCCCAACATGGCTCTCCCCCTTGGTGCAGCAGCCACGCTCGACGCGAACCGAGGAACGCTGCAACTGAATCCTGAGCGCACCCATCGATAGGACAGGCATCGATAGGACACCCATCGATCAACCCATCAAAAAAGGGGGGCTTACGCCCCCCCGATTGATTGACTTTGACCGAACAATCAGGCAGCAACTGCTGTCTTGGGGTCAAGGGTGCCTTTTGCATAAAGGCCGGAGTAGAAGTTGATGTCGCGCTGCTTGATCTTGCTGGCATTACCGGCAGCCCAGAACTGCTGGTAGCGATCCAAACAAACCTGCTTCATGTACTTACGAGCCGGCTTGTTGAAGTGACGGGGATCGAAGTTGGCAGGATCAGCCATCGCAGCTTCACGCACGGCAGCGGTGAAGGCCAAACGGTTGTCGGTATCGATGTTCACTTTGCGAACACCGTTACGGATCCCTTCCTGAATTTCTTCCACGGGAACGCCGTAGGTCTCAGGAATCGCACCGCCGTACTTGTTGATCATTTCCAACCATTCCTGGGGAACGGAGGAGGAGCCGTGCATCACCAGGTGAGTGTTGGGGATGGCCTTGTGGATTTCAGCAATACGGCTGATCGCGAGCACTTCACCCGTGGGCTTGCGGGTGAACTTGTAAGCACCGTGGCTTGTACCGATGGCGATCGCCAAGGCATCCACCTTGGTTTTGGCCACAAAGTCGGCAGCCTCAGCTGGATCGGTTAGCAGCTGATCCTTGGAAAGCTCACCTTCAAAACCGTGTCCGTCCTCGGCTTCGCCTTTGCCAGTTTCAAGGGAGCCGAGGCAACCCAATTCACCTTCAACACTCACGCCGATGGCATGGGCAACGTCCACGACTTCCTTCGTGACGTTGACGTTGTAGTCGTAACTCGCAGGCGTCTTGGCATCGGCCTCGAGGGAGCCGTCCATCATCACGGAGGTGAAGCCATTGGCGGCAGCTCCGAAGCAAGTTGCAGGGCTATTGCCGTGGTCCTGATGCATCACGACGGGAATGTCGGGATAGGTCTCAACAGCAGCCAGGATCAGGTGACGCAGGAAATTCTCACCTGCATAGGTGCGAGCCCCACGGGAAGCCTGGAGGATCACAGGAGAGTCAGTCTCGTGAGCCGCCTCCATGATCGACTGCACCTGCTCAAGGTTGTTGACGTTGAAAGCAGGGATGCCGTAGCCGTTTTCCGCGGCATGGTCGAGCAGAAGTCGAAGCGGAACGAGCGCCATAGTGAAGTCCTAACGAAGGCCGATCAACGGACATAGGTCCGTAACCGCGCGACTTTACCTTTGAGTCGTGTGAATGTCACGACACTCCGTTGCAGAAATCACGCTGGAGTGCCAGCAACTGATCGCTCAGGCAGTGGGGCCCGCCCCAAAAAGCTGGTCATCCGCTGATGGTTCGGGGGCTAAGCGGCACGCTTTTTACATCTCTGAATTGGCCTAAGCCCGCACCAACAGACGGCTTGGCCCGTGTTTCGCTCCCATCGAAACCAGCAAAAGGCCCAAGAGAGTCCCTTGCGCTATTCGTTTCCTCTTTTTTCGTGTTGCTGAGGTGTAGAGACGCCCTTGCAACCCGCCTGATCAGTGGATGCGCATGCTTGCAACCATTTAAAAATCGGATTGCTAAGCACAATCAGCTCTTGCGTTGGAACAGTCTTTGCCCCATGAATGGCGCCTAAGTATGTATGGATCGTCCGAAAATGTTGGCGAGGGTCGTGCACTCTTTGGAGGACGCGCAGAAAGACCTCCGAATAACAAAGAGCTTGGGACAACAAAGAACTTGGGATGACGCAAGAACAATGAAGCAGGCCAAAACCTACCCAAAAAATCTCGGCCGAAGCCCAATATTGACACTCAGATTTGTACCCAGATCCGTGATCAAGATCCGCAAAAAATGATCATTGGTTCGAGAATCTGTGCGATCCCATTGGATCATGCAATCGATTGATCGCATGCTTGCTGACTAAGCAGACCCTCTGAAAGGCCTGGAACCATAGGGGTTCCGGTTCGAATACTTTGAGCCCACCAGCTCTGGATGCGAGCCACCGGCGCCACGCGGCCATCGCTCCAGGTGGTGGGGAAGACGAAGTCAACGTCCGCTTCAATATTGCGTGTGGGCTCTCCCGCGGGCGTATGCCACAGCCCAAAGCCATGGACATAATCTTTTTGGTTGGAGCTACCGAGGGTGAGGCTGCCATCAGATCCGTAGATCTCGAGCCAGCAACCTCGACCGTTGCGCGCCACAGACGACAAATTGACTTGGGCTGGAACCGTTTGGTCCGTGCGCCCCTGCCAATCCAGCTGCATCTGAATGAGGGAAACATCTTCGGCATCCACTGGAGCCATACCCCCGCTGGGGTGAGGGCGCTCCTTGATCGACACGCTATTGAGGCCTTGAACGGATCGAATCGGTCCGATCAACCAGGCCAACATGTCGAAAGCATGGGTCCCAAGGGCACCGATCACGCCCCCACCGGCTTCCCGTTGTGAGTACCAGTTCCATGGTCGTGAGGCATCGGCTCGGCTGCTCATCAACCAGTCGAGTTTCACCAGCCAGGGAGTGCCTACGGCACCGGCCTCCAACATCCTGGCGGCCTGCATGAACAGAGGCACAGCCCGATATTCATAATCCACCGCAACACTGAGCCGCTTCTGAATGGCCAAGCGTTGGAGCTCGGCCACCGATTCCGCCTTGAGGGCGACAGGCTTTTCCAGCAACAAGTGTTTGCCGGCATTGAGCGCTTGAAGGGCCAAGGCAAAGCGTGGCTCCGGAGGGGTAGCAATAATCACGGCCTGCACGCGAGAGTCGCTGAGCAGAGCCTCCCAATCGTCATAACCGGGAAGGTTGTGCTCCTGACAGGCCTGATCCAAGCGATCACGACGGGGATGCCAGAGCGCTACCGCCTTGAGATCAGCTTGAGAGGCAAGGGCTTGGAGATGAACCGATTCACCAAAACCGAGACCCGCAATGGCCACTCCAATGGGAGATGGGCTTGAGGTTGGGAGAGCCATAGGAAAAGCCGCGTGGGGATCAGGAGAGCGCGGAAAGCTCGTCCGATGAGCACACACCGGAAAGAACGCCGTCGATCAAAGGGTCAGAACCAGAAGGTTGCCATTCGGCTTTGAATTGGGGCAATCCATTCTTTTGCTTGTCTCGATATAACTGCTGGCTGCAGTCGATCTCCATCACCACCAGGGTTCCCAAGGCGGGGCGATCATCCTCCTGACGCAAGCTGTAGCGGCTCAGCACTGAGACGGTGCCATCCTTCTTCAGCCGCAAACTGCCAGCATCCCACCATTGCTGTCCCTCGCCACTGGAGGGCACTTCTCTCCATTCGACCTGACCTGCGCAAACAGGAGCCGCCCAAAGAATCAGGGCCAAAACAAGAACAACGACGGCCCTAAACCGTGAAGCCAAAACAGGAATCATGAGCTGGGGACCCGAGATTCACAGCCATGCAATCTGAGCAGACTCGCCAGAGTGGAGCGCAATTGCGTTCGCGGAACAATCGAATCCACAAATCCGTGGTCTTGTAGATACTCAGCGGTTTGAAAATTATCCGGCAACTTTTCGCGCAAGGTCTGTTCAATGACGCGCCGCCCAGCAAAGCCAATGAGAGCTTTTGGCTCCGCCAAAATTAAATCACCAAGCATCGCAAAACTGGCTGTAACGCCACCTGTGGTGGGGTGGGTGAGCAGTGGCATGTACAACACACCCGCCTCGCGATGGCGTTCCAACGCACCAGAAATTTTGGCCATCTGCATGAGGCTGAGCATGCCCTCCTGCATCCTCGCTCCACCTGATGCACACACAATCAGAAGCGGCAGCTTTTTGGCGGTTGCTTCTTCCACCAAGCGAGTGATCTTTTCACCAACCACCGACCCCATCGAACCGCCCATAAAACGGAAATCCATCACGGCAAGAGCCATCGGAATCCCCTCAACCTCACAAAGCCCTGTGACAACACCGTCTCGAAGCCCTGTGCTGGCCTGGGTTTCACGAAGTCGATCCGCATAGGCCCTGCGGTCTTTAAAACCCAATGGATCCGTGGGTTGCAGCTCTTGATCCATCGCCACGAAGCTGTTGGGATCCACCAACACCGCAATGCGCTCGGTGCTATCGATGCGATGGTGATAGCCACAGTTGCTGCAAACACTGGCGTTGCTCAGCAGATCCTTGCGGTACACCACCTGACCGCACTCTGGACACTTGCTCCAAAGGCCATCCCCTTCATCCGGTTCTTGATTCACCTTGCCGACGTACTGACCCTTACGGCGATCAGCGAACCAGTCGAAGAGGCTCATGACTTTTGACTCCGCAGTAGTGGCAAGCAATCCCAGCTGCCGCAGTGGATTTCAGCCGATACATGCACCAGTATCTTTTGAAAAGCACGGACCAAATGACCAGGCAAGAGGGGAAAGGTTTTCTATTGATTTCGCGATCCTAGATCGAGGATCCTTCGGCACAGAAAGACCGTCTTCTTGAGGCTTAGGGCAGGCCATCCTTGGGTCACCCCTCTTGACGGCCTTGCAGAACGAGTAGTGATCGCCCACGAGCCGTGAACCAAGCCATGCATCAAGGGATCAACCTATCGGCGAAAGTGACCCTAAAAGCCAAGGATCGTAAAGGCTCTATTGCTCAGTCATGGCCAAAAGATAGGGGGCTACAAAACCTTGGTATTCAAGCCGTTTTTCGCTTGATAACCCCTTCCAACCGTTTACATGGACTCTACAAGTGACTTCTCCACATAAACAAGGGTCAGGAAAGTAATCGATTGAATAATTCCTCATTGCATAATCAAAGGTAATCTCTTCGCCCTTCTCGATAACCCTAAACGCAATAAAGTCATGCGCTCCAGATGCATTCAGCGAGATTCCACAGGAAGGATTACATGAGTGATTGACTTTACTGATTAAGCCCGCATGCTGAACATGCTGAGAAGCCGACACCTGAGAAGCATGCGAGTGATTTGCGGATAAGACTTTTTCAATCACCCCAATCATCACAGTCTCGCCAACCTGGAAAGACTTTGTTGCAAATATCCCATCACCTCTCAACGGAGTGACTTTGATTTCATATCCAACGGACAAAATAGGACCTTAAAGACGTCTTCATTCTCATCACTTTTTAGATTACTACAATAAGCAATAGTACCCACTAATAGATCAATTTTTTCAATAAATACTTTTATCTTAGCATGAATTTTCCACGCTCTATGAAAAATAAATTTTCAAGCAAAACCAAGCTTTAGCAACGGCTTTTGATTGTTCTTATTCCAACGCACATAGCGCGAGAGGCCACGAATTCAACTATTGTTGTTATCACCAAAATTCACTCCAACTCTTCAAACATTTTTGAGTCGCTCTTTACGGCGACCTTCTCCCCGAGCAAACGACAACACCCTTAGGCTTTTTACGATCAATTGGCAAAAGCACTATGCATAAGGCCTTGAATTTCATGGCTAAAGCGTAGAGTTTCAACACCTTTCTGCTCCAAGCCTCAGCCAAGCAGGACAACCTTTCAAGCAGAACATCTCATCCCTAACGGAATTCCTTTGAGCGAATAAGCTGCCACAAAAAAATCTATTTTTGTATACATAAACACAAGCAATTGGATGTGAACTTATGCCCATTGAAACGATCGACAATGTGATTCACTCCCTGATGTCAGCAGGTGGCGAAAAAATCGATTGGGTCAAGGGAGAGTCACGTTCCTGCCCTGATGGGAGTTGGAGCATCTCAGAGGGCACCAACTGCAGTCATCTCGGCCATCTGGACAACACGATCACCAAACGACTGTCCCGGCTTGACATCACGGTCAATCGGGAGATCAACTTACAGGTGATCTTTGACCCTGAAAGCCGTAGAAATGAAGCTTTAGAGATTTACGAGTCAACCAGCGCAAGAACACTGTTGACCCTGATGTTTTGGCCTGGACTGGAATCTGCCAGGAAATTGGCCATCGCTTCCATCGATCAATGGCACAGAGCGATAGAAGATGGCTGGTATGAGGGGTCTGAGTAGTCACATCCTTGCCATCAATACCGCTTGATCAATACTGCTTGATCAACATCGAGGGAATTCTCTCTCTTCCTTTGGTGAGCAAGAAAAAGCTTGCTTTCTGCTGAAGGACAAGTGCTAATAGCTGTTGATTTAAATGCCCCCAAACAAGCCGAACCATTGCTGACCCCACCACTCAGCACCTCCGATCCAGGTCAGCCAGATTCCAAGGGCAATAAAGGGACCAAAGGGGAATGGCTGTCTCGGCCCTAACCGTCCAGACAGACGTCCAATCGTGCCAAACAAGGCACCGCTAAAAACGGCGATTGCCAAAGAAACCAAGACACCGCCCAAGCCGAGCCAAGCGCCTGCGACAGCTGCCAATTTGGCATCACCAAGTCCGAGCGCAGGTTGTCCCAGCATGCGCTCAGCAAGAGCACTTAATCCTTCCAGCGCCAGCAATCCTGCGGAAGCCGCCAACAGATGATTGAGGAGCACGGAGCTCGCTTCCGGCCCTGGAATGACCAGATACAGAGCACCCGTGAAGGCAAGGCCGAGCAACACCCCGATTCTGCAAAGAGGTTCGGGCAGCCAGAGATGATCAATATCAATCAACACCAGGGGCAAAAGCACGCTGATCAGAACAATCCCCGCCAACACATTGAGCAAGGCCAGGCCTAATTGATCAGACGCGGCAAGCAATCCATGGCCCCACAACGCGCTCAACCAAAGAAGGGCGCTGATGAGTTCCACCAATGGATAACGGCCCGAGATGCCCTGATGGCAATCGCGACAACGGCCCCGAAGCCACACCCAGCCCAGCACCGGCACATTGTCGTGCCAGCGCACCGCCTGACCACACTTCGGACAGTGACTACCAGGCCAAACCACTGATTCTTGGCGCGGCAACCGCCAGGCCACCACATTGGCGAAGCTCCCCACACAGGCTCCACCCACCACAAGCATCAGGCTGAGCAAACCGGTCAAAGCCCTGACCCTCTTGGTCGATCTCGCCAGCCACGCGGGCGACGCAGCCGACGGCCGATGAGATCGATGCTGATGAAATGTTCTTGTAGCAACAGAGTGGGGCTTTCGAACACAACCCTGCCTTCATCTAAGCGCTCATTCACAACAACACCCATCGGTTCAAGTTGCTGCCCAGAGTCACTTAAAAAGCGGAAGTAGATCCGTCGTGCCAAGGCGATCAGACGACGACTATCCACTCTGTCCCAGCGTGGTGGTGGAGTTGTTGATCCACCGGCACCTGCAATTTCAAAGGAGGGAGAGGACAAAAAAAAGACCCACCTGATCATTCAGATGAGTCCACGATAGATGTGATTGCTCAAGATGTTCGGCAGAAGCAATCAGGAGACCTTGCTTTGCTCTTCAATCATGCGGTGAATGATGGGAGTCAAGATGAGTTCCATCGCGAAGCCCATCTTTCCTCCATTCACAACAATGCTGGTGGGACTGCTCATGAAGGAGTCATGAATCATGCTCAGCAGATAGCTGAAGTCAATTCCCCACTTCTCACGAGCTCCCTTGCGGAAGTGAATGATCACGAAGCTTTCATCTGGCGTCGGGATGTTGCGACAGATGAATGGGTTGGAAGTGTCCACCGTGGGCACCCGCTGGAAGTTGATATCCGTGCGGCTGAACTGGGGACAAATGTGATTGATGTAATCCGGCATGCGGCGCAGGATCGTGTCCACGATCGCTTCGGCTGAATAGCCGCGCTCAGCGTTATCACGGTGAATCTTTTGGATCCACTCAAGGTTGGTGATCGGAACAACACCCACCAGCAGATCGGCGAGGGAAGCCACGTCGTAGCCGTCTCCGACAACGCCACCGTGGAGGCCTTCGTAGAACAACACGTCCGTCCCACCAGGGATGGATTCCCAGGGGGTGAACTGACCTGGATCCAAGTTCACGCCGAGGCGAGCGTTGTGCTCAGCAGCCTCTTCTGGACTGTGGAGGTAATAACGCTTCTGACCTCCACCCGTTTCGCCGTAGACGCGGAAGAGCTCTTCGAGCTTGTCGAAGAGGTTGGCTTCGGGTCCGAAGTGGGAGAAATTCTCACCCTTCGCAAGCGATTCAGACATGGCGGTCTTCATCGCCATCCGCTCGAAGCGGTGGTAGCTGTCGCCCTCCACCACTGCAGGAGTGATGTTCTCCCGAGCGAAGA
>WLWF01000074.1_pt1 | contig 83926 bp, 83 predicted proteins | sample 6718331 | NCBI WGS metagenome assembly WLWF01 (sample SAMN12718692, study PRJNA515312) | sponge metagenome | isolation source: marine sponge | host: Mycale hentscheli | place: New Zealand: South Island, Marlborough, Capsize Point | collected 2003-05-01 | reverse complement strand
GGAGGCATGGCCGAAACCATTGAAAGTCTAAATCGAAAATTTAACTACTTACTGATTAACTGCTACGAACCCAGCATCAGCGATAACGGTTGGCAGTCCGCAGACCAATGCCAAAATATTGTATTTAAGATCGAATTAGATGATATCGGCTCATACAAACTGGCAGGACTCTGGAACTCACCTCGCTATCCAAGTGCCGTATGCCCAGGAGTTCAAAGAGCTAGCTATAGCCAATTCAGCAAATCAATTGATACACCAAAAGGAGAATATCGAATTCTAAGCTATATCTTTGATGGCACCCAATTTTATGGAGGGAAAGGAACGCTGAGTATCGAAGGAACAAGACGCTCAAGCGACAACCGTATTCTTGCAACATCAGTGGTTGAGCAAACATTTGAAGTAAAGCCAAAAAACTGTGGTTCCAATTTCAATGGAAATGCAAACAATAGCGGGTTTCCGGGACTGTTAGCTAGTGAAATCAACCTCGGAAATAACGATGTAAAAGGATCCATCTCTGGCAACATCCTCTGCACAGGCTGTGAGTATGCAGACCCATTAAATCCTCAACCAGGTGAGGAGTTAGCTCTTATTCAAGCAAACACAAACAATGCTGAAGTCGATGGTGAAATCTTCATCGGTGAAATCACCATGCCCGATGTCTGGCCCATTCCAGACAACATCCGCAAGGCCATCACCCAAGTAACGGATGCTGAAGACGATCCAATCATCCGCAGCCTGCAAGAAAACATCAATAAGGAATCTGGGACAAACACATATAAGATTAGTTCTCAACCAGTTCCGCAAGCAGGCGAAAGCGAGCTCAGCAATGGTGGAATGTGCGCCACAGATGAAGCAAATCCCGCTCTTGCCGCAGGTGAACCGATCACATACTGCATTGTCTCCAGCATCGTTCTCTCCAGCACAGAACAATTAGAAGTCGATACCAGCAGAGGACCCGTGAAGCTGTATGTGACTGGTGATGTAGATGTGGGAGGGCAGCGCAGCCTCAAACAAACCAGAAGTGATGGACTCAGCACCACGGCATTTCGCTTGGGTCTCTTTGGATTAAATGAGGCCGAGTGTTCGGAAGAACGTATAGATAATTCGTCATTTCAGCAGAATGTGAAGCTTGCCGGTGTTTCAAAAACCAAAAAGAAAAATAACGGGGGAGAAGAACCAAAGGCAGCGAATGTGTTTGTGCATTTTCCGTGCGGGAAGGTGGGCATTAGTGGTGGTGCTCAAAACGAGGCTGAGTGCAACACAACCGACGAATCGATCACACCAGAGAATGCCTTGGAAGGTCAAGTTCCCTACGGCGACTGCGGGGGTGGCGACATCCGAGGTGTGGTTTGGGCGGAAGAATGGGATGGATCCGGCTCAAACAATGCACAGCTGGTTGTACCTAGCAACGCCGCAGATGATGGGCTCCGCGAGCAGGGATTTGAATACGCCATTAGCGTGAAGGATTACGTCGCCATCGGCACAAACAGCTGGTTTGGATTCGGAGGAGTCCCCAGGCCATGAATAATCACAAAGTTATTCACGATGGTTTCAGCCTTCCTGAGTTGATGGTGGTGGTGGCGATTGTGGGAATTCTCAGTGGGATCACCATCGCCAGCTTCGATCGCAACTACAAACAAGAAGTCCTAAAGCAAGACAGCCGAGAAGCCTCCGCCTGGCTCAGGGAAGTAAAAAGCAAAGCCGTTCAGCAAAACAGGATTTGCGAAGTCACGATTGATCGATCCCTAGGGACGGCAACCCAAACCAATCCCATCGATTCGGGCTTAGCTGCCGCCGATGGCTGTGAGCAACTTGGAAGCTATTCCTTTAAAGCACCAATCTCAACACTCATCAGCGATAGCCAATGCCTATGGGATGACAACACCAACAAACTTCTGATCAGCTTCACCGCCCGCGGGACACTCCCCTGCGGAGGTGAGATACGCCTCACCGATACCAAATACAGCGCTACACGCTGCATCAAGCTCGTCTCACCCCTTGGCGTGATTCGAGAAGGTCCTGAACAACAAGGAATATGCAATTACGCCAACTCCTATTAACAAAGGGCTTCACACTGGTGGAGTTGATGGTGGCCAGCGTCATCGGGTTACTCACTACAACAGTGGCTGGTCAAGTCATGTTGAATCACTTCGAAACATCGGAAAGAGCAGAGGCCTTCCAGCGTCAACGGGAAAACTGGACAAGAGCAGCAAACTTCATTGAGGCCGAAGTGGCACTATCTGAATCAATCGTCACCGATAGCACAAAGATAACGATTCCAAAAAGCTGCCAATCGGTTTTCAATCTAGACGAAACTCAATTCAAATTTGCTCTCAATATTCGTCAAGATATTCACCAATCAATCTACGCCGTTCGCCCATCTGATCAAGGCTGGCTGACACCCAACACCCTTTGGAGGTGCGGCCCTTCCTTTGACAAGTATGGAAACTATGTCTGCATTGAAGAAGAAGTCAATGAAGGACCGATCGCTCAAATTCTCCTTGATGGTCTCGATGACAACGATAGTCACAATGGTTTTGAAGTCATAGAATCAACATCACCAGGAAAATTACTTAACTTCAAACTGTCGATGGTTAAGCGCAATCAACGCAACCAGAATGTGCAATTCAGTTATAGCAATCAAGGCAGCACCAGAACACGAATCAGCCCCCTTTATTCCAGGCCCACATCCGGCAGTCTCTGCACTGCATCGAATATGGCAAAGTTCAGCCCAAAGCCAGGGAGCTCGAGCACAGATTTCAAGGTAAATTTAAGCGTAAATGACCTTACTCCTGGCCAGGACGTGTTGATTTGTGGGAAAGGACTTGTAACCGCAATCCATGGAAGTGATTACGACGATATCATTGAAAGTGGGGCTAATAAATCAACAACGATCTACGGCTGCAACGGCAACGATGTTCTGGAAGGAACAATCGAAAACGACACATTAATAGGCGACAGGAGAGCCACGGATAAGGAAAACAGTGAAACTATAAGCACAGACGATTGCCCAGGCAGCGCTGAAAATGATGGTGATGATATTTTGATCGGCAATGGAAATAACTCTACCAATGCAGAAATCCTCATTGGTGGAAATGGATTCAATCGCTTTATACCAGGTATAGGAAAGGCAAGTATCACAGGAGGAGACAATCTTGACATTGTTTTCTTCGATCTACCAGTTCAATACACAGATGAAAGCGGGATCCCTACAGAAAATTACACATTTTCAGAACAATGCGATAGGTCTCTGTGCACCGTAGAAGACACCACGAGCAACGCAAATCCCAAATACATCCTCAAGAATGTGGAGATCTTAATCTTTCCTGACCAACGCAAAGACCTAGAATAACAACAACGACCAAGCAAAACTCATCAAGCTTTCAGGGAACACTCATCGAATACTTCGTGAAGTCCATCGCATTAATCATCTAATCAAAGGTCGCTAGTCACAAATAAAGCTAAAATAACAATATCAATTAGTGAAGCAACTGCCTTTTGGCACATGCCTTTCACCTTCGATGACCCTTACCGAATCGCTAGTTTCATCGTTCCTCCTGATGCTGTTTGCTGGACAGTCAGGCAGGGTATTCACGTATTCAATGGAAGCTGCTGGCAAGACAAAAATACGCGACCAAATCGCATTGAGCATTTCCAGCGACCTTGAGCATGTGCGCAACCAGGTCAATCTATGGAAAACGGTGAGCAACAACTTGAACAGCAATGGTTTACCCCTCAATGGAGAAATGAGCTACGAGCCAACCGCTGCCATGTGTTTAAACAACACTCTTGCAAAAGATCTTCTCAACGATGACGTTTTTTCCGGCCAAGGAATCCTTAACAACACAGAAGGCGAAACAACGATCGTAAAAACCATTTTAGTGCCAAGCACAGATATCGAAATAACACGCACGATCTCGAGCAAGGCCAAAAACTACAACCTCCTCAATATTCACTACAAGATCAATGCACAATCGCTTAAGCAAAGCGATCAGAGAACAACCCTAATGATGCCAGCACAAGCTTGGTGTCCGTAACGAAAACCAGCAAGAAAATTAAGGTGTTTGATTCAGCTTCAACACCGCCATGAAGGCTTCTTGCGGTACATCCACCTTGCCCATCGCCTTCATCCGTTTCTTACCTTTTGCCTGTTTCTTCAGCAGTTTTTTCTTACGCGAAATATCACCGCCGTAGCACTTCGCAAGCACATCCTTACGGATCGCGCTAATACTCGTACTGGCAATAATCCGGCTACCGATGGAAGCCTGCAATGGAATCTTAAATTGTTGGCGAGGAATCAATTCCTTGAGCTTTTCAACTAAGCCCTTGCCCACGTTGTAGGCCTTATCGCGGTGCACGATCGTGGTAAGGGGATCTGCCCTTTCGGCATTGATCAACACATCCAGACGCACAAGCTCGTTCTTGCGATATCCAATCAGGTGGTACTCCATCGAGGCATAGCCCTGGGTGCGGGTCTTCATTTGATCGAAAAAGTCAGTGACCACCTCCGCCAAGGGCAATTCATAGATCAAGGTCACCCGTTCCTTGGTGATGTATTTCATATCGATATAGTCACCCCTCCTCTCCTGGCAAAGTCCCATCAAGGCCCCGTTGAACTCATTCGGCGCATAAATCTCCATACGCACGTAGGGTTCCTCAATCGATTCACGCTGCTGAGGATCCGGAAGTGTGGCCGGATTATCCACCAAAATTTGCTCACCATTGGTGAGGTTTACGGTATAAATCACCGATGGAGCGGTAACAATCAGGTCTAGGTTGTATTCACGTTCCAGGCGCTCCTGCACAATTTCCATGTGCAACAAACCAAGGAATCCACAACGGAATCCAAAGCCCATTGCACTGCTGGTTTCGGGTTCAAATTTCAGCGCTGCATCAGAGAGCTGCAATTTGTGCAGGGCTTCGCGTAAATCCGGGTATTGATCGGCTTCCGTCGGGAACAAGCCACAAAACACCATCGGTTTGGCTTCGGCATAGCCAGGCAGAGGTGCATCAGCGGGCTCATTGACCAGGGTGATCGTGTCGCCCACACGGGCATCAGCCACGGCCTTGATCGAGGCCGCTAAATATCCCACCTCTCCAGCGTGGAGCTCATCCACCTTTTTCTCATCCGGAGCCATGATCCCGACTTCATCGAGTTCATAGGTTTTGTTGCTCGCCATGAGCAACACCTTGTCTTTGCGACTAATGCTTCCGCTCATCACACGGAAGTAAACAATCACGCCGCGATAAGGGTCGTAATAGGAATCAAAAATCAAAGCCTTCGTGGGTTCCTTCACCGTGTCGGCAGGGGGTGGCACCCGATCCACCACCGATTGAAGAATTTCAGGAACGCCTAGACCCGTTTTGGCAGAGCAAGGGATCGCATTGGAGCAATCCAAACCGATGATCGCCTCGATCTCCTCCTTGATCCGATCCGGATCGGCGCCAGGCAGATCAATCTTGTTGAGCACAGGAATGATCTCAAGATCGTTCTCCAGCGCCATGTAGACGTTTGCCAAGGTCTGAGCTTCAACGCCCTGGCTGGCATCCACCACAAGCAAGGCACCTTCACAGGCCTGCAGGCTGCGGCTCACCTCATAGGAGAAGTCAACGTGACCAGGGGTATCGATGAGGTTGAGGACATACTCCTCTCCATCGGCCGCCTTGTAGTTCATGCGGGCGGCTTGGAGCTTGATCGTGATCCCCCGTTCCCGCTCCAGCTCCATGTTGTCGAGGAACTGCTCTTGCATATCCCGATTGGCCACCGTGCCGGTGTCTTGCAGCAAACGGTCGGCCAACGTCGACTTGCCATGGTCGATGTGGGCAATGATGCAGAAATTTCTGATCCTTGAAACGGGGGCGTCAGTCATGCAAGCGAGGAGGGCACCCCGAAACTGGTTGTGCGTTTATTGATCTTAGTGAGCTGAGCCAATGCGGCAGAGCAAGGCGAGCAAAGGAGAGAAGGCTGGGAACTGGTCAGAATGCTTTCTCTGACTGGTGTTGACAGCATCGATGGCTGCGCAGAACAGACAGATAATCCTAAAAAGGCCCGTTTCCAAACGATCACGAGGAAGGGTCTAAACGGAAGTAGAAAATCTTAAAAACGAAACACTCACCAAATTCAAAGCTAAAATTCATAAAACACCAATTAGCGGCTGATTAAGGCGCATAAGCGCTAGGCGCTGTCAAACCAACGGATACCAGACATGAACTCAACGCAAAACCTGTTCATCACGAATCTTTTGCTTGCACGTCAAAAGGAGAAAAGCAGAAGCGAAGGATTTACTTTGGTTGAGCTAATGATCGTGATCGTGATCGTTGGCATCCTGTCAGCAATTGCGTTGCCAAACTTTTTGAATCAAACAAAAAAAGCTGCAGCAACTGAGGCTAAACAGCAAGTATCGAGCATTTTCAAGCAAGCACATACCTATGTTCTGGAAAAAGGATCACTTGGGACGGTAGACACCGATTGCTCTGATTACGCCGGGACTCTGACAACAATTGCCGAAGGAGCTGGTTTCAAATACACATGTGGAGGAACACAAACGGCCTTTACAGTTAAGGCAGAAGGGGATACTTCAAACACAAACACCAATGGAGTTACAGTTACCCTGACAGGAAATTGCGACAAAGGCACCTCAGACATCGCAACAACGGGCGTGTAAATACATCCATCTCATGCAAATTTTCTTGCGGAGGATGATCAGATGCAAACCACAAATAACTTATCATATTATGACCATGGCTTTACATTAACAGAGATCTTAGCGACAACTGTAATCGTTGGCATACTGAGCACAATTGCGTTGCCGAACTACATCAATCAATCACATCGTGCACGCCAAAGTGAAGCCGCCGCATCCTTAACCCAATTACAAAATGCGATCGTTGCTTTTGCCGATGAAAATGGTGTTTATCCAAAAAGCTGGAACGATCTGAATGAAGTGGCAGCGGTTATGACGCCATCTGGGGCCACAACCCAGAACAACTTTGATAAGTTAACGTTGGCAAGTAGCGGTTGTGAAAGCAGGAATCAAAACAACTGTTATACGGTAGAAGCTATTCAGAGTGATCAAGCTTCGCTTTATACACTTTCAGCCATCCCTGTTGATGCCAGCCGCAAAAATTACAATGTTGTTGCTTGTCTAGATTTGATTTCAGGATCAAGCGATTTCAAAAAAGGGAATCACTCGGGCGCCGCAGACATTGCGAAATTAAACTGTCGAGGTTAGTGATGGCCTTATTCAAACAATCAAAGCCATATCATCGAGGCAAACCACCCACACAGTTAAGTGAAAGGAGCAAGGAAAGCGAAGGCATTGCATTGGTGATGACCATGCTGCTTGGGGCAACCCTGCTAGCTGGAGTATCAGCATTAATGGTCCGTCAACTCACAGCACGAAAGCTTGTTGCATCAGAGAGTTATCGACAAATCGCAGAAACGGCTGCTAACAATGGTCTTAATCAAATTCTGAGCAAGCTTAACGACGACAATCCTGGTCAATACAGAGGATACCTACTTGGGTTGTCGAATATAGAGGATAATAGCAATTCACAAAACAACTATTTATGGAAGAAGATTGATACAGCCAATAGACCCATAATGGACGAAATCTGCACAGACACCTCCAAAGGCCTTCCGCAACATCCAGGCGGGACCAACAAGATATGGCCAACAGATGCGCTAGAGGAGCAAACGATTCCAGGCAGTAGCAGCATTAGAGATGATGGGAAAGAGGAATTACATTCTTATTACAGACTGAGAAGCTATAAAAATCCACCAAAATCAGATCAATTAGATAATGGAGAAGCAAAGTTTATTATTGAAGGATTGGTTCAACGCAAAGGCATGGCAGAGGGCCAATATTTAGCCAGAGCTCGTCTCGAACGTTCGCTAAAAGTAGAAGCAGCTGTTCTAAAAAAAAGAGCGAGCGATTGGGCTGTTCTGTTTGCACATAATTATAAATTAGGCGAAACAACAATCAATGGCAATGGACTGATCACCTGGGCAGTACCAGAAGGCAATGCAGCGATCATCAGCAGAGATTGTAATTCAGGAAATCTTACAAATCGCATTTCAAACAACCCGAATTCACAACTTCACTGGAGAATATGGCCAGTCACAAACCAGAATTTACAATCCAACTCAACAAAGACATTGTTTGAGATCAAAGGAAATATTGATCGCCGTTCTTCTGGCTCCCAGAAAAGAATATGGAGAATCGACGATACAAATTCCTACCAAACAGGTTGGCAAAATTATCGCCAAAAATCAGTCTGCAGACAATCAAGGTGGAGAGGATTGTTTCCTATTTGCGAGCGCATCGATGACGGAAGCAATCCAACTCTACAAAGTGATTACTATTCAATCGTAAAAAATGTATGGGACTTTTATCGCCGACCACATCTATACAAGGGCTGGGAAATCGTGCTCAGTCAAGATGAATTTTGCCCTGGCAAATCAGGTGATTGTCATATCTACATAGAACATCTAAATCTAGAGAGGTCGAGGGTTTACATTGAAAATGACAAAAGGCCCGTGATTTTGCATCTCACAACACCAAGCCAAAACAACAATAATCCAGAAGGCTCAAATGGTACCTTTAAACTCTCCGATAGAGCTTTGATTTGTGGCGTCAATCAAGGCAAAAAAACATGCAATAAAAGACCAGAGCGGTTGATCATCGTGAGTGATCATGACATCAAATTACCCAACACAGAAACAACCTGTGCCTCAACGTTATTCCCTTTAAAGATTGCAGGCTCTAGCTTGCCGCATGCATTCCTCATGTTGAGAAAAGGATCCGTTGAACTTACAGCAAATACGAGCCTCAATGGTGCCATCTGGTCTCACAATATTTGCGCCAACAACAACACATTAAGTGTAAATGTGCCATCAAAGTTTATGGAAACAATGTATGATTCATGGAACTGGAAGAATAAAAACTTTGCTGGTCTAGGAAGAAGCATCAGTCGTGCAATCAGAGGAAGCGGTTATGACACCTTCCAACGCTTCTAAACTCATGGAAACCAATCCACGAAAAAGGAAACGTTCGCCATTAACAGGCCTCAATGGCTTCACATTGATCGAAACGATGGTGGCAGGCTTGATCATGAGCTTAACGTTAATTGCGGTCTCGCGCCTAAGTATTAGTGCAATCTCTACGAGCAGCCACCAAACAATTCGCAGAAAAATAGAAGCTGCAATTAATAACGATATCCAGCTCCTACAACAAGCTGACTCACGCCTGAAACTCGTCAATATTTCAGATAAAGAAAGTGCTTGCGAAGATCCTGGGCTGTTTCTAAGAGAAAAATTATCTTCAAATGGGTCAGAGTACTACGTACCCGAGCCTAAAATCACAGATCCATCTGGAAAGCGCGTACTCAGCCGAACAATCGAAAGCAGCCAAACACCAATTATGACGAGGGTTATTTATACGATAACAGCTCCTGAAAAAAATATTGGCACAGAAAGAAGGATTTTAAACCTATATCCAAATTTTCATTATTTATGCGACGTTCTTTAAATGCAAAAGAAGGCACAGAGCAAAGATGCGTCTGGATTCACTTTGCTGGAGCTAATTGTTGTCATTAGCATCATTAGCTTAACTCTTACCTGGGCGCTACCTCAATTCAGAAGAAGAACAGAAAAATCATCTGTTCAAACTTTTACGCAAGCACTTGTCTCTGGTTTCTACAGTTTACGAGCGCGACAAGGTACGGATGGTTCTGGCTGTGATCTTAAATTCTCCTCAAACTACAACTTCAACACGAGCAATACGTTTGGATCAGCAAAGGATTTATTTGAATTAAATCATCTCAATGCGAAAGAAAGAGATGAACGCTTAAAGTGTTGTGACTCAGCCCAATGTTGGAATAAACCAGGTGACCTTACTTGGGCCAAGCCCTATCGTTTCCTAAATCTTGAAGGAATACCATCTTCCAAGAAGGTTGAAATGCAAGTATCTAGAAATACCTATGAGCTATCGCCGCCAGGAACAAGTGCGATTGCAGAGCCCTTAGTCATTCTCGTAAGATCTCAAAATTGGAATCAAGACCCAGACCGACCACTCCCCACCCTTTGTGTAGAAGTCTCATCCAATGGAGTGATTAGAAAAGGCAAATGGAATAGCAACAAGAAGCAATGCAAAGACACATGAACACACATCAATGGATGTATCATCTTTTTCTTAGAATCTATATATTTACAATAGAAAAACCTCTCGTCTCGGATGAGACAACTAAAATGAGACTATTGAGATCTCGTCATCTCTAATGCCTAGAGAGGCAGTCGCTATGAAAAAACCTAATCTCCGCCAACTTTCTTCAGCTCATTCTGGATTTGGCATTACAGAAACGTTGATCTCATTAACGGCTGGAGTGGCATTAGTCAGCGCATCTGCAGTAGCACTCAATTCGACCAGTTCACTCATCAACACCAGCACCAACAAAGCAGATCTACGTCAAAACTCTACGAATGGTACGCGCCTGCTCCGATCAGAAGTAGAGAGAAGCCTTAATGTATTAATAGATAGCGATACAACTCCCTCTGGGCTTGAATATACAAATCTCAAAAGCGACGATTACCAAAACACGCTTAAAAGCTGCGAAACCATAGCCCAGGGGAGAAATATTGCATTTAATCCACTTTTTGGCCTGAAAATGGCTGACTTAAATCAGCCTGTCATTTACGGATTGAGCATTAATACAAGTGGAAAAGGTTATAGTCTTAATAGGTGCGGATCACCATTGATGGGTGATGGACGCTATAGCGAAACGGAAGATCTTCATATTGCTCCTGTTATCAACGATATTGGGGTCATGCCCTGCTGGAAAGAAGTCGGAAAGACACTCTGTACTGAAAAAGAAAGGGTAAGCCGATCACCAAAAAACTCTAATGGGACACTAACTGAGGCCAATTTAAATGAAATTGTTGGCCAATTAGATTTAAAATTTAAAGACGACAAAACCCCTATTCGCGACTACTTAGAACCTGCCTTGCGGGTCGTCACAGATGAAAACAGGAAGCTCATACGATTCATTGATCCCAATGCCAATAGCGATGATGGCGAAAACAGCTATCTTCAAACATCTGCGATTGTTGGCAAGCCAACAAAGGAAAGTCTCTATTTCGCAGGCTATGCAAGAGCGGACAAACGCCTCAATCGCCAAGGAGAAAGTTCGGGTGTTCTCAATGGCGCTTACTTCCGCGGCGTAAGCAGTAAAAACATCAACTTCTTGGTGGATGGTTCAGGTTCCATGAGTGCCTGCATCCTGTGGGGAACTAGTTATGGAAACTGGCGTATCTATTGGGGAGGGACCTCCTATTTCTGGTCGCGCAAGAGTTGTTCTTTAACGCGCATGGAATCATTGCAACATGAACTTATTACTCTCTTGAGTGATCTTCCAGACGATACAAAGATCACGTTGCAATCCTTTAGTTCTCCCGGATATGTCAACCATCGCAGCTGGAGTGAATCAAAAAATGGATCTGTTGTTCTTGGTGATTCTGGCGTAAGAGATTCAGCCATTGCATTTGTGAATACGTTAGACGACGAGCGATATTCCTACCGCTGGGGTGGAACGCATCCATGGGAGGGACTTGATTATGCCTTTGCACTCAATGATACTGATACTCTTTATTTCCTATCCGATGGAGAACCATCCATTAACCGAAGCGGTGGTCGCTGGAGAACGACAGATTTCAATGCAACTGTTCAACACTATTCAGATTTAAACAAAACAAGAAGCACAGAATTGAAAGTCAATACGATTTCCCTAGGTCTTCAGTCAAATTGGATGGAGTCGCTATCCAGCAATACAGCCGGAAATTATCTGCAAATTGACAAAGATTATTTGAGCGCTAGCAACAACTAGTTAGCTCTTCATCAAGCCGATCTAACCAATGAATATGCATGAAATTTATTGCTGAGCAACGCAACAGGATCTCCGCAAAATGGCTGGTCTCTCGCGTGATGCCAAACATTCCTCTTGGCATCACCCATGCCCCTTGAATGGATCAAGGCTTCCCTAGGCGTGGCCGCAGCTCTCAGCATGGCGGCACCTTTCGCCCCATCAGCCATGGCAACCCAAACGGAGAAGCCCACCCAATTCGTTCCTGAGGGTCACAAGGGAATGGTTTGCATGGCAATCGCACCTCAGTGCATGACCAAGAAGCAGTGGGCGGCCTATTGCCTAAGCCAGAGCGATTTGATCGAAGCCAAAAGTTGCCGTGACGCACTCGATCGACCCGACCCAAACCCAGAAGAGAACTGACGACCCTGGCCCAGCTGGGAGTGAATGCCGACAACGACGAAGCCAGCTCTCAAGGCCGCCGATCAACGTCAAGGTCAACGCCTAGTTAGCTCGCAATCTGCAAGCCAAGCAGGGCATCACTGCGATCTCGGCTGCGCTGAAGGAGCTCTCTATCCGCATTGAGATCTTGCCCATAGCTCGGCAATAATGCTTGCAAACGCTGCTGCCACGCTTGCGAAGCCAAGCGCTCAGGGAAACAGCGTTGAAGAATTTCCAACATGATCGTGACGGAGGTGCTCGCCCCAGGAGAGGCACCAAGCAGGGCAGCCAACGAACCATCGCCAGAGGCAACCACTTCCGTGCCCAATTGCAAACGGCCTCCAGTGGGGGTGCGTTTGATGATCTGAACGCGCTGACCAGCCACCGACAAAGCCCAATCGTCCGCGCGCGCCGTTGGGAGAAAAGCCTTTAACGCCTCCATCCGATCCTCACTGCTTTGGCGCAGTTGATTCACGAGATAACGAACCAGAGGGATGTTGTTGACCCCAACTTGAAGCATGGGCAACACATTGGAGGTGCGCACAGAACGAGGAAGATCCAGCAAGGACCCCTGCTTCAAAAACTTGCTGCTAAAGCCGGCATAGGGCCCAAACAACAGGGAGCGACGGCCATCGATCCAACGGGAGTCGAGGTGAGGCACCGACATCGGTGGAGCCCCCACCTTGGCTTTGCCATACACCTTGGCGAAGTGATGCTCTGATAAATCCGGGTCATTGCAAACAAGCCATTGGCCGCTCACGGGGAACCCGGCATAAGCGGCCGCTTCAGGAATGCCCGAACGTTGAAGGAGAGGTAGGGCCCCACCACCGGCACCGAGAAACACAAACGGCGTCATCACGTCGCGGCGTCCAGAGGGGCCACGCAATTGCAGCTCCCAGCCCTCTGCGCGGCGGTTGAGATCAGACACCGAAGTGCCGAACACCAGATCAAGGGCCCCCGACGCTTGCAAGGGAACAAACAGAGAGCGAGACAAAGCCCCGAAATCCACGTCTGTGCCGCGCTCAATCCTGGTGGCCGCAACGGCCATTTGAGGATCTCGCCCGGCCATCACGAGCGGAATCCAAGAAGCGAGCTCAGCCTCATCGTGGCTCCACTCCATGGCCGCAAAAGCAGGCAGCGGCTTCAACTGCTCATAGCGCTGGCGCAGGTAGGCCACATCGCCCTCACCCCACACAAAACTGATGTGGGGTACGCGGTGAATAAACCCAGAGGGATCTAAGCGACCCTGCTCACATAGGGACGACCAAAACTCCAGGCTGCACTCAAAACTGGCATTGATCGCCAGCGGTTTTGCCGTTGAAATCGTTCCATCAGCCTGAAGAGGCGTGTAGTTGAGCTCACAGTTGGCAGCGTGGCCCGTGCCAGCGTTATTTCCCGCAGCACTGCTTTCTAAAGCGGGTGCCTCTAACCGTTCAACAACCAACAACCGCAAGTCTGGATCGAGTTCATGCAGGAGGGTTGCCAGGGTGGCACTCATGATCCCAGCACCCACGAGCACAACGTCGTAGCGGTCCAAGGGGCGAACAGATCTGCTGTCGACAGGTTATGAGGCCGAGCGACTTGGGAATGCCTAGAATCAAATCAATCTGAAGATTGAGCGATGAGCACCGAGACCATGGCCCTCACCAACGAGAACGTGGAAAAGGTGCTCGATGAACTCCGCCCCTTCCTGATGGCCGATGGTGGCAACGTGGAAGTGGTCGAGATCGATGGTCCAATCGTGAAAGTTCGCCTGCAAGGCGCTTGCGGAAGCTGCCCGAGCAGCACGATGACCCTAAAAATGGGAATCGAACGCAAGATGCGCGAATCAATTCCTGAGGTGAGCGAAGTTGTGCAAGTGCTCTGAATCAATCCTATTAAACAACCATCATTTAAAGAATAGTTAGCATCACTGATTGCTTCTATCAGTAAGGCAACTTCCACCAAATCACCCGCAATGCCTATGCGAGCACTGTGGGTGATTTTTAATGGAAGTGCCTAAACGAGGCTGGCTACAAAGCCAAGCGGTTCGAGAGAGTCGCCATCTCCCTGGATTGGATAATTAGCAAAGCCAACCACTTGATTAGCAAACATAGAGTTACCAGTACTCAAAATACTTTCCACATCGGTACCACTTTTGACCACATCAAGATCATTCCATTCCGCTGTTTCTTGAAAAGAACCATCACAATTGCGTGCAATCGTTGCTACAGAGGCAGTCCCCACCTCTTGATCTCCATTAAGGGCAAGAGATGTCGCAGGTAGATAGTAAACCCCGTGGTCATCCCGATAGATCCCCTCAAAATGGGTAATCAAATCTTTTCCATCCTCACCGTTATTATAAGCGAAAGTTTGATAGTTATAGAAGCGCCCTGTGAGCGGGTCATAGTCAATTAAGTAGCCATCACCAACATCTAGACCAGAATCAGATTCGATGGAGTTGAGAACTGATCCACTACCTCCAGCGATCGTATAGGAGCCATCTTCGTTATCCCAAATCCCATAGGCCGTATGCGTTACGAGCGGATTACGGTCCCCTGGATAACGAATCAACGTCTGCTCACCAGTTTCAACATCCACCACAAAAGCAGTTGAACTTAAACTGAAATATCCCGTTTTGCCATCAAGATCCGCCTGATCGGCATTGCCAACAGCTAAACCACCATCCACAGAATGCACAAAGGTATAGGTTGCGAGGCTTCCGGATTGGGTCACCCCCTGAACTTGATTCCAGCCAGAGGTAGTGGAGCCATCGGTTCTCCCCGTGTAAGTGAAGCCCACAATGGCGGGATCCTCAGCCGTGGGAGTGAGATCACCGAGATCTCGATTAAAAGCTCCTACATAATTCACGCGATCATCCCCAGCCAGAAGATCTGGTCCATACACACTGGTACCAGCTGCATCAAAATCTTGAGGCGCAGAAATAATGGTCCAAACACCTGAACCGCTAACGCCATTGGATTGCACAGAATCTAATGGCCCCTGATACATCAAACCCACAGGATCTGGCCCAGTGGAATTGTTCGCACCGACCAATAAATAGGTCCCGTCCTCACGACCACCCTTAATGCCCTCCAGATAAGTCACCACATCAGACGAATATCCAGGGTTGTACTGAAAGGGTGAAATAATAATTTGTGAACTATCCATCAAAAGAATTCATCACTTCAATAACTTTTGCATTCAGCAATAGCAACTTCGACCTGCACAACAATTTCTTAAAAGTCTGTTCAAGAAAATCCATCTTTACCGGAACCAGCCACTCTGAAACGGCCACACTGAAACAGTCTTCAGGTGTTGGCCGCGATGCTCTGGATCTCTTCCATTCTCTGCGTGACTGCGATTGCCAGTGCCCATTGGCTCGCAGGCAAGGTGGCAACGCGCCCTGATCGCGAACAGGTGCGCTGGGCCTCCTTTGGAGGCGGAGCGGGAATGGCCTACGTGTTTGTGCATTTATTGCCAGAACTTGCCAGTCATGGACAAGCCTTATCCCAAGCCCCAGGGATGGAAAGCTTTGCCCCTTCCCCCATTACAGAGGCGTTGCTATTTCTGATCGCCTTAGCAGGAATCATGGTGACGTACAGCCTTGATGTGCTCGCCACCCATGAACGCAGGGCTGGCAGGGTTGCGAGATCACTGCACACGCTTAATTTCGCTGCGATCAGCTACCTCTATGCCTATTCGCTTCCGTCCCTGATCAGCACCGGATTGGCCTATGGAATCTTGTTCACCATCGCCATCAGCGCCCATGTCCTCCTAGCCGATCGGACCATGGATGCTCGGCATCCAGCCATCTACAGAACACGCATGCGCTGGGTGGGAACCGCTGCCCTGGTGTTGGGGCTGTTGCATGCAGCACTCCTCCACCCCGTGGACGACCTCCATCTCGCTATCGCCACAGCATTTCTGGGAGGGGGACTGCTCATGGCCGTGTTCCGAGAAGAACTCCCGGCCATTGATCGCGCCCGTCTTGGTTGGTTTGTGGCTGGCACCGCATCAATGACCAGTCTTCTGCTTCTCGCACTCACCCATGCCACGCACTGAGGATGAATTGGAAGCCACGAATCCTTCACGCAGAAAGAGGGATGCCTCAGCCGTAGCGCGTTGGCCGGGTAAAAAGTCACGTAAAAAGAGCTGCCCGCAATGAATCATTCCCGGCACAACATGCAAAGCCACATCATGTCCTGCTGTTTTTAAAATTGAAAAACAGGCGATCGCATCACTGAGCAACACTTCACGATCACCAACCTGGAATAATGTACGGGGATAAGAGCTGTAATCCTGCTGCAAACAATCAAGATCTCGTGAATCATATGAACCATCCTCTGGCAAATAATGGGAAGAGATGGCCTCGAGTCGCTGCAACGACACCAGATCATCGTTTGCATTAAAAGCAACAGATTCTCTCCCATAGCGGAAGTCCATCACCCCTGCCATCACCAACGCAACAGCGGGCATCGGCAAGCCCTTGCTCTTACAGCGATGCAGCAACTGCGTCACCAATGTGGCCCCAGCAGAAATTCCTGTCACACCAATCGCCTCTGATCGATAGCCCTGCGCTAATAACCAGCGATAAGCATCTTCCACATCATCGAGAGCAGCTGGAAAACAATCATTCGGACACAAACGATAATCAACCCCTAGAAAACTGATCCCTGAATCCTCTACAAGTGAGGCAATCAATTGCAAGTGATCATCCGTCGATCCCATGGTGTATCCCCCACCATGGAAAAACAAACACACATTTTCGCTACGGCCCGAGGGAGGATCAATCCAGGTGTAGGTCGTGCCCTTCATAGGAGAGCAGCGCACACGCCCTACAACATCCGTCTGAAAGCTTCGATAGAGCGCAGAAAAAGCTTGCGACATGGCCTCAAGCTCATGCCCCCCCAAGCTCACACGTTGCAAAAACAGTGCCTTCAACGCTGAAGAATCCATGGGTTGAAGCCACAACCCTCTCTCTTTAGCCAGAGGGGTCAGTCAGGGCTGTGCATTGGGATCCAGTGTCGGACAGGTCTTCGCATGGAAATCACAGGCATAGATGGTGGACTTCTGCCAACCGAGCGGAATCTCGAGAAGGTCGCGAGTCCCCGTGAGGCCTTGCGTCAAAAACAGCAAGGCCGCCAGCACGTTGGCGGTGACATGCAAGCGACGCATGCGAATGTCGCGCAGGATCTCAGCGCGAGCTCCCAGGGAAAACAACATCAAGCCCGTCACGCCAACACCAGCCCAGTAATGGGACTGCCAAAACGCAGGCGTAAGGGGATTATCCGAAAGCCGCCAAACCTCAGGCTGGGCGCCAAGCCCCAACACTCCGGCCCAGGTAATGAGAGAAAAAGCCAACCTCAATCCGGGCCTCTTGCAACGCCAAAGGGCCAGGAGGCTCACGATCGTTCCAACCAACACCAGCAACAGCTGGATCGCACGCCCCAGCCCCCCTTGGAACTCAGCGACAGGAACCTTCGTGCCAATCACAACAGAGAGGGCAATCAACACCACCATCACCACAGCCGCTGCAAGCCAACGACCCAGGTCGCTGTGGTCGCGCCCAACCGTGACGGGGAGATTCTGTTTCTGGAGCCGACGTGCACGCGTCTGGACGGCCAAGCGCACCACCACACCCACCAGTGGATACACCAAAACCACGGCAAGGAAAGGATGCAAGATCCACAACCAATCAACGCCGGCCATCACCAACAGAGCATCAACGCAAAACGTAGCCACGCTGCCAAAACATGCCGAAGCCACCTGCAAGGCATCGTCGTTGCCCTCAAAGGCTCAATGGTGCCGAGCAAAAAAGAACCCAAAAGCAACATCAAGACAACACAATCGCATCGTTAGCAAGAACGATTCACACAACAATTCCCCCCAAAATCATCCAGCAATGAATGGCCAAAACCATGCTTAATCACTGGCACAAGTCCTGGTAGATAGCTTGGTGCTCATCAGAAGCCTCTCGTAATCCATACCTGATCGACAACCATGGACATTCGAAACTCCCTCCGCGATCTCTGTCCAGCACTGGGCAACAAGGTCTACTTCAACTACGGCGGTCAGGGACCGTTGCCAACGCCTTCGTTGGAGGCCATGACCCAAAGCTGGCAGCGCATCCAAGAACTGGGGCCCTTCACCACAGATGTGTGGCCGTATATCAGTTCAGAAACAAACAAAACGCGTGCGTTGCTCAGTCGCATGTGTGGTGTGGCACCCCATCGCCTTGCTCTCACCGAAAACGTAACCAGCGGTTGCGTTCTGCCGCTTTGGGGACTTCCCTTTGCAGCGGGTGATCGCCTCTTAATCAGTGATTGCGAGCACCCAGGAGTCGTCGCGGCATGCCATGAACTTGCCAGACGGGAACAACTGGAGGTCGACACCCTTCCTGTTCAACAGTTCAGGCAAGGACGTGAGGCCCAACACGACACCGACGCAGGCGTCCTTCAAGCCTTGGAGGACTCTCTACAGCCACGCACCAAAGTGGTAGTGCTGTCTCATCTGCTCTGGAACACCGGGCAGCTGATGCCAATCCCTGCGGTGGCAGAGCAGCTTCATCAGCATGCCCAGCAACCTTTTCTGCTCGTGGATGCAGCCCAAAGCATGGGTCAAATTCCTGTGGAAGCAGCAGCACAGGCGGCTGATATTTATGCATTTACTGGCCACAAATGGGCCTGCGGTCCCGAGGGGCTTGGAGGTGTGGCTGTATCAGAAAGAATCCTCAACCAAGCCAATCCAACCCTGATTGGCTGGCGCAGCCTGCGCGATGAAACACGCGCCGTGATCGATGATCCAGACCCGTTTCACCACGACAGCCGGCGCTTTGAAATCGCAACGAGCTGTGTGCCATTGATGGCAGGGCTGCGTCAATCGTTGGGCTTGCTCGCTAGTGAGGCCAACGAGCAACAACGCCTCCAAACCATCCAATCTCTAAGCGGCGAGCTCTATAGAAAGCTGAATGAGCTTCCAGGAACCACTCCCTTACTTGAGGGGGAGCCCCCCGCAGGATTGGTGAGCTTCCAGCTCAACGATTCATGCTCCCGAAGCACAACTGAAATCGTAAAAATACTTGGTAGCCAAGGGATTTGGATCCGCAATCTGGAAGAACCCATCTGCTTAAGAGCCTGTACCCACATCACCACAGAAGAACACGAGCTCACATCCTTCGTGAAGGCTCTTCAAGAGCTGACGGGCATCTAAGCCTTAAGCCCCTGCGGGTATTAAGTACCAAGACGTCACCACAGCAATAGAGCAAAACAACACCATCGACAGCGGCCAAACCTCATCTAAGAATTCAAGCCTTTTCGAAAGATTATCGCGCGCCTCTCCCAGCGGCATACTCTCCATATCGGCATAACGACGTCCAATCCATACCAACAAAACAAACGCAAACAAAGTAACCACATAAGCAATCACATAGACCTGATCTAGAAATGTTAGGAAGGGAAGATCAGGAAGTTCTCCTCGATAGACCTGCTGCAAGAACACCAACGTCAATAAAACGGTGACCGGAATTCCGGCTCGAGCATCTTGTTCGTCTGGACGAATTTTAAAGACCAGTAGGACCATCACCATGACCACCAATAAGGGCAACATCAAGCGCCAAAAAGAGGACCAAGAGGAGGTTCCAAAGGTAATGTCATAAACAATCAAGCTGTAGTCGCGATCCAACCCACCCAGACCAAAATTGGTTGCATAGTTATGCCGATACTCAGCAATCGACCAGCCTCGATTCAACCAACCAATAATTCCCGTACCCGCATAGAGGCCCATCCCGCTATTACGACTATCAGGCTCAAAACGTAGTGTTCCATAGCCAAGCCCACCTGCCACATCATCAGCCTCAATCGCAATCGGCAAACTAATTGTCAGGAAGGGAAAATGCTTAAAGCTTGCCCGATCGATATAAAAGCGCCCGACATAAGTATAAAGCTGATAATAAGTACCATCAGACAAGATTGCTGGCTTATCTTGCACGGGATTCAACACAGGATCCGCATCAGACAACAACGCATTCAGCAACAAAATATGCTCCTGCAAATCCGTATCGTTAGCCTCTAAGTAATCCTGAAGAGGCTGTTTCCAACGCATCCACACATAGCCATTCGAGGAGAAGCTAGGGATACTTAAATCCAAATCATAGGTACTATTTGAATACACCCCGATCTTTACATGATATTGCGCATCATCCAAGGCATCAATATCAGCTTGAATTTCACCTCCACTCAAAGACTCTCCTCGCTGCGAACTCCAGCCATCACGAGGAAGACGATCCACTGATGTCGTCAAAGCACGAGAAGCTGAAGAAAGGCGCAGGGAATCACGACCTGGCACTTGATCAACATTTAAACTAGTAACTCCAACGATGGAAAGCAAGGCTGCCAGAACAACTGACGCGATCGCCAAGATGTTCCACTTTCTCCGTCTTCGAACCTTCGTCATGAAAAAAAAAGCAGCGAATCAAACAAGTGTTTTACGGGTTAAGCCAATAGCAACGATTCTTCGTAGAAATACCCTGGTAGCGATTGGGCTCAGTCTATCGATCGCCTCCACATCAGCCCAACAAAAAGGTTCCCAAACATACTCTGATAGCAAAAGCACGATCCTCCTCGGTCAATCCTTACCACTGAGCGGACCTTCAGCTCAAATCGGGAAAAAATATCAAGCTGGAGCGCAAGCATGGTTTAACGAAGTGAATCGACAGGGAGGAATCAACGGAAAAAAAATCCGCTTGATCAGCCTCGACGACCAGTACGAGCCTGAGCAAACCATCAGAAACACGAAAACCCTGCTGGACCGCCCCAACCTTCTCGCCTTATTTGGGTACGTAGGCACACCAACAACAAAAGAGATCCTTCCCGTCATTGAAAAAAGAAAAGTCCCCCTTATCGCCCCTCTAACAGGCGCTTCAATCCTGCGAGACAACAAATTGAACATGGTGGTGAATTTAAGGGCCAGTTATCAAATGGAAATCGATAAAATTGTGGATAGTCTTGTTCGAAATGCGAGACAGAAAATAGCCATTATCTATCAAGATGATGCCTTCGGAAAAGATGGACTTAAATCTGCAGAATCAGCGCTAAAAAGGCACGGCCTAAAACCATATGCAATCTCCACAGTTCAAAGAAACTCTGCACAAATACAATCAGCACTTCAAGTCCTAACATCCAGTCAACCAAACGCCATCATCATCATCTCGACATACGTCAGCTCAGCAGCGTTAAGCAAAGAGTTACTGCAACGAGATACAAAAGCCCAGATCATGAATGTGTCTTTCGTTGGCACCAGAGCCCTTGAACAATCACTGCCTGTAGGACAAGCCAATGGCATTGGGGTTAGCCAAGTCGTTCCCTTTCCCTGGGACCGCTGGATTCCTGTTGTCGCAGAGTATCAACGCCTCATGCGCGTAAACAATCCTTCAGCCCGATTTGGATTCACAAGCCTGGAAGGATTTATGGCTGCCAAATTAATCACAGAAGGGATCAAAAATGTCCAAGGGCCACTCACAAAAGGAACTCTCCTCACAAGCCTTAAGTCGATTAAAAAAGTAGACTTGGGAGGATTTCAGCTAGACTTGTCCAGCAATAACAAGCAAGCTAGCAATTACGTTGAGCTCACATTTTTTGGAGCACAACAATGGGAGCCTTAACTTCTGCCGTAGCAAGGATCTCAACCCCATTTCACCATCAAACAATACATGCGCTCAGACCTTCATAAAGCAGACGATTTCATACCCCAAAGCTTGATATCCTCCTTCGTCCAATCCGGACGCTGGAAGCTGATTCCAGCGCTACTCATGCTGGGGCTAACACAGCTGGCCTCGATGCAGGGTTGGCCAACTCTGCTTTGTTTCATTGTTTCAGCGACAGGCATCATTCCGATCGCCCTGTTGCTTAGCGATGCAACGGAAGAGATTGCAGAACATAGCGGACCAACGATTGGAGCCATCTGCACCGCAGTGTTTGGCAATTGTGCTGAATTTATTATTGCCCTATCGGCTCTAAGACTCGGCCTTATTGATGTTGTTAAAGCGAGTATTACTGGAGCGATTCTCTCCGATCTACTGCTCGTTACGGGCGTGGCGATGCTTGTAGGTGGACTGAAATACAGCGAACAAAGTTTTCAGGAAACCATGGTTCGCACCAACGGTGCGGCCATGACCTTAGCCGTCATGGCGATGGCCCTACCTGCATCCCTCATCAGCACATCAGGAATCGATGATCCCGTCGCAATTCATGGCCTATCAATGACTGTTGCGGCAGTCCTTATTATCATTTACTTCCTAACGCTAATATTCTCGCTCGCAACCCATAGCCATCTATTTGACCCCCAACACATCCACAATGATGACAATGATGCACCTCAGGAAGCAGCAAAAAAAACAAATTTAGTGCCCTGGATCATTCAATTAATCGTTAGCACAGCGTGCTTGGCTTATCAATCCGAGAGCTTTGTTCATTTTTTAGAACCTGCCACAGAACAGCTCGGCTTCAGCGCCTTATTTACCGGAATCATCATCATTCCGATCATTGGGGGGTTTTCAGAGTATGTGCCTGCCGTTAAGGGGGCCTGGAAAAATCAAATGGATCTCCCCATCTCCTTAGCGATGGGATCCAGCTTGCTTGTTGCCCTACTAATTGCACCAGCACTGATCATTATTGGATCTGTGATCGGTCAGCCCATGAATCTTGACTTCACAGCCTTCGAAGTCATCGCACTCATCTTTAGCGTCTTAATTGTAAATCTTGTGAATATGGACGCAAAATCCAATTGGCTAGAAGGTGTTTTACTCCTAGGAATGTTTTCGATTTTCGGAGCCGCTTTTTACTACTACCCAAGCTAGAAGTTTAAGAACTCAATTTATTATGCAGGGCTTTTAAAGCCTGTTCACGGTCATCAAAATGTATTTTTTCGGTACCCAGAATTTGATAATCCTCATGACCTTTACCGGCAATGAGAACAAGATCTTGTGAGCCAGCATTCTGAATCGCTTCCGCAATCGCTTCAGCTCGATCCAGGGTCACCGTTAACGCAGTTCCACTAGGAATTCCACTCACAACATCATCCAGGATTTGTTGAGGATTTTCTGTGCGTGGATTATCAGACGTCACCACCACCCCATCAGCAAGCTCTGCCGCAATCACAGCCATCTGCGGACGCTTGCCACGATCCCTATCACCGCCGCAACCAAACACACAAATCAGTTTGCCGTCCGCGAAAGGGCGGCAGGCCTTCAAAGCGCTGCGCAATCCATCTGGCGTATGGGCGTAATCCACCAAGACCGTAGGCAGCGCTCCCCCCTTTGAGGTCACAACAACCCGTTCCATCCGACCAGGAACGCCCCCGAATGTGCTGATGGCTTCGAGGAGCGGCTCCAAAGGGAGACCTTGCTGAAGCAAAACCCCTACGGCCTGCAACAGATTCATCACATTGAATCGACCCAGCAGCGGAGAGTGAAACGAGCCCTCACCAACCGGACTCAACAGCCGGCCTTCAACCCCAGACGAGCCCATCACCAAATCAGACATCGTCAATTCTGCGGGAACTGAGCCCTCGGACAACGAACTCCGCCAACAGCGATCGCCCAACCGCTCCGCCAGTTGTTTTCCCCAGGGATCGTCCACATTCACGACAAATTGAGCCCCACGATCAGCGACCAGAGGTGGGGCAAACAGACGAGCTTTGGCTTCGAAATAAGACGCCATCGTCTCGTGGTAATCGAGATGGTCCTGGGTGAGATTGGTAAACACAGCGCCAGAAAAGCGGCATCCAGCCACCCGATGCTGATCAAGGGCGTGGGAACTCACCTCCATGGCCGTGATCTCAGCGCCAGCGGCACAGGCCTCAGCGAGCTGAGCCTGCAGCCGATCAGCCACAGCGGTGGTATGTGTTGCGGTCACGCTGTGGCCAGGCCAGCGATTCAGAAGGGTCCCAAACAGAGCAGAAGGACGTCCACAGGCCGAACTCAAATGTTCAATCAGGTGCGTCGTGGTGGTTTTGCCATTGGTGCCCGTAACCCCAATCAAGCCGATGCGATCACTGGGGTGATTCCAAAAAGCTGCTGCTAGCTCACCAGCCCAGAGAGCAACTGGATCAGGCACCACCACCACAGCGTCGCTGTGTTCAGGAGGCTGAGCGGCGGCGGCGGCTGAGCCAATCAGAACAGCGGCAGCGCCATCAGCAAGAGCCTTAGGCCAAAAGCTGCCTCCATCCACCCTCCCGCCGGGAAGACCGATGAACAAACTCCCAGGACCCACGCCACGTGAATCACAGGTGATCGATTCGATCACGACATCGACCAAGCCCTGGGGGACAGGCAAACCCACCGAATGAAGCAAGGCGTGGAGTGTCTGGGTCATCGCTGGGGCACCACAGAAGGGTTTTCTAATCCGAACCTGCCCCAGTGGAGCAGACCCGCTGCAACCAGTTGCGCAATCCATCCCCACTCAGTCTGGGGGAAACGCGAGGGAGCTCGGTGTCCTCCAAGACCAAAACGGGCACCTCGAGGTCATAACGCGCGCGCAATGACGCTGGACATTCGGGTGAATCAATGTCCACCACAACGAGCTGTAGGGGATGGACGCCTCGCTCAAGATTGAGGTCTCGCAAGCGCTGTTCCAGCCCCTCACAGAGACAACAACCCACCCTGCTGTAAAGCAAAAGACGCCGGGAATCAATCGGGGACGGGGTCACAGCCGCAGGGGGTAAAGGGATGGCAACGCAGCAACCGTCTCAGAGTGAGCCAACCGCCCCTCCAGGGACCATGGCGCTCAATCGCCTCAAGACCGTAGGCACTGCAAGTGGGAATGAAGCGACAGCGAGGGCCGATCAAAGGGGAAATCCAACGCCGATAGAAACTGATCAGCGCAAGCATCACCGCGCTTACCAACCGATTGAAGGGATGCGTGCTGCCGGCAGATAAGATGTTTGATTCGTGCATGCGATTCCGCAGTGCGGGCCACAAACCCAGCATGACGGATTCTCGCTTGAGCGCGAACCATTTCATCTCTTCTTTCCTATGTCCAGATACCGCGGCCCTCGCCTGAGGATCACGCGGCGCTTGGGAGACCTACCTGGTCTCACCCGGAAGGCCGCAAAACGGTCCTATCCACCCGGTCAGCACGGCCAAGCCCGTCGCAAGCGCTCCGAATACGCAATCCGCTTAGAAGAGAAGCAAAAGCTTCGCTTCAACTACGGCGTTTCCGAACGTCAACTCGTGCGCTACGTGAAGAAAGCGCGTGCTCAGGAAGGTTCAACAGGAACCAACCTGCTCAAACTGCTCGAGAACCGTCTCGACAATGTTTGTTTCCGCATTGGATTTGGCCCAACCGTGCCCGGCGCACGCCAATTGGTGAATCATGGCCACGTCACCGTGAATGGACGGGTCACTGATATCGCTAGTTATCAGTGCAAGGCAGGTGATGTGATCGCCATTCGCGAACGCAAGTGCAGCAAACTGCTCGCTGAAGCGAATCTTCAATTCCCAGGATTGGCCAACGTGCCTCCCCACCTTGAACTCGACAAACCCAAGCTGAGCGCGAAAGTGGTTGGCCGCGCTGAGCGCGAATGGGTGGCCCTTGAGATCAACGAACTGCTAGTGGTTGAGTACTACTCCAGAAAAGTCTGATGTTCAAGCCCAGATTTCGATCTGGGACTGTTCTCAATCCATGTCTATTCCTGTTGGCCTTGGAGATCAAGCCAGCAGGATTTTTTATGCCCACACAGACCTTTCAAGCCAATCAAATAACTTTCTAAGCATCGCCAAATCCATTCGACTTTTTAGATGATTTCTTCTTCTTTGCCTTTGTCACGGAAGCAGGAAGCTTTTCAAGAGGTTGATCATCCTTAAAGAAAACTCCATCCAGCCATACGGTGATGATGTAAACAACGATCAAAACCGGAATCAACACAGCCCATTGATTGGGAAATTCATAGGGGATCTGCTGAACACCAAAAATCGCCAAATAGCCCGTAATTAAAGTAAATATAAATCGGCGGATACTGGCTTGATTCAACTGAAATTCTCAATTCAACAGAACTATAACGCTAACCCCACAAGACTCCTCAATAATCACAATATTTTCGCTACAACCATTTTCTTTCATCAGTTATCAACGCTTTCAATGGGGCACACTCTTGCTCACACAGTCCTGACTCTCAGCAGAGATCGAACATTCGGGATCCTTTTTGCCGTACTGACTAGGCTCTCGCATCGCCCAGTACTCATCGACAACGCCAAGCAAATAAACCATGGCTTTTTTAAGTGATTTCCTCAGACCCATGGAATTGACCCTTTCCAAGTACTGTGGCAAACAATTGCTGGTCGTGCAATCAATGACACACAACCCTTTGCACTGAATAACGAGAGCGTACCCACGGGCGAAGCCATTGATATTCAAAAATCCAACCCTGGTTACTACAATCATTTCCCTGCAACAAAGCGTTTGAACAAAATGATTAAAACCAGGCCAGTCCTTCCGGCCGATCTCTTTGATCAAGCACTCTCCAAGGCCTCACTCACAGAAGAGGAAGAGGCATTCATCGAATTTGTGAGATATACAGGAGTGATCGACGAATTAATACTAAGGAAAGGTTTATCGCTACCTGCCAAACCCCCTGCCCTCTGCAGGCTTTCAGACATCTGCGAAAAAATCGGAGCCATCATTCCTGATCATTTCAGCGCTGCAATGGAATGGTCAGCAGAGCAAAGTGAAGACAAGATTGCCTGGAAAGGAAACTTGATTTGCAACATCGCCTTCAACAGTGATGGAATCGAACTTTCGCCCAATGCCGGAACAACCTTGTACCACACCTATGTTGTGCATCAAGAACTATTTATCGGTTTGGGGTTTTAGCCTCTAACCACACAGCATCTCATTCATCGCTCAACGTCTTGATTGGAGAAATCAAGAGAGTTTTCTTATATTCAGCGAATCAGAGTCGCCTTGAAAAAGCCAAGGCCTAGCCCCATTCCCTTGGGCTTATCCTCCAGAAATGTGATCGCCAATTCAAAATCCATCAAGCCTTTCTCTTCAATAAAATCTCGTGGAAGTTTGCCGCTTCGTTGATCGAGATAACGCCCATGAATCTCTTCTTTGTTCTTACTTAAAAAGTCAACAATCTCCTGAAGCACATGATCACGCCATTCATCCTTGTCACTTTGCTGCACCTGGCTTTCCTTCATGATGCATCCCAACAACCTTTGAACGCTAAGACGCCCTGAGGCAAACCATCAAGCCTGCGGGAAGGCATAGTCATGGGCATCACACAAGCTCCAGCCGCCGTCACGATCAAGCTCCAGCACAGAGTCGTGAAAGGGCAGCAAAGTAGACCGATGTCCCACACTCACATACCCAGCGCCAGCATCACGGAGTAGCTGATACACCGCCCGTTCCGTTGGGATGTCTAACGCGCTGGTGGATTCATCGAGAAGCACAAATTTCATCTTGGCCAGCAAAACCCTCGCAAAGGCAATTCTCTGCTGCTCTCCCACAGAGAGCACTTTTGGCCAATCAATGAACGCCTCCGATGACTCAAGGGTCTGGTGGACGGAGGAAAGAGAGACCGAGTCGAGCAGTGTGTACATCCGCTCCTGGTTGAGATCCAACTCAACATCTGGATAGAGCAGCTGTTCGCGCAAGGAGCCTGAAAACACATAGGGCTTCTGCGGAACAAAGATCACCCCCTCTCGAAATCCCCGTGATGCCACCACTCCAGAAGCGGGAGGCCAAAGGCCGCTGAACATCCGCAGCAACGACGTTTTCCCACATCCCGATGGACCCACAACAAGAAGACGACTCTCCTGATCGAGATCGATGCTGAGGTTTCGCACCAATGTGCGCTCTTCGGATGGAATCTTCAGCGTGGCGGACTCCACATGAATCATCACCCCAGGAGCTAGCAGATTGGCCTCGGGAGCTGAATGCGATGCAGACAAGGAAGGGCCAGCCTCCAGATCACCTGCGCTGAGATCGAAACCATGACCAATTTCAGTTAGACGTTGGCCATTGGAAAGCAAATTGGCGATATCAGGAAAATTATCCACAACAAAGCTAAAAGCTCGCGTCACATACCCGAATGCCATTGATACTTGAATGAAAGCCCCATACTCAATTTCGCCCTTAAAGTAAACAGACCAAAGGAAAAGATAAGGAGCCAGGTAGGTAAAATTCTTGAATGCAATTGAAATAGACTTTACCACTGCACTGAATCGAATCACACGATATTGATTTCTAATGGCAGCAAATAATGCATCGATACCTCGCGCCCATTCGCTCCTTTCACCGCCGTAGAAAGCGATCGACTCAGCATTATCTCGAACACGCGTCAAAGAGTAGCGAAAATCAGCATTTAGCATCAATTGAATATAATTCAACTGAACAAGTTTCTTGCCAACAAAAGTGATTAGACCAGTCGTGAAGGCCGCATACACCACTACATATAAAAGAATCCACGGATCAATAGTGAACAAGACGACGGCGAAACTTGCAGCCGAAACGAAAGAGTCAACCAGCTCAAAAAACAACTCAGAACTTTTCTCTGTGAACTTTTCAATATCTTGCGCAATCCTTTGATCAGGGTTATCAATCGGAACGCCATCAACTGAGCCAGTAGAGCTCAGCCGGTAGAAAAATCTCCCGCCCAAATAACCACCAAAAAAGCGCAGAGTCATCGCTTCTCGCCAAAAATTAGCAAACGCACTTTTGGTAAAGCTATAGACATAAATCGCCGGAACAAAAACACACAACAAGACAAAAATCTGAACCAGTCCCCTACGAGAACCCGCAACATCTTTCGCTACGAATGAATTGGTCAGATCCCTAAAAAAGTAAGTTATAAGAACTGAGAGTGCGCTTACAACCAACAAAAACCAAAAAATAACCAGTACATACAACCAAGCCTCACGCCGACGGGTATCCATCCCCCGAAGAGGCCATGCAGCGAAACCAGCCGCCAAAACTGACAACACCGTGAGCACAGTTAAGGCGCGGCTATTCACAAGCCAGCCAGCAAAATCAACCATCACACTCAAACCAGTGATCAAGTCGGCTGGAAGGAAATGAGTGATCAGACCATTCGCAATGAAGATGGTCCAGGCTGATAAGCCAAGGGAGACAGCAATCACCGAGCTCATCAGAGCGATAAACAGCTGTAGCGAGCGCCGATCTGTGCCATTCACGAAAAAAGGCAACAACAACTGCCTTAGATCTTTCGTATTCGTTGCGCCCATCAACACTCCTTTACCGATCCTCATCTTGAAGGCCAGCCAGCCCCTTCAACACCCCTTCAACAAAGGGTCGTTGAATAGCCTTGAAGAAGATCGCATCAACGCCTTGCAGCGTCCTGTCCCAGAACCGGCGACAGCCACCCGGGCCATTCACCACGGCGAAAGCTTCGCGAGCGAAACCGGCACGGTGATGCCACCCATCTACGCCACCTCCACGTTTGAGCATGGCAATCCAGGCGGATTCGATTACACCCGCTCGGGCAACCCCAACTTCCGCATTCTTGAAACGGTGTTGGCCTCCGTAGAGGCGTGTAGCCATGCCACGGTGTTTGGCTCAGGAGTCAGTGCGATCACCGCGATTGCCTCCACCCTGAGCCAGGGAGATTTGGTGCTCTGCGAGGAGAACCTCTACGGCTGCACCGTGCGCTTGTTCGAACAGGTATTTGCCAAGTTTGGGGTGCGCACCGAATGGGTGGATTTCACCAACCCCGAGGCGGCAGCCCGCATCATTGAGCGGCAGCCAGCGATGGTCTGGCTGGAGAGTCCCACCAATCCACTGCTCAAGGTGATTGACCTCGATGCGGTCTGCAGCGCTGCCCGCTCCGCGGGCGTCCCCGTCGTGGTCGACAACACCTTCGCGACCGCCTTGGTGCAACGTCCTTTGGAACTCGGCGCCACCCTGTCCCTCACCAGCACCACGAAATACATCAATGGCCATTCCGATGCCCTCGGTGGTGCGGTTTGCACCGATGAGCCCAGCTGGCACCAAAAGATGGTGTTTGCCCAAAAAGCATTGGGGCTGATGCCCTCACCCTTCGACTGTTGGCTGATCACCCGAGGCATTAAAACGCTGCCTCTGCGCCTGAATCAACAGATGGCGAATGCCGCTGCGGTGGCAGATCATTTGGCATCCCATCCCGCCGTTTCGTGGGTGCGCTACCCAGGACGAGACGATCATCCACAGAGGGCTGTGGCCTCGCGCCAGATGAAGGGAGGCGGAGCGATCGTGACGATTGGATTAAATGCGAGCCGTGAACAGGCCTATGCCGTGTGTAAAGCCCTGCGTTGGTTCACGATGGCCGAAAGCCTTGGCGGAGTTGAGAGCTTGATCTGCCATCCAGCCACCATGACCCACGCCGCCGTTTCTGCCGAGATCAAAACAGCCTTAGGAATCAGCGACGGACTGATTCGTCTATCGCTTGGCTGCGAAGACATCACGGACCTCTTGATCGATCTTGACCACGCCCTCAGCCTGCTTCCGTGAGTCCCCGCGATCTCCTGCGCAATCCCTGCTGGCAAGGCGAGGACCTCGGCCATCCCTTGCCTGACAGCACCCACGCCGTATCGGTGGCCTTACCGCGCTGGCGCGACGTCATCGCCTACGAAGACAACGATCCGCAATGCCGCTCGCAATTGCGAGCGTTTTATCCACGCTTTGCGCTCCATCCCTTGGTTGCGGAGGTTGCCCGCAAAGCCCTAGCGATGCTGCCTGCCGGCATGGCTTCGGCTGGATCCAGTGCTTGGCCCTACCCCAACAGAGCTGCCGCCCAGCTCGCCCAGGACCATTGCCATGGGGTGGCTCCCCATGCTTCCACCCAAATCGTGGATCAACTCGGACTCGCCGTCTTGATTGCCAACGCTGAAGCAAGCCCCCATGCCAAGGCTTTCTGGCAACACGCTGGTTTAGGAGCCTCCTCGCGACGGGCCGCGATCAGCTTGAACAAGGAAGCAGCACCAGCAGCTGGGAGCGCTGATCAAGCTCATGCTCATGTGATCGAACGACTGGCCACCATCTATGGGTGTGAAACCCAGCAATTGAGCCTGCATCCCTCCGGGATGGCTGCTCTGCACACCGCTCTTCAATGGGTCACGGCATTGCGCCCCGGACGCCCCACCCTGCAAATCGGCTTCCCTTACGTGGATGTGCTGAAACTGCCTCAGGTGGTCTTTGCCGGCAGCGAACTGCTCCTCGACAGCAGCAGCGCAGCCGTAGAAGCCGCTCTTGATCGCATCGATCCAGCAGCTGTGATTGTGGAACTACCCAGCAATCCACTTCTTCAGTGCGTGGATCTCTCCACCCTCGCCCGCCTAGCCCATGCCCGAGGGATTCCAGTGATCGCAGACGACACGATCGGCTCTTGCTTGAACATCGACCCCCTGCCTCACGCAGACCTGATCTTCAGTTCCCTCACCAAAAGTTTTGCCGGCCGTGGTGATGTCTTGTCTGGATCGCTGGTCGTGAGCCCTTGGTCCCCATGGGAGCAAACCTTCCGAGATCAGCGATCAATCACAGGGTTCGTCGCCCTTGGCGATGCCGATGTGATCGCCCTGGAACAAGGAAGCCGCGATGTCGAAGCACGCGTTCCCCAACTCAATCGCCATGCCCAAGCCTTAGCCGCGCGGCTCAACCGCCACCCGGCAGTGGCTCGCGTGTATTACCCCGATCAATGCGCCAACTTCCATAGCCTCCTGCGCCCCGGTGCCGGACATGGTTGTCTGCTCTCCTTCGAGCTAAAGGGCGGTAGCGATCAAGCCCAAGCCGTTTACGACGCGTTATCGGTGTGCAAAGGGCCAAGCCTGGGCACACCGTTCACCTTGGTATGCCCCTATGTGCTTTTGGCTCACTACGACGAGCTGGCCTGGGCTAAGGACTGCGGCGTTCCCGCTCACCTCCTGCGCGTCTCGGTCGGACTCGAACAGCCTGAGGAGCTTTGGCAACGGTTTGAACGCGCCCTGTCTCGTTAGGCCACTAAAAACGCAGACGCAAACTCGCCAGAACGGCTTGAGATTGAAGATCAATCTGAGTGCCAGCAATCTCGAGATTGGATTGACCTGAAGGCCGAACAATTCTTGCTGATCCTGCATTGGTTTTCACCGTTCCCAGATCGGTCCAGCGATAGGCCAGGTCCAGGTCCAGCCTCTCGCTGAGAGGAATGCTTACGCCGGCCGTCAGCAAATAGGCGAAGGACGTGGATCTCCCCCCAGGGGTCACCGTGACCGCATCCTTTGAAATCGAGGGAATGCGATAGGTGATCTGCCCAAGAGAAGTACTGGCGGCACCCAGGCCAGCTCCGATGTAAGGGCGCACGGTGGCAAGCTCAGGTCCATCCACATAAACCACTCCAAACCCAGCAAGGGCATTCCCGGAAGCACTCACTGGCTGGTTGGGGCCACGACCAAGAAAGTTGCTGGTGCTGGACACACTCAACTGGGGCGACCAATTGAGCAGGGCTTCCGTTCGTAGCCAAGGAGCCCAGCGATAGCCAAAGGCAGCATCCACAACAGGGGTTTGCTCAAATCCGCCATAGGCCCCCAAGCTCCTTCCATCGTCCCCTGAACCGCAGCCAAACAAGGCGGGAGGCGAACTGCTGGAACAACTCTGATCCTTCAGAACACTGGTCTCCGGCCATTGCACCCCTGCACCCAGTCGCAGATAGGGTCCACGCTCCTGCTCTTCAGACTCTGCCCAAGCAGCAGCAGGGGAGATAGCGATCAAAGCGCATGTCAAAAACGACGCGTAGCAAGTGTTCATCGGAAACCCAGACAGTGTTCATCGGAAACCCAGCTGTTGATCTGGTTGGCTTAGCCAAACCCACATCAACAGACGCCGAAGTCTTAATAAGGCCTGAAGCTGGAATCAAGTGCCAGTGATGGCAATTAAATTTCTAGAAAATAATTCCAGCCTCATGTCCCGCGTCTACGCCGACAACAGCCAAGCCATCGGCAACACTCCGCTCGTTCGCCTCAACCACGTCACCAAGGGTTGCAAAGCCACGGTTTTGGCCAAAATCGAAGGCCGCAACCCCGCCTACAGCGTGAAGTGCAGGATTGGCGCCAACATGATCTGGGACGCTGAAAAGCGCGGTGTTCTCAGCGAAGGCAAAACCATCGTGGAGCCCACCTCAGGCAACACTGGCATTGCTTTGGCCTTCACTGCGGCAGCTCGGGGTTACAAGCTGATCCTCACCATGCCGGAATCGATGTCGATCGAACGTCGACGGGTGATGGCCGTGCTTGGTGCCGAACTGATTCTCACGGAAGCCGCCAAGGGCATGCCTGGCGCCATCGCCAAGGCCAAGGAAATTGCTGATAGCGATCCTGCCAAGTACTTCATGCCTGGGCAGTTCGATAATCCCGCCAACCCAGAGATCCACGAGAAGACCACCGGTCCTGAGATCTGGAATGACTGCGATGGAGCGATCGATGTCTTGGTCGCCGGCGTTGGCACCGGCGGCACCATCACCGGCGTCTCGCGTTACATCAAACAAGAAAAGGGCAAGGCCATCACCTCGGTAGCCGTGGAGCCAAGCCACAGCCCTGTGATCACCCAAACCATGAATGGCGAGGCGCTCAAGCCAGGCCCCCACAAAATTCAGGGCATCGGCGCCGGCTTCATCCCCAAGAATCTCGATCTCTCTGTGGTCGATCGCGTGGAGCAAGTCACCAATGAGGAATCGATCGAAATGGCCCTGCGCTTGGCCCAAGAGGAAGGCCTGCTAGTAGGGATTTCTTGTGGCGCCGCGGCCGCAGCGGCCATTCGCCTCGCCCAACAGGATGAATTTGCTGGCAAAACGATCGTGGTGGTCCTACCCGACCTTGCCGAGCGTTATCTGTCCTCCGTGATGTTCGCCGATGTGCCCACCGGCATCATCGAACAACCCGTTCCTGTCTGATCAACACGGTTTAGATCAACTCCTTTTAGATCAACACCCTCGCGAATGAGCGTTGTGATGCCCCGTCTGAGCACGGGGCTTTTTCATGTGCCCCCCAAAAGGCTCCTTAGGCCGTACCTCCAGGACGTGCATCGCAAAGCACCGCCTCAGGAGCAATCCACATGGCATCGCCATAGGAATAAAAGCGATACATCTCCTCGATCGCTGCGGCATAGATCTGAAGCAACGGGTCGCGACCGATCAGAGCACTCACAAGAAGCAACAGGGAGCTCTTGGGAAGGTGGAAATTGGTCAGTAAACCTTGCACAACTTGGAAGCGATAACCGGGCTGAATCACGAGGTCCACAGGCCCCTTCAAGGGCTGCAGGCTCCCTCCACCCGCAGCAGCTGCCGCCTCCAGTGCGCGCACGCTCGTGGTGCCCACGGCAATCACCCGGCCGCCGCGAGCTCTACAGGCCGAGACCGCCTCCACCACCTCAGGGCGCACCTCCACCCATTCACTGTGCAAGGTGAGATCCGTCAAATCCTCCGTTTCCACCGGCCGGAAGGTGCCTAAGCCCACATGCAAGGTCACATGGGCCAAGGCGACACCCCGCTCGGCAATCGCTTCTAGTAAGGCATCGCTGAGATGCAATCCCGCCGTCGGAGCGGCGACCGCTCCTGGACGGGTGGCGTAGCGGGTTTGATAGCGCTCTTGATCCGAGCTGTCATGCCGCGTGATGTAAGGAGGAAGCGGCACTTCTCCGTAGCGCTCCAACAGTCCTTCGAGTGCAAGCGCATCCACGCAATCCGGAGGAAACTGCACAATCCGGCCGCCGCTGGCAGCATCGTTTGCCAGCACGGCTAAGGACAACGGTTCTTGCTCCAAGGCCTCGAGCCAAAGCTGATCACCAGGCCGCATGCGTTTGGCAGGTCTCGCTAAACACAACCACCTCCCCTCGCCACGGGGCTCGAGCACGAGCAATTCACCCAAACCACCGCCACTGCGCCGCACCCGAAGACGGGCTTTCAGAACGCGGGTGTCATTCACCACCAAAAGATCGCCAGGTTGCAACTCCTGCTGCCAGTCCCAAACGCGTTGATGCCTCAGCTCAGACAGGGAGCTCCCTGCAGGGGGCACCACCAACAGACGCGCATCGTGCCGCGGCTCCACCGGCGCCTGCGCAATCCTTTCTTCCGGCAGAACGTAGTCATACGAGCTGAGCTGGAGATCGCGTGAGTCAGGCATGATCTGGCTCCACCACAACATCAGTCCATGCTGCCCGCACGAAGTTACCTGGAGTCCCGGCGGTCGGGATGTAGTACCTCACCATCGAAAACACGCGACTTTTTCCATCGGAAAGAGCACGAAACAGGTTGAAAGCCCTCTGGTTCAGAAGGGTTTGATCCAGGTGATCCCTCGGAATGACAAATGGCATCACAACCGTTGTGCACTGCTCAGGATGAAGCTGCTCCTGATCCACAACAAAATCACAAAAGGGCTTCAGGAGTGAGCTGAATGGACTCTCAAGCAATTTGAGTTCCAAGGCGCCTGTCTGAGATCCCGCTAGACGATCCCATTCCTGGCTGAGTTGACCCGCTTCGTCTTGATCAACCACCACCATCACAGCCGTGACCTGATCGGCAATGGAGCAGGCATAACGCACGGCTTCAAAGGAGGGCTGGTTGAGACCACCAAGCCAAACGATGGCCTGATGGCGTGGCGACGCATTCGGCTCGAGGTAAAGAGGCTCCATGCCCGGATCAGGCGCCAATAAAGCCTGCACCTCTCGAGAGCGCTTGCGAATCAAAGCAAGCCCCCACACCACCAGGGGCAGAGCAATCACCACCGTCCAGGCGCCCTCTGTGAACTTGCTCACGATGATCACCAACAACACCACGAACGTGGAGAAGGCACCCAAGGCATTGAGCGCCATCCGCCCCTGCCAACCCGATCCACGCAAGCGCCACCAATGCAGCACCAATCCCAGCTGCGACAGCGTGAACGCCGTAAACACGCCAAGGGCATACAAATTGACCGCCACGGTGGTGTCTCCATGGCAGATCCAAATGATCAACGCCGACACCGCCAACAGAACGCCAATGCCGTTCTGATACACCAAACGGTCTCCCAACCAGCGCATCTGCGGCGGCAGGCAACGGTCTTCCGCAAGCATCGCCGCCAACAGAGGAAACCCAGCAAAGGCCGTATTGGCGGCCAAGACCAGAATCAGCAGGGTGGAGAGTTGCAGCAACCAAAACAAGAGGCTGCCGCTGCCAAACACGCGAACACCGATCTGAGCCAAAACGGTGACTTGAGGATCTGGGGCAACGCCGTACATGAAGCCCAGGCCCGTCACGGCCAAAAGCATCGATGCAAGCAATCCACCCATCACAAGCAGCGTCACGCGGGCATTGCGCGCTGCGGGTTCACGAAACACCTGCACGCCAGTGGAGATGGCCTCAATCCCGGTCATCGCCGAACAGCCAGAGCTGAATGCGCGCAAGATCAAAAACAGCCCTAAGGGCTGCAGAGCGGCTTCCAAAGGCGGCGGCTCCGGCGTCCAGCCATGGTGCAAGCTGAGGTTGCTCACCCCAACAAGGGTGAGCAACAGGATCATCACCACGAAGACGTAGGTGGGAATCGCAAAAACCCTGCCCGCCTCACGAAGGCCCCGCAAATTGGCCCAACCCACCAGGGCCAGCAGCAGGAGGGACAACGCCAACTCATGGGGCAGCAACGAGGGCAGCAAAGACGACAGGGCCTGGGTTCCAGCCATCAAGCTCACGGCGGCTGTGAGCGTGTAGTCGATGAGAAGGGCTGCCGCGGCCACGAGGCTGACGTTGCGTCCCAAGTTTTCACGAGCCACCACGTAAGAACCGCCGCCATTGGGATAGGCGGAGATCGCCTGCCGATAGGACAGCACCACAATCACGATCAACGCGATGATCGCCAGGGTGATGGGGAGCGACTGCTTGAGGGCCGAACTCCCCGCTAGAACGAGCACACCAAGCGATGCCTCTGTGGCGTAAGCCACAGAGGAGAGAGCATCCGACGAGAGAATCGGCAAAGCCTGCAGGTTGGGCAGTCGCTCATGGGCGACTTGAGCCCGAGGCAAGGCTCGGCCAATCAGGCGTGACAGCAATGAAGCAGCCAACACAGCTGCGGCTTACAGAGCCAAACTCTCCGGACGCGTATCGATGAGCTCCGCCAGATCCTTGAGGAAGGCAGCACCGTCGGCGCCATAAATCACCCGGTGATCAGCGGTGAGGTTCACCTGCATCTGACGCTTCACAGCGATGGAGCCGTCTTTGCCTGCCACCACGGTGGGACGAGATGCCGCAACCGCCAGGATCGCGCCGGTGCCAGGGGGCAGGATGGCATCAAAGCGATCCACTCCAAACATTCCCAGGTTGGAGAGAGTGAAGGTGCCGGTGCTGTATTCCTCCGGCTGCAGCTGCTTGCTGCGGGACCGCTTCACAAGATCCCCCCACTGACGCGACAACTCATACAGATCGGTGCGATCGGCATTGCGCAACACAGGCGTAATCAATCCGCCGTCTTCCATCGCCACGGCAACAGCCACATTCACCTCAGCCGGATAGCTCATGCCAGAGGCCGTGGTGGCAGCATTCACCTGCGGATGCCGTGCCAAGGTCACGGCCACGGCTTTGGCCAGAAGCGCCGTCATCGTGACGCCCTTGGGCTTCACCTGCTTGTAAAACGCATCGAGCTTGTCGGTGGTGATCGTGTATCCAACGCGGAAACAGGGCACAGCGAGGCTGGCTTCCATGTTGCGGTTCACGGCCGCCTGAAGGGTGTTGAAGGCCACGGTGTCGCCCGGGGCCCCAAAACTGTTCCCCGCGGGAGCCGACGGTGAAGCAGCGCCCATGGCACCAGCCACAACAGCGGCGGACGTGCCTTCTCCCACTCTTGGTGGGGTCACCGGACGCCCGGCCGCCTTTTCAACGTCTTCCGCCTGAATACGACCATTGGGGCCAGTGCCGCGCAGACCGGCAAGGTCCACGCCCATTTGGGAGGCCAGCTTGCGCGCCCGAGGACTCACGATCAAGCGTCCATTGCTCGCGGGTGCTGCCACGGGAGCTGAGACAGGAGCGGGAGCCGCCACGGGCGCTGGGGCAACGGGTGCCGCAGGAGGTGCCGGGGCAGGAGGTGCCGCAGCTGCTGGGGCGGTCGGCGCAGCCGCTGGGGCTGCTGAAGGGGCTGCGGTGGGGGCTTTGGCCTTGGCGTCCGCAATCTCGGCTTCCGTCTCAACGATCAAGCCGATGGTTTCCCCCACGGGGGCCGTGCTTCCCGCAGGCATCAACACGGCAGCCAGGTAGCCCTCCTGAAAGGACTCCACATCCATATCGGCTTTGTCTGACTCAACAACGAGAACGGATTCGCCTCGCGCCACCTTGTCTCCGGGCTGTTTGAGCCACTCCACGATTTTGCCCTCCGTCATGGTGGAGCTGAGGGCAGGCATAAAAATGTCGTGGGTTGCCAAAACCGTCTCCAGAAGAGCTAATCAGAGAGATTTTACGGCCCGGGTCAGCCCTGATCGATCGACTCGATCACGCCATCGCGCACAACGACAGAGACCTGCATCTTGCTGACCAAATTATCGCCAACTTTGACGTCGCAAAAGCTATCGAGTTGACCCTGTTCAACGATCTGATCCAGCTCTAGCTCACGAACTTGAGCCTGTTGTTGCAGCAGGTTTCGCTTTTGTTCCTCCAGCTCAGAGCGCTTCGCCGCCACCTGTTGCTGCACCTGTGCCACCTGATCCTGCACGCGGGGGTCGAGCGGATTCGCACTTTGACGACGCACTTCGTCCACCACTTGCTGTCCCTCTTGCTCCAGCTGGGCAAGCTGCTGATCCGTGGTGGCGATGCCATTGCTCAACTCGCGCTCAGCCTCCTCCTTCCATGAGGGAGTCACCACCGCACGAATGGTGATCGAGCGCTTAATCGTGAGGGTGTTGCCGTCCGACATGAAATTAATGACGTGGTGCCAAGGGTCCCAGTCCAGTGGCTGCAGGTCAACCCAAATCAGGGGATGCAGGTATCAGCATCGATTCAGCTTCCGTAAAGAGCGTTAATCGACTCCCGGTCACGCCCGCTGATCCGATCGCGACGCTGCTTCAAGGTCTGCGTGAGCAAGCCGTTTTCAATCGTGAACGGCGCCACCAACACCACACCCATCACCCGTTCATCCGAGCGGGCTCCAACCCGCAAACTCAGCAGACGATTCAGTTCCCCACGCAGCAGACGCCGCAAGTCTTGATCGCCTGGAGTCCCCCCGAGATCAGCCGGCAAACGGAGACCCTGCTCTGCCCCCCAGGCCAACATCGCCTCGAGGCGCGGCACAACCAAGGCCGCCAGCTGGCGTTGATCTTGACCAACAAGCATCACCTGTTCAATCAAGGGGCTTGAAACCAGCTCCTCCTCCAAAGGTGCCGGCTCAATGTTTTCACCGCTGCTGAGCACGATCGTGTCCTTGGCACGTCCCGTCAGGACCACCGAACCATCGGGCAAAAGCATGCCCAGATCACCGGTATCAAACCAGCCATCGGCATCGAGCACTTTTGCTGTGGCCTCTGGACGACGCAGATAGCCAGCCATCACCTGGGGACCGCGCACCAAAACAACACCACATTCACGAAAGCCGAGCGGCTGACGCGTCTCAGCATCCACGATCCGGAACTCCGTATCCGGCAAGGGCTGGCCTGAACTTCCGCGAATGTTGCGCCATGGACGCCGGCAACTCACGACCGGGCTGGTTTCAGTGAGGCCATAGCCCACCAACAACTCAATCCCCACCGCCTCAAAAAAGGAATCCACATGAGGAGCGATCGCTCCTCCTCCATTGATGGGGAAGCGCAGCTGACCACCACTGAGCTGCAACCTCAGCTTTGGCCAGATCAGCTTGGATGCCAGCGCATGAGCGGGCCAGCGTCCGGCAGATTTCAAGCGCGCCATCAAGCGCTGACGGCGACCCAGGGGCATCAGCATCAGGTTGCGACGCTGACGCCGGGCCAAGCAATAGGCACTGCTGTTGGCGAGCGCCGCGCGCAAAAGGCGCTGCCTGGAGGCAGGAAATGTTTTGAGGACATCCTCAAACCCGGCCTGCACCGCCTCCCACAGACGCGGCACCGTCACCATCACCACAGGCTTCACCCTGGGGAGATCACGTTTGAGCTGTTTGATCGTGGTGTAGCTCTGCGAACAGGCGCAGGAAAAGAAGTAATACTCCGCACTGCGTTCATAGGCATGCCAGATCGGCAACACGCTGAGAACGGGAGCGCCGGGCTCTGGCCGAGCGACGCAACTCAAGCTGCGCATCTGATGCAGCAGGTTGGCGTGAGTGAGCGGAACGCCCTTGGGCTGACCGGTGGTTCCAGAGGTGTAGAGGATGGTGGCTGTCGTGCTCGCAGCGCTGGCGGCATCTCGGCCAGCGTCTGGATCCGGTGCCTGTTGCCCGGCACCAGCCGCCAAAAGATCAGCCCAAGTGATCACGTCTGGATCCACAGCATCGCCCTCGAGTTGCAGCACAAAGCGCAGCTGGCTGCGCAGCTGATCAGGCAATTGCAGCCGTTGCCACAGGTCCGCGTTTTGAACCACCAGAGCCACGGCCTTGGCGTCTTCAAGGATGTAGCGCAGCTCCTCGACAGGAGCCGAGGCGCCACGCACCGCATCGGCCGCACCAGCACGCATCAAACCCTGATCAGCCATCAGCCAGCGAGGACTGTTTTCGGCAAACAGTCCCACCACATCGCCCTCACGAATCCCCAAGGAACGAAAGCCTGCCGCCGCCGTTGCAATCCGTTGCGACAACTCCGCGTAGGTGAAATGCTCCGGATGGGCGGCATGGGGAGCATCCACAGCCAACAGCGCTCCATGGCGTTGCTCAAGCCAGGGCCAAAGTTGATCCACGCGCCCCAGGCCTTGCACATGCTGCTGACGGGCGAGTGATTTCAACTCCCAAGGCGTTGGTCGCCAGCTGGCCTGTGCAAACGAACCCACAACGTTGTTTTCAGCTTGCGCCTAGGAGTACCACCCAGAATCAAGACCAGCAAGGTCGCACCAGCTGAGGGACAGACGCTGGGCCAGTGCATCCCGCAGCAGTGGCTGCACGACCGCAGGGGTGATGCCAGGAATCCAACGCTGCAAACGATCCACCGGACGATCGGAAATGCCACAGGGCACAACCTGCGCAAACCCTTCCATGGCGCACGACACATTGAGAGCAAGGCCGTGCTGCGTGATCCAGCGACGACATCCCACCCCGATGGCCGCCACCTTTCGCCCCTCAAGCCAAACCCCCGTGAGGCCTGAGATGCGTTGCCCCGTCAAGCCCAATGCCGCCAACACATCGATCACCACCTGTTCGAGCTGATGCATGTACCAATGCAGATCGGGTTCACGCCGGCGCAGGTCCAACACCGGATAGACCACCAACTGCCCTGGAGCGTGATGGGTGACCTCCCCGCCACGATCGATGCGATGCAGGGGCGCTGGCGGATGGTCTGGCTCAAAGCGCAAGTGATCCTCCGTCGCTCCCCGACCAAGGGTGAAGCAAGGCGGATGTTGAAGAATCCACACCGCTTCCCTGTCTGAGCCTTCCGCAGCAAACAATCGCTGCTGCCAGAGACGTTGCCACTCCCAGGCCTGGAGAAACGGCACGGGCGCAACCGGCTCAAAAAGAAATGCCGCAGACCGGTTTCCTGCGTCTGGGGCAGTTAGTAGGTTGCCGGTAGAACCAGGCAAAGGGGACCGCCATGAAGCTTCTGATCCATGGTCGCAATTTGGATGTGACGCCCGCACTGCGGGAATACACCGAAACAAAACTGGAACGGGCCATCCATCACTTCGACGACCTCGTCAAGGAAGCAGATGTGCACCTATCCGTCGCCAGAAACCCCCGGGTGCCGCAACAAACCGCTGAAGTCACCGTGTTTGCCAATGGCACGGTGATCCGCGCCCAGGAGAGAAGCGAAAACCTTTACGCCAGCATCGATCTGGTCGCGAGCAAGCTGGCGCGCCAGCTGCGACGGTTCAAGGAACGCCACAGCGACCATGGCCATCGCACCACCCCTACGGCGGCGAATGACGTCCTGCTCACGGAACGTCCCACGGAAGACTCCCTGCTCGAAGGGAAAGAAGCGCAGCTCCCAAGCCCAGGCGTTCGGCGCAAATATTTCGCGATGCCAGCGATGAGTCTCGAAGAGGCACGCCATCAACTCGAGATGATCGACCACGACTTTTACCTCTTCCGAGACAAAGAAAGCGGTGAGCTCCAGGTGATTTATCACCGCAATCACGGCGGTTTTGGCGTGATCCAAGCGCGGAATTAAGGCCAGTGCTTGCCCCACAACGATGACCGCGTCGCCGCGTCAGCGGGAGCTTCCTGAGCTCCCGCCCTTGATCCATCAAGCCGTTTTAGATCCACTCTTGGACGAGGAGGCCCTGCACAACCTTTGCGATGCGGGAAGGTTGCTCGGCTTCGGGGGGCTCTGCACCAGCCTCTGCCACCTGGAAGCGGTCCGAAATCGCATTGGACCAAGCGGTCGTCTTCGCCTGTTCGCCGTTGTGGACTTCCCCTTCGGAACGATTCCAGCGGAGCTCAAACGGGCGCAGGCGGAATGGGCCGCAGCCAGGGGAGCGGATGCCCTTGATGTGGTGCCAAACCTCGCTGCCATCACAGCGGGGCGGGCGGAGGCCTATGCGGAAGAACTTGCAAAAATTTGCGATCTCGGCCTACCGGTCACGGTGATTTTGGATGTCAACCGCTTGCCGCCAGAGCGGCTGAGCTTGGCTGTCGAAGCCGCCATCGATGCCGGTGCTGCGTGCTTGCAAGCGGGCAACGGATTTGGAGCGGCCACCACTCCGCTGCAAGTGCGCAAGCTCAAGGAACTTGCCAGGGGGAATTGCGCCATCAAGGCGGCCGGAGGCATTCAACGGTTGGAAACGGCCCTGGATCTTGTGGAAGAGGGCGCCACAGCCCTGGGAACCAGCCATGGCCCAGCATTGATTCAGGCTCTCCGGCATCCGCAATGAGCCCAGAACGGCGAATCGAAGGATTGGCCTTAAAGGTGGGCCCCCTCGGAGAGCACGACAGGCTGCTCACCCTGCTCAGCGATGACGTCGGCCTGATTCGCCTGGCCGTGCCAGGGGCGCGTAAACCTCGCAGCAGCCTGGCGGCAGCGGTTCCCCTCACCACCCTGGAGCTGCAGGTGGGAGGGCGCAGCGGCCTGCTTCGGGTGCGCCAACTGCGGGTGCAACACAATTTCGGCAACGTGGGCCAACGATTGGAAACGCTCACAGCCGCCCAGGCTTTGTCTGAGCTTTCGATCTCGTTGGTCGCTGGAGATGATCCCGTACCCGGAATGCTCAGTGTGGTCTTGATGCATCTCGAGCGTCTCGAGCTGCTGGCGAGGAATCAGGGTGAAGCTCAACGTGAAAGCGCTGAGGGCGAGCGTGTGGATCGAACCCTGGCAACGCTTGTTCAGGCCTGCGTTCATCTGCTCGCTCTCGGCGGCTACGGCCTGCCTCTGCAAACGTGTTGCCGCACTGGAGCCTCCCTCTCTCCACCGATCGGGAATTGGGACTGGCGCTGCAGCCTGCTGGCGGACGAAGGTCTGGCCATCGGTGCGCAAGCTGGAGCAGCCATCCAGATCAACCCCTCCGAACTCGCCCTGCTTCAGCGCTTAACGCGGCTTGAACTGCCGGAACGCCAAGACGGCGGCTTGATGGGACCCAGAACCGTTTGGCTCAGACTTTTTACCCTTTTGGAGTGCTGGTGCCGCGTGCATCTCCCAAGGCCCGTGCGCTCCTTTGCCATGGTGAAAGAGGCTGTTCACGCTACGGCCAGTGGTGGGCGATCATGATCCGGCGAATGAACACATTTTGAGCGGCCCCTCCCTAAATAGTCCGGATCCGGCCCTGCCCACGAGCGCCAATCCCGAAGGTCGCCGCGGCCTTCAGGCCGTGATCCATCTCGATGGCTTCCGACGCCTCTGGGTCGGCCAGATCTTCTCCCAACTTGCGGACAAGTTCTACATCGTGTTGATGGTGTATTTGATTGCCCAGTACTGGGTGACCAACACACCGGATAGCAATGGCGCCCTTGCTGAAATCGCCTCTGCGATTCGCATGGATTTCGAAACGCGAGCCCAACGGATCACCTTGCTGGCTACCGGCATCTATGTGGCCAACACCATCCCAGCGATGGTGCTCGGATCCGTGGCGGGGGTGTGGGTCGACCGCTGGCCCAAACGCAGGGTGATGGTGGCCTCCAATGGCCTAAGGGCGCTGCTTGTGCTGTGCACTCCTCTGTTCCTGATCCCTGGGCCGCACTGGTTTGGGCTGAGCTGGGGATATTGGGCCCTGTTGGTGATGACCTTTCTTGAATCGGTTCTCACCCAGTTTTTCGCCCCCGCTGAGCAAGCCTCGATCCCACTGCTGGTGCCCAGAGAACACCTGCTGGCCGCCAACTCCCTGTATCAAGCCACAAGCATGGGGGCCACGATCGTGGGCTTTGCCCTAGGCGATCCAATCCTGCGAGGACTCAACCACCTGCTTCAAACGGTGGGCATCAACGGCGGCGAATTTCTGCTGCTTCCGTTCTGTTACGGGATGGCGGCCATCAGCCTGAGCACCATCCAGATGCGCGAACCGCCGCGAAAGGACAGCAGCGAATCGGTCTGGAAAGAAATCGTGGCAGGCATTCAGGTGCTTCGAGAGCAGTCATCCGTCCGCGGAGCAATGGTGCATCTCGTGGTGCTCTACAGCCTCCTAGCCGCGCTCTATGTGCTGGCAATCAGCCTGGCGTCTGCCATCCAAGGGTTGGGGCCAACAGGCTTCGGCACCCTGCTGGCGATGAGCGGACTCGGGATGGCCATTGGCGCGGTGCTGGTGGCCCAAATGGGCCATCGCTTCAGCCGTCGTCGCCTCGCCGCGGCCGGACTGGGCACGATCACCTGGTGCCTGATCATGCTTGGCCAACTGCGCGGAAATCTCAGCACCACCCTGCTGTTGTGCGGCGTCCTGGGCATTGGTGCCGCTCTCGTTGCGATTCCGGCTCAGACCACCATTCAGGAGGACACCCCTGAATCGCAGCGGGGTCGGGTTTTCGGTCTTCAGAACAACCTGATCAACATTGCTCTCAGCTTGCCCCTGGTTCTGGCCGGTGCCCTGGTGAGCAGCATTGGCTTGATCCCTGTGCTCTGGGTGCTTGCGGCCCTGTCTCTCGCTGCCGCTCTATGGGAGCGCCCTTGGGAGCGCTGCTAACTTCAGACTCGGCTTTGAAACGGTGCCAGTGGCTCACATTGCCTGGCTCGGCAAAAAAACTCCGTTCTGCGGCAATGTCACCTACGGGCTGAGCACCACAGAGGCCCTGAAGAAACGCGGCCATCAAACCAGCTTCATTCATTTCGATAACCCCGGCTCCCCCGGCAGTAGCAACACGTCGTTGCTGGCCCACGACCCGGATGTGAGCCTGCCCTACCTGGTGAAGTCTCAGGTGTACACAATCCCCTCCCCTAGGGCCCAGAGGGAGTTGCGTGAGTCCTTGAAGAGGTTGCAGCCCGATGTCGTGCACGCCAGCCTCACCCTCTCCCCCCTCGACTTCAGGCTTCCGGAGCTTTGCCAACCCTTAGGGATTCCGCTGGTCGCCACCTTTCATCCCCCCTTTGATGCGGGCTTGCGCAACCTCACAGCGGGCACGCAACAGCTCAGCTACCAGCTCTACGCACCTGCTCTCTCCCGCTACGACCGGGTGATCGTCTTTTCCGATCTTCAGGCGGAAGTGCTGAACCGTTTAGGGGTCCACGAAACGCGCCTTGCCGTCATCCCCAATGGCGTCGATCCCGAGCGCTGGTCTCCCGCCCCGAGCCATCCCGTCTCGATCAGCAAGGAACTGCATGCCGTGCGCTCTCGCCTTGGTGATCAGCGCATTTTTCTGTACATGGGACGGATCGCAACCGAGAAAAATGTGGAAGCGTTGTTGCGGGCCTGGCGACTGGTCAAGCCAGCCGGCTGCAGGCTCGTGATCGTTGGGGACGGCCCCCTGCGCAGCACCCTGCAAAACGTCTACGGCAACGGGATCGGGGATCTGCTGTGGTGGGGCTACGAAGCCAATCTCAACACGCGCATTGCCCTGCTCCAATGCGCTGAGGTGTTCGTGCTCCCATCCCTGGTGGAGGGGCTCTCCATTGCCCTTCTCGAAGCCATGGCCTGCCAATGCGCCTGCGTCGCCACGGACGCTGGAGCGGATGGAGAAGTGCTGGCGGGTGGAGCCGGCATCGTGCTCAGCACGCAGGGGGTCACCACCCAGCTCCGCACCTTGCTGCCTGTTCTCCGTGATCAACCGCTGCTCACCCAGGAGCTGGGGCGGCGAGCGCGTGAGCGGGTCATGGAGCGCTACCGGATGGTGTCGAATATCGATGCTCTGGAAGCGCTTTACGACACCCTGATCGCCGAGAACCCTGTAGCCGCTTAAGCCAGGGTTAGTTGGCCATCCCCCGACCATGCTGCGTGGCAGCGATCACGGCTTCGATCAAGGCCGAACGCAACCCCGCTTTTTCAAGCTGACGCAACGCCGCCATGGTGGTGCCACCCGGAGAGGCCACCATGTCTTTAAGCGCAGCGGGGTGAAGCTGTTGCTCATGCAATAAGGCGGCGGTCCCAGCGAGCGTTCGATGGGCCAAATGATGGGCCTGAGCCCGAGGCATGCCCACGGCAACAGCACCATCGGCCATCGCTTCCGCCATTAAGGCCACATAGGCGGGGCCAGAGGAAGTGAGCGCAAGAAAAGCATCAAGCCGTTCTTCAGGCAGCTCCAACACCTCACTGACAGGTTCAAAAAAGGAACGCACTTGCCGCTTCTCCTGATCAGAGACGCCATCCCCCCAGGCCAAACCCGTGAGTCCCTGACCCACCAGGCAGGGGGTATTGGGTACGGCACGCACACAAACCCGGCCAGGAAACAAATCCTGGAGCCGCGCCAAGGGAATCCCAGCCAGCACGGAGATCAAAAGGCTTGAACCCGACTCAGGCATGGCTGATCGCGGGGGCGCTGACGCAGCGACTGCATCGAGCATCTGGGGCTTGACGGCCAAAAGCTGAACCGATGCCCCCCACGCATCTGCTGCAGCAGGATCAGCGGCCGCAACGATCTTCACGCCAGAGGGAACGCGCGCAGACACCGTTGCCACAGAATCCTGACGACCAACAACCGCAATCACCTGATCAGCAGGAATGAGTTCCTGTTCAATCAGGGGAATGACGAGGGCCTGAGCCATCCGGCCCAGACCGATCACACCAAAGGCAAAGGGCACTGAGGGCTCAAAGTGCGGTAGCGCTTGTGGCACTCCAGGCTGGAGTTGGAGCGATGCTGGCCTCAGAAGAGGCTTGCTCGACGTCCTTGGAAACGTGGGTTGGAACGGACGCTTCGTCCTGGGTGGCGTTCGTGACGGTCACGCAGCTCGGCGCGAACAGAAAAATGCTTTCGCCAACCCGTTCTTGATGGCCATCAATGGCGAAGGTTCCACCAGCCACGAAGTCCACTGCACGTTGCGCTTGATCTGGCTCCATCATCGTCAGATTGAGGATCACCGTCTTGCGCTCACGCAGGGCTTGGATCGCTCCAGGCATTTCATCAAAACTGCGAGGTTCCATCAAGGACACTTCAGCGGTTCCGGTACTGATACCAGGCATGCCGATCACATTGGATCCAGTGAAAGATTGCTCACTTTCAAAAGGATTGCTCGAATCAAGCGTTGCCAGAGCACTCGTCATGGAGTGAGAAGGACCCTCCTCGATTTCGTCCTGTTCGCCAGTGTCGTAATCGAGATCGTCATAATCACCATCGAGGTAATCATCACCCGCAACGACCGCACGAAGACGAGAAATCAGCGACACCGGAAACCAATCAAACCTTGACCCTGAATAGCGCTCTACAGAGTTGTGAGCAAGAGTGACTGGACCATTTGATCATCTTCACAACAGACTCCGTAGCTGAGTGGTGGTCAAACCAAGCGTTCAGGCCGCGGGCCAAACAATCCAGATCCCACGCGAACCCAGGTGGCACCAGCCTTCGCAGCCTGCTTCCAGTCGCCGCTCATCCCCATCGAGCATTCGGGCAAAGCCAGCTCATCCGCGAGGGTTCTGCACTCATGAAAGAGGCTCTGACGCTCTTCAGGCCCCAGGCCAAGGGGGGCCATGGTCATCAGCCCGATGGGTTTCAAGCCCGGCAGTGACTGCAGCTCAGGCCAAACCTCCCGCAAGCCATCCGGCTCCCAGCCACCCTTCGCCGGGTCGTCGCGAAGTTTGACCTGGAAAAAAACCTCCGGACTTTTGTTTTCCTCTAAGGCAATCCTGGAGGTGCGCTCTGCGAGGGCCTGAGAGTCGATCGAATGAATCACAGGGAAGGCCCGCACGACAGCCCGAACTTTGTTGGCCTGCAAACGTCCAATGAAATGCCAACGCAAGCCGCTGAGGTCTGCCAAGTCCTGTTGTTTGGGGAGTGCCTCCTGCACCCTGCTCTCCCCAAAATCCACTTGCCCCATCGCGGCAAGCTCACGCACCGCCATGGCCGGGTGGCCTTTGCTGACAGCCAGCAAATGCACGGCGGTTGGACAATCAGCGTGAATCGCCTGCCACCGCGCCTGAATCGTCTCAGATTCTGTGCTGCTGGACGCCATCAAATGAAGGTTTGATCGAACAGCTGCTTCCAATCGGCGAAATCGGCAGAGCGATCACGTCGACAGCGCGCGAGGTGGAGCTCTGCATGGTGCCGGGCGTCCTGATAAGGAATCACCTCAAACTGAGCCCCTCTGGGTTGCAGCGTCACCAGGAAGAACATGCGCTGGGCATAAAGCGTGGCGTACAGATCCCGGCCTTCTCCAGCGGTCGAAACCTGATAAAGCATTCCGAAGGTGGGGTGATTGAGATAACGCTCCGCTCCCACAACTCAGTCCGTCAAGATTTAGAGAGCACCGTACTTGCCTCGCAATCCCACCACCGCGAGAAGGAGCACAAATGACAGCAAGTTCAAACCACGGGTGAGGGCAGACGGGTTCTGAACAGGGCGGAAGCAGTCCGCAGGAAGCCAACGCCCTCCCCTGGCAATCAAGGCATCAGCACCTTGTTCAGCCCGCAACAAAATATTGGCGAGAAGTCGTTCTCCCACAGAAAGGAGCAATCCAAAGGAAGCCTTGAAGCCCAGCTGACGAAGATTGACCGCTCGACTCGCCACCGAGCGCACCAAATTCTGCAGTTCCTCTTGCACGAGAGGCAAAAAACGGAGCGCTAACAGCAACTGAAAGCAGAGACGATCCACTGGCAAACCGAGCCTGGTCAGCGGGAATAGACACCAATTCAGGGCCCACATCAGATCTTCGCTGGGGGTGGACAGCAGCATCAAATTCACGCTGTGCACCACGGTGACAATCAACGTTGCGCTGTTGAGACCGAGCTCAGCCGAACGCCGGTCCACAGACAAGGGGCCCAGGTTCAGCGGTCCAAGCTGAACAGGACCCAGGCGAAACAACTCCCAACTTGGCGCCTGCAAGGACAAACCCTGCAACTCCTGAACAGGCCGAATGGTCTGCGTGGCCGCGGGATCTCCCGTTGGCAAAAACATCGCCAGGAGGCCAAAGCCAACCCCAAGACACACCACCAGCAGAAGAGAGCGCCACCACAACCTGGCGGGCAAGCCACTCAAGGCGGTGATCACCATCAAAGCCAGCACAAGCCCGAGACGCCATAACGGACCCGCCAGCACAGGGGTCAGCAAAAACATCACGACCCAACCCAGCTTCAAACGCGGATCGATCAGACGCAGCCAACCAGCGCTGCCATCGACGTACTGCCCGATCGGAATCTGTCGCAACCAGTCCATGGAGGATCAGCCTTGGCGGTTCTGCTGGCGGACCAGCTCCTTTTCTGCATCCCGTTGTTGCTTGCCTCGCCAGAACAGCTTCACCGGCGTGCCATCAAAGCCGAGCCCTTCACGAATTTGACGCTCGACGTAGCGGCGATAGGTATCGCCAAACAACTTGGGCTCATTCACAAACAACGTGAAACTGGGCGGACGACTCGCCACCTGGGTGCCGTAATACAACCGGCCCTGCCGGCCACCACGGGTGGTGGGGGGACTCCGCCAGCTGAGGGCTTCCTTCAGCACTTCGTTCACAACCGATGTGCTCACCCTGCGGCGGTGCTGCTCCACAGCAAGAGCCGCCAAGGCAAAAATGCTGTCGACCCGCTGCCCCGTGAGCGCTGATGTGAACAGCATCGGAGCCCAATCGAGGAAGTAGAGCTTGGCGCGAAGCTCCTTTTCCATCGCCGTCATCGTGTGGCTGTCTTTTTCCACCGCATCCCACTTGTTCACCACCACCACGCAAGCGCGACCGTCCTCTTCGATCCGTCCCGCCAAGCGCTGATCTTGCTCGGTCACACCATCGAGAGCATCGATCACTAGAACGCAGACATCACTGCGTTCAATGGCTTTAAAGCTGCGGTTGATCCCAAAAAACTCTGGCCCATAATTCACGCTTCGACGCCGGCGTATTCCCGCGGTGTCGATCAATCTCCAGGGACGATTTTCCCGTTCGATACGGGTATCAATCGTGTCGCGGGTGGTGCCACGAATCGGACTGACGATCGCCCGCGTCTCCCCACAGATGGCGTTGAGCAAGCTGGATTTCCCCACGTTGGGGCGACCAATGATCGAAAGCTGAATCGGCTCCTCTTCATCGCTCTCCTCATCCTTGGGCGGAAGAAAGGTGAGCACCTGGTCGAGAAGCTCGGCGGTGCCAGCACCATGAATGGCCGAAATCGGATGGGGTTCGCCAAGACCGAGGCGCCAAAATTCAGCGGCCATCGCCAACCCCTGCTCCGGAGACTCACACTTATTCACCGCCAGCAGCGTCTTGCATTGCTGCGTACGCAGCCATTCCGCGATCGATTCATCAGCAGCCGTGAGTCCCTGCTGACCATCCACAATCACCAACGCCACGCTGGCTTCAGCGAGGGCGAGGCCGGCCTGCTCCCGGATCTCAGGAAGAAACTCACTGTCGTCATCGAACACCAAGCCGCCGGTGTCCACCACCTTGAATTCTCGATCGCCCCAATACCCGTCTTGATAGGTGCGATCTCGGGTCACACCTGGCTGGTCGTGAACGATCGCCTCACGACTTCGACAAAGACGGTTCACCAAGGTGGACTTGCCGACGTTGGGACGTCCGATGATTGCGACGACCGGACGTGCCAAGACAGGAGCCCAGAAAAACTTTCTTGACAGTACAGAGGTGACCCATCACAGAAATGCGAAATCATTCAGAAAGAGACGAATGAGACGCATGCGACACAGCTAGGCCTGTGACAGCGACATCAGCGGCACAGCCATGCTCGAACTCATTGCAACGCTCGTGGTCGATCTCTCTGATCAGACCCTCACAGTGTTTGATCAGCAAGAACAGACCGTTCGCGTGATTCCCGTGAGTACGGGCAAAGCCTCCACGCCGACGCCAACCGGCCATGCCTCTGTGCTCACCAAGTACCGCTCGGTCACGATGCGCGGACGCAACTTCGTCTCCCCAGGCGTGCCTTACGCCATGTGCATCACCGCTAATGAAGCCATCTGCCTTCATGCCGCCCCCTGGCAAGAAGATGCTGGCCAGTCCTTTGGCGTCCCAAGAAGCCACGGTTGCGTGCGCATGCCCACCGATCAGGCGCGCTGGCTATTCGAAAACACACCGAAAGGCACCAAGGTGATCATCCAGGCCTAACGCTCAACGCACGGGAAGATCACCCGGATGGCCGCTCACTGGATTGAGCGGCGCATCCAGCAAGGGTGGCAAGGGGCCCTCCTCTGCCAGCAACTGCTCACGGGATGCAAGCCAGGCCAACAGCCAATTCACCGCCGTCGCCCTTCGCGTGCGGCGTGGGTAGAGCTCTCCGATTCGATACCCGGCAAACTTCAGCTGTTCTTTCAAGAGCTGTTTGTGCTCGCGTGGAATCGAGCGGGTGAGTTGCACGGATGCGGGGCGAACACTGATCACTTCAGGGGCCTGGGGGAAGGCCTCTCGCCATGCCGAGGGCGTCTCAGGCCCAGCGAGCCAAACCAGGCCTTCCCCTTGTGGCTGATACCCCAAACGCTCCCAGATCCGCTCGGCCACAAAGCGATCACTGATTCGGTCCTCAAGAATTCGCTCCAACAACAAGCGGCTAAGCGGCCAAGGCGTAGGGGGCATGCGAGCAGACCGGAGACCTCCATCCTTCGCCCCATCGCCTTGGCTTGACAAGCCCCAATGTCAGATCAAGGCTCCAGCCCAGATCCTGACCAGCAGCCGGACCAGCTGACTGGCCAGCTGCCAAAGCAGCAGAATGACCAGATCTTCGGCCTTTGGCCATGCCGCTGAAGATTCAGGGTCGACTTTTAGAGCGACAACTTCGATGCCGCGCACTGCAATCTCCCCTGGCTGGCGTCAGCGATCGGATTTTTAGGCAACTGGTGCGCCGCTGGGCTCCCGATGCGCTGTTGTTCACCGAGATGGTGAATGCCACCAGCCTTGAGCTGGGGCACGGTCGGCTGAAAATGGATGGCCTGCAAAACGAAACCGGCCCCATCGGGGTGCAGCTGTTTGATCACCACCCCGCCGCGATGGCCGATGCAGCCCGGCGAGCGGCCGATGCCGGGGCCTTTCTGATCGACATCAATATGGGCTGTCCTGTCCGCAAAATCGCCCGAAAAGGAGGCGGAAGCGGGCTGATTCGCGACCCTGATCTGGCCTGCAAAATTGTTGACACCGTGGTGGCCGCCGTGGGGCTGCCAGTCACCGTAAAAACCCGCCTCGGCTGGTGTGGTGAACACGACGGCGCGGGGGCGGAGGCCGCCGTGAGCTGGTGCCGACGCTTGGAGGATGCAGGGGCGCGAATGCTGACGCTCCACGGCCGCACACGAGAGCAACGCTTCAGCGGCAGTGCGGATTGGAACGCGATCGCCGCAGTGAAAGCAGCCCTGCGTATTCCCGTGATCGCCAATGGGGATGTCAACAGCCCAGAAGAAGCGCTGCGTTGCCTGCGGATCACCGGCGCCGATGGCGTGATGGTGGGACGCGGAAGCATGGGTGCCCCTTGGCTGGTGGGCCAAATCGATGCCGCCCTGAGTGGGCTGCCGATTCCAGCCACGCCCACAGCCCATGCGCGTCTAGCCCTCGCCAAAGAACAACTCCTGGCCCTCGTCGAGGCACGCGGGGATCACGGCCTGCTGATTGCGCGGAAACACATGAGCTGGACCTGCACTGGCTTCCCCGGCGCATCCCAGTTTCGGCAGCAGCTGATGCGCGCCCCCACGCCCGCCGCAGCCCTTGAGTTACTCGATCAACAGATGCAGCGAATGGAATGAACGCGCTGGTTCTTCTGCTGCTGATCTGGCCGCTCTGGTTGATTCGTCGCCCTGAACAAGACACCCCGATCTGGGGACGGCGCAGCCTGATCCTGCTGATCACCTTGTTCACCCTTCGCTATTTGACCTGGAGAGTCACCTCCAGCCTCAACTTTGATAGCCGCTTATCGATCAGCCTCAGCCTGCTGCTCCTGGTCGCCGAAGCCTGGCTGCTGCTCATTGGCTTGATCCCGCTCTGGCTGGCTTGGCGACGATTCCCCGATCGCCGCTTCGAGATCAACGATCGGCAACAGCGCTGGGCTGAGAGCGGCTGGAAACCCCACGTGGACATCCTGGTTCCCACCTACGGCGAACCCATCAAGGTGCTCGAACGAGCCCTGATTGGCTGCACCAACTTGTCCTATCCCCACACCAAGGTGTGGGTGCTCGACGACAGCGGTCGCCATGAGGTGAAAACCCTCGCTGCCGAGCTCGGGTGCCGCTACCTGCACCGACCGGAGCGCGTGAATGCCAAGGCCGGCAATCTCAACCATGGTCTGCGCCATTGCCGAGGAGAGCTGGTGGCCGTCTTCGACGCCGACTTCATTCCCCAACGCACCTTTCTTGATCGCAGCATTGGCTTTCTGCTTGAACCTGAGGTTGCGCTCATTCAGACCCCTCAGACCTTCATCAACGCGGACCCCGTGATGCGCAATCTGGGGATGGAACGTTGGCTTCTGTCAGATGAAGAAAGCTTCTACCGCTGGATCCAACCGGTGCGCGATGGCTGGGGGGCGGTGGTGTGTGCAGGCACGTCGTTTGTGGTGAAACGGAAAGCACTCGATCAAATCGGTGGCTTTGTGGAACAAGCCATCTCTGAGGATTTTGTAACCGGCATCAGCCTGACGCGTCAGCACTGGCGACTGCTCTATTTGCAGGAAAAACTCAGCGCTGGATTGGCGGCCGAAACCATGGCGGATTTCGTGCACCAGCGCCAACGCTGGGCCTCTGGCACCTTGCAAAGCCTTCGGCTTCGCAGCGGCCCCTTACATCCCAAAGGGTTATCGCTTGGGCAACGCATCGCCTACCTCGAAGGCGTGATGCATTGGTTCAACAACGTGCCAAGGCTGGTGCTGATGCTGATGCCACTCAGCTATGGCCTTCTGGGCATCATTCCGATCCTGCTCAACAGCGAGGCCGCATTGACCCTGCTCCTACCGCTCTGGGGCTTGCAAGTGCTGAGCCTGGGCTGGTTAAACCGTGGGTCTCGAACGGCTTTTTTAAGCGAGCTCACCGGCTGGGTGCTCACCGTTCCCCTCACCATGACCGTGCTGTCCAACCTGATTGGACGTATCGGTGGATTTCGCGTCACTCCCAAACATCAGCGCCGTGATCGTGGCAGCACCAGCGTGGAACTGCTGCTGCCGCTGTTGGCCCTCGTGCTGTTCAATCTGGTGAATCTCCAGGGGCTGCTCTCCAACGCCAGCGGCTTACCAGATCAGGTGCTTGCCGGTCGGCCGGTCGGGCTGGTGTGGGGCGTGATCAATCTGCTCAGTTTGATCGTGGCGGTTCGTGCCTGTTGGGACCCTGCCGCGAAGGACCTCGCCCCATGGCAAAAGCTCCAAATGGAAGCCTGGATTGAAGATGACGGCGGACATCGTTATCCCTGCTGCATCACCGCTTTAAGCGAAAGCGGCGTCAAGATCGCCTACTCCCGTTCTCCCCTTCCATGGGTGGCCAGTTCCAAGCTGCGCTGGTGCCAAGAGCTGCCGGCATTGCCAGTGATCTTGACCAGCAAAACCGACACAGAAGCCCTTCTCCACTGGGGAGATTTGGCTCGGCAGGATCGCTATGCCCTGATCCGCTGGCTGTTTTGCCGGCCGGGATGCTGGGTCGACCGTCAGGCACCTCAGGAAGGCCGTGCCTTGTTGGCCCTCTTCCGGCGACTGATCGCTCCACCGCAGCGCGGTCCCTTCCACCCAAGCTTGATCCCGCAGCACCCGCCAGCCAGCCAAGCCTCCTCCGTGCAGTCCCCTAAGACCTAAGTCCACACCTCAACACGGCAACGATCGAGCCACCGGTTCATGCAAAGGCCGCGTTCTCTGGAATCGCATAGGCAAACCATGCCACTGAGGAGGATTCATGAATGGACGCATCCACAGAAAGCGGGTCTGTGTACCAAAGCAGTGAGGAGAGATCCTCATCCAGAGCGCGGTACACCGGAATCAACCCCGACGCATCACTGAGCTCGTCATACACACGGAAATCCTCTCCCAACCACGCATAGCGATCACTGCTCTGCCAGGCATCACGTTCATCAGCATCGATCGTCCAGACCGCCTGTCCGGTCAATCGATCCCAAAATCGCGAGGTTGCCATGGCCTCATCCCCTGCCGTTGGACTCAGGAAAAGAGGATCTGGGGAGTCGTAACCCGACTCAGGCTGCAACAACTTGGTCCACTCCATTGGCAACGCAGACAGGTATTGATCGCCCGTCTGGGTTTGATCAAAGCCATACACGGGCAAACCCTGTTGATCCGTCACCAACCGACTGACCACATCCGCATGAAGGCTGGTGAACCACATGTTTCCATCAGGCCCTTGAGCAATGCGATGCATCACACGCTTGCCAATCTCAGGAAGAGGAAAGGTCTGCTGATCACTCCGGCCTGATTCATCAACCATCAAGCGAACGAGAGCCTCCTCCTGGTATTGAAACCAGACAGAGTTGTCTTTCACGCCCAACGCCCCACCCGCGCCTTTGGATAGTTTTTGTGGATAAGCCTCAAACGTTTCCGTAGAAGGATCAAAACGGGCAATACCGCCAAGGCTTTGCTGCGTATTCTCCGCAGATAGCGCGTTGTCTCCTTCAATCGTGACCCAAATAAACCCCTCAGGACCCTGAAAAATATTGATTGGTCGGGTGTTATCGGTACCAAAACCCTCAATATCAAACAGGCTCATCTGATCTTGTAAGTCGATGCGGCCAATTTGATTGGTTTGCAAATTTACAAACCATGCATTTCCTTCTTGATCAAAATCAATATTGATTGGAGCACTGGCTAGAGGATTAACGAATTCATGGTCAAAGTTCGGGGCAATTTCAGGGCGAGTAGGTAACTCAAAACGCTTGTGTTCGCCTGTTGCAGGATCCACCCAACCGAGCACATCTGAAGTGCGTCCGGTGTACCAAAGACGATTTTGTTGATCGATTGCGAAACCATGGGGACCCACAATCCCCTGGATGGACGGACAATCAAAAGCAACGCTGTAGGTGGCGACAATAGAGCCGTCCTGCTTGCTCAACTCAACGATTTCGTCAAAGTTTTCAAGCGTGACGTACCAGCCGCCAGTGCTGCTGAAGCGCAGCCCATGGGGCCGAGATCCCTCTGGGAGATCAAAGAGTTCAACCCGTCCATCCAACGTGAATCGACCAACCCGGTCATGCATGCGCTGGGTGAAATAGACCATGCCATCAGGACCGGCATAAATCTCATGGGTGTCGTAAATCTCCCCATCAGAGGGAAGGTGAACGTTGTAATCGCTCACTTCGCCGCTTTGGCGTTGGGATACCGCGAAGAAATGATCCCTGAAACCTTCCTCAGTCCAGGGGGTGCCTGTTCCAATCGGTGGTGGTGATTCGATGTGATTCAGCCAAAGGCTGCGATCAGTCCCTTGATATCCACTTCCGCTCATGAATCGTTCACAAGATTTGAAAATGGTAAGGGGGCATGAGGCATGGGTCTCACACCGTTCAAAGGCTGGTTCTTGTTGAGGCGGATCGCACAATGTCTGCCAAAAACGCCCCGCTCATCCATCAGCCCATGAACAAATCACGCGTCCCCGTGATCGCCTGTGTCGCTAGCAACAAAGCCACCACAACATTCATCGACACATGCAGCCGTCGCATCCAGAGCCGACCAGCAATCTGCTCCTGCATCACCACCGCAGCCAACATGAGGGCGATTAAGACCGAACCACCCCAAAGATGCGACTGCCAAACCGCTGTGGGGAAGGTCTGGCGCCACTGGAGCAACGCTGGCTGAGAGGCAATCAGCATCAGAGTGAACCAACAGGCTGCTGCCCACAACATCTTCGGGACAACACCTTTGGCACCTAATAACGCCACGTATGCCGCTGCAGCACCCACGACAGCCAGCAGGAATCCCAACATCTGATCAGCCTGCATCCCTCCTGCCAAAGCGTTGTGAAACAACGCCACCAACACCGCCAACACCATTCCCCCCGTCACCCAACGACCGTGATCGGCGTGTTCCACCGGCACCGTTGGCGCAATCGGATTGAGATCCAGCCGCCGTTCCCGGGCCAAGATGCCTAACCGAATCGTGGCACCCACCACCGGATAGACAAACAAAATCATCAGAACGGGGTGAACCAGCCCGAGCCAATTCAAAGACGTGAGAAACGAAACGCTTTCCGTCACGGCAATACCTCAGGCCAAGTCTGCCGAATCAGCAGCAGTGAAAAATAAGGCTTCGATTCAGCGGGAATGTCCGTTGCCCGCGCCAAGACCTGATCAGGCCAACCCACCCGTTGCGCGAAGAGGGAGCCCTCGAGCAGCTGACGCTGGTCAAGGCAAGTTCGAACCCATGGCCATCGCTGCCCCAGCTTGATCAATGCCAGCACCATCGAGCTCGATTCAGCTGATTCAAGCAATCGCTCCAGATCAGAAACACGGTCTGGGCAAGGACGAATCAGCACCCCCTCTTGCTGCAAGGCGAGAGGCCAATCAATCTCCATCTCTGCGCAAGCAGCTGCTGCAGCACACACCGCCGGAATACCTGGAATCAACTTGACCCTGAGATCAGGATGCTGCTTGCGAAGTGCCAGTTGCACATAGCTGCTCGAGGCAAACAACGAGGCATCACCTTCACAGAGCAAAACCACCGATAAACCTCGTCGCAGCTCAGACGCGAGCGAATCGGCAGCATGACGCCAAGCCTTCAATCTCGGCTCGGCTTCCGCCACCATCGGAAAAACCAGAGGCAGTCGCCGTTGCGTTGAACGCGTCCAGCGAGAGGCAATGGTCCAAGCCATCCCATCAGCATCAGCACGAGCAACGGGATAAGCCACCACATCGGCGGTTTCAATCGCGCGAACAGCAGCAATGGTGAGAAGCTCTGGATCACCAGGGCCCACTCCGATCAATTGCAGAGCGTGAGGCACAAGATCCCCAACCAACAGCCCAACAATGACAGTGTCCGGTGGGACAGGCGCCACGCCAGAGACTCGTCAGGGCTAAACAGGAGTGCGGTTCAGGCAACGCAGCGCTGATGACGCAGCTGAGGATTTACGCAACACAGGCATTAGGGATGACTGCAGGCCGTGCTTCAGCAGCGCAGCCACTGTTCAGCACCAGCAATCCCGCCCTGATCAGCGCAGAACTCAAAACGCGAGGGATCAAGTTTCAACGCTGGCCAAGCCAGCCAGGGCTTGAACAAGGGGCCAATCAAGAGCAGATTCTGTTGGCCTATCAATCACTGATCCGTTCCGTCCAAGAAAGCGATGGATACGGAACCGTGGACGTAATGCGCGTTGGTGGAGATCAGCCCAGCAGCGAACCATTGCGCCAAACATTTCTGCGCGAACACCAGCATGCGGAAGACGAAGTGCGGTTTTTTGTGGAGGGTCGCGGCCTGTTTTCACTCCATATCAATGGGGAGGTGCTTCAGCTGCTCTGCGAAGCCAATGATTGGATCGCCATTCCAGCGGAAACCAGGCACTGGTTCGACATGGGCGCGAACCCGAGCTATTGCGTGATTCGTTTTTTCAAAAAATCAGGAGGGTGGGCGGCATCCTTCACCGATGATCCAATTGCCAGTCACTATCCAGGCCTTGCCTAAGCAAGCAAACAGACAATCCAACCGATCGATTGAGGATTCGGTCTCATCGGAGACAGTCAGCAGGCAGCTCGAAAACAAATGATGCTTAGGCCTTCAAACAAATCTCATGGGCTATCTGATCGTCGCTGGTTGTGTTGCTCTCGCAGCCGCCATGTCCAAGTCGTTGACAGACAAAAACTAATCAGCCACAAAGAATCTTCTGCTCTTCACTGATTGAGATTCGGATTTAAAATCAAGCTGTAGGTTCACGGCCTGCACCTCGAAAGGGGGCAATTCAACTAGCTGCTACAGAGGATCGACCATAGAGATCCTGGTTGCAGCTCACGCTCTTGGTTTTGATAGCTCAGATGTTGGTTTTTAAGCTGCTCTCTTAAGGGAGCAGCTTTTTTATTCCGTGATCTCTAGACCGCTAGCCAAAGACATGAGCCAACTCATTCCAATCCTGAACGAAAGGACCTTCAAACAAGACGTCAATTCATCAGCCGAAAGTAGCAACAAGCAACAACCTTTGAATACGCCTGACCTGATCGCACAACTCTGATCACAAAGAGAAGTTTCGAGAGAGAAAGGCACCATTAACCCATCGATCAATCGAAGCCGATATTCAATACCACATCCAGACGTAACAAAAGAGGCTTAGCACAATTCAAAATCGAAACCAATACCTTCTATGGCAATGATGAATGAACCTTATCCGCCATATGCTCCAAACCCGGAATAGGGGTGAACGGTATCGCGAGCCGAATGTTGACTTAAGCTGCTATTCACGCTTCCAGATGAATCACGCCAAAGCTTTTCAGACTTGGAGCCTTCCGGCATTGGCGACATCAATGCGAAAGCAATTAGAGGGGCAGTCATGATCTTTTGGATTGTAATCAATGCATTAGCCATGACGATCCGAGAGGAATGATTTGCTTGCTCGACCCACACAGCATCCCCCAATTCAACAGCAGAGACAGTGACCGGTATTAAGCGGTGCTGTGATGTTAAACACAACTCTAAAAACCAATAAAAAAGCCCCACTTTTAGCGGGGCTGGCAAAATTTATCCGGGGGATGGATCAGCCACATTCATCAAAGACCGCCCTGCTTTCCCACTCGTTGGTGTTGTATTGCTTTCAGCTCATGGAGTGAGCGTCAGGCTCCCCGGGAATTGGATCAGAAGTCGTTCTGAACGGTGAAGAGGGTGTCAACAACGTTGTCAGAGTTGGAAGTGTCATTGTCACCCCAGTTGGTAGCGGGAGCTTTGAGGCTGATCTCGCCAATATTCATCTCGATAGCACCCATGAAATTGTTGTAGGTGTCATCACCCCAGTTGGTAGCGGGATCTTTTGCGTTACGCAGATCAGCCTCCATCTGAATCAAATCAGCGTCAGACAAGTAGCCACTACCAAGGTCATCTCCGTTGGGGTTGGTGATGGGATCTTTGACGTTATTAAGGCCATTAGAGAGCTGATCTTGCAGCTTCCAGGTCATGAAACCGCCTGCATCGCCACCGTTGTTGTCGTCAACACCTGGTCGTCCAGAGTCGTCTGCGGGAGCTGGATTGTCTTCACCAGTGCACTTGGGGGGCAGTGGCTTGGTTGGCCTGCCATTTGCTTCCTCGAGTTGATTCTTAGCATCTTTGGCAAGGCATTCCATTTGATCCTTGGCATGTGTGTTGCAAGCCTCTGGATTCTCTTTGCATTTTCTCCCAAGAGAGTTATATCGCCCTGCTGCAAATGCATTGGCTGAGACAGCATCTTCAAGGGAGCGACCACCATATTTGTCATCATTACCAGCCATTCCTTTGCCGAATTCACCGGCAGTGCGGGCACCATCTTCGCCGAATTGTGATTCGTTTTGCTTGCCTGCACCGCCAAGAATGGAGTCATGGCCAGCAAGTTGATCACTGAAGGAGTTTTCAAGAATGGAGTGACCGCTAGTCAGTCCTGATTCTTTGAGGATGGAGTGACCGTGATCAGCGAAGTTAACTTCAGCGAGCTGCTTCTCAACGCTGTTGTTGGTGAGGATGTCGGATCCGTCGATCAGATCAGCCAAATGCTCGGTGGAAGTGGTGTTTTTAACAGCGGGAGCCTTTTGGGTCGTGTTGACTTTGAGGAGTGTGGGGCGGAAGTACTTGAAGGACATTGGTTTGAGGGGGTGATGAGTGTGGTGGGATCTCTCCCTCCGATGTACACACCATCTCCGGAATCACCTGCTGACTCGATGACCTGGCTCAAAGGTTGCTGTGATCTTGGTCACAGCACCGAGAAAGCATTGCAGCGCAGTGGGTCTAGCTCAAAACAGTTTCAAAAGAGCTAGAGGCTTACTCCGATCTGCCAAGCCAAAAGCCATCAAAGGAATCGATTGTGGTTGCTGATCTGTTCGGAGCTATGGAGTGGATTATTGACCAATCGCAGCTGTTCACGAGTTTGAGCATTGGTCTGATGCCATGCGTTTAAAAATGGCTATCAATGCCACCACGATGGATTCCCACGTCTTCTGGTTTCTCTCCAACACCAAGAAGGGCTTGGACTACAAGCTGTGCCAGCACCTCCAGGCGAGGCACAATCACCAAACGCTCCCACCTCTGTTCGCACAGCACCCAATAAAGCCCAAAGTCTCTTAATCGCAGCCTGGCACTGCTATCAATTAGATATTTGGCACTGAAATGGCAGGTAAAGGCGCGGAGCGGTCCACATCACGACAAGCGTTGCTGACGATGTAAGGACCCAAAAAGTTAATCACTGCATTGCTTGACAGCAGGAAAACTGGATGAGGCAATCACGATCAAAGCGTGTCTTGTCAGAAGGCAGAACACGAACAGGACCGATGCACCAGTCGAGATCCCATGTCTCTCGAGCATTCCTCCGTCACGCCAAACCCCCTGGAAGCACTGAGCGAGCTCCTCAAAGCCAAGCCAGGCGACGATGTGAGTTCAGTCAAAACAACAGTTGCCTTGGCATCAGACGTGAACAGAGGGATGGTACCAAGTATTTTCTGTGAAGAAGGAGCAAGGGATCCCAGGGTCAACACAATGTTTCAATCTCACACATAGACAACAAAAAAATCCTCTAAGCCTGCATGAACTCTAGGGGCATTTGAATAAACTGATTGAATAGCACCCCTCTAAGCAACCAGATGTCTGAAGCCAAAAAAATCAGCCCTGGCCTGAGCTTGAATGCACCAGATGTCTCATCTCGTCAAAAAATATTTATTCTTGGCTTTAACCGTTGCGGAACACAAAGCTTCTCCGCTGCCTTAGAAAAAATTGGCATCGGCTGCGCCCATTGGGATCAAAATCGCCTAGCACTCGCCATTGCCAATGACATTAATCAAGGGAGAAAAATCGATCTCGATGCCCACTACCCACAATGCAATGCCTTCATGGACATCATCAATGTTCCGGGGCATGGACAGATCAACAAAAGGCCATGGATTGAAGGCAACCAATTTGCCCGTGAACTGGTCAAAAGTTATCCAGATGCCTATTTCATCCTTAATACCAGGCCAGTGAACGATTGGATCAACTCGAGACTAAAGCACGTCAACGGAGACTTTATCGAGCAATATCGACAAGACAAACTGCGACATGCGAACCAAAAGTTATCAAAGGAGGAAATCATCCTCGACTGGCGCTATCAATGGCATAAACATCATGCAGAAATCCTTGAACTCTTTTCCTACAACCCAAGCTTGAAGTCTCTGATATTCGACATCACAACATCAACATACTCAAGCCTGAAAACTTTTCTTTCGCCAGATTATTCACTATTTGGCGACACCATGCCCTGGGTGGGGCAAACAGCGAGCGCAACCCAAGCTCCTGATCAGAAGGGTTTCAAACATACAGTCAAAAATGTTGCCAAAAAAATATTCAAATTCAAGGCTTAGGTGCAATCCATAACGAAACCAAAGTCGTAGAATCCCCATCCACTCAAGACTGGCGGGCCGCATCTGGGAGGCGACAAATCACAGCACTTTTCCATATGTATGACCTGTGCAACAGAGTCAGCCCTTTGGGCATTGCATTGATCAATCAACGCAGTGGCCCCAAACTGCTTCGGAAGCACCATCGATTCAATTCCTATCATTAGATTCACAAATAATTGATTGCAAACTCCGTCTTACTTGGTCTATTGTTTATTGAATTACAAATAGCAGATGTCGATGATCTTCAAACCCAGCTCTATTCTTTTGGGTACACTTCTAACTCTTGCTGGGCATTTAGGACATGCAGCTTTTGCCAACACAAAGACGGCTGGAAGCTTCGGGAGCCCTAACACAAATGCAGTTTATAGTTATGTGCAAATCAAAGGCCTTGAGTATGCATTCGCGGTCATTTCCAATAACAGCAGTGTTGACCAACGGCTAAATCTTGCCAGTCCATCAGTATTTTGGGTTGACTGTAGTGGTGGAATGTCTTCTTGGACAGGACTAGGAGATTTCAAGGATGGTAAATGGTCAAAGGCCCAAATCGAAAAGTACTCCAAACGCCTCTCCAATGATTTTTGCGGTTATTTAAAATTCAAGGGTTTTATTTCACCTTGATTCAACTTCCACCCCGCTTCAATCGGGTTTTTATTGCCTGCTCATATGCAACAAAGCTGAAACTTCTTACTGCAGCGGGTATCTGAAGTAAGAGCGAGGCCTTCTTAGCCCATCTAATAAATGTCCCATGCTGCGTCGCCTTTCACTTGGGCTATTGACTTTTACCATCTCTCTTGTTTCTCATCCTGCTATTGCACAACAAGATGAAAGCGCCGATGACCTTGGGGTGACGAGCCTCAGCCTTTAGGGCTTCCTCTGCTCCAACCTTTGTTTTCAAGGAGCATTGCAAGGTACAGCCATGCCTTATTCAAAAGACATCGACAGTTGAATTCTTCATTGCGGTGTTAAAATAATAAAAAATAATCTTGAAAGATGATTTTAGTCCAATCTGCTTTTGCTGCGGCTTTACTCCTATCGGCTTTACCAAATCGTGCACTATCGCAAACAAGTGAAAGCGATTTGGGCATTATTGGGTATGAGAGTTCAAAATCTGGCAAATGCTTTTTCAATGAGAAGGGGCCGATTGATTGCAAAGTTGAGAATGAATATGCATACACATACCCGCAATATCCGTCCATTGGAATTCAGCAAAGAGTCCATACGCATTCCACCATTCGTTGGTCTGATGGTCCAGTCACAACGCTGAAGTATCGACCCGGAGGACTATGGACGGATCTAATGGGAGGGATATGGACTCAAAGTGGTGAAGGATATAGCAAAGCCGGATTGGAGATGATATATACCAATGAAGAAAATAAAAATGTAATCAAAACATATACCAGATATTAAATACGGGCAAGTGGCACGATTGGGGCACGAAAATGCTGCACAAATCAGCGAGCTTCGACACCCACTGAATGCATCCTGACATCGGCCGGCTCCTCCAATTCTCCAGTCAGGGCCTCCACTTCAACCTGCGCAAGCTCCTCCAGCCGAGGCACGATCACCGAACGCTCCCAACGCTGTTCACACAGCACCCAATAGAGACCGAAATGGCGCGCCTCACTCAACAACAAGCTTCCATAAAGGTCTTTTAAATCTTGCTCCGGGCTGTGCTCCGCCAACAGCGCCATCCGTTCATGACTACGGGCTTCGATCAAACCGGCCACCAAAAACGAATCCAGCATTCGCAGCGGCTCCCCTTTACGGATGTGCTTGGCAAGAAAGCCGCCATACCCCGGGGATGGCAAAGGCTCGAGATAGCGCCCTCGTGCCCGCAGCAACGCAAGCACCTGCTCGAAATGCTCAAGCTCCTCGCGCGCCAACGGACTCAATGCTTCCCCCAGGCCTGGTTCGCACAGATAGCGAAACATCAGCTGAACAGCAGACCCCGCCGCTTTGCGCTCACAGTGCGCATGATCAATTAAGACCTCCATCGGTCTGGCGATCGCTTGCTGCAGCCAAGAAGCGCTCGTGGGTGCCGCCAACCAACGAATGCTGGCCACAGACGTCGGGGGCATCAGCTCTCCCCTCCGCTTGCAGAGTTCCGCAGGTGGCTGACCAACCCATCCAGGGCCAAGTCGTAGCTCACAGGGCCAAAACCACAAATCACGCCGACGGCACGGTCGGCCAGAAACGAGCGATGCCGAAACGGTTCACGGGCATGGGTATTGCTCAAGTGCAGCTCCACGTAGGGAATCGCTGTCCCCAGAAGGGCATCACGGATCGCAATCGAGGTGTGGGTGTAGGCCCCTGCGTTGATCAGGATTCCATCCACCTTTCCCATCGCCTGATGGATGCGGTCCACCAGGGCACCTTCGAAATTGCTCTGGAAACACTCCAGCGTTAGGCCATCAGCGCAGGCTCGCTCGCTCAGTGATGTCTCGATCTGATCAAGGGTCTGGCGGCCGTAGAGGCCTGGTTCCCGCTGGCCCAGCAGATTGAGGTTGGGGCCGTTGAGCAGCAACAGGTGCATGGCCCGACTCGTAAACATGGGTTGATCGTATCGACAGCCTTGCTGGTAACCTCTCTGGGTGTGGTTCGGGTCGGTGCCCGAGTGGTTAATGGGGGTGGACTGTAAATCCACTGGCTCTGCCTACGTTGGTTCAAATCCAACCCGGCCCATCCACCACACGCCCTTGTAGCTCAGCGGTAGAGCACTCCCTTGGTAAGGGAGAGGTCTCGAGTTCAAGTCTCGACAAGGGCTTCACTCTCACACCAGGGCTGGTTGCTGAGCCTGTCCAACAGCGCTGGATCAGATCATGGTGTTGCTGATCTTTAAACCGAATCAGCACTTTCTCAGCATCGCTCGAGACTCCTGTTCAGCACACATTCGTTCCCTGATCAGATTATGTCGATCCGCCTAATAACCCTTCAAATGGGCGTTGGCGCAACCATAACCATGGCCATTCGCCGCAGACTGGTAAACCAAACCAAGCTTGTAATTTGCATTAATTGATACAAAATGGCGCAGAGAGCTGGCCACTTTATCCAAAACTTATCAAATCACTCCCCTGGGCCATGCAAATCATGCATAGCCCTTGTTTTTGCCCTAAGAGATGAGAGTTCGTAACTTACAAAGACTGGTAACCAGCTAAGTTCTAAACAAATTGCACGATCTGCATGAACTGCCTCGTGCTGGAAGACCAGCAGATATTTCTTGACCTCCTCGGCTCCATGGTGGGGAGCTTCATTGAGATAACGGCTATCTTCAAAGCAAACAGCATCGAAGCTGCAAGAGAGATTTCGAAGCAACACAAAATTGACATTGCAATTCTTGACCTCTATCTACCGGACGGCCACGGCAACGACTTAGCACGCCATCTACTCTCACAAAATCCTTACATCAAATTAATCATCCTTTCTGGGTCAGCACAAGAATTCATTTGTCCCAACAACCTCAAAGAAGCCATTTATGGAATCATCGACAAAACCGATGCATTCGATGCTTTACGACATTGCATCAATGTGATTGTGAAGCCCGCTCATCATGAGCTAACCCAACGACAGCAAGTCATCTACGGTCTTATCGGAGAGGGGAAAACCACAAAGGAAATTGCAAAAGAGCTGGGAAGTGCTCATTCAACAATAGAGACGCATCGCAAAGCTATTGCCCAGAAGCTGAATGTTAGCGGAGCTGAACTCATTAGAAGAGCCGCTTTAACTCGCACAATTCAAAGCATCAAATAATGAAAAAACAAGCCAGATCATTAGCTGTCAGGCTAACCAGAACAACAGGTCTTCAGCTGATTCTTGTAGCAGGATCTCTGAGCATTTTAGGGTTTAGCGTCGGGCAAAATAATGTCATCGAGCAGAAAGAATCCCATCGCACACATCTCCCAGTCATACGAGTATCAGAAAGATTAAGCAGCAAGATTAGTTTTCTAACGATTATCAATCAACTTAACGAGGAAGCGATCGCTGCCGACCCTGAGTTACTCAAGGATTTCGACAAGCTCAGCCTGCGTTTCTGGAGACAACTTCGCTCATTTCCTGTTGATTACATCAACTATGGATCAGAAGATGGTTCCTTTATAGGTATCGAAAAGAGCGCGGAGGGGAGTTTTTTCCACAACGAAGACAGTGCACGATTAGGGCGGGGAAAAATGTTTGTTTTCAGTATGAATCCAATCGGACAGAGACTTCGGCAAGAAGATGTCATCCCTGGTATGAGCACAACCCACCAAGAGGCTTGGTACGTCGATACGGTGAAAGCTGGCAAGCCAACATGGAGCAAAATTTATCCCTGGGAAGACCAACCAGACACCTTTTCAATTTCCTACAACGCACCCATTTTCAATCAGGAAGAAAAGCTAATTGGAGTTGTTGGCGTTGATATGCTCATCAACAAACTAAGCAACTGGCTTCAAGAAGCGTGGAAAGACCAGTCAGGCCTAGCATTGATTGTTGAGAAGAATGGGGATATCGTTGCCAGCTCAGAGCCTAAGATCGTGCTGGTTCGTTCTGGCGATATCATACGCAGGGCTAACGCCAAAGAGCTAAAAAATCCAATCGCAAAATCTCTTTCAAGTCAATTTTTTTCGCAGAAAAACGGAAAACCACTTATCGATGCGAACAACTTAAATCAAGAACTTGTTAAGATTCCAGACCAAACCGCACAACACTTTGTTTTGAGAGCGACCCCTTGGGGGCAGGAGTTTGGCCTCGATTGGTTTTTAATCACAGGGACATCAGTCGATCAAGAAGTGAGCACAGCAGAACGCAATTTAATACTGATGATTTTTATCAGTATTGCAGCCCTCCTTACAGCCTTAGCGATCAACCGCCGCTTAATTAATGCCCTGCTCACCCCCCTAGGGGCCTTAACTTCAGCGAGTCAAAGCACAGAGCATCAAATTACAGATTCAACAGAACAGCCCGAGCTCCTCAGCTTTAATTGCGAGCTTCAAAAATCAGGGACCAAAGAATTTAGCGATCTCCATCAAGCCATTACGGCCATGGTGACAGCATTTAATAAACTCACTCAAGACCTAAAACAAAAAGAGAAACAAATTATCGGGCTTTTTCGAGACAAGCAAGAAAAAGACGAGCGAGCCCTTTCCGTGATGAGCAAGAAATTAAAAACAAGCCTTGAGGCAGGATCCATTGCCCACGAAATCAATCAACCCCTAAGCATCTTAAAGCTCACATCTCAGTCACTCATTAACTCACTTGATAACAACAAGAGTCCCGATTTATCCGACCTAACACATCAGCTTTCCACCATCAATTCGCAATCCGAAAGAATTGTTTTAATCACCAATAAAGTACGAGCACTTCTTCGCAATGCCCAAACAGAATCCTCTGAGATTGATTTAAAACAAGTCATTCAAAGCAGTTTACTCTACATCAACTCAAACAATCCAGACAGTCATACTTGGATTAATAGCCAACAAATTGATTCGATTGCAGACTCAAGCACACTGATTAATGGAGACGCTGTGCAATTACAAATTGCCCTCATTAATATTTTAAAAAACTCCATCGAGTCCTTGCAGCAGTCTAACAACCCAGACCCATTAATTCTTGTCAGACTGAAGGATATACGAGAATATTGGAGCATAGAAATTGAAGACAATGGTGAAGGTCTTTTGCCAGAAATCATTGAGGAGTCACTGATGAAAAGCAGCAAACCCGATGGCACAGGCTTAGGTTTATTCATTGCGCGCTCGGCAATAGAAAGTCATAACGGGCACCTATCTCTTCTTAAGGGGGCAAGCGGAGGGCTTCTTGCCCAACTCAACCTGCCTAAAAATCACTAAATGATCCTTCTACCCAGTACTGGGGATTGCAAAAAAAGCGTGATTGGAAGATTATTTATTTACTTTTAAATCATCAAGTGGTTAGCTTAGACCTGCTCTCCAGTCTTGATGGATTGCTATGGCTTCAATCGGGCGCAAAAGTAGGCGCACTTTTTAAACAGCACCAAACAACAGTGAGCCGCAATCAAAAGAAATGTGCCCAGATCTTTGGAATTACACTTAGCAAATCCAAGAACAAGTGGAAGACTCAAGGGGATTTGACGCTGCTTGAGCTTGAGCGCGAAGTGCATCAAGTTGCTCGCCTACAAGGCAAATCACGCCTGAGGATTGAGGTCAATGGATGGATTGATCATCCTCTTTTTAATCCACCTCCGACAGGTTGGATTGCCGGTTCGGCAAATAATCTCAACGATCCTCATAGCTTGCAATGCTTGAAACAGCATATTATTGACGCTTGTTTATGCCCTCTCACTGACCTCCCAGCTGAATCGGATGATTACGTCATCATTCCACTGAACATCACCATAGAGGTGGGTTTTATGGTGCTAAAGCAACATGCAAATCACGAACGCATCTTAGATCTGATCAACAGGCTCAAACAGGCACAAAAGAGAGCATGACGAAGGAATCAGAGCATCTCCTGTTTCCTAATTGATATCTCCCTGCTTAAAGGTTGAATAGATCAGTGAGCAAGGGCTCCACCCCTATCCATCAATACACCATGCGCATCCCTCTCACATACACGGCATTGAGATCATCGAACAAAGACGCCAACCAAGCCAGTCCAGCTGGGCCTTAGCAAAGGAAAAGCAAGAATCAAAACCAACCCAAAGCGTTGGTTCCTTTGTGACTCCATAAACATAATTCGTTGCGGCAAGGGCAAACACTCGGCTAATACCTGGTCCCAAAAGTGCATAGCTTGCATGCATTGATCCCAACAACCTCAAGATCGAGCATAATGAAGTTTATCTAAACCAGAAAAACAACAGGCTATTTAGGTGGAATCTTGATTCAAAGTCAGCGTCATGGTTAGTTTAGATTTGCTTTCTAGCTTTGATGGAATGATATGGCTTCAGTCTGGGAAAAAAGTAGGTGAAATTTTTGAGCAACATCAAACGACAATCAGCAGAAACCAGAAAAAATGTGCTCAGGTCTTTGGGATAAAACTCCAAAAAATAGGCAATAATTGGCAACCCCAGGAAGATTCGCTCTTGCTTCAACTCGAGCGAATGGTCCATCAAACGGCTCGTTTACAAGGAAAATCAAGTTTAAGACTTGATGCCAATCGGTGGCTTGATCACTCCCTGTTCAATCCACCACCCTCAGGATGGATTGTGTCTTCAGCTAAAAACTTTAGCGATTCCCATAGTCTTGAATGCCTGGAACAACGCATCGTGGATGCATCGCTATGCCCTCTCAAGGCCCTGCCATTAGGGGCTAACCATTTAATCGAAATCGAACTCAGTTCAAAGGAAGATATTGGTGTTGTCGTGCTTCAAGAGTATGCCAATCATCAAAGCATTTTGAATTTGATAAGCATGCTCGAGAAAACTTCAGCAGCAGAACAAATCAAATAATAACGTTCATTCTGGAACCCTAAATAGCACCGCTGATTGAGGCGACAGTGAATGGTGAGCCCTCTGGTAGCGACCAATCACCGCACCATCCGTCTCCCAACCATCTCGTGCGACGTCATGAAGCTCGAGTCGCAAAGCCTTCCGCCGAGAGCGGTTCACCACCACCACCACCCCAGGTGCACGTCCGATGAGGCCATCACGGGCATGAGCCTGCCACGACAGGCCGCGCTCCCGCACCGCCTCCAGCTGTTGACGGACCTTGGTCAACGCCATGATCCTCTTGCGCAAATCATGGGGCCAGGGCTCTTCCCATGGCATCGCTTCGCGACAGGCCGGTTCGGCTCCGCCCTCAAGGCCCACTTCCGTTCCGTAGTACAAGCAAGGAGCCCCAGGCTGAAGCATCAAGATCAGCAATGCCAAAGACAAAGCAGCCACATCTCCTTTCAGGCTGTGCAACGCCCGCGGCACATCATGACTATCTAAAAGATTGAGCTGGCAGCGATTCACCTCCGGCGCATACCAAGCCTGCGTCTCAGACCAGATTTCAAGCAATGCCTCCGTCTCCAGGGAGCGCAAGGGGTACATCGGGTTGCGATAGCGACGACGCAAGCGTGAGCCCGCCACCCAACAGAGGCTGCTCCAACCCAAGCGGTAATTCATCACCCCATCGAAATGCTCTCCTTGCAACCAAGGCCGGGCATCGCCCCAAATCTCACCCACGATCCAAGCCTCGGGATTCACCGCCTTCACCATGCGGCGAAAATCCATCCAAAAGGCTGCTGGCACCTCATCAGGCACGTCCAAACGCCAGCCATCGATGCCTTTCTCCAACCAGTGTTTGCCTACCGCCAACAGGTGCTCCTTTACGGGCGGATGGTCGTGGTTGAACTTCGGCAATGCCGGATCATTCCACCAACAGCTGTAGCCACAGGCCTGGCCCTTGCGCGGATAGGGACGAAGCGGCCACTGATGCACATGGAACCAATCGCGATAGGGGGAGCGATCACCGTTTTCGAGCAGGTGATGAAACGCCCAAAAGCCGCGCCCGCAATGGTTAAACACTCCATCGAGAATCAGGCGCATGCCCCGTTGATGCACCGCCGCAATCAGAGCGTCAAGGGCCTCATTCCCGCCCAGGAGTGGGTCCACCTCGAAGTAGTCGTAGGCGTGATAGCGATGGTTGGCCGCCGAACGAAACACCGGCGTGAGGTACAGACAGGTCACTCCCAAGCCCTGGAGGTGATCGAGAGCATCGATCACCCCATAGAGATCTCCCCCCTGAAATCCCTGCTCTGAAGGATCTGCCCCCCAGGGCTGCAAAGACAAACCCTGTTGCGCTTCCACCCGTCCACTGCGGCGGAAACGATCAGGAAACACCTGATACACAACCGCCTCAGCCACCCAAGAGGGGAACCGGCCAATGCGTTGTGACTCCGCCATTCCTTTGCAGGCCTCTGGCCCCATCGCTAGCAAGTAGGAAACGAGATGGCTATGGCAGCACCGCCCCTCCTGCTCGCACTAGATCAAGGCACCAGCAGCTCCCGCGCTGCCCTCTTCGATCCGGATGGCAACCCAGTCGCCAGCGCTTCCGCTCCTCTGGACATTCACTATCCCGCTGATGGCTGGGTGGAACAAAGTCCCAGGGCGATCTGGGAGAGCCAGCGCCTGGCGATGAGCCGCCTTGAGCAAGCGATCACTCCGGAGCAACGGAAGGCCGTGATCAGCTGCGGAATCACCAATCAGCGTGAAACCACCACGCTCTGGAAACGAAGCGATGGCAGTCCTTGCGGCCCCGCCCTGGTCTGGCAAGACGGCCGCACCGCCGATCTCTGTGAGCAATGGAAGGCAAGCGGCCTTGAAACGAGTTGGAGAGCCCGAACGGGCCTCATGCTCGACCCCTATTTCAGCGCGAGCAAAATCCGCTGGCTTCTCGACCATGAGCCCGCCGCAAGCAGTGCCGCGGCCCAAGGTGATCTCTGCTTTGGAACCGTGGAGAGCTGGCTTCTATGGCAACTCAGTGGCGGCACAATCCATGCCACCGACATGAGCAATGCCAGCCGCACCCTGCTCATGGATCTGGAACGGCGGCAATGGCTCGATGACGCCTGCGCTGAAATTGGCTTACCCAAACAGGCTCTCCCTGAACTCAGGCCATGCCGAGGAGATTTCGGGGTCATCCAAGCAGGATTGCCCTTTGCGGGCGTGCCGATTCAAGCCCTGCTTGGTGACCAGCAAGCAGCCACCCTGGGGCAACTCTGCCTGCTACCAGGGGAAGGCAAATGCACCTACGGCACGGGCGCTTTTCTTGTCGTAAACACGGGCACCACCATCCGACATTCCGACGCCGGTCTGCTCAGCACCCTGGGCTGGACCGATGAGCACGGCACCCCCACCTATTGCTTAGAAGGAAGCCTGTTCAATGCGGGCACGGTGGTGCAATGGCTGCGCGACGGCCTCGGCATCATTCGCAGTGCCGAAGAGGTCAATCCCTTAGCGCAAGAAGTGGAGAACGCCGCCGGGGTCATGCTTGTGCCCGCCTTCACCGGATGGGGCACACCACACTGGGATCCCAGTGCCCGTGGTCTGTTGATCGGGCTCACCCGCGACACCCGACGAGGTCATATCGCCCGAGCCGCCCTGGAAGGAATCGCCCTCTCCGTTGCCAGTCTTGTGGAATTGGCAGAGCAAGCCATGGACCAAAGCCTCGGGGAGCTGGCCGTTGATGGGGGAGCCGCTGCTTCCGATCCTCTCCTGCAAGCCCAAGCCGACAGCACCGGTTTGCGCGTGCGCCGCCCAAAGCATCTCGAAAGCACAGCGCGCGGTGTGGCCCTTCTGGCCGGCTTACAAGCCGGCGTGATTGCAGATCTCAAAGACTTGGTGGCAAATCGCACCCATAACTCCAGCGTGTTTGAGCCCCAACAAACCCTGGAGCAGCGCCAACGCTGGCGCCAGCGTTGGAACGATGCTGTGACTAGGAGCCTGCACTGGAATGGCTGATCAACGTTTTGACCTCGTCGTCATCGGCGGCGGGGCCAGTGGATGCAGCGTGGCCTACGAAGCGGTCCGCCGCGGCCTGCGGGTTGCACTGCTCGAGGGCCATGACCTCGGTAGTGGCACCAGCTGCCGCAGCACCAAGCTCCTGCATGGAGGGGTTCGATATCTCGAACTTGCTTTCAAAACAGCCGACCTCGCCCAATTGCGCTTGGTTCGAGAAGCCTTGCTCGAGCGAGGCCACTGGCTGGACCAGGCCCCGTTTTTAGCGCGACGCCTTGAACTGGCCCTCCCCAGCGACTCCCTCTTCGGTCAGGCCTACTACCGCCTTGGCCTTGGCCTCTATGACGCCCTATCCGGTCGAGCGGGGATCGGCAGCAGTCGCTTGCTGTCTTCCACGCAACTCAAACAGGCCTTACCTCTGCTGCGTCCCGATGTTCAACGGGGGGTGGCCTACAGCGACGGGCAATTTGATGATGCTCGCCTGAATCTGCTTCTCGCTTTAACAGCTGAGCGGGCCGGTGCTGTTCTACGGACCCGCACCAGGGTTCGAGAACTAGAGCGCAACAGCCAAGGGCAGATCTGTGCTGCCATCAGCGAAAACCACAGAGGAGAGCAAGAGCGCTGGGAAGCCAAGGCGGTGGTGAATGCCACAGGCATCCATGCCGATGCCATCCGGCGGATGGCAGATCCCAACTGCTCCATGCGCATGCTCACCAGCAGGGGAGTGCATCTGGTCTTACGCGCTGACCTCTGTCCTGAGGGGCTTGGCTTGCTGTTGCCATCCACCGATGACGGACGCGTTTTGTTCATGTTGCCGTTCTTTGGACGCACCCTGGTCGGCACCACAGACACTCCCTGCACCCAAGCAAACGCAGCCGCTCCATCCGCAGACGAGCAAAACTATTTGCTCGATTACGTGAAGCGCTGGTTCCCCGACCTCGGCGATCCCGTTGTGGGGAGCTGTTGGGCTGGCGGACGACCGCTGCTCAAGCCCGCCGGTGCTGAAGTGAATAGCAGCAGGGTCGTGCGCGAGCACGAGGTTGAAACGCTGAACAGTGGCCTGATCAGCGTGATGGGGGGGAAATGGACCACCTGCAGACCCATGGCGCTCGACACCCTCAAGGCGGTGGAAGAGCAATTCGGGAGCCCCCTTCCCGACCCCTCTGCATTACCGCTGATCGGCGCAGATCAAGACCCCAAGCGCACTCCCTCTCTGCTGCAAGAGCAAGTCCGCGCCCTTGAACGCTTGCTACCAGAGAGCCCTCTACGCGATCAGCAACGGGCCCACCTGCAATCCAGTTTCGGATTGGAAGCGGCTGCACTCGTGGCCAGTTGGAGTGAAAGCGAGCGTCAGCCTTTGAGCGATGTCATCCCCGTATGCCGCGGTGAATTACGCCATGCCATCAGCGCCGAACACGCCTGCACGACAACGGATGTCCTCGCCCGTCGCTGCCGCTTGGCCATGGTGGACCAGGACGAAGCCGAGCGGCTTCTCCCCCAGGTTCAAGCTCTTCTGGAAGAGGAGGGGATAGACGCCCCCAACACCCCACCGGAGCTGAACTTGTCCTGCTGATCAGCAAAGTCCTCGCTGCTGTTGTCTGTTTCCTCCACCTCACCAATCAACCACCAGCTGAATCCATGCGCAGCGAGGTAAACAAACCAATCCGCATCCGCAGGGGGGAAGTCGCACCCCCACAGCACCTCACGGGTGCGTTCACCAGACCAACGGCTCAGGTCGAGGCGAAAGGATGCCCCAGCGGCTGAGAGATTGGCCGCCACCATCACGGTCATGGTGGCGTTCGTGCGGACATACACAATCACACCAGGATGGGCGCAATCCAACAGCTCAAAGTCGCCATTGCGCAAGGCGGGAAGCAGCTTGCGGCAGGTGAGCATGCGTCGATGCCAATTCAGAAGCGATCCAGGCAACTGCTTCTGAACTTCCACATTCACCACCCGATAGTCGTATCCGGGAGCCGTGATGGGTGGCAACACCAGCAGTGGATCTGGAGCCGTTGAAAATCCACCATTTCGTCCTGGAGTCCAGGCCATCGGAGTGCGATTGGGGTCGCGGTCGCGCAAGCCCGGCCAATCCCCCATCCCAAGCTCATCTCCGTAATAGAGGCATGGAAGTCCTGGAAGGCTGTACAGCAGGGCATGCATCACCCGATTGGACCCCGGATCACCATTGAGCAAAGGCGCAAGACGCCGATTGATTCCCCAGTTCAGCCAATGGCCCTGCCCCTGATGCAATCCGGCTCGGATCGTTTGGATCACATCTTCTGGAACCAGATGGCCATCCCCCAACCAAAGCTCATCGTGATTGCGTAAAGGCAAGGCCCAGCGACAACCACCAACAGCGTTCTGAGCCGCCTGCAAACACTCACGCAAGGCCTCCACCGTTCCACTGGCAATCGAGGCAAACAGGTGGGCCGTTAGGGCGAAGTTAAAGGCTCCATGCAGTTCATCATCCGCGAGGTAAGGAGCAGCCTCCTCCACGGGTTGGATCGCTTCTGCAAGGAGCAAAACATCCTTGCCATGGCGATCCACCCGGGCCCGTAAACGCTTGAGGAATTCGTGCGTTTCAGGCAACCCTTCACAACGGGAACCCTCGGCTTCACAGAGAAAGGGAACCGCATCAAGACGGAAGCCATCCACGCCTCGCTCAATCCAAAAATCCACCACATCGAGCATCTCCTCCTGCACGACTGGGCTGTCGTAATTGAGGTCGGGTTGATGACGCAAAAAACGGTGGAGGTAGTACTGCTGCGCCACCTCGTCCCATTCCCAGTTCGAAGACTCGAAATGGCGGAACAGCACGGGTGCATCGGCATAACGCTTGGGGTCATCGCTCCACACATACACATCCCGTTCGGGACTGCCTTCAGGGGCCCAACGGGCGCGCTGAAACCAAGGGTGGAGCGTGCTGGTGTGATTCAGCACCAGATCCATCACCACCTTGATTCCGTGAGAGTGCGCTGCGATCAAAACCCGATGAAAGGCCGCTAAATCTCCCAGCTCTGGATGGATGGACTTGAAGTCGGTGATGTCGTAACCACCGTCCTGCAGAGGCGATGGATAAATCGGGGTGAGCCAAATGGCTTCCACGCCCAACCAACGGAGATAGGGCAGGCGATTCGCCAAACCCTGCAGGTCGCCGATCCCATCCCCATTGCCATCGGCATAGCTGCGCACAATCAGCTGGTAGATGACGGCACCGTTCCACCACGGCTGCTGCTTTGTCATCACGCCGGAACCATTCCAACTCGTACTAACCCTGATCGGCCGCGACGTCACCCCCTCGGTCGCGATCCATCGATCAGGACTGCGAGCATGGAATCAGATCCCATGGCTTGCGATGGTCAGCTCCTGCCCCCACGAGGCCTTCCAAGCTGCTGATTTAAAGAGTCTCCGCTCCGCTGTCGTCTCGGGGCAGACCCGACCAGAAGCTTGGCGGCGCCTGCAATTAAAACGATTCAGCGACCTGCTGGATCGCCACGAAGCAGAGATTCTTGAGGCCCTTCATGTCGACCTCGCCAAACCAGAGCTCGAGGGGATGTTTGAAATCGTGGCGTTGCTCCAAGAATTAAAAGTTACGCGGAGGCGCCTCAAGGCCTGGATGCGCCCTCGCCGCATCCCCGTGCCAATCGCGCAACAGCCAGGGCGGGCCCAACTCATCCGAGAGCCGTTGGGATGCGTGCTTGTGATCGGCCCCTGGAACTACCCGTTCATGCTCACGCTCCAGCCCCTGATCAGTGCCCTTGCTGCGGGGAACACCGTTGTCTTGAAACCCTCGGAGCATGCTCCTGCCACTGCAGCCCTGATCACACGCCTCATCACGGAGGGATTCCCCAGCGATGTGGTGAGGGTGGTGAATGGGGATGGATCCACCGCGGCCGCTCTCGTAGACCTTGGTTTCGACCACATCTTTTTCACAGGCGGTGGAGCGATTGGAGCCAAGGTGCTGGCCGGTGCTGCCCGTCATCTCACGCCCGTCACGCTGGAGCTGGGTGGCAAAAATCCTGCTGTTGTGCTCGACGGTGCAGACCTGGCAGTGACCGCCCGCCGCTTGATTTGGGGCAAAGGGGTGAATGCTGGACAAACCTGCATCGCCCCTGACCACCTCCTGGTTCAGACCAGCATCCGGCAGCGCCTCGTGGAGGCCTTACGAGAGGAGCGCCGCAAGCTCTATGGAGACGATCCAATCGCTTCTGCTGATCTCAGCTCCTTAATCCACGATCGGCATTTTCAACATCTCGAAGGCCTGCTCGCGACTGCACGAGCAGAGGGACGCATCTTGTTTGGGGGGGAATGCGACCGCCAAAGCCGCAAGATCGCACCCACCTTGATTGAGGTTCACAGCGACCAGGATCCCTTGATGGCAGAGGAAATCTTTGGCCCCTTATTGCCCATGTTGACGGTGGATACGTTGGATTCCGCCATTACACGGATTCAACAGCAAGACAAGCCATTGGCGATCTACCTCTTTGGCGGTGATCACAACGACCAACGCGAGGTTCTGCAACGCACCAGTTCAGGTGGGGTCTGCTTTAACGATGTGGTGATGCAAAAAGGGGTTCCAGAATTGCCATTCGGTGGAGTGGGCCCCAGTGGCATGGGCAGCTATCACGCAGAAACCGGCTTTCAAACCTTCTCCCATGAACGCTCAGTGCTGAGCCGGCCCTTTTTTCCCGACATTCGTCTCCGCTACCCCCCGTATTCATTGAATCCTGCGTTATTTCGCCGTTTGGTTGGCTGAACACCACGCAACAACGGTCCCCATCAATCGATACAAATCAATCCGCGCGAGGGACTGGCGAGTTGGGCCAGACACCTTATGTTTCGCCCAGCTCAGAAAGAAGCATGCGAAGCATTGTTGCCGCCGCCCTAACCCTGTCGGCACTGATGCCCCTTCAAGCGGGCGCGGCATCGATCACCGTAAAACCAGGTGACACCATCTCCGGTCTTGCTGACCGCTATGGCGTTTCGGTTAAAAGCTTGATGCGAGAAAATGGAATTCGCAATTCCAACCATGTAGAAGTTGGGCAAACATTGCGGTTGCCAAGTGGTGCCAGGGGTGTTGTTAGCGCTGGCAAAGGACGCCACACCGTTCGCGGGGGAGACACCCTCGGTGGCATTGCGGCGCGATATCGCGTCAGTGAAAGAGATCTGATCGCCATCAACAGCCTTCCAAGCGCTGACCATGTTGAAGTTGGCCAAACGCTGAAGCTGCCGACATCGGCGGTGCTTCCCAAGCCAAAACCCGTGGCGAAAGCCAAGCCGACGCCGATCAAAGCCAACCCCAATGCCACATCCCACACCGTGGCTAGGGGTCAGACCCTCACCCAGATCGCGCGCGCCTATGAGGTTCCCGTGGCGTCGTTGATTGATCTCAACACCATCAATGACCCCAACAAGGTGACGATTGGAACCAAGTTGATGCTGCGGGATACCCGTCGCCCTGAGACCAGCGAATCGGTCAATACATCTGTCAGCACATCGGTCAGCACACCAGTGCAAACGAGCACCACACCAGCAGCAAAGCCCGTTCTCACCGCCACGGCCAGCCAGCCAGCCAAGTCGGTTCAGGCCAAGTCGGTTCAGACCAAGCCAGTACAGAGCAAGCCAGTTCAAGCCAAACCTGCTGCCACAAAAACGGCTGCAACAAAAAAAGCAGTGAAGGTCAAAGCAGTGGAGGCCAAACCAGCGGCATGGCGCACCTACGGTCCGCTCCAAGTGGACTGGAGCAACTGGCAATCCATGGGCGGCAGCATGGTGGCTCCAACCTTGAACAGCGAGGGCAAGCCCCTCTACGTAGCGGTGAACTGCTCAGCAGGCAAAATCAACGTCACCAGCTCTGATGGGGCATGGAAAAGCTGGATTGCCCCCCAGACCAATTTCGAGAGGGATCTCATGATGGATCGCTGTAAAAAAACCGCTTAAGCCAAGCGGAGGCCACTTAGCAACTGCACTCAAGCCGCGTAATGCAGAGGCCACGGGGCATGCAGAAATTGTCTGCCGCTATCCCTTAAGGACAAGCGTTGGGCGCCGTCATTGCTCTCACGAATGAGCTCCTCTTGCACAAGCCTGCGCGCAAGCCAGCCCCAACGCTCTTCGCTGCCATCAATTTCGCGCAAACGCTCCGTCAAGCTGCGGATGTCTGCTCCCTGACCGGCATCGATCACCTCCAATAATTCTTGGGCGCGATCCGACCAATCCTTCGCCCGCCCATCGGCCAAGCAACGATCACAGCGGCCGCAAGGAGAGGTGAGCTCGCCCACCGAGAGCAACAGGGCTTGCTCGCGGCAAATCTCTCCTTCAGCAACAGCTTCCATCCGCCTCAATTGCTGCTGGGAGAACTCCACCCGCCAAACGTCATCGTCGGACGCCTTGGATTCAGCAGCACGACGCAACGTGGACTGCATGGCCCAGCCCAAGCTGGTTCGATCTCCAGGCGAAAACAACACCAGGCAATGGGCCGGTCTGCCATCGCGTCCAGCCCGACCTGACTCCTGGAGATATCCCTCCGGAGTGGCCGGCAAATCCAAATGCAACACCAGCCCCACATCCGAGCGGTCAACACCCATCCCAAACGCCACGGTGGCCACCAAAACCGGCGCATCAGCCTCTAGGAAATGCCTGAGTGCCTCCTCGCGGCGCTCCACCTCCAGTCCCGCGTGATACGTGATCGCTTGAATCCCTTGGGATTGCAGCCTTTCGGCCCAAAGCTCCACCGAGCGCCGGGTCCTGGCATAGATCAAGGTGGCACCACGTGAGTGCTTGAGAGCCTCCAAAACATCAGGGAGAGGATCGCTCGGACGGCGCCGCATCGTGTAGTGGAGATTGCTGCGTTGCGCCGACGACACCTGGATCAGCGGTTTGCATAAGCCCAGCAGACGGAGAATGTCAGCCCGCACCCTCGGGGCTGCGGTGGCACTCAAGGCAACGAGTGGAACGCCCGGACACAGGGCGCGAAGTTGACCAAGACGCCTGTAGTCGGGCCGAAAATCATGCCCCCAAGCGCTGATGCAATGGGCTTCATCCACGGCCAAAGCCACCAACCGCCCTTCCCGCGCATGGGCAGAGAGCATGTCCCTCGCCGCCTCCCCTTGAAGACGCTCAGGGGCGAGGTAAAGAAGACGCAAGCTGCCAGCCGACAACTGCGTCTGAATCAAACGTCGTTGTTCCGGTTGAATCCCGCGGTGCAGGCAGGCGGCAGCAATGCCCCGCCGCTGGAGTTGCAAAACCTGATCATCCATCAGGGCAACGAGTGGAGAAATCACCACCACCAACCCTTGCCGGACCAAGGCAGGGAGCTGAAAACAGAGTGATTTGCCCCCGCCTGTTGGCAGCACAGCTAAGCAGTCACGGCCGCTGAGCAGGGCTTCGATCACCGGACGCTGTCCGGAACGAAAGGAATCCCAGCCGTAATACCTGTGGAGAGCCTCAAGGAGTGGATCCAACTCGCACCCTCACTCCACAGATAGTGTCCCCACTTTAACGAGCACTAGATCTAGAGGGTGATGGGAGGCTCCAGTTGGTCAGGAGCCTCCTCAACGAGTTGAAGTCTCACCCTCTTGCCACCAGCAAGTTCCCCGAGCGACACCCGCATGGTGGCTCCACTCAAGGTCTGTAGCGCTGTCAAAACATCACGAAGATAAGGAGTGCTGCTTCCGCTTTCCACCCACAACCGTTCATGCAATCCGCCTAACCGTCTCCAGGAGGTATGCAGCTTGAGAACGGCGGCTTCCAGCGCCTGAGCCTGCCCGACGGCATCGGCAAGCAAGCCCAGAGCGTCGAGGCGCTGCGCCTCCTGCATTGCTTTCTCTAGGTCCAGATCACCCTGGTGAAAGGCACGGACAGCAACGCCTGACTCCGTGGCTTTGGTAATCCATCGGGCCGTGTGGGTGACATCCTTAATCCGATCCAGCTCCGGCTCATCGCGAAGCACCTTGCGGAAGTCTTCCTGCTGAAGCTCGGGAAGCTTGGACAGTTCGCGCACCAATGGCGCGACAACCTTGGAAGGCAGCAAGTTCTCCTGCGCCCGTTGCCGAATTTCGTCGGGCAGCAGGGGACTGGTGGCAGAGGTGAAATCATCCGTCAGTCTGCGGACTTGCTTACGGGTGATCTCCTGCCCCTCGTTGGCCGCTTCCGCAATCATCACTTGCACTTCAGGCGCTGCCAACGCGGTCTCAAGAAAGGCCCGTTTGGAAAACTGGTTCACACTCGATGGCTCCAGCAGACCCTCACCCACCAAACCTTGCTCTGATTCGGCCAGCTGAATCAGTCCATACGCCCGGGTCTTGCTGATTTCCCGTTCGCGAAGCCACTGCAAAAAGCCCGCACCGCGTCCTTCCCCTCCACGTTTTTCGCGATCACGCACCGATTTCAGGATGCGACCACGCCAAATTTCCGTCTGAAGATCAAATTTGTCGCACACATCCCAGGCCTGCTCGAGACGAGCCAGGAATTCCATCGTGCTGATGGCATCGCTTTCAGGATCTGGAAGGTCGAGATTGAACGCGGGTGCTTCGGGACTCAGGCTCGTCAAAGGCGTTGTCGGTGGGGTGGTGATGGATGCTGCCATGGCGATGCCGCGATCTAAGCATCAGGGCGAACGACATTCTGTGACGCTCACTCCATCTGGAGACCATGCAGCGATACGCTCAGCTTGCATCAACGTTTCTGCGCAGCGATGGCAATTTCCCGCGGTGACAAGGTGCGCATTAAGCGCCCTGAGTCCTATTGGTACAACGATGTCGGCACGGTGGCCTCCATCGATACTTCAGGCATTCGATACCCGGTGGTCGTTCGCTTTGAAAAGGTGAATTACAACGGGATTTCCGGATCAGAAGGCGGAATCAACACCAATAATTTCGCTCAAGCGGAACTAGAGCCGGCCTGAGGCCGTTGCCCGAACTCCCAGAAGTTGAGACGGTTCGTCGTGGATTAGCGGATCGTCTTGACCAATTTGTCATCAGCGATCTTGAAGTGTGCCGGGACAGGGCGATTGCGAGTCCTGGTGGACCTGAGTGCTTTGAATTAGGACTCGTCAATTGCCGGGTTGGTCAATGGACGAGAAGAGGAAAGTACCTCTACGCAGAACTGCATAGGCCAGCATCAGCCGAAGCAGATGCAGCGGAAGAAAGCGCCGGATATTGGGGCGTGCATTTACGAATGACCGGACAATTTCAGTGGATCGAAGACGACACTCCAGCCTGCAATCACACGCGCGTTCGATTTTGGAATGCCAAAGGTCAGGAGTTGCGCTTCGTTGATCTGAGAAGTTTTGCAGAAATGTGGTGGGTCCCACCTGCAGTTGCGGTGGAGTCAGTGATGACGGGTTTGAAAAAGTTGGGGCCTGAGCCCTTTAGCCAAGACTTCAAAACGCAGTACTTACAAGAGCGATTCAAAGGATCAACGCGCTCGATCAAAGCGGCATTATTGGATCAATCGATAGTGGCTGGCACAGGCAACATCTATGCCGACGAAAGTTTATTTGCTGCGGGCATTCGCCCTCAAACAGCAGCAGGCCAACTCAATCGCAAGCAATTAGACAAGCTCAGGGTGTGCCTCATTGAGATCCTAGAACTGAGCATTGGGGCAGGGGGAACAACCTTTAGTGACTTCAGAGATCTGGAAGGAGTGAATGGCAATTATGGAGGACAAGCTGCGGTGTATCGGCGCACAGGACAACCATGTTTAAAATGTGGACAAGCAATTGAACGCATCAAGCTTGCAGGACGCAGCACCCACTGGTGCTCAAGCTGTCAGACTTAAAAACAAAAATCCCAAGGAAAACCCCTTAATTGGCCTAGAAAATAGGGGCAAGAATAGTTAAGTCAGATTCACAAAAATGTCGGGCGAGAGTCCAGCAGACCGACAAGAAATGCCGCAGCCAAATCACAATTCACGCAGAATCAAAAAGGGAGAATCAAACTACAAAGCACGATCGCTTATCAAAAAGCCATATCTGATTCCATGGCAATTGAGATAACCAATCAGGACCAAAGTAACGCGAAATTAGGCACAAAAAAAGCCACCCCTTCAAGGGATGGCTTTCTTCGTTTGAATGTTTTTACCTGGCATCGAGCTATTTTCTCAGGGGGCTACCCCCCAAATATCGTCGCCGCTGCTGCGTTTCACAACCGAGTTCGAGATGGATCGGAGTGGGTCCACAGCGCTATGGACACCAGGA
>WLWF01000072.1_pt1 | contig 85892 bp, 103 predicted proteins | sample 6718331 | NCBI WGS metagenome assembly WLWF01 (sample SAMN12718692, study PRJNA515312) | sponge metagenome | isolation source: marine sponge | host: Mycale hentscheli | place: New Zealand: South Island, Marlborough, Capsize Point | collected 2003-05-01 | reverse complement strand
ACAAGCCTAAGAGGTATAAGACAATCACAAAGAAAGGTGAAGAGAACTTCTTCCCTGCTTATCGATATGCTCACTCACAAGGACTCATTCATACCGCTGTAGCTATGGCTAATACTATGCATAACGTTATGCTTGATACATCAGTCTATACTCCTTTCAAAGGTAAGATGATGGGTGAGTGTAGGTCATGGGCAATTGGTAGTGACTACCCATTCCAGATATCAGCTAAGAATGAGAAGCTTAAGAGTACATCTAAGATGATGCTCAACGAAGAGAAGAAGTTTATTAAGGACTTAGGAGAAGAAAGAGTTGCAAAGTGTCATGAAGATGCCTATCATTGGCTAACAGCAGACATTGATACCCTTATTAAAGAGAGTGAATGGTATGAAGAATTATAAGATGACTTATGGAGCAGAGTTAGAGCTCCCAGATGTAGATACTAATGTAGAGATTCCAGAGCATATTGGAAGCTATGATATGGAGGACTTTACTATCGCTAATAGTGATGGGTTGGCTAATGATCCTAAGAAGAAGTACTTTGTAGTTGGCTCAGAGGTTAACATGAAGCCTACTGATAGCATTGATGAGATGATGGATAACATTGAGAGCCTCTATTCTCTCATTAGTACTAAGACTAATCATAAGTCTAACCTACACATCCATATTGGCATGCCAGGTCTATCAGAGGACTTTGAGAAGCTTCATAAGCTTTGTAAGTATACATATGCTAACGGAGTGTACTTAATGAATAAAGTAGACCCTCTACCAGAGCCTACTACAGATAAGATGGCTGAGAGGATTAAACATCTTAGAAAGTCACATCAACAAACACTTCCAATACCTTGGCAAAGAAAAGCTATTGGTGCTACTACTTGGGAAGGTATTAGAGATGCTCAACAACCAGTGCATAAAGAGACTGGTAGAAGGCTTACTCACCTTGCAAAGAGATGTGGCATCAATATTAGATCGTTATGGGATAATGGTACAATAGAGTTTAGACACTTCTTTGGAACAGATGAACTTGCTCAATATAGAGATGCTCTCGAGTGGTGTAAGCTCTACGTAGAGAATGCCATTGGTGATCAATTAGGTCCAGATGACTTGTTGGATAGTAAGGATTGGAACTTCCCAAGAATGGCTCCATGGAATGAAGAGTTGCAATTGATGTGGGAATATACTAATCTTGAGAAGAATAAAAAGACAATAGTAAAAGAAAGAATTAACCAATTATTAAATGAGAATAAGATTAACAGACAACATCTTGGTAGTGTGTTCGGGTAACATTAACCGTTCAGCAATTGCAGAGTATATGTTTAGAAACAATGGCTTCCTATATGTAGACTCATGTGGGCTTGGTAAGACAGCAGCAAAGAATCAACCTATGGCTAAGAAGATGAGGTCATTGTATACTGAAGACTTCAATCATACAAGTAAGCAAATTACTCAAGAGCTTGTTGATTGGGCTGATGTAGTATTGTGCATGGGTCCTGGTCAAGTAAGGAAGGTCAATAAGTTATTCAATACTGATAAGGCTGATCTCTTTGGAGGTAAGAAGGTAGATGATCCTCACTTTACTAATAACCATAAGGAAGTAGCTGATCATATTGAAGAGGTTATCGAGGCACATGCTTTTGATAATGCTAATCATGATAAAGGATTGTAATGTACGAGGTACGTAAGCCATCAGACGAACTCATTAAGGCGTTCGAGACTCAGAAGGAAGCTCAAGACTATGCCTTCTACTACTTCCATGATGGTGAGGATGATCGTAGTACAGAGGTTGTTCTTGTCTTCGATCCTAACAACGAACTAATCATGCAGCATGGAGGCACCACTATACGAGACATTGTCGATAGAGGTGCAAGTAAGAGACGATGATACAAATCTATGCTACTATTGTTGGGTTGGTAGGACCTATCGTGATTGCCTTAGCTATGCTCTCTTGTAAGAGTGAACAAGTTAAGACTAATGAAGAGACTCTCAATGAGCTTCTTGCTGAGATAGATAGAGGTGAGTGGGTAGATGCTAAGCAGGTAGAGGATGATAGACCATCAGAGGAAGAGATTGCTAAGGGTGTTGAGAAGGCTATCTTAGATACTCTACAGAAGGAGTATGGCTTCCGCTTTGATGTAAAGGAGCTTAAAGTCTTCCATATATATCAGGACAAATATAGAGCCTTTCTCCATACAAATAAGGTCTCTCTACATCACAACATGTATAGCTTCTGGTTCGATAGTAATGGAGCATACTTCTTCATTGAGAATTGGACAGAAGAGCATGTTGATTACGCTCTTGAGGAACTCTAAAGGAACTCAGATATAATTAGGTATGGAAAAGGAAATCAAAAACATCATCCTCGATTATTGTGAGGTTGGAGGGGTGAGTGATATTGATGAACTGGTAGAGGAGATTAAGAAGCTTTTAAATAAGGAACTCTGATATAATTAGGTATGAAAGAGATTGAGAAGGGTGATTGGATTGTTGTTGGACTGATCTATGGATGGAGTGAGAGTGGTTGTGTTGTAGATGTTAATGAGGAGAAGGTTAATATGTATGATGGGAAAGAAGGTTGGAGTGTAGATAGAGAAGCTATTACAAGTGTGAGATGGAAGTAAGAGGGAGAGTGTATAAGGAACTCCGATATAATAAGAGTATGAACAACGACATTGATCATCAAGAGCACGAAGTAGTTACGAATGATGCACAGCTCATTCAGATGCTTAATAAGCAGCTTGTAGAGGTAATGGGACAGCTTAGAGAGAAGGAAGAAGAGTGCTCTGAGTTGATTGAGTTTATTAACCACAAGAATGAGCACATCCTTGAGCTAACTCAAGAGATTCATCACCTTAAAGGAACTCTACTATAATTAGGTATGACCGAAAACGAAACTGTTGACTTAGATGATCAAGGAAGAGTGATCTTCCGTAGCAGAGAAGAGGATGGTCTAATCCAAGAATGGAACTACGAATATGATGAAGATGGTAACCAGATTGAGACTTGCTATTACGAAGAGATTAGCAACGAGGGCAACCTATACTCAAACTATAATTGATCTCTCATTCGAACTTCGTACACTCAAGATGAAGCATAAGAGAGCTCAACGAACAATCAGAAAACAAAACCAGATAATTAAGAGACTTCTAAAAGGAACTCAGTTATAATTAAGATAGAAAGACAAACAATTTATGACAAACAAAATAACAACCCCAAATAAGGTTAAGCAAATGATGGCACGTGTACTGAAAGAAGGTATAACAGTATTTGATCCTGTACTTAATGTAACGATTGGTAATCCTCCATTCCAGGAAGGTCATGATCACTACTCAACTTACATCAACTACTTCCGTAACGACGATCAGTTTAACGGTGCTCTGACTCAGGTCATTCCTATGAATGTATTCAAAGCAGACGAGAAGAACGTTCGTAAGTTCGTTAAAGAGATTGGTGGTCGTATCTATTACCGAGGACCTCGTGTAGGTATCGCCTCTACTACTCTCCGTAAGAACGCAACAGGCGTTGTAATCTATGCATAAATCTAAACTAAAACTAAACTAATGAAATCACTAACTATTCGATTCAACAATAAGGCAGCTCTTAATGCTGCACAGACATACCTAGTCAATCAGACTGCTCCATTCCGTAACTCATCAGTATCCAATACCGTTGGTGTTGATGTTAATACAGAAGAGAAGTTTGCCTCAGATCTTGAAGAGACCTTTGAAGTTACTCTTCCTACTGAGACTTGGGCTAACCGAGCTGAACGTGAGCTAACTGCTCTCTTTGCTGATCCTAACCTTTCTACTTGCGGAGAATATACTCTCACTCGCTAATGTATGATGAACTTAAATGGCCGCTAGTAGTTGCATTCCTTCTACTAGCGGCCATAATCTATTTAGAATTAACTACATGAAATTACTTACTACCCTTCTCGCTACTACTGCTATCGCTAACGCTGGTGTTGTCTTTGATACTCGCATTGATATTGACTTCAATGTAGGACCTGGTATGCCACCAAATGTTGCTTATGATAATGTTGGTGCACCTATCACATTTGACTTCTATGAGTTCGGACCTAAATCAATCTACTTGAACGTCTACAATGAAATTGAGAGGTCTCAAGTTCTTAGCTCAATTCAATTTAGTATTGATAAGCGTATTCCACTTACAAGCGCTCAATGGATTGATGGGGAGGCTCTTGATGGTCGAGGTGGTGATGGAGGAGAAGTAGAAGGTGCTGTTCTTGTAGCTGATGATCGGTTTGGTCGTTATGATGTAAGCTTTGATCTTAGAAGCCCAGCAACTACTGACTCAACTGGTGCCCATCACTCTGGTGGTACTTCATTCGCAGTACTCTTGGAGTTTGATGAGCCTACCACAGCTGCTGCTCTTACAGATGCCTTCTTCTATGATGGCTTTGCACAATATGGCATTGATGATATGACAGTAAGAGCTAATGTAATTGACTATGCAAGCAGAGGTGATGATGTAGATGATATTACTAACTTCTCTCTACCTTTTCAAGAACCGAATGCTCTCTTCTATCTTGCTGGCACTGTTGTACCTGAGCCATCAACAGCAATGCTTGCCTTCCTCGGACTACTTCCAATCCTTAGACGTAACAGAAAGTAATGAAACAAGCTATCCTATTTGCTCTCGGAGCTCTACTCACAATATGTATGTTCTCACTTGTCTCTTGTACACCAACAAAGACAAGCTGCTGACAACTCACACCTAACGCAGAGGTCATCTGCGAAGTATCACAATATCCTAACCATCCTTACTAATGCTATACAACGAGCTAATCGATGAAGTAATCAAGCGTGTTGAGAGTGTTAACTCTATCTCACCTCAATATGACTTGAGCTTCAGAGAGCAGCTCAGCATTTGGTTAGAGGACTTTGAGCACGATATTCTACTCTCTAAAGGTAGTAATACAGCTCTAACAGAAGAGCAGTTAGCCAACGCAGCATTTGAGAAGCAGCTTGATCAAGAGGTTAACTACAAAGGATCTTGGGTAGATTGATAAGGAACTCTACTATAATTAGGTATGGAGAAAAGAGAACTAATCATGAAGGTAGAGGAAGCATTTGATGCTACTCTCATCACTAAAGATTGCACCAAAGAAGAGATCTGCAATCGTCTCGATCGATATGATAACCTTGTTGATGAGCTTGTAGAGCTTACTGAAGGTAACGATAGTGCTTATGCAACCGATCCAATGGGAGCATTAGACTTCAAAGCACTTACAGGAAGATCTTCTCACGGTATGACATACAATGAGATGGCAGAGGAGTTAGGAGCCTTTGCATTTGGTGAATAAGGAACTCTCCTATAATTAAGATAGAAAGACAAACAATATGAATAACGAAATTAAATCATTAGACAACGGAGACTTCGAGGTAATCTACCCTAAGGGTAAAGATAAGCCATTCTTTGAGCGTGTAGTAGTAATTGGACTTGGCATTTGGTTTGCCTCAGTAGCCATTGCTGGAATCGTAGGAGCAATCATCAAGCTTAGCTAACATGACACCAATAGAGTTTTGCCTATTTACAATGCTAATTGCAAGTGTTGTCTTATTGTGGGACCTATTTACAAGTAACTACAAGTGAGCACAGCATTTCTAATCGTATTAGCTATCACAGCAATCATCTACGGAATCTATCAAGACACTAAACCACCTAAACAATGAAGAAATTACTCTTATTAATCCCTCTCGCTCTTGTGAGCTGCAGCGGTGATTACACCTTTCCTACATATACTACACAAAGAGTTGATGTATATGATCGTTATGGATATCCATACTACAATCGTTCGGTATTCCCTCGTAGATACTACGGAGATCACAGACGCTATTGCCCTCCAGTAAGACCAGTGAGAGTCACACCAAGAAGCTATCATAATAACGATTGCCGATGAACGATGTGTTTATATTAGCTACTGGTTATTCTTTAGCTAACATCACTCAAGAAGAGAGAGATTACATTAAGACCTGCCCTACTATCGGGGTAGGTCATCTTCTTACATATCACGAGCTTATTGATATTGTACCTGATCACTTCCTTCTCGTAGGAGAGCCTCAAGATCATCCAACTCGCTCTATAGGTAGACATGGTCTATTTTATAATGTAGCAGAGATAATCAAAGAGAAGAGCTTAGATACTATTGTCTATGCAAGAGAGTCTAACCTCAAGTATGTGAGAGGTGAAGACTATCCATGGGACTCATGGTGTCCTGATATAAAACAATGGTCAAAGAGACAACCTCTACCGCCAAAGAATCCTAATCTGAAGACTCAAGCTATTGATTGTAGTGAGCAAGGTAATTATGGTAATAAGAACATATGGGCGGAGACTCTCGATGATAAGTTCTTCTTTAACTCATCCATTGCTACAGCAATCAACCTTGCATGTGTATTGTATCCTGGTAGTAACATTAAGCTGGTTGGTAATGATGGAGGTGTAAGTGGTAAGTACTTCTATACAGAGAGAGACTTAAAGCCTGATGATATCTCTATTGATGGTAAGTATGTTGCAAGATGGGCAAATGGTAACAAACCATCTAAGAAGAATGTACATTACAATAATCTTAACTACTCTACAGTCTATTGCTCTGATCAATGTTTGAAGAGTGGTAATATACTCTACAATACTAATAAGAAGAGCTGGTTCACAGATCATCCTGAGTCTAATCAAGCTATCTTCGAAGAGTATCGGGATGTGTTTGTCAGTGTAGGTGCTCAGCTAAAGAGAGATGTGCAGAGCTTCGATGATTGTAGAGCTACCTTTCCTAACCTATTCAACCTAAAATATCAGTCGATCCTATAAGGAACTCCGATATAATTAGGTGTACAAAGAAATAAACACTATGAGTTATATCAACAAAACAAACATCGCAGGAGAAAGCACCCTTGGAACCTTTAGCTTTACTAAGCTTGAGTACTTACATCCAATCAGAGTTCTTCTCTTTCCAATCGCTTACCCTATCCTATGGTTCCGCCGTTGGTGTACAAACATCGGAGTAACTAACAATCGCTTCGTATTCAAGAAGGGCTTTATTGCTCGTGATACTTGGGAGATTCGCTTAGATGCCATCGAAGGTTGTGACATTAAGAATACATTCTTCGGAAGGATCTTCGGTTATGGTGCGCTTAGCATCAGCGGACGAGGCAATAAGAACATCTACATCCCGGCACTTGCTAACATCGTAGAGGTTAAGAAGGAAGTAGAAGCTGCTCGTATTGAGTTCCTCGGTAAGCACAGCTAAAGGAACTCCGATATAATTAAAGAGAAGAAAGAAACAAACATTATGAAAAATACAATTAAAGCATTAGCAACATCAGCCCTACTATTAACATCTACCTTTGCAACAGCAGGTGAGATAAAAGCAAATGATATTGCATTGAAAGCAGCATGGGATGAGGTTGAGTATGAACTTGATTTCTTAAAGCAGAAAACAACCATTACAGAGTGTAAGGTATCTGCAAAGCCATTCAAGTTTGTAGGTAACTACTATGTAACTATTGGCCATAAAACACAACAGCGGCAGAGAAACATTCTTGGAGACATCATACCAGAGATTGATGTAAAGATTGTTCTGAAGTTCGATTCAGCCCGGGCTGCGATGGATTTCTACAACAAGTACAACAATGATGCGCTGGGTTGGGATAACTCTATTCCCCCAGAGAAGCGCACGTTCTTAAACTGGCCACCTCGTATTAAGCCTCTTACAATAACAGGTAAGCCAGGAGCATTCGGTGGTAGCGTTATAAAGCGGGTTACAACAAGCGGAATGGTTGTTATTAAAGATCATGAGGTTGTTGAAGCTAAGCAATATCCACCTAAGAAGAAGACGATGACAAAGGAAGAGGCTCTTGCTGAGTTCGCAAGACGTCAACGGGAATGGGAGAAGGAAGAGAACGAGCCAGGACGTGACGACTAACATAACTTAATAACACAAGAAGGTAGGGGAGACCCTACCTTTCCTTGTCTAAACTCATAAGGAACTCCGATATAATTAGGTATGAGCAAGACACCAACATATAAGGCAGTAGCATTTGAGCACTCTCACGGAAGAGACTACAATATTGGTAAGGGAGTTGCATTCGGTAACTCTATCAAGGAGTCCATCAAAGCTGCAAAGCATAGAGCCTTCAATGCTCTCAGAGATGCTGAGATAGAAGCAGAAGATCCAGGCTGTTCAATCCTCGCTACTATCGAAGTATTCAGAGGAGATAAGAAGATCTACTTCGAGACTTACTAAAGGAACTCCGATATAATTAGGTATGAGAACGGTAATAATAGTTGGAACCACAGCCCTCGTAGGAGTAGTTCAATACTGCAAGCCATCTAAGCCAGTTGTAATCACTAAGACCATCGTAGAGAAGGTAGAGGTAGTTAAGCTGGTTGAGGTCCCTAAGATCGTTGAAGTGACCAGAGTGATTGAGAAGCCCATCTTAGTAAAGCCTCTCATTCAATATGTAGGGCCCTCATACAACTTCAATAGCGAGCTTCTCAATGGAGTTAAGTTCTTCGAAGGATACAGAGCTAATACCTACAAATGCTGTGCTGGTGTTAAGACCATTGGATATGGATGCACCGATAAGAGCATCGTAGCCTTAGGAGCAATCAGCGAGCATAAGGCCTCTAACATACTTCAGCAGAAGATCAACGAGGTGAGAGACAACGTTAGACAAGCGGTAAAGGTAGATCTCACCGAGTATCAACTGAATGCTCTTACATCGTTCGCCTTCAACTGCGGTATGACCAATCTTAAGACTCTAATCAATGGAGAAGATAGACTCAATAGCGGTAATTACGATAGTGTTGCAGAGGTTATGCCTCAATACAACAAAGCAGGTGGTAAGACTCGTGAGGGCCTCGTGAAGAGACGCTCATGGGAGCTTAGCCTCTGGAATGGTCAGCCAACAATATAAGGAACCCAGATACAATAATAGTATGAAACAAGATATGCATATGCAATTTAAGGATCAGGTCTACAGAGAAGAGAGAAAGCCTGCATCAAAGAAGGAAGTAACAGTAGTAGCAGAGGTGCTCAACGATGAGAACGTAAAGCTTACTGGTCGAATCAAAGCATTAGAAGCAGAGGTAAGAGGACTTAAGAAGGTAGAGAGCTGGAAGTATAAAGTATGGAAAGAGATCAAATGGTGGTATGGCATGAACTGTCACGACTATGTAGTAACCATCGCAAAGCATGCAGCAGCTGTTCTCGTAGGTGTCTACGTGGTATATAAGCTCGGTATGGAGTTCATTCCAAGCGTTATGGGTCCTATATCTAACGTAGTAGGCAGAGCAGTATCAGCCCTCTTAAGCTTCTAATGAACCCTGATCGTAACTCGCTTAGCCGTAGAATCCGTAGAGGCTTCTTCGTATGCTGGAATACCTGGGTGAAAGTAATGGGAGAGCGCATATCTGATGATAATAGAGAGTGTGATGCTGCTGCGATTATCAGGACATTCTGGTGGATTCTCCATGTGACTACATGTGGATTTATCATCGCAAATACCCTGAGACACTGGTAGATCCTTAAGGAACTCCGATATAATTAAGATAGAAAGAAGGAGAAAGTACTTAAGAACCAGTAGGAACCATAAGGAACTCTCATACAATTAAGATAGAAAGAAAGACAATGAGTGGACTAAAAGGAAACAAAGTAGGAAAAGTTGGAGAAGGTGCTTGTGGAGTATCAATCATCAATGAGCTTAAGAGCTATGGTCTTAAGGTTGAAGGTGACTTAGAGATCTTTGAAGGCTACCTCTTCACAAAAGGTCATGAGAATGTTGATCCATTTGCCAAGAGTGGTGGTACAATGTTAGGTGCTAAGATTGTTGAAGATATCTTCACATGGTGTGAGACAAACAATGTTGATCCTCTTGATTGTAATTTTAGTGTTAAAGATACCTCTTATGTTGATGTTACTAAGGAGACTAAAGACATTGAGGTTATCTTAACTAATGGAGAGTTTGTTAAGAACTTCCCATTTAGCCTTAAGACTAAGACCAATAGTGGAACCATTATCTACTCAAAAGGTAGTGCTTCAAATGTTATCTTCTTTGAGAAGGTTCTTAAAGGTACTAATCTCTTAACTAAAGAGCTTTTAGAGCTTATTGATGAGAGTGAGCTTAAAGAAGGTTTTAAGCCATTCTTTGAGAGCAACAATAAGAGCTATTCTAAAGCTAATAAAGAGTACAATGCAATGTTGGGATTCAATTGGAAACATGAAAGAAAGAATCTACTTGCTAAAGGACTTAAGATGGTTGTTAATAAAGCTACTAAAGAGGAACTTAACATTATTGGAAAGAACATCCTTAAGCTTAATGGATTTAGTAATACACCATTTGGCTTAGCTCTTAGAAAGGCTAATAGTGATGCATCAACCATCCTTACTACTCTTAATAATAAGATTTGGAATAAGTTGGCTAATGAGGAAGTAACTAATGTTGAGGTTAACATCAATGCTAAATCTACTCTTAAGATTAAGATCAATGGAATTGAGTTTGGAACTGATTATAATGCTGCTACCTTTTGCATGTCCTTCAATCCATTCAAGATGTTTAGCCTCTAATACACAATGTTCAATACTACAATAGCAACAAGCATTCAATATGGCAACTACAAGCATATGCAACATAATGTAGATAGATGGACCAGAACAATAGAACGCAACTGGGCCCTCATCTGTAAAGTAGTTGGCATAAGCGAATATGAAGGTGTAATCATTAACTGGAGACCCATTAGAGGAGCTACTAAAGGTAGTTATTGTAGTAGTAAACAAGTAATCAACATGGATAGCCGTAAGTTCGATAGCACTCATGATATGATTGATACGTTAGGACATGAGCTTACTCACTATAAGCAGTACAATGATGGAGTATTAGAGCAGGATTGGAACGATAATACAATGAAATGGGAGTGTGTATGGCATGGAGAGCACTATAAGCAGGCATCAACATACAATAGTTACTTCAATAGACCGTGGGAAGTAGAGGCAAGAGCAGGAGGATCTAAGGTAGTTAAAGCATATTCCCAGAAGATTCGTACCATTTTAGAGAAACGAAAAGCGGCTAAGTCTCCCCAAAAAGCGCCTGTATTTGCACAAAAAGCGCCGGAAGAGGTATAAGCATTAATAACACTAGTAGTAACAATAACATAAGAGACACTAGTAGACGTAGTAACTCTATAGATAAGAGACATAAGGCTAACACATATAGAATAAGGAGTTAGAGTAGTTACACCGTAAGAAGGCCTATAGATAGAGACGATTCAGAGACCACACTGAGTATCCCATCAAAGGGAAAATACAGATATACAGAGAGATAACAAAACATACGGAGAGATATAGAGAAGATGGTTAGGTGCTCCCAACAATTTTTTTAATACTCTCTCAGACTCACAAGGAACTCCGATATAATATTAATATGACAAGCGAAGAACATACTCAAGAGGTACACAACTCACTAAGAGACCTACATAGTCCTTGTACTATCTATAGAGTACAACAAACCTCTACACATACTATGTACACTAAAGATGGCTTAAAGCATCGAGTCGATGGACCTGCTATGATCTCTGGTGATAAGGAGTGGTACTACATCGATGGTTATCTTAAGACTCCTACACAGCATGCTCTATATAGAGACCTTCTTAATAGTTATGGTCCGTCTAGTAAGGAGGAAGGTTACTATACTCAGGCTATGTGTAGGCCTACTGGTATCTATACTGTATCTACTAATGAATAAACCTTTATTCCTGCGGAGCCCCTCTCGGAAAGTCTTGGGGGGAGGGGGGTTACAACTTAGAAAAGATGCTATGCCCGGGACGATCCTGGTAGTTGTGCTTAGTGTCTTATGTTGTAGCTGTGGTATACATCCAGACGATATAGAATATAACAGAGATATACACTTGCACTCTATAGATAAGCAGCCATAATATAACTATAGAACAAATGGATCCTCTAGTACTCACCCTGCTTATAGGCATCGGAGCACTCCTGGCGATCTGGCTGCTGACCCTCCTATTGATCATGAGATGGTTTAAGCTATCAGAGCGTGCGGTGCTTAAGTGCCTGTATGATAGAGACATCACAGCCGATAAGATGGACAAAGAGCTTAGACGCCTGAGGAGGTATGCAACAGTCATTAAGTACCTAAAGGTTATTACAATAGAGATACCTTTCATGTTGCCTGTCTTAGTACTGCTTCTTATTACAGCTTGGTTGTTCTAGAGCGTGGGGTGTCCAGCTAGAGTGTTGCCTCTGAGAGAACCCCCTCTATAGAGACACTGTTGCGTTAGAGAATGTTATATATAGAGTGGTATATAAGACCCTTGGAGAGGCCATGGCCAAAAATTTTTAGCTCGGAAAAGGGGTTTCTCTCCGTACCTTTTTGTTTGGGAGAGTAGTTGCACTATAGGAACTATAAGCTATAATATCTATAGATAACACAATCATGGCAGGCCCGGCTTTCTGGTATGTCTATATGACATCCCCGTTGCATCGAATCCCCAGCACTCCACTAGTAAGACCTCTCGATTCCGAATCAGATTGGCAACAAGTAGTGCTGGGGGTTTACTGTAGTAGGGAGAGGCTCCGCAGGAACAAAAATTTATACATTATACGCAGTAAGAGTCTCTGAATACTCTAAGTCTCTAAGTATACTAGTATATTCTAAATCTCTATAATTATCGGGTGTGGGGTGGAAGTTTCCCCCCTTCTAATACCGGTATCTATAAATATTAGTGAGGCTAGAGTAATCTACCCTCTCTATATGAGTGCGATACTAACTGAGATCTATGAATTCGTTAATGCGGTGGGGTATATTGTGATTGCTGTAACTATGGCTATTATAGTAGTGCGGAATACTTAGACCGGTTGGGATTATTCCTAACCCCTCGGGAAATTTTTTCTTTCCGGGCTTTCTGCGCCTTCGGCGGATGGCCTTCGGCCATTTTCTCTTGTATCTCTGAGACTCGGCTATAAATAAGTATATGGCTATAACCGCTTCTCTTACTACGGCTCTACCTTATCTATCTGGAACAGATGTATATAACTGGGTAGTTGGTGTTACCTTCGAAGATGGTGCTGGTGCTACTTATTATAAGTCCGAGTACTTTACCGAAGTATCTTATGATGATGCTAACTATGGTTTTACTCCTGCTGCTGAATCCTCTTGGTCTACTATACCTTCTTTAACTGCTCTCGTTAATATGGATCACTTCTATGATCTCTTTGCTGAGCAATATGCTTCCGTTACTGATGCCCCTGGAGAGCTTGTGGCTAACACCGGTTATACAGTTCCTACTTAAATAAGCTCTTTAACCATTCAATAAGCTTCTCAATAAAGCTCTTCTTCTTTGGCTTAGGCCTTATACTCGGAGTAGGACTTGGTAATGGGCTTGGTATGATTACTGGATCTATTTCTTCGGTCGTCGACGGAGAAGGAGTTGGGCTAGGGTAATGACTATGCGAAACGCTCGGAGGTGGGGTAATGCTCTGAGAAACGCTAGGAGTGCTAGTAGGAGTGGTTTGAGGTGTTTCATGTGGTTGTGTTGGGTTTGGAGTATACCTATACCATTTAGGTCTACATGCCTTTCCTATCTTTATAGCTGCATTGTATATTACTCCCATACTAATTATTTAGTCTTGCCTACACTATTTTTAGCAATAAGTATATGTATGTCCGAGTATGTCGCAATACTCATGGGAGGACAAATAGAGCCTCCTCTACCTTAGGACAACAAGTAACCCGCTAATGAGAGTAGTGCCTCATATAGCGGGTTGCTTATAACAGAAAAAAGCCGGCTATTAACCGGCTTTTGCTTTATTTGTCAAAGAATAACTTTCGCTCTAAATCTCTATAACGTTTATCGGAATGCCATACTTCATCTGTTTCTGGTGTATATACACCTTCTTTAGTCTGTATCGCTTGACCTGCTTGAAGTTGGAGCGTAGATGGTTGAAAGATGTTTAATGTCCCGCTTTTCGGAGATGAGTTCTGACTGCAAGAAGTCAGCCCTATCAGTGGAAGAGCTATCACCATTACTACGAAGTTTCTCAATTTCATTAATTAAGTCTTTCTGTTTACGTTTGGATTTCTCAATAAGGTCTACATAGAAACTTTGATTCTTTAACTTAAAGTATAAGTTAAGAGTTTCTAATAGAGTCTTAATGAGGGCGAGCATTATTACTCAGATTTGTCTTTTGCACGAAGAACGTTCAGTGCAAGAAAGTCAATTACTTTGTAGACTTTACCCCATGTGGAGTCTGCCTTTGGAGTAGGAGTAGCAGCGGTGAACGCAGAAGCAGCTGAAATAGCAGCAGCGACCCATACCCACCAATCTTGACCTTCGAGTAAGTTTAGTATAATATCTGTCATAACAATAATATTTAGTCTCAAACCAGTTGATATCAAGCCTTAAGTTGCTAAATATATGTATGTCTGATTTAGATGCAATGACTACTGAGATTCAACATAAAGTTGGTGTAACTGCAGATGGTATTTATGGCCCCAATACCGCTCGTGCTATTCTTACGGCCCTTGACGAGGAGGCACCAGCTAAGCCGGATGACACCTTTCCGGAAGTTTTTAAAGCTACTCCGAATGTTTCTTACTCGACTATTGAACCGGAAGGAGTAATCTTGCATCACTCTTATGGCTCTTATGTAGGTGGTGTAGAATGGATCCTTAATGATGACTCTAATGTCTCATATCATTGTTTAATTGACCTTGATGGCTCACGTACTGTCTTTGCAAAGGATACACAAAGAGCATGGCATGCTGGAACATCTGAGTTCAATGGTAGAGAAGGTTGTAATGGATTTATGCTTGGTTTAGCCTTCTCGGAAGATACCGAAGAGCGTGAGCTTACCGATGCTGAGATTGCTAGTGCGGTTGAGTTTCTTCTACCTCGCTTTGAGCGTTGGGGATGGCCTAAAGACCTTTCTACCGTTACTACACATAAAGCTGTATCACCTGGTAGAAAAGTAGATGTTGACTCAAGAGCAGAAAAAGCTATATTAGATGCATTAAGATCAGCTTTGTAAGATTAAATAAATAAGCAAATGATTAAGAAAGAAACAGAAAATAAGGTTCGTGTATGTTGTGGTCGTAAAGGCTGCCCTACTGTAGAGAAGCTTGAAGATGGTAGATTTGAAGTAACTGATGATGATGGCAATAAGATCATTGTTAAGCAGGAAGAATTATCATTAATGGGTGACGCAGTTAATACGATTAACGAAGACCGTCAACTCCTTAATGGCTAATGAACCGTCTTGACCATCTCCTCGTTCTAACAATAGCTACATATGGATTGTGTTATATCCTTATGTATGGCTCTATCTTTAACAAGCCTCGTAATTTCTTTATGAGGAGGTGGCGTTGGTTTCAGAGATTAATTACTTGTCCTCTTTGTACTGGCTTTTGGTGTGGTGCATTTATGTATCAATGGCACATCCTTCCAGTTGTTAAAGTAAATAAGATCTCCAGTATATTTTGTGATACATTTATTTTTCCCTTTGCATGCTATAGTGCAGTAGTATGCTATATAGGTCACCTCTTAACAGAGATACTATTAGCTAAGGCATATCCTTGTATTGACAATGCAAGATGTCCTCAAGAGGAAGAAGGTATAGATAGTACCGACTATAACATTTAAGACTCTTCGATAAACTTCTTAAGAGTAGCAAGCTGAAGTACGGCATAATCCATGCCATCTGCTTCAGCTTCTTTTTGTAGTTCTTCCAACTTAGTGATAATTGGATCTTCTGGTTGCTCTTCATCTATTACAGCAATAACAGTTGGTACTTCACCTTTCTTATACTGATTGATAGATCCTTGTGGTGTTGAGAAAGTACCTTTCCTATAACCAATCTCACTATCGACAGAATCTCTTTGACCACCAGCCTTCTTAGCGATGAAGTAAGTTTCATATATGAGTCCTAACTCATTAAATGATTCCTCAAATCTGTTATCCATACTAATATTTAATTGATAATGCTTGTTTAGCTACTATAATAAGGTATGGAAAAACGTAAGGTCGATTATGAGACTATAGATTTTTTAAGTAGGGCATTAGCATTTAGGTTTAAACTTAACGGAAGAACCTTTACTCATGTTATTGGAGTGTCAAGAGGGGGACTTTTACCAGCTGAGATCATTAGCTATGTATTAGGAACCAAGTTCCTTGCTTATGGAGCAAGTTCCTATGATGACAAGGAACAAAAAGAAGGGTTAGAAGTAACTCAATCAATTGATTTTGATACTTTACCAGAGGATTCACGTCTACTTATTGTAGATGACAAGTGTGATACAGGTAAGACCATTGAACATATGAAGAAGGTTATTGGGAACAAGTTCCCTTATGTTCGTTATGCTACTATATTTGCAGAGAAAAGAGCTCTTAAGAAGGTAGATCACTATGGAGTTATATTAGAAGATCATACTTGGGTTGACTTTCCTTGGGAATAGACTATATATAGTGATGAGTTCCCGAAAGATAACTTGTAAAGTCTCTGGTAAGAGCTATACATTTAGTAAAGACTACTTCGAAAAGAAGGTAGCTGAGTATGGTGATGAGGATTCTCTAAGGAACTACTTCATCACACGTAAGGTAAAGACATATCTCAACAAAGGATACTCCATTAATGATATTAGGAACATAATGTCTGTTGGTGATGAGAGTTCCTTAGCTGGTTCAGATAGCGAGGAGATACGTGCAATGATTGAGTTCCATTCGGTTAGGAACAAGGGTAAGAATAAAAGAGTATCTAATATGAACTTCGCCACACTTAAATCAGACTCCGACGTGGCTGCCTTCATAAGTACTATTGCCAAGTATGAAAAGTAATACGATTAACACTGCTATTTTAAATAATAGATTGGGTCTCTTAGAGACAGGTACGTTCGGAACAAAAAGTGTTGTTAATTCTATTCTTCTCTAAGATAGACTTACAGTTACTAATTTAGCTAAAGTAGATCATTTAAGATGTCTATCTTCGTAGAACAACTCTCTCGCAAGCCAAACCTATACCCGTGGACTGAACAGTTCATTGAGTCCATGCACAATGGATTTTGGACTGATAAGGAATTTTCCTTCCAATCAGATGTCCAACAATATAAGACCGAGCTTACCGAACAAGAGCAAGAAATTGTTGCTCGCACACTCTCCGCTATCGGTCAGATAGAAGTAGCAGTTAAGACTTTCTGGGCTAAGCTCGGAGAGAATCTTCCACATCCTGCTCTTCAAGATCTTGGCTATGTAATGGCTAACACAGAAGTGATTCATAACAATGCTTATGAACGTCTCCTATCTGTACTTGACATGGAGGATATATTTGAAGAGAATCTTAAGCTCGACTTCATTGAGGGTCGTGTTAAGTATCTTCGTAAGTATACTCATAAGTTTTATTCTGACTCAAAGAAGCAGTACTTGTATGCATTAACTCTCTTCACATTGTTTGTTGAGAATGTATCTCTCTTCTCTCAGTTCTATATCATTAACCACTTTGCTCGCTTCAAGAACGTTCTTAAGGATACTGACCAACAGGTTAAGTATACTCGTAACGAAGAGAACATTCACGCTCTTGTTGGTATGAAGATTATCAATACCATTCGTGAAGAGTCACCAGAGTTGTTTGATATTGAACTTGAAGAGCGTATTGCTCATGAAGCGGTATGTGCCTATAAAGCAGAAGCTCAGATTGTTGATTGGATGCTTAACGGTATTGATGAGCCATCTCTCAACCCTGCTATTGTAAAAGAGTTCATCAAGAATCGTATTAACTCATCACTCGAACAAATTGGATTTGATTCTGTTTTTGACATTGATAAAAGCTTAGTAGAGCCTACAATGTGGTTCGAAGAAGAGCTCCTCGGTAACAACATGACAGACTTTTTCCATTCACGTCCTGTTGAGTACTCAAAGAAGAGCCAGTCCTTCGACGAAGACGATCTATTTTAATATTATGAGTGACATTTATTGGTTAAATAAAGATTCAAGAAAGTTCTTACAGCGTGGTTATCTCCTTGAAGGTGAGACTGCTGAAGGACGTATTTTGGATATAGCAAAGAAGGCAGAAGAGTATCTCAAGTTAGATGGCTTTGCAACAAAGTTTGTAGAGTATATGCATAAAGGTTTCTACTCTCTCTCCTCTCCTATCTGGTCTAACTTTGGACGTTATAGAGGTCTTCCTATCTCTTGTTTCGGTTCTTACATTCCAGATGATATGTCTGCTATCCTTACAAAGATTTCTGAAGTAGGTACTATGTCTAAAGTAGGTGGTGGTACATCTGCTTACTTCGGTGATGTTCGTCATCGTGGTGCTGCTATCTCTTCTGGTGGTGCTTCTGTTGGCATTCATCCATGTATGCAAATGTTTGACTCTCTCACTAACTATGTCTCACAGAGCAATGTTCGTAGAGGTTCTTTTGCTGCTTACCTACCAATTGATCATCCCGATGTAGAAGAGTTTCTTCGCATTAGAGGTGAAGGTGATCCTATTCAAGATCTATCTATTGGTGTTACTGTAAGTGATGAGTTCATGGAAGGTATGATTGCTGGTGATAAAGCCAAGCGCGCTGTTTGGGGTAAGGTTATTAAGAAGCGTTACGAGTCAGGTTACCCTTACATCTTCTTCTCTGATACAGCTAATAAGAATGCTCCTCAAGTCTATAAAGATAAGAATAAGCGTATCAATGCATCTAACCTTTGTACTGAGATCTTTCTATCTACAGATGATGATGAGTCATTTGTTTGTGATCTATCTTCTCTTAACCTCGCTAAGTGGGATGAGATTATTGAGACTGATGCTATTGAAACTTTAACTTTCTTCCTTGATGCTGTTATGTCAGAATTCATTGAGAAGACAGAAGGCATTAAGCACATGGAAGCTCCTCTTAAGTTTGCAAAGGAGCAAAGAGCATTAGGTATCGGTGTATTAGGTTGGCATTCTTATCTTCAGCAGAAGATGATTGCTTTCGAATCACTCCAAGCTAAGATGGAGAACTCTTCTATATGGAAGACTATTCAAGAGCGTACTATTAGAGCATCTAAAGAGATGGCTAAGCTGTATGGTGAGCCAAAGCTTATGGAAGGTTATGGTTTACGTAACTCTACTCTTTGTGCTATTGCTCCTACTACATCCTCTTCCTTTATCTTAGGTCAAGTAAGTCCATCTATTGAACCTCTTAATAGTAACTACTTTGTTAAGGATCTTGCTAAAGGTAAGTTCACATATAAGAATCCAGAGCTTGAAGCGTTACTTGAAACTTATGGTAGAAATGATTATGATACCTGGAGGTCAATACTCGTTAAAGGAGGTAGCGTACAACACCTTAGCTTCTTGTCTGAGCAAGCCAAAGATGTATTTAAGACATTTGGTGAGATATCACAGAAAGAGATTCTAATCCAAGCCTCTCAACGTCAAAAGTATATTGATCAAGGTCAGTCACTTAACATGATGATACCACCTAAGACTCCACCGAAAGAAGTAAATGAGCTATTAATCTTTGCTTGGGAGAATGGAATTAAGTCATTATACTATCAAAGAAGTGCTAACCCAGCTCAAGAGCTTGCAAGATCTATTCTAACTTGTTCTTCTTGCGAAGGTTAAAGATAATCAAACCACTATACAAAAGCCCCATTTCCGACCGGATTTGGGGTTTTTGATTATAAATAATAGGTACATGAAAGGATTGATTAAGTGGGTTAAACCAGTGCATGCAGCAATTGTATCGCTGATTTCTGCCACTACAATCTATGTACTCGATCATTTAGAGCATATTGCTGCCACTGCTAAAGAATATATCCTCGGACCGGTAATTGGTATTGCCTTACCTAAAATTTGGGAATGGATAAGAAATAAGAATGCTGAAGAACCAGCAGCTGATGTTGATGAGGTAATGACACCTGAAGAGCGTCAGAAAGCAAGTGATGATATGATAACTGCTAACGCACAACTTGAAAAGCAAGCTCAGATTCAAGCAAGGATTGAAAGACTACTTGGTGCTATTGATGGTGCTGATAGAGTAGTCATTCACAAATTTCATAACGGTGGTAAATTTTATACAGAGCAAAGTACTCAAAAGATGGCTGTAGTCTATCAAGCATCAAGGTACAAGTATTACAAAATTGATAATGATTTAAATGGAGGAAACTTCAACCTCGAAAAAATGGGAGGTATATTGAAGAAGGTAGTTGATAAAAGGTATCTACATCTTACAATTGATAAAGATAGAGACAAGTATAAACATACCCCCTATTTCCATATATTGGAAGAAGATGGTGTGGAAGCAAATCACTTACGCATAATACGTTCCGGAAGGGAAACTTATCGTAATATTGGTTTGCTCTCAATACACTTTATTAAACGTAAGAAGAAGGGATTGACTGTTAGAGAAATAAGATTGATTGACGATGCTGTCAACGCAATACAATTGCTCTTGGTTAATGACGACAAAGGATATCCTGAACACTACCATCAAATATGAATTGGAAATATACTAATAACGAAGAAGAAGGAGCAGAGGCAGGACCAGCAGGAGCAGATCTCGCAGCAATGCTTATGGCAGCAAGTGCACCCACAGCCTCTTACGGAGGTGGAGGTAATACAATTAGAACGGTTGAGAATACCGTGTACTTCTATGGTGACGTTACCGAACCAAATGCCCTTGATCTCAACTCAACTCTACATGCAGTAGATAAGAAGCTATCTCTTTCGAGTCAGTTCCTTGATGTTACACCTGTAATCAATCTACACATTAACTCTTATGGTGGTTCACTCTTTGCTGGACTTGCTACTGTAGATACCATTCGTGGACTTAATGCAGAGGTACATTCAATCATCGATGGTGCTGCTGCTTCAGCTGCTACTATTATCTCTTGCTCATGTGCTAAGCGTTATATTGGTAAGTACTCCAAGATGCTTATTCACCAACTCTCTTCTGGTATGTATGGTAAGTACAACGAGCTTGAAGACGATATGGAGAACAATAAGCACTTAATGGAGACTATTAAGGCAATCTACAAAGAGCATACTAAAGTGCCTATGAAGAAGCTTAATGAGATTCTCAAGAAAGATCTTTGGTTCGATTCTAAGGTTTGTAAAGATCTTGGACTTGTCGACGAGATTATTTAGGAGCGTCTGAGGTCTTAGTTGAGCTACCAGACTCAACACCTCTAACCTTATGGGTATGGCGGAGTAGAGATACTCCGCCTCTTCCCCCTGCTGTAATATCTCCATTGGCTACAATTTCACCCTGCACTATAAGGTCACCAGCTACATGTAAGTTACCTGTAAAGACTGCCTGAGGTGTTATAAAGGTATGAGTATTGTCAGCTATATCGTTAATGTTAGGAGCATTACGAGCTGTTATAGTTCCAGCTTCCATATATAAATCTGTATCACTAATAACAGTAATTCTACCAGTATCAGATTTATTACTACCTCCTATAGCAACTTCTGAACCACCAAGCATTAAACGACCAGAGGAGTTAATATTAACTTCACCAGCAGACTTTATAGATACACCACCTGAGCCTGTAACCACTCTAAACTTCGAAGCAGCTGAGACATGAACATCACCGAAAGGAACTGATCCTGAAGTGTCTTTAGACTCATAAGTTGATACTGCTGTATGAACTGGTTCCGCTTTTCCTTCTCTGATTTCATATCCTTTTAATACTTTTCTTGCATTAGGTATCATTACACCTGAGTCAAATGTAACGGGCTTTGTACCTGACATTAAACTTACATGCTTTGCGGACATCATCTTGATGCTACCACCTGCACCCATCTTAGCTTCTGTAGCAGCAATGTCAGCTGCCTTTGATTCCATTAATGCTGGAATGTCTGATTGAGCTTCCGTTGGTTGATAGTTACCACCTTCTACTGCACCACTATCTGGATCTGGTGTACCACCATTTGGGTATTCCGTTCCTGTATTGTTACCAACAGCACCGTAGTTATATTCTGGAGCAGCTTTAGCAGCAGCAATGTCTGTATTCTTCTCAAGCCATTCTTCTGCGATAGGTTCAATAAACCATTCTTTTTTACCTGTAATGATTGTTAAGTCACCTTCAACTCTCTGCTCTTTATTAGCTTTAGTTGTTTCAAAGTTATTACCTGCAGTAGTTGAGAATTGATCACCATGTACAAGAGTTTGTTTATTGTTAGGAGCAAACTCTGAGTTAACTTTACTATTGATATTTATATTACCTCCACTCGGTCCAGATATTTGTATCTTTTCTTGCCCGGTATTACCATCGATAGAAATTGTACCACCTGCTTCATTCCAAACTGTTTGAGTTCTTTTTGTTACAAACTCTGCACCACTTTTAACTTCTTTACTCATCTTCTGATTGTTCTGTTAAGTTACTATATGCAAATGGGTAGTTAGGATATATCTCCTCTCCAAGACCCATACCGTGAATCGAATCAACATCAGCTGCACTTGGTAGTATACCAATAATGATTGGCATACCTCTTGATCCATTCATAAAAGATACAACAACATTAGCTCCCACACCTGGTAGAGCCATCATACCCTTATATGCATTTGATCTATTGTCTGGAGCATAAGCACCAGCTGTTGGGTTAACACCAGCAGTACCGGTACCCATACCTCCTATAAAATTATCCGATACATTGAAGTAGGCTTCAGCAGGTGGCTTACCAGCTAACTCTTCAATGTCACCAGTATCACTTACTGATACAAGATCTTTGTTAGCATTGTACGTTGTACCTGATCCTGAACCAGCAACTGGTTGTAGAACATAAGCATATAGCTCTTTATCAACAACATCTAATACTTGTTGTGATAAAGTGCTTGGATTGTTCTTACCAAGTGGTTGTTGAAAGTTTTCGTTCTCTGCTGATGCTTGACCAACAATAAGGACTCTTACTCTATTGTAAGGTCTCTTATCTCCTGCCTCAAGTAAATCGCTATCACGAATTACCTTTCCAAAGTATAATGAATCGTATCCTGCCATCTTAGAAAATGTCTGCTTTCTGAACTACCTTAGTAGCTCTATCAACTTGAGCAGCTGACTTCTCAACTGTCCTATCAATTGCACCACCTGGTGCTGAAATCTCATCTGCAACTTCATTTGCGAAGTCTGTTACTGGTTTTAAACCTTTTGCAATGTTAACTGCCTCTCTATCTGATACTGATGCTACTGCTTGTGCAGTAATACAGTTAAGCATTGTAGCTGCTGCAAAGTCACAATTTTCTTTACTCATAGTAAAATCTCCAATATCTTTAGACTTACCTGTAACACTCTCTTTAAGCTCTTTTAGTGATCTTGCTGAACCAACTACGTTATCAATAGCTTTTTGAGCTGAGTCTACTACCCCTGCTATTGATCCAGTAATGGTATTAACAGCACCATTAATTGCGTTGGTTGCAATATTAAGAACTGTAGATGTTACATTCTCTAAGATAGAACCAATATTAGCTACTGTAGCACCAATTAAGCCCTTGCCTAATTGAGGTAAGCCAGCTATAATAGATGGTAGACACAATGCAGCCTTTAGACCAGCCGTTAGCTGATCAGCCTTTTGATTGGCTGCACTTACGAATCTACCCACTGACGTCATTAATGGCATACACATATATTTATGCTTGATTTCTTAAATAGCCCATACTATAATTAGGTATGCTTGTAAGCCATGAATCACCCATTAGTATCCTCGAGAGATCTAAAACCTATAACGACTATGACTATGCTCTGGTCCATCTATTTGAGACTCAACCCGAATATTATAACTTCTTTAAATGTTCGCTTGCTGCCGGTCGTGAGGTCCTTCTTGATAACTCAATCTTCGAGCTCGGAGAGTCTTTTGATCCTAAAAAGTATATTAAGTACATTACCGAACTTAATCCTACTTTCTATATTGTTCCTGATGTTCTTGAAGATGCTCAAGGTACGATGTCCTCTTGGAGGAAGTTCTTCTTGAACTATGGTGAAGATCTTAAAGGTAGAACTACTATTGGTGTTGTTCAAGGCAATACTTATCAAGAGCTTGTAGATTGTTACAAGTACATGTCAGATTATGCTGACTATATTGCTATCTCTTTTGACTATAAATGGTATGAAACGGTTACTACAACTAATAGGAGCGGTCGTGAAGGAATGCTTGATCGTTGGTCTGCTGGTAGGCAGCATCTTATCACTCGTCTTGTTGATGATGGTATATGGAACGCCCGAAAGCCGCATCATCTTCTGGGTGCTGCTCTTGCACGTGAGTTTGCAGCATACGCGCCCATTGCTTCGGAACTCAATATTAGGTCTCTTGATACTTCTAATCCTGTGGTAGCTGGTCTACTTGGTCATCGTTATATGGCTAATCAAGGTCTTAATCATAAGCCTTCTATGATGCTTGCTGATATGATTGATATTGGTGTAGATCCAGATCAGATGGGTGATGTACTATTTAATACATCTGAGTTCAAGAAGATAATCGGCCGATAGAATGGCAATAAATAGAATACAACATAAATAATATACATGCTTAAGAAACTCTTTTATAGCGTAATGTTGACCACCTCCTTGTTGAGTGGTCAGGTAAATCATAGTAATAAGATTGACTTGCTTATTGCTCAAGATCTCAAGTCAAAGAAGTTGGAGATGCCAAAGAAATCATCTGATGATGTTTTTGTTAGACGAGCATTCCTCGATATTGTAGGAAGGATTCCAACTTACGAAGAGAGTTACGAGTTTAAGAAGTATAATGATCGTGATGCTCTTGTTGACTATCTTATCAGCACTCAAGGCTATAATGAGTCAATGTTTAACTTCTATGCTGACATTCTTAGATTACAGAAGCAGCTTGGAGGTAGAACTTCAGCAGAGACTTATATTACTTGGGTAAGAGAGCAAATCAAAAAGAATGTACCTTACAATAAACTTGTAAAGGATATCTTAACTGCTCAAGGTACTATCTTTACTAATCCAGCTGTTGGATACTTCTTAAGAGATGAAGGTATGTTACTTGACAATGTATCTAATACCTTCCAAGGCTTTGCTGGTATGGATGTATCTTGTGCACAATGTCATGACCATCCATTCGATGATTGGACTCAAATGGAATACTATGAGATGAGTGCCTTCTTTACTACAGTAGATACTCGTGCTACTGATAAGTATGAATCAAAGCATTATAATAAGCTACGTGATGAAGCTCGAGCTTCTGATACAGCAAAGACTACAAAGCGTGCTGCAAATAATATTAGAAACTTCTACCAGCAAGGATATCGTAATAAGGTAGATAGTAATCTTAAGAAGACTCTTGCATTACCTCATGACTATAAATACAAAGATGGTGCACCTGGTGAGGTTATTAAAGCTGTAACTCCAGTTGGTGGTAGAGTTAAAGAGAATCGTAAGAGGACCGAACTTGAAGTTACATTTGCTGATTGGTTGATCGATGATGACCATCCTACCTTTGCAGCTAATATTGTCAATAGACTTTGGCATAAGGCGTTTGGATTTGGATTGATAGCTGAGCTTAACTCTATTGCTGAGTATGATGAGCTTAATGAGAGTCGTAATGATAGACTGCTTAACTATCTTGTTGAAGTAATGAAGGAGGTTGACTATGATATTAAGAAGTTCAATACAATCCTTTATAAGACAAAGTTCTATGGTTGTGAGACAGATCCAGTTGATAACTTTCAAGGACCTATCATGAGAAGGATGACAGCAGCTCAACTCTGGGATAGCCTTATGACTCTCTATACTGGTAATGTTGATGCATGGCAACCAGAGAATCGTATTGAGGCTCTACAAGGTATGTTTCCTAAAATGTCTACTCTAACATTAGATCAAGCATTGAAGAAGTATGAAGAGTATAATAAGTTTAAGGGTGGATACTATAAAGGAGCTCCTAAGGTTGGTAGGTATACAGCTATTCGATCATCAATGATCTTTGATGGTAATGCTCGTAACTTCTTATTAGAGTTTGGAGCATCTGATAGAGACCTTATTGAGAATGGTAATCAAGAAGCAAACATCATGCAGATCTTAACTCTTATGAACTCAAGTATGACTAAAGAGTTAATGTCAGTTAAAGGTCGTATTGGTCAGAAGCTAATTGACTATAAGAGAGATGAAGCAATTGACTATGTATTTAGATCCTTTATTGGAAGATCACCATCAGCAGAAGAGCTGGAAGCATTTAAGGGAGTAAGCTATACTGACATTGTATGGGTACTTGTTAACTCTCACGAATTCAAACTAATATTTTAAAATGAAAAGACGAACATTTATTGAAGCACTGGCAGCTACAACATATGGAGTAAAGGCATATGCTAATACTCCTGTAGCTGATAACGTTAAAGCAAAGAACATTATCTACATCTGCCTTGATGGTGGTATGAGTCATATCGATACATTCGATCCTAAAGATGATAAAGAGGTAATGGGAGACACAGAGAAGATTCTCACAAGAGGAGACTTCCAGATTGGTCATCGACTTCCTAAACTTGCTGAGGTTATGGATAAGGCTGTTGTTATTAACTCTACTACATCCAAGACTGGTGCACACCAACAAGCACAATATCTTAGTAGAACATCTTATAGACAAATCGGAACTATTACTCACCCTGCATTAGGTTCTTGGGTATCACATGTCTCTGATAGAGATAAAGCTATTCCAGATTTTGTTCTTGTTAATGGTATTAGCACTCATCCTGGTTCTGGATTCTTACCTAAGAGTCAATCACCTCTTCCTATTGTTGATCCTAAGTCTGGTCTTAAGAACTCAAAGGTAGATGATAAGCTTCAAGAGAGAATGGCATTGCTCAAAGTAATTAATAGTAAGATCAAAGCTCCTATTGCTGATACTTATAATGAGTTCTACGATAACACAGTTCGCTTTCTTAAGTCTAAAGATCTTGAGTTGTTTGATATTAGTAAAGAGCCATCAAAGAAGAGAGCTCGTTATGGTGAGTCTCGGTTAGGTCAAGGTCTACTTCTTGCTAAGAGACTTGTTAAAGGTGATATTAAGTTCGTTGAAGTATCATCTGGTGGTTGGGATACACATACAGATAACTTTACTAAGCTTGATGATCGAGTCAAAGAGCTTGATGATAGTGTAAGTGCTCTTGTTGAGGATCTTGCAAGTGAAGGTCTACTTGACTCTACTCTTATTGTTATTGCAACTGAGTTTGGACGTACTCCAAAGATCAATGCTAATACAGGACGTGACCATTACCCTAAAGCATATTCAACGGTCCTTATTGGTGCTGGTGTTAAAGGTGGTATGTCTTATGGAGAGACAGATGATACAGCATCAAAGGTTATTAAAGACCCTGTAACCATCTCTGATATCAATGCTACTGTAGCTCACTTAGCTGGGTTAGATGCTGAGAAAGAATACTTGTCTCCTACCGGTAGACCATTTGAAGTAGCAGATAAAGGTAAAGTGATTACCGATATTTTAAGTTGATTATCATAGCTTCATATCCTATAATTAGGTATGAAGCTTGATAAAGAGACAGTCTTATTTGATTTATATCTGGGAGTGAGCGTTGTTCTATTGACGTTCGCTTCCGTTGGTCTATGGCATTGGTATTGGGAGTCCTCTATGTGGAGACACCAACAACCAGTTGAGCGTGATGACATTAAGGAAGTAAAAGAAGAGCCTGAGATTGTTGTTTGCTTTCCATGGGCTGATGATAACATCAAGAAGGGTTATCCGATTCATTGGGGTCCTGAACCAAACATTCAGACAAGAGACTATAAGAAGCTTCCAGAGCCATTTGGGTATGGTTCAGGGACTCTAAAGACTTGGATTGAGAAGAATCAGGCTAATGATGCTAAAAACAAATGAAGCTATACGAGATACCAACTCATAAAGACAGTCCACGGATTGTTAATGCTGTAGTAGAGATTCCTAAATACAGTAGTCAGAAGTATGAATACATTCCAGAATGGGATCAGTTCATCTTAGATAGAAGCTTGATGAGTGCTATGGTGTATCCAGCTAACTATGGATTTATCTCAAGTACATTAGCTGATGATGGAGATGCTCTTGACATCTTAGTGCTTGCTGGTGAGCCTATTGATAAAGGCACTATTGTAGCTACACGAGTTATTGGTGCATTGCATATGGTTGATGGTGGTGAGACAGACTATAAGCTTATTGGAGTACCAGTTCGATCATATACAAAGCAGCATATTCAAACCTTTGATGATATTGATCCACTTCTCTTAGATATCATTGAGAACTTCTTTAAGCATTACAAAGAGCTTGAAGGTAAGAAAGTAGAGCTTTACGGTTGGATTGATCAAGAAGAGACATTTAAGATTGTTGAACAATCAATAATCGATAAGAAACCAAAACCAGCTCCTTGCTCACATCCTCATTGGACAAAGGGTGGCTGGAATACATATGGAACTCCGATATAATAAGAGTATGAAGAAAAGATGGATAGCGATGTTTTCTCAAACTGGTAGCGAGATTGCTGCCTTGGCAAAGCATCTTGGTAAATGGCCTGATGTTATCATTACTAACAATAGTAATACTGAGAAGTGGTGTAAGGAGCTTCAAATGCTCGAGCTAAGACAGAGGGGTAAGAGTTATGGACCTAAGAAGCGCATTAAGATTGTAACACCGATTCAAGCTAAGACAGCTAACTTCCTACATAGTATTGAAGGTAGTAAGAATTGTCTTGTTACTTTACATGGATGGCTTCGAATCATTCCTAAGGAGGTTTGTGAGCAGTATGAGATTATAAATGGTCATCCAGGATTGATTAATACATTTCCTGACCTTAAGGGTAAAGATCCTCAAGTTAGAGCTTATGAGAAAGGCTATGCTACTATTGGTTCAGTAGTGCATAGAGTAACTCCAGTTGTTGATGATGGTGAGATCCTCGAATGGTCTGCTACCTTTCAAGCTGAAGATGCTATGCTCGAGAATACATTTGCTAAATTAAAGCATACATCCTTTAGTGCTTGGGTAAAGTTTTTTGAAAAACAATGAGTGAACATTATAGATTAGTATACATGCTTGCTAAGAAGCTTGATGGTGGTGCATTTAAACCATTACAAGAGCATGGTGAGTTTCAAAATAGAGCAGCAGCTAAGAAGTATTGCGAAGGTAGACATTTCGAAGAAGGAGATGTTTATCTTGTACGTAAAGAGGTTTCTATCTTTTATGATAGGAAGTTGGTTGATAAGGAAGATAGTTAGTATATAATATAGTATGATCGTTTCGTTTACGGGTGCTCAGTCTACTGGTAAGACTACTTTGCTTAATCATCTTGTAGATAAGAATCCTTATGTTACTTTTGTTGAAGAGGTAACGAGGCGTGTTAAGAGGTTGTATGATGTACCTATTAACGAAGATGGTGGTGATGTGACTCAGTTCTTAATTATGGCTGATCATTTGCAGAACTTATTTGCTAAGGATAAGGAAGATATAACTATCTTTGATCGATGTGCTGTTGATGGTGTAGTATATACTCGTTGGTTGCAATTGCAGGGTATGGTTAGTGATGATGTCTATAGGGCTTGTTGTAAGGTATATGATATTGTTATTGATATGTATGATGTTATATTCTATACTGACCCTGCTGATGTTGAGTTAATTGATGATGGTGAGAGGTCTGTTGATGTAGGTTTTAGAAATGATATCATTAAGTTGTTTGATAGTAAGCTCAAAGGGTTAGATAACGTTGTGGTGTTATCTGGGTCTGTTGAAGAAAGGTTGAATACTGTTAAAAAGACAGTTGAAGGTTTAGGGAAAGATATTATAATATAGATGAATTATGGCGTTACAAGAATTAGATAACAGTAATATTGCAGTACACTTAGGGTCTATCTCTAAGTATAAGTCCTCTTATGATCCAAGCTTGCTTGTTCGTGAGCCTCGTCAGAGTAACCGAACTCACTTAGATCTTCATGATGATGATCTTCCTTTCGAGGGTGGTGATACTTGGAATGCTTATGAAGTATCTGGATTGACTAATCATGGTCTTCCGGTTGCTGGTGTAGGTAAGATCTACTATCCATGTGATGGTAAGTATATCGTTGAGTCAAAGTCCATTAAGTTGTACTTCAACTCTTTCAATATGACTAAGCTTGGTGAGACTTCAGAGGAAGTTCGTAAAGAGATTGGTCGTCTTGCTTCTGTAGATCTTAGTAAGCTACTTGAAGTTAATGTTGAGGTTAAGATTTTCTCTAATAGGGAAGTGCTTAATAGTGATGTAACTCCTCGTAAGGAGTATCTACATCTTGACCTTGAGTATCAAACACTTGAGGAAGTATATCCTGTAGAGGGTATTGAGTTCTCAGTATATCAAGAGACTCCAGAGCTACTTAAGGTTATTGATAACCCTATTAGTGGTACTACAAAGTATCATAGTGCATTGCTTAAGAGTAATTGCCGAGTAACTTCACAACCTGATTGGGGTGATGTATACATTGAGTTTAAAGGTAAGAAGGCTGTAGATCCTGTCTCATTGCTTCAATATATTGTCTCATTCCGAGATGAGTGTCACTTCCATGAAGAGATTTGTGAAGCTATTACTAAGCGTCTTATTGATGCTCTTGATCCAGAAGAACTAACTGTACGTTGCCTATATGCTCGTCGTGGTGGTATTGATATTAATCCAGAGCGTCGACTTAAGACTTCACCAAAGCATTACTCTCTTAGTGATGTATCTGTGCCATATATTAAGACACCTAAACAATAATCTATGAAAACGAAACTAACTAAACTAGTTGTATTGTCCGCAGTAGCCTTGTTTGCTACATCTTGTGCTAAACTTCCTAATGTCTCTCTACCTGAGTGTGGTGAGTGGACATGGCCAAAGCATTTGACTGATGCAGGTAAAGCTGCAGCAGAGAATGATACGAAGGAGTATGATAAGTAAATAATATCCGTAACCCAAAATAAATGAAAGAGTCCATACAATAGTATGGACTTTTTTATGCTACCCCCATAAATAAGATTAATGATAACACTGTTTAGCGAAGAGGTAGACATTACCTCAACTAACTCAGACCGTAACATCATATACGTTGAATCTTTTGAAGAAGCATTCTTCGGTGTATACCAGTTTGAGATAAATGGAAATATAGTTATTGCAGAGAAGGTTGGGCAACATGCTCAAGACCCTGTAGTAGCTATACCGGTAGTTGAGGCTAATGGTAGCAAGTCTGACGTTCAGTTTGTACTGAAAAAAGGACCATTCGAAGTTCAGATAGGAGTTGGCGATGCTGCTCTATTGACTGAATCTTCACAAAAGGAAGTAGTATCACCCACTGCTCCAGCTCAAATCCAATACCATCTTGATAAAGCAGAGGTTGTCAAAGAGATCAAAACAGATATTGATGCTTGTTTAGTAGAGATTCGTAATGAGAATGCTGCTTCTATTAGTGAGGTTGATCGTATTAAGGATGAGATCTTTATTGAGTTTACATCTAATAGTGATAACTACAGAGCTAAGGAGTCAGAAAAGCTTAGAGCATTTGTTGATTCTAAGTTGGTTGAGGTTAGAGAAGAGAATGCAGATGCTGCTGCTGAGCTTGAATCAAAGTTAGCAGAGACTTTACAATCAGAGTTTGGTACATTTGTTGAGAAGGTTAAGCAGACACAACAAGATCTTAAAAAGCGTGCATTAGAGAATAGAAAGATTACTGCTTCTATTAATGCTCTTGAAGAAGGTCAAGTTGAACTTAATAACGAGCTTGCAGTTAATAAAGAAGAGATTTTAGAAGCTACTGAGACATCTCAGAAGAATGTTAATAAGGCACTTAGTCGACTTGGTACAGTTAAGAAAGAGCTTACAGATGCTAAAGCAGAGTTCGATATACTTAAAGAGGCTTGGGCTAATGATGTTAACATGGAAGAGGTTAAGGCTATTCGTGAGTCAGCTGAGACTCATGTTAAAGCCTACTTCGATAATAAGATTGAGCAAGTTAAAGAAGTAGAGATTGATAAGCTTAAGAAGGAAGAGATCTTCGAAGCTCTTAAAGAGAGTAAAGAGACCATCCTTGAAGAGATTACAACATCAAGTACTCTTAAGCGTCAAGTTTATAAGCTTGCTAAACAAGTTACTGCAAGGGTTGATGAATCAACAGTAACAGAGCAAGAGGTAAGAAAGATTGCTGGTGAGATTATTGCTCTTACAGTAGAGGATGATAAAAGCTCTCGTATTACTCAGAGTGATGTTCACTCTATTGTTAATGAGGCAGTATCAAGAGTTGTAGCAAAACAACCTATTGTTGAGAATGCTCAACTCGATTCTAATACTAAGAAGCAGATTACAGAGAATCTTAAGATAGAGCTTGATAACCGCTTCGGTGCTGAGATGCAGACCGTTAAGCGTATGATTGAGCTTGCTGGTGGAGGTGGAGGCTTCCGCGGTATTGAAGATGCTCCTCTTGATGGTCAAACATATGCTCGTGAGAATGGTGAGTGGGTTATTAGCACCGGTGGTGGTGGTGGTGCAGTTTCCAAGATTGTTGCTGGTGAAAATGTTACTATATCCCCAGTAGGTGGTGTTGGTAACGTTACAGTTAATGCAGTTAATACAGGTTCAGATGTTAGCACCCTTTCAGCTAATTGGGAGAATACATACAATACAGTAACTACTAAAGAGCCTACTTGGGATGATACAACCACAACAGTTCAAACTTACTCAGCATCATGGGCCGCAGATGGTGGTTCGGATGTTAGTACACTTTCAGCTAATTGGCAAGGTACATATACAACGGTAGATGCTAATAGTGCTAATTGGGATACAGCTTATACAGCAATTGATGCTAAAGAAGGTAATTGGGATAGTGCTTATAGCACCGTTCAATCAAGTAGTGCTTCATGGGCCGGTGGTTCAGGAGGTTCTTATGTTGGTGATCTTAGTGGTAATTGGCAGGAAGCATATGATACTACCTCAGCTCTAAGTGCTGGATGGTCAAGTAACTATACAACTACTAATGATTTATCTGCAAGATGGAGTGGTACAGCTTCGACAGTACAATCTAATAGTGCTACTTGGAATGAAGTTGGTTCCGATGTTAGTGCAATCTCAGGTGTTTGGGAAGGTACTTACTCTACAATGCAAGCCAATAGTGGTGATTGGGAGAGTGCTTACTCAACAGTTCAATCAAATAGTGCATCTTGGACCGGTGGCGGTGGAGGTGGTGTTACTGAGATCATTGCTGGTAATAATATTACAATTGACCAAGGTACAGGTCAAGTTACTATTAATGCTACAGCTGATGGTATTGGTTCTGATGTTAGTACAATTTCTGCTAACTGGCAGAACACATGGACAACAGTAGATGCCAATAGTGCTAATTGGGAGACAGCTTATACAGCAATTGATACTAAAGAAGCCATTTGGGATAGTACAAATTCCACAATGACTCAACTCTCTGCTACTTGGCAGGATACATATACAACGGTAGATGCTAATAGTGCTACATGGGAGAGTGCTTATTCTAATGTTGCTGCTAACAGTGGTACATGGGATAATACAACAACAGTAGTTGCTGCTAACTCAGCTACATGGGCATCAGGAGCAGTTGATAGTGTTAATGGTCTTACCGGTGTTGTTGTTCTTGATCCAGATGATCTTGATGATGCAGCTACACTACATAAGTTTACTTCACAAACAGACATAGATAAGCTTTCAGGTATTGAGGCTGGTGCTACTGCTGATCAGACCGATGCTGAGATTCAAACAGCTGTTGCATCAAGTGATCTTGATATGGGTGGTAATAGAGTGTTGTTTAGCAACGTTTATACCAATCTCGTAGATCTTCCAAGTGCTACTAATAACCATGGTATGTTCGCACACGTTCATTCTACTGGTAAAGCTTACTTCGCTCACGGTGGTAATTGGATTGAGCTTGCTAACTTCTCTGATATCAGTAGTGGCTCAGATGTTAGTACACTTTCAGCTAACTGGGAAAATACTTATAATACTACACGTGACTTAAGTGCATCTTGGAGTAGTGCTTATGATCAAGTTAGTGCCTTATCCGCTCAATGGGGTGGTGGTACATATGATTCCGGTCTTGCAAGTAACATTGCAATGACAGAAGATGTTGGTGGTCTTTCTACAGGCACTACAGTTGCTACTCTTACAGGTCAGTCATTCAGTCAGTTGTTTGATACAATGCTATTCCCAACAGTTGATCCAGTTGTTGGATCTAATAACTCTGCTGGTCTATCAGATAATGTCAGCAGTCTTCAAACTATTGGTGCTTCACTTAACCCAGTTCTTACTACTACAGCAGGTCTTGGTACTTTAAGATTGAATGGAGTTACTCAAGGTGATTACGCTGGTGCAGTTACAGCTGCTTCAATTAGTGGTCCAGGTGGTCCATACACCCTCGGTGTTGGTCCAGGTGATACAGATATCGATAACCAGACCGTTTCTAGCCATACTGTAACAGAAGGTTCAAATAGCTGGACAATGACAGTTACTTACGGTCAAGGTCCAATGCCTCTTGATTCAGCTGGTAATGACTTCCCAAGTATTAGATTTGCTGCAGGAGGAACAAGAACAGCTTCAGTATCGTTTGAAGGTGTTTATCCTATCAAGTTAGGTGCTTCGTCAGGTTCAAGTAACTTTGATGATCGTGCTCTTACATCTCACAACTCTAATAACATTGAGATCTCTCAAGCTTATAACGAGACAGTATCTATTAGACATAGAGTTGCTATACCGAATGATATGATCGATGCACAAACAGTTGGCTTCCAGCAATGGAGCACGGTGTCAAGTTCTTACAGTGATATTGATGCAAGTGAGTTTAGCTCATCTGCAACTACATTTACTGTTGAAGGTAACACGGTCAACTATACATTATATACTAAGACAGGGCCGCCAGGAGGTGGAGATGTTTCAGGTCAACCCCTTTACAGAATAACATTTAGCTAAATAGAACCATGGCAAGAACAACAGGAACATTCGAATTTCCCTCTAACTTTGAGGTAACAAAAGCTGCACCTCTTGACGCTAGATTAGCTACAGGGTTGTTATCAGAGCTTACTGATAGCTCTCTTCCATTCCCATATAAGGGTATGGTTGTAGCTGTTACAGATGATAGTACTATTGATAACAATGGTGTATATGTCTTATCTGGTGGTGATGCTACAGACATTACTAACTGGTCAAAGATCGGTGAAGGTGGTGGAGGTGGTACAGGTACCATTGATGGTAGTGGTACTTCAGGTAACATGACCTTATGGGATGGTATCTCAACCATTACTGATAGTGTTATTACAGAAGCTGATGGTATTGTATCAGTTAATGCACCACTTAGTAGTGTATTTTCAATCGCACTATCCTCTGCTATTAATAATACAACAGTGCTTAGTGCAGGTAACGGTGCTGACGGTGCTGATGTACTAACTATTAATACCGGTTACAATGCTTATGGTAACTCTACCGTATATGGTAACTTATCTGTTATTGGTGACTTTACTTACCTTGACTCATTTGTTAGTGTTACATCTTCTCTATCTATTATTAATACAGGTGTTGGACCTGCATTGTATCTTGAGCAAGCGGGTGCTGGTGAGACCCTTGCACAGTTTGTTGACTCTGAAGGTGGTTCTATTACCTTTGCAGATGGTGCCAACATTCTCATGGATGGTGAGATTAGGTCTAATACAGTTAAGTCAACTGCTGTTAGTGCTACTGGTCGTGTAGATGGCTCGAACATCTCTACTATTGAGAATAAAGTTGAAGGTCTATACAGCTATCTTATCAATAACTTTGATACTAATCAGCTTACAACTGCTACATCACTTACAGACTTTGTTAATAACTTCCCTAAGACGGGATTAGAACCAGGTGATGTTATTACTCTATCTGCTACTAATACAGCTTACATTCTTGGTGATAATGATGGTTCAGCTAACTCAGATTGGTTGGAAGTTAATCTTAAGCCTAACTTCTTATTCTATAGAGGTAATATGTCTGACTATGCTACACTTGATTGTGTTGCTCTATCAGCTGCAAAGAGTTCAAAGTATATCATTCAAGTAGAAGATACTTCAGATGGTGCTATATTCTACGGTGAGATTAACGTTGTATCAGATGGTACGATTGCAGTTGCTACTGAATATGCTCTTAACCATACTACAGTATTCCCATTCGTTGAGTTTGGTGCTGAGGTTATTAACAATAGAGTTTGTCTATCTGCTGTTGCACTTGAAAGTAAAAATATGAACAACTTCGTATTCAAAGGTAATAGAAGTAACTTATTCGGTTAAGTTTGGTATTAACAACTTAAAAGCCATACCATTAGACTAAATAATGGTATGGCACTTAATACTGACTTCAGAGTAAAGGATAGTCTTTACGTTGGAAATAGCGCGTGTTTCGTCACACAGACAGACACGCCTAAAATTCTTTCCGCTGGCGAAGAGCTCTTTGGCATCTTCGTTCAACAGGGAGAGATTGCAACGTCATGCGACTTGACAAATGGTACAGGAATTGCAACGTTCTGCTTTAATGGAACGGCTGACAAGACCGTAGGTATCGACGCAACATGTAATAGTAATTGGAACAGTGCTTATGACTGGTGCCAAGCTAATAGTGGAACCGTTTTATCAGCTGCAACTTATGTTGCTACTAATGGTAGCGCACTTATTGATACCGTAGCAGAAGGTTCTGCACAGGGTCAAGTTGCAGTTACTAATATAGCTAATAGCGTATCACAAGTTGATGTTAATGGTTTACAAACTGGTGACTCTCCACAATTTGTTGGAGCATGCTTTACTGGTAGTGTTTCCGTTGATGGTACCGTAGATGGTCGCGATGTTGCGGCAGATGGTACTACTCTCGATACTTTGAGGTCACTTTCAGGTGACAATGGTTTAGCTTTCTCTTCACCTTCACAAGGAACCCTTCGCGTTACTGAAGCTGATGGAGATGTTACTGATGTTGATCTCGGTGTTCAATCTGCTGATAGTGTTCAGTTTGTTGGTGCTTGTTATACAGGTAACATTACAATTGACGGAACGGTTGATGGCCGTGATGTTGCTAATGATGGTACTACTACAGATACTTTAAGAGGTCTTTCAGCTGGTAACGTTACTACAGGATCTGCTCCATCACAAGGTACAATCCGCCTTACTACAGGTGATGGTACTAACATTGATATTGACTCTGGTCTTGAGACTGGTGATAGTCCACAGTTTGTTGGTGCTTGTTTTACAGGTAACATTGGTGTTGATGGTACAGTTGATGGACGTGACATTGCTGCAGATGCTGCTAAGCTTGCTACAATCCAAGGGTTGTCTGCTGCTAACCTGGTAGCCGTTGCATGCACAGCACAAGGTACACTTCAAACTCAAAATGCTGCTGGAACATGTGTTGCAGTTGATACAGGTCTTCAAGCTGCTGATAGTCCATCATTTGCTGGACTTGACCTTACCAGTGTTGGAGCTGGTACAGATAACTCAGTACTTGTTCTTGATGGCTCTTCCGTTGCTACTGATGAGATTGACCCTCGTGTATGGGGATCAACACTTATTGATGGATCCGGTACTTGCCTCAGTATACCAATTTTCGATGGTACCAGCACCTTAACTGATTCTGTCATTGCTCAAGACGCGAATGGCATTTATATCACAGGAGGCTTAAGTGCTGGTGGTTTAGGTCTTAGTGGTGATGGTTCACACCTTACCGGAGTTGTTGCTGATGAAGTTACATTCCCAACAACATCTAAAGCAGATCTTGCTGCAGGTGATAAGTTCTTCATTAATGACGGAGCTGATAAGCACGTTACTTATTGCGCATTACTTACAGATCTTGCAGGAACAAATGCTGGTATTGAAGTTGACTCTTCAGACAGTCTTGCTCTTAAGAATTACTCAAACATTACCGGATGTAACGTTCCTAAGTGGGATGCTACTAATGGTATGTTCTCCGACTCACTCATTACAGAGACATCACTTGGTAACATTACTATTGCTGGTGGAACAACCATTACCGGTAACTTATCGGTTCAAGGTGATCTTACTTGTATTGATACTACAGTTTCCGTTACATCAGCCTTATCAGTAACAAATGCTGGAACAGGTCCAGCTATATACGCTGAACAAGCAGGTGTAGGTGAGCCAATTGCAATCTTTAAAGATACTGAGAACCTCCAGACAGTTATTGGTGATACCGGTAACGTTGGTATTGGTTTTTCTGCAGGAGCTCATGCACCAGCTGAGAAACTTACCGTTAATGGTAATCTTTCTGCTAATGGTAATGCTCAAATCGATGGTACATTTAAAGCATGTGATACAGCAACCTTTACAGCAGGAGTTAACTTCTGCGGTGTAACAGCTGGAACAGACAATACAGTCCTTGTTCAGAATGCTGATGGTTCACTTGCTACTGATGAGATTGACTCTAAGGTATGGGAAGACAAGCTTGTTGATTCAAGTGGTGCTGCTACATGTGCTAACCAACTTCCTAAGTTCTCTAATACAACAGGAACGATTGGTAATTCGAACATTGCCGATACAGGATCAGTTGTTACAATTGATAGTGATACTACAATTGCTTCAGGTCATAAGTTAACTACACTAGCATCTGCCACAGTTTACTCTGAAGAAGCTAGCTTTACAGATACAGTTGACTCTACTCCAGTTACAGTTACAACCTTTGCTAAGTCCGGTCTTAGGTCAGCTAAGTACCACATTACTTTGGTTAACGGTGTTAACATTACTACATTCGAAGTCAATGCCGTTCACAACGGTACAGACGAGTGTGGTACAGTATACGGTATTGTAGATGCTCAAGCAGCTTCACAGCTCGATGATATTACAGTATCAAGTACAGGTTCAACCCTTGATCTTAATATTACAGCTGCTTCGGATGGCACAACGGCCATCATCCAAGGAACAGCCTTATATAGTTAATAGGCCAAAAAAGTCTAATAAAGTGCAGAAAGCCTGGTGGAAACACCAGGCTTTCCTATTAAATATGTGTATATAAATTTAACTGGGGATAGTGAACCTTAAATATTATGTCAAATCTAAACGAAAATTTTAAAGTAAGAAAAGGGCTGACCGTCACAACGACGATTTCAGCGGGTAGTTGTGTTGAAGCTGATAGCTTTAAGAAGCATGGTGGTACAAGCAATCAATTTTTAAAGGCAGATGGTAGTGTTGATTCGAATGGATATACCACTTGTGTAGGTGATGTTACCGGTATTGATGGTGGTACTGCTATTACTATTACAGATGGTACAACAGCAACACCTCAAGTAGCAGTTACGAGTGCTTGTAATACAGCTTGGAATGCTAAAACAACTTGTACAGGTACAACTACACCAGATAATACACAAACCTTTACTAATAAGTGTGGTTCTAACTCACAGTGGACAAATGATGAAGGATATACAACATGTGCTGGTGATGTTACCGGTATTGATGCTGGAACAGCTATTACAGTTACAGATGGTGCAACAGCAACACCACAAGTAGCAGTTACTTCATCTTGTAATACAGCTTGGAATGCTAAAACAACTTGCACTGGTACCGTTACTTGTGTATCAACTGGACCATACTTAACTGGTGGTGCTTCAACTACAGGAGAGATTGGTATTGATAGTGCTTGTGCTTCTAAATGGGATACAGCAGCTGCTGGAGACATTAGTGCAGTTACAACAAGTAGTCTTCTATCAGGTGGTGGTACTTCAGGTTCTGTTGAGGTTGGTATCGATAGTGGTGCATTAGATTACCTTAACCAAAGTGCTTGTGCAGGTATTGATTGTACAGGAACAACTACAGCAAGTAACTCACAAACGTTTACTAACAAAGGTGGTAATATATCACAATGGACTAATGATAGTGGCTTTACATGCAATACCGGTGACATTGAAGAGGTTGTAGCAGGAACAAATTTAACAGGTGGTGGTGCAAGTGGTTGTGTCACTTTAAACATGGCTACTGGAGGTGTTGGTGCTGGTACATATGGTGATGATTCTACGGGATGTAAGATTGATACTATTACAGTAGATGCTTATGGTAGAGTTACAGCAGTTGCTTGTGGTACTACAGGAGACATTACAGGCATTACAGCTGGTAATGGCCTTTCAGGAGGTGGTACATCAGGCACCCCAACATTAGCTCTTGATGGATCTTGCCTTGCTGGTCTTAATCAAAGTGCTTGCCCAGGTATTGATTGCACTGGTACTACTACAGCTTCTAATACACAAACCTTTACTAATAAGAGTGGATCAAATAGTCAATGGACTAACGATGCAGGTTATACATGCAACACTGGTACTGTAACAAGTGTTACAAGAGGTAACGGTATAAATGGTACAGGTAGTATTACTTCTACAGGATCTATAGCAGTTGGTGCTGGTACAGGTATAACAGTTGGTACTAATGATGTTTCTCTTGCAGCTGCTTGTAGAAATGCTCTTGCAAGTGCTTATACAACTACATCTAACCTTTCAGGATGTGCAGGATTAGATTGCACTGGTACTACTACAGCAAGCAATACACAAACCTTTACTAACAAGTGTGGTAGTAACAACCAGTGGGTAAACGATGCTGGTTATACAACATGCACAGGAACATTGGTTTCTTCCGACTTGGATGGTCTTACTTGTTGCACAGGTACAACTACAGCTTCAAATGTACAAACCTTTACTAATAAGAGTGGATCAAATAGTCAATGGACTAACGATGAAGGTTATACTTGTAATGTAGGAGACATTACCGGTGTTACTGCTGGTGCTGGTCTCTCAGGAGGTGGTACAAGTGGTACAGCTACTGTTGCTTTAGATGGTGTAATGGTTGCTACTCTTAACCAAAGTGGTTGTGCTGGTATTCTTTGCACTGGTACTACTACAGCAAGTAACTCACAAACCTTTACAAATAAGGGTGGTAACATTAGTCAATGGACTAATGATAGTGGTTATACTTGTAATACCGGAACTACTACAGCTTCTAATACACAGACCTTTACCAATAAGAGCGGAGATATTTCTCAATGGACTAATGACAGCGGTTATACTACTTGCACAGGTACAGTAGTTGCTGGTGATATTAGCTCCTTTACATCTTGTACCGGTACTACTACACCAAGTAATACACAAACTTTTACTAATAAGAGTGGTTCTAACTCACAGTGGACAAATGATGAAGGCTATACAACTTGCAATGGAGACATTACAGCAGTTACTGTTTCTAATGGTATTGCCGGTGGCGGTACAGCAGGTAGTGTTGCTCTATGTGTTGACTCTACCGTTGTAAGAACTACTGGTGCTCAGACAATTGGTGGTGCAAAGACATTCTCCGATGACACAGTCATTCAAGGTGACCTTACCGTTAATGGTGACTTCACTTGTATTAATACAGTTATCGAAACAACATCAGCTGTTCAAGTTGATAACAATGGTACCGGACCTGCTTTATGTGTTAACCAGTGTGGTGCCAATGATATTGTTAACTTCTTAGATGATGGTACATCTGCCTTCTATATTGAAGATGGTGGTAATGTTGGTATTAATGATACTAATCCTAACGAAAAGCTTGATGTTGGTGGTAACATTAACGTTACAGGTTCATATAAGATTGATGATAGTGATGTTATTAATAGTGGTAAATGCTTTGTAGGTGCTGGTTATGCCGGTGGTGCTATTACAGATACGTATATTAGTTCTGCTTCTACTTGGAATGCCAAGACAACTTGCACCGGTACATTGAACCCAGCAGGTACTATTGCTACAAATGATTATGCTAAGTACGATGCTAGTGGTTGCCTTACCGGTAGAAGCTGCTCTGAGGTTCGTTCTGATTTAGGTATTAATAGTGCTGCTAACTGCACAGCTGCTTCACTTGATCAAAGTGCTTGTGCTGGTATTCTTTGCACTGGTACTACTACCGCTTCTAATACACAAACCTTTACTAATAAGAGTGGTAATATATCACAATGGACTAATGATAGTGGATATTTAACAGCAGCATGTGAAGGTACGGTAACCGGTATTGATGCTGGAACGGCTATTACTATTACAGATGGTGCAACAGCAACACCTACAGTTGGTGTTACATCAGCTTGTAATACAGCTTGGAATGCCAAGACAACTTGTATAGGAACAGTAGTTGCCAGTGACATTTCTGGCTTCACCGGTTGCTTAGGAACCACTACACCAAGTAATACTCAGACATTTACTAATAAGTCCGGAAGTAACTCTCAATGGACTAATGATGAAGGTTATACGACTTGTAATGGAGACATTACAGCAGTTACCGTTTCCAATGGTATTGCCGGGGGCGGAACAAGTGGTAGTGTTGCTCTATGTGTTGACTCAACGGTTATTAGAACTACTGGTAATCAAGTTGTAGGGGGTACTAAACACTTCACTTCAACAATCATTGGACCGGCTCTAAGTGCTACTGGAACAGTATCCGCTAACTGCTTTGCTGCAGGAGCGTTTATGGAGGTTAATGCCTCAGCAGTTGAAGTATATCCACGAGGTACATTACTCGCACTTAATAGTGATGGTGAAGTAGTTGAATCAACGGAAGAGGAAAGCACGATGGTATTCGGTGTTGCAGCTGGTGATAATCAAGCTCCTATTGTATTAGGTGCTGAGCCAATTTGCATTACTGGATGCATTACTGCAGGAGACTTTATTACAACATCAAGTTGTAAAGGTCATGGTAAGAAATCAACGAGCCCATACCCATTCGGAACTATCATTGGTCAAGCAATGGAGAGTGGTGGTGGAGACTCTTATGAGATCAAAGCTATGATACGCAAAATGTAAGATTAAATAATATAGATAATGTCACAAGAAATTAAAATTTGTTCAGCTGATAGCGGATGCTTCTTAGGAGGCTTAAGCGCTGCCGATACCATATATTCCGGAAACAAGATACAAGCTGCTTGTATCGTAAAGGATGGTGGTACAAGCGGTCAGTTTCTTAAAGCTAACGGTAGTGTAGATAGTAATTCGTATACGACATGTCAAGGTGATGTTACTGGTATTGATGCTGGTACAGCCATAACTGTTAGTGATGGTGCTACATCTACACCTTGTGTTGGTGTTACTACTGCTTGTAATACAGCTTGGAATGCCAAAACAACATGCACCGGTACTTTAGTTGCTGGTGATATAAGTGGTCTTACATGTTGCACAGGTACAACTACACCAAGCAATACTCAAACCTTTACTAACAAGTCCGGTGACATAAGCCAGTGGACTAATGATAGTGGCTATACAACTTGTACAGGAACAGTTGTAGCTGGTGACATTAGCTCCTTCACATCTTGCACCGGTACTACTACACCAGGTAATACCCAAACCTTTACTAACAAGAGTGGTAACATTAGTCAGTGGACTAACAATAGTGGTTATACAACTTGTGCCGGTGATGTTACTGGTATTGATGCTGGTACTGCTATTACAATTAGTGATGGTACAACAGCAACACCTGAAGTTGGTGTTACAGCAGCTTGTAATACAGCATGGAATAGTGCTAAGTCATTAGCAGATGGTCTTGCTACTTGCTCTGGTCTTGCTTGTGTTGGTGACATTACAGGTGTTACTGCTGGTAATGGTCTCTCCGGAGGTGGTAGTAGTGGTAGTATTACTTTAGCTCTTGATGGAGATGCTCTTGCTGGGCTTAACCAAAGTGCTTGTGCTGGTATTAATTGCACAGGAACAACTACAGCGAGTAACTCACAAACCTTTACTAACAAGAGTGGTAACATCTCTCAATGGACAAACAACAGCGGCTTTACAACATGTACTGGTGATATAACTAATGTAAGTGTTGGTACAGGTTTAGATGGTGGTGGAGCAAGTGGTGATGTTAGTATTACATTAGACTTATCTGAGCTTGCTGATGGTACAGCAGCTATTGATCCCTCAACAGATGAAGTAATTTATCTTGATAATGGTGCAGAGAAACGTAAACGCTTTGCAGAAATCTTCGGTAACAATGCTTATAACTCTACAACAATCGCTACTAACAACAACCAGTTAACGAATGGATGTGGTTACACAACATGCACCGGAACATTAGTTGCTGGTGACATAAGTGGTCTTACATGTTGCACAGGTACAACTACAGCAAGTAACACTCAAACCTTTACTAATAAGTCCGGTAGTAACTCGCAATGGACTAACGATGCAGGTTATACGACTTGTACAGGAACAACAACACCTTCTAATACACAGACATTCTCTAACAAGAGTGGTAACATATCACAGTGGACTAATAACAGTGGTTATACAACTTGTACAGGAGACATTACAGGTGTTACAGCTGGTAACGGTCTTAGTGGTGGTGCTACAAGTGGTACAGCTACATTAGCATTAGATGGTAGTTGCCTTGCAGGACTTAACCAAAGTGCTTGTGCTGGTATTAATTGTACCGGTGACATTACCGGTGTTAGTGTTGGTACTGGTCTTGCAGGTGGTGGTACAAGTGGTAGTGTTACCCTTTGCATTAACTCTACTTGTAACTCAACTTGGAATGGTAAGACTACTTGCACAGGAACAACTACTCCGAGCAATACTCAAACATTTACTAACAAGAGTGGTAGTAACTCACAATGGACCAACGATGCAGGATATACAACTTGCAATGGAGACATTACAGCAGTTACCGTTTCTAATGGTATTGCCGGAGGTGGAACAAGTGGTAGTGTTGCTCTATGTGTTGACTCTACTGTTGCAAGAACTAACGTTGATGAAACCTTTGGTGCTGATTTAACAGTTACAGGTGACTTAACCGTTAATGGCACTTTCACATGTCTTAATACTGATACATGTATTACAGATCAGTTATGTGTAACAAATGCTGGAACAGGTCCAGCTGTTATTGTTAACCAGACTGGTGTACAACCGGTAGTTAATTTTCAAGATGATGGCTCTTCAGTATTCTATATTGAAAACGGAGGTAATGTTGGTCTTGGTTCTACAGACCCAGATGCTAAATTAACTGTTGCAGGAGCTGTAAGTGCTACTTGTTTTGTTAGAGCTGGTGGTACAAGCTCACAATTCTTAAAAGCAAATGGTAGTGTTGATAGTAATTCTTATACTACTTGCACCGGAACTACAACACCGAGTAACTCACAGACCTTTACTAACAAAGGTGGTAATATTTCCCAGTGGACAAACAATAGTGGTTATACTACATGTACTGGTGACATAACTAATGTAAGTGTTGGAACTGGTTTAGATGGTGGAGGAGCAAGTGGTAGTGTTACTATTTCATTGGATCTATCAGAGCTTGCTGATGGTACAGCAACTATTGTTCCTACATCTGATGAAGTAATTTATCTTGATGGTGGTACACAGAAGCGTAAGTTGTTTAGTGAGATCTTTGGATCGAATGCTTATAACTCTACAACAATCGCTACTAACAACAACCAGTTAACGAATGGATGTGGTTACACAACATGCACAGGAACAGTTGTAGCAGGAGACATTTCAAGCTTCACATCTTGTACAGGTACAACTACACCAAGTAATACTCAGACCTTTACTAACAAGAGTGGTAACATAAGTCAGTGGACAAACAATAGTGGTTATACTACATGCACCGGAACATTAGTTGCTGGTGACATAAGTGGTCTTACATGTTGTACTGGTACAGTAACAGGTATAACTGCAGGTAATGCAGGTATCGATGTTGGCACTGGTACAACACCTTCAGTTAGTTTAGATCTTTCCGAGCTTGCTGATGGTACAGGAGCTATTGTAACTGGTACAGATGAAGTAATCTATCTTGATGATGGTGTTCAAAAGCGTAAGCGCTTCTCAGAGATCTTTGGTAACAATGCTTATAATAGTACTACAATTCCTTCTAATAACACTCAGTTAACTAATGGATGTGGCTTTACTACTTGTACAGGAACATTAGTTGCTGGTGACATAAGTGGTCTTACATGTTGTACTGGTACAACAACTCCAAGTAATACTCAAACCTTTACTAATAAGAGTGGTTCTAACTCACAGTGGACTAACGATGCAGGTTATACAACTTGCAATGGAGACATTACCGGTGTTACAGCTGGTACATTGCTAGATGGTGGTGGTTCAAGTGGTAGTGTTACTCTTAATGTTGACTTGAGTGAGTTAACTGATGGTACAGCTGCTATTGTACCTTCAACAGATGAGATAGTTTATCTTGATGCTGGCTCGCAAAAGCGTAAGTTATTCTCAGAGATCTTTGGTTGTAATGCTTACAGCTCTACAGCCTTTACAACTTGTGTTGGAACAGTGGTTGCAAGTGACATTAGCTCCTTTACATCTTGTACTGGTACTACTACACCTTCCAATACACAAACGTTTACTAACAAGAGTGGTAACATTAGTCAGTGGACTAATGATAGTGGATATACAACTTGTACGGGAACAGTTGTAGCAGGAGACATTAGCTCCTTTACATCTTGCACCGGTACTACTACACCAAGTAATACTCAGACATTCACTAACAAGTCCGGTAATATATCCCAATGGACTAACAATAGCGGTTATACTACTTGTACTGGTACAGTGGTTGCTGGTGATATATCAGGCTTTACAGATTGCACTGGAACAGTAACTTCAATAGGTATTAGTCCAGGTACTGGTCTTGATGCTGGTAGTGCTGTTACGGGTTCTGGTACAATTTCAGTTACTTTAGACTTATCAGAACTAACTGATAAGACGGATGCTATTGATGCTGCTGTTGACGAGATAATAATGCTCGATAACGGAGCTGAAAGAAGGAAACGCTTTGCAGAAATCTTCGGAAGTAATGCTTATAACTCTACAGCCTTTACTACTTGCGTAGGGACAACTACTCCAAGTAATACTCAAACCTTTACTAATAAGAGTGGATCAAATAGTCAATGGACTAACGATGCTGGTTATACAACATGTGTAGGAACAGTATACAATGTGCAGCCAGATGGTTCAACTACACAAGTTGTTAACGGTACAACAGATGTATGTATCGGTGTTGCAAGTACTTGTAATACAACTTGGAATAGTGCTTACATAACAACTAAAGCATTATCTGGTTGTGGAGGATTAGATTGCACCGGAACAACTACAGCAAGTAACTCACAAACGTTTACTAACAAAGGTGGTAACATTAGTCAGTGGACAAACAATAGTGGTTATACAACTTGCACGGGTACTACTACCCCGAGTAACTCTCAGACCTTTACTAACAAAGGTGGTAATATCTCTCAATGGACAAACGATGCGAACTACACAGCTAATGCAACTACTTGCTTAGGTAACGTTTGCAGTGACTTTGATCAGAATATCTTAACTAACTGTGGTTCAGTTTGCTTAGGTAAATGTGCTGGTAAGAGTATTTCAGAAGGTTCTGGTATTGGTAACGTTGCTATTGGTAACTGTTCTCTTTGCACTACTTCAACAGGTGATGCTAACTTAGCTATTGGTAAGCAAGCATTGCAGCAGAACTCAACAGGTAGTCGTAACGTTGCTATTGGTGATACAGCTGGTTTCAACGTTACAGGTAGTGATAACTTAGTATTTGGTCGTGCTGCTGGTTGTGGTATATCCTCAGGTAGCACTAACGTTGCTATTGGTAACTACGCAATGAGAACTACTACTAACAATGGTACAAGTATTGATAACGTTGGTATTGGTAACCAAGCACTAAAGACAATTACATCTGGTAGTAAGAACGTTGCTATCGGCTTTTGTGCTAACCAAAATGGCACTACAGGTGGTTGTAACATTTCAATCGGTGCTTGTGCAAATGCTTCAGGAGCTTTGAATGGAACACGTAACATTGCAATGGGTGAAGCTTCAATGTGGAAGACAACGTCAGGCAATAACAACATTGCAATGGGCTTCGTTGCTCTTGGTTGTAACCAGACTGGTAGTTGTAACATTGCTATTGGTTATACAGCTGGTAGATTTTCAGGCACTGGAACAACGCAAATGACATCACCAAACAATAGTATCTTTATTGGTAATGACTCTACCGGTGGTGGTGGTGCTTCATCTTGTAATGAGATTGTTCTCGGCTTTGGTGCTGTTGGTTGTGGTAGTAATAAGGCAATGATCGGTAACTCGAGTTTAACACACGTTTGCTCTAATGGTACCTTCTCAACTGTATCTGATTTAAGAGACAAGACATGTATTTGTGACATTGAGTATGGTTTAGACTTTATCGGTAATCTTAAGCCTAAGACATTCAACATGATTACAGACAGAAATGATCCAGAAGGTTCTATTAGCTGTAAGCGTCATGGATTTATTGCTCAGGAAGTTCTCGAGATTGAAGAAGGTGATCCAGTAATTATTAACACAGACAACCCTTTACAACTTGGTTATACAGGTGAGCATATCATTCCTATCCTTGTTAAGGGTATGCAAGAGCAGCAAGCAATTATAGATGATCTTAAAGAGAGAATTAACGCATTAGAGAGTTAAATATAAATAGAAATATATGTCACAGGAAATTAAAATTTGTTCAGCAGATAGTGGTTGCTTCCTTGGAGGCTTAAGTGCAGCAGATACTATATATTCTGCCAATCTTATACAAGGTGCTTGTATCGTTAAGGATGGCGGCACAAGTGCTCAATTCTTAAAAGCTGATGGATCAGTAGACAGTAATACATATTCTACATGTCAAGGTGATGTTACCGGTATTGATGCTGGAACAGCTATTACAGTTAGTGATGGTGGTACGTCCACTCCAACAGTTGGTGTTACTTCAGCTTGTAATACAGCTTGGAATGCTAATACAACTTGTACAGGTACTACAACACCTACAAGCACAGAGACCTTTACTAATAAGAGTGGTAATATATCACAATGGACAAATGATTGTAGCTATATATCTACTACAGGTACTGCATGTAAGTTAACTAAGTTTAATGCTGCTGTTGATAACATTGAAGATTCTATTGTTACAGAAAGTTCATCTCTTATTACAGTTGCAGGTGCTATTGATGTAGATAATATCTGTTCTAATGATGGTAGTAACAATATTAAGTATGGTCTTAGTGTTGGTGCTGGTGGTATAGCTAACGTAGGTATTGGTTGCTGTGCTTCTAATGCAATGACTACAGGCTTCAATAACATTGCTATAGGACCAGCAGCTATGAAGGCTGCAAATGGAGTTTGTTGTAACGTTGCTATTGGTGTTAATGCTGCTGAGGATTTATCAACCGGAGGTGATGATAACGTTGCTATTGGTACTGGAGCAATGCTTAATGCTACTACAGAGGCTGATAGTGTTGCTATTGGTAAAAACTCTATAGGTTCTGGTATTGCAACAGGTCGTGAAAACGTTGCGATTGGTTTATGTGCTTCTTATAGCCAGACAACAGGAACTAACAATGTTGTTTTAGGTGATTGCTCTAATAGTGGTGGTACTACTGGTAGCTATAACGTCTCTATCGGTTCACAAGCAGGCTTCTATGCTCTATCAGGTGATCACAACGTAGCAATGGGTCAGTATGCTCTATATGATAACTGGGGTGGTGATTACAATACAGCAATTGGTACAGCAGCAATGCAATGTACAACAACTGGAAGTAATAACGCTGCTGTTGGTTATAGAGCAATGATGAACAACACTACTGGTAATGATAACTTTGCAGTAGGTGAATGTGCACTTCAATCTAACGTTAATGGTATTGGTAACACTGCTTTAGGACATAATGCCTTTGGTAGTAATGTTACAGGTAACTACACCGTAGCCATTGGAGACAATGCAGGAACATTCCAATCTAATGGATGTAATACACTCTCTGCTGCTTCTGATAGTATATATATTGGACGTAATACAAAAGGTAAGGATAACAATGATAGTAATAGTATTGTTATTGGTTACAATGCTTGCTCATGTGGACAAAATACTATTAAGCTTGGTAACAATGCTATTACAGCAGCTTGTATTCACGTTGCATGGACTGTTATCTCAGATGAGCGAGATAAGACAGACATTGCCGATCTCGGCTACGGTTTGGATTTTATCGGTGATCTTCAACCTAAAGCATTCAAGTATAGAAACTCTCGTACCACAACAGCGAATGATGGAGTATGCCGTTATGGCTTTTTAGCTCAAGATATTCAAGAGACTGAAGATGGTGATAAGGTTATTGTTAATGAAGATAACTCTGAACAGTATGGTATTAATACGGACTATATTGTGCCTATTCTTGTTAATGCTGTTAAGGATCTTAAGGCAAGAGTCGAAGCTCTAGAAGCATAAAAACCATATTGTATATATACATAAGAAAAGGTTAAAATAGGCTTAGAGAGGGTCTGAGCAACAAGAAACGGTAGGTTTGCACCTACCGCTCTTTATGTTAAATTGGTTAATTTAAGGCTTAAATATAGCCGAGATTGCGTAAACGAATACGCTCAGCTTCAGCTGCTTTAGCTTCAGCATCATCTACTTTTTCTTCTTTAGCTTTCTTCTTAGGAGCTTTTTTAGGAGCTTTTTTGACAGCTTCTTTCTCTTCAGCAACCGGACTAAGAACTTCCTCGTCATCTTTTTTGTTTTTAAATATTCCCATGGTAATATTATTTAATCAGATGGCCTTACTTTTAGACAAAAAAGAACGGGTCCATTTCTGGACCCGCTCTGGTTTAATTGTTAATGAGGTCTTAAACCTCGTTATCTTAGAAGTATACTGACTTAGCTCCTGGCTGGAACTCAGTTCCGAGACCCTGAACGATAACAACGTGGTAGTAAAGATTACTTCCGAAGATGTTATCAACAACGCCGTAACGAGTAAGCAAGCCTACGCGTGGTGCGAAGTCGTTAGGTCCAACAGTGCGCTGAACCATAACAGGGATGTATGGGCAGTAGATGATACCTGTGTCGTAGAACTCAGGTCCTTTGTATCCAAGGAGTGCGTACTCAATGCCAGTGTCTCCACCGGTGTAAGAACCGCTCTGACCGAAGTTACCATTCTGGACTTCAGTACGGGTGTCACGGTAAACATTGAAACGTCCACCAAGTGAACCAACCTTAGCGATACCAACGGGCTGAGTGTTGATGTCACCAGCAACTGGGACCCACTGGAACTCAGGAAGCATCTCAAGGATAGCACATACACGAGGAGTAGCAACGATGAAGTTAGCAGCTCCACGACGGTTACGAACAGCAATGCGATTTGCCTCAACGATCAAGCGCTGGTAGAAATCACGGTTACGCTCAACAAGCCAACGTCCATCAGCAGAAGCAGGGCTCCATACTGAGAAACCAGGTCCGAATCCAGCACCAAGTGCGGACTGAATCATGCGCATAAGCATCTCACGGTCGATCTCAGCTTGGATCTCGTACGACATAGCGTTCGTGATCTCAGCGTCAACGTCGATTCCGTTCATGTTCTTAAGGTCCTGCTCAAGCTCAACGCTCCAACGAGCACCGAGACGGCGAGTACCAGCTTCAACAGCGGTCTTTTCGAACTTAACTTCAACCTGTGGAATGTTACCGGTGATCTCGAAAGCAGAAAGGATGTTAGCAACACCTTTGTCCTGATCGGAGAAATTCCAGTAGTCAGCATCACCTACGAGGTCATCTGAAGAAGCACCAGTGAAACGGGTGTCAAGCAACTGATATCCAAGTTCTGCATTTGCAACAGTACCAGCATAACCAAGCTTAGGGTTAGTTCCGGATCCAGCGCCACCTGCAGGAGGAGCACCAAGTCCATCAACACCTGAACCAAGCTCGTCGGACTGATAAGCATAACGCAAAGCGAAAGCAAGTCCAACTGGTCCACTCATAGGCTGAACACCAACGATGTCGTTAGTGATAAGCTCAGGGAAGGTACGACGAATCATTGGGATCAACACCTTTGGAAGGCGCTGGTCACCAGTCGCGTAGCTGTCACTGGAAGTAGAAGCGTTAGGAGCGTAATTGCCACCGGCGTTAGCACCAAGCGCGCCACCAGGGCCTGCTGTGTTGCTCTCTTCGAGGCACCATTTCTCCTGGTTCTCCAGGAGTACCGCTGTATTAAGGCGGGTGTGAGCGTCTTCGATAGCGGCAACGCTATCGGACGTGTAGTCGAGTACTGGAGCCCACTTTTCCAAGAGAGCATCAGCACGATCTTTATCAATAAATGATTGTGGTTTATTCATAATATGTTATTTTCTATTTTTTGTATTTCAACCTTCATGGGTCAAGCCCAAGTAACTCAGGTGACGAGCACCTCATTGTTTATGTTAAAGTAGAATTACTTCATCTTATCCAACCCAGATAGATATGGGTTCTCTGGAGTAGATGGTTCAACTTTTTCCACAACAACTGGTTTTGGAGCATCGGCCTTCACAGTGCGTCGGCTAATGGCTTCCTCACGAATAACCTCCATTTGCTCTTTTTCCTTACGGTCAAAAAGACGGGCGGTGTATTCGAAATTCTCTTCGATAAACTTTGGTGTCTTATCGGCTAAAACTTTCTTAAGATAAGCAGCTTTCTTCTCTGTAAACTTAGAAGTACGTGCCTCAAGGAAAACTGCGCTCTTAGCTTCGGTGTAGTTTTCATTAAGTGTAGCGTTACTTGCTTTAAGTTTAGCAATTTCAGCTTTAAGCTCATCAATCTCTGTCTTACCTTCAACAATGGCTGTCTTAACGCTCTCTGCCATAAGGGAAGAGTCAACGGAAAGTGTATTGCGGAGGTTATGAAGTACGTTAAGAGCTTCTTTATTCTTAGTGGCTTCTAAAATAGCCTCAGTAGGAATAACTTCATCAATGTATTCTTCAATGTAGTTGGAGATGGACTCAACAAGAGTCTCTTTAAAATCAACAGCACCTTCATTGAGCTCGGTCTCATATTTAGTGATGACTTGGGCAAGTTTCTTGGCATTGTTAGTATCAACAGCTTCAACAAGTTTTTCCATCTTTACAGCATGGTCTTTGTCAATGCTTGCAACAAGTGTCTCAAGCTTCTCAGCATAAAGGTCATCTTGTTGGGTAAGTGCGGCTTCAACAGAAAGCTCAAGCTTTTCTTTGAACGCATTCTCGATAGCTTCTACACTTTCATTAGTGAGAACCTCTTCAAGGTCTTTGGGTAATTCTTCTTTGTTCATATAATTTTTAAAAGAGTGGTTTTTCTGCAGCCTTACGGATTCGATCTGTCAACTTATCCTCAACAGCTGATTGTAAATATTTATTCGCACTGGCGTAGTTTTCGTCAGAAAGTGCATCAATAAACTTGACAATCTTTGCTTTTGTAGAGCTTTCCGGTGGAGTCTCTAATTTTTGTTCTTCAGACATACAGTTATTTAATATTGTTTAGTTAGAAATCTATATCTTGTTAATGAATCCCATGATTCTTTCAAGGAGATACTTCTCAACTTCCTTCTTAGGAAGTTTGCCGACAGACTTTTCAAACTGGTCATATGCTTCTTCATACTTACCATCTTCAGCAAGTACCCATTGTTTTGACTCAAGGATACCATTTACGAATGCTTTTGGATAAGATGGATCAGCAACACAATCAACAGCTACAAGCTTAAGGTTACGAACAACATTGTGATCATTACCTTCTTCAAGGCTACCAAGAGCGCGTGATGACATACCAACTTTAACACCATCATTGATTAATGCACGGACAATCTGTCCACATGGTGTAGTAAGGACTTTAGACTTACCGTAGAATACATTTCCATCTTGAGTTAGTTCGGTTACCATGTGGCAAGCACGTTCAAGATCAACATCTGCGGTAGTAGGGTGGTTGAGTTCTCCCATTGCACGACCTGGCTTTACGAAAGTTTCGTTATAAACGGCAACTTCACGCTCAAGCTCATCAAGAGGGTAAACACGCTTATTGCGGTTTACGTCTTCAGCCATCATGTAAGGTCCCTTAATAAAAAGGTTAGATGGGCTGTTCTTGTTGGTCTGCTCTTCAATAACCTCAAATTGGTCATTGATATCAGGATTCTCACAAACAAGGTTAAGTTTAAGTGACATACATATATTTATGCCCAGAGCCTATGTTATCTCTCTTTCTGTAAGGATTAAAAACTTATACCCTCTTCCCTCACAATATTTCCTTGCAGCTTCCCATTTACATTGATTTGTAACGTAAGCTTTCTGCTCGTATATAAGATTACTCTTCTTTTTATACTTTGTTGTAGGTGGTAGAGTTTGCTTATATGGCTTAATCTCTACACAATACTTAGTAACTTGATCACCTTCTCTTATAACAACATAGTTATCGATATGGTATCTATGTGTTCTACCAGTTAACTTATTGAAGTAAGGTATCTTAATATTCTCTGAACCCCACTTAATAACATTAGGATTGTTATCACAAAAGCGAAAAAACTTAAGCTCTAAACCAGATCTATAAACAGCACGTTCGCCTATAAATTTGTCCAAGTTCGTTGGAACAAACATACCTTGACGATACTTGCTATTCTTTTTCATTACCCTACAAAGAAGTCAATTGGATCTCCATCACCAAATCCAGCAGATCCACCGGTCATAAGCTTCTCTTCAAGCTCAGCTTTCTTTGCAATACCCTCTTGAAGTATATCATAGTTAAGAGCTCCTCCACCAAGTAGCTGAACACTACCGAACTTACCACGAACCCTACCAACAGTAATCATAGAGAGTGCTAATGCATACTCATATACCCATTGCTCTTTAACAATATCACGTAACGGTCTCTCGATATAACATGCAAGAACACCATAGAAGCGCTCATTAGTACGTGGTTGTGGATACATCTTTAAGTACTGAGTTCTATCATCAAATACAATATCTTTCCTAAGTGCGAGCATCTTCTCACGAGTATCAATCCACTCCTTCATTGTATACCATGATATAAGATCAAATCCATAGTTACCCATTGCATATGAGAAGTATGTTTGTTGAGCTAATGTTTGCTCGAGAGTAAATAGAGTATTGATTCCTGTATTGGATCCTTCTTCAAAGTCTGTAACTGCAATAACCTTTCTATAGTCCATTAGGTCATAGTCAAAAGCATTTTGGAATGTAGTTTGTTCTGTCTCATCACAACTACCTTCATTTCTTATTGTTCTACGCTTATTAGGTTTAAATGCAGAGGATAATGTATCACTAAATGTTGTAAGAGTATCTACAAGGGTGTGATCAAACAACTCACCAATCTCAATACCATCTTCAAAGTCAGCAGATAGAGCGGAGTTGGATGAGAAGAGAGTACCTGATACAGCTTCTTGTGCTGTATATACAATATCGGGAGTCTCACCGTAGAACTCTGGACCAGGTCCTAATGGATTGGTACCAGCAATCTGCTTGCGATTGGTATCCATATCTGTGTTAGCAAGAGTATAAAGCATGTCTAAACGAATGCCTTTATTAGTCTCATAGAGAGCTGAGTCAAAAATCATATACTCTCTAGTATAACCTGCAAACTTAGTGAAGTACTCTACAGCAATTTGAATGTTTTCGTGCAACTGATCAGGGTGAATCTCTACCGATACAAGAGGATAACCTAATGCCCTTTTCATACGATCACCTAAACGTCCATAACAGTCAATCTTGTTGTTAAGATTGGTGGAGAGAAAAGCTGAGAGAGGGGTGATTTCGCAAGCTGCCATACCATTATTTAATACATAGTTGTAAAATCTCTCTAAAAAATCTTGTATTTGATATCTCTTGTCATAAATATTGACATGGCTTTTAAGACAACTTTAGTTCCAGCTCCAAGTGGACAACCAGATGCTCGCTATACAGAGGCATACTTGGAGGATTTCATCAACACTACCGTTGGTGCCGGTACCCTTATCCAAGTTCTTGAGAATCGAGGTTCTCAACTTATCCTTATTTGGGATGATGGCCTATAAGATTTTTTCATTGTAATAGTTGGAAAAGAGTCGCTCTTCGGAGCGGCTCTTTTTTTATGCCTCAAGCGTGTAGGTAATATTGAGCTGTGGTCTATGCTCAATCTCTGCATCTACAGAAGATAACTGCTGACCATCTGTTGGGTGTGAACCAATACCAAACCATCCAGGTTGTGCAGTGTTGGTTCCTCTAATAAAGGATTGAATGATACTTGCTGATACAGGTATATTGATTGTACCAGTAAACGTATCTTGACCTAACCAAGTACCCATTGCTGTGGTATCGTATGCTTCATTACCCGAGTTAATAAGAGTACCATCTAATGTATTGTATGTTACTGTATCAATATCAATATCTGCAGCTGTAGTTATTTGATGAAGTGTGAGACCTTGTCCTTCAACACCAACAACATAATCTATATTTGCATCAGTAACTACAACATTACCAGATGATGGTCCAAACATTGTTCCAAGATCTTCATATATCTCAATTGTGTATCGCTCTAAAGCATCTGTAGTTTGCTTATCACTAATCATGGCTGGTAGTGAAGAATAGTTAACGGTAGGTGTACCACCATCAATATATGTATCTTTTGCACTTGTATAGCCATCAACACCATACTTGATAGAAATGGTAAAGTCGTTTGAACCTTCAGGGATAGTAAAGTTATTGAGTCTATAGTAGAAGAATGAAACAGATCCACCACCAGCAAATTCTGATATTGTAAAGTAGCCTTTATCATTATGCTCAAAGCAAATAGACTCACCTTGAGGTTCTTGTGAGAGTGCTGAACCTCTACCAACATAGTTTGTTTCTTCTGTTGGTGCAGAAAGTGTCATTACTGTTGCCCAATCATCTGCTCTGTTTGTTCTATAGAACTGATAAACCTTATTGTACGTCTTAACTAATACATTGTCTAGACCATTACTAATACAAGCAGCAACAGCGTTAGCAGGTGATATAACACCACCGGTCTCTTCCGCAACATCAGCATGCATTTCACCTTCATAGGTTAATGTTTGTGTTCCTGTATAAGAAGCTTGGATTGGTAGTGAGAAGATAAAGTTTCTTGTCTCACGTTTAGACATGATGTAGATCTTACCATCAGCTGGACATGCAAATGAAGCCTCAGCATCACCTAAGTTAGAGCCACCTTCCCAAGTTGGTGAAGCTGGATATACAAAGTCAATTGTATCAAATGTATTAACAGTTAGATTAGAGCCAGTAATGGTTGGTTCTTCGAATCTGTAGATTGTTTTAGTTGTTATATTAGCAGAGTTATCACCAAACTCCATTAGAAGGATATAACTTACACCTGTAGTAAGATCTTTATAACCTGATACTTCCTCAGCATCAGTCCAAGTAACTCCATTTAAAGCTATTGTACAAACCTTATCACTATCTCTATCAATAACAAACATTGTTGTTCCAACAGAGTCATCAACCACTACAAAGTTATTCTCATTACCAGATTTAGTCATTGCATACATACCTGATATCTCATCCATAGATCCATCATCATGAGTAGCTGCAGCAGATGCTGGGAAGAAGTTAGCAAGACCTCTTGTAAGGACTCCACCAGTTCCATCATATCTTTGACGATAGAATATTCCTCTATCAACTGCTTTAAGGGTAGTAGAAAAGTTTGGTAGTGTTCGTGACATATTAAGGTTCTGTGTAAGCTATTGTTAGCGTTGGACGTTCTGATACTGTACCTGCTTCGCTTGTTCGGAACTGAAGACCGTCACTGGCGTGATCAGCAACAAATACCATACCATGGTTAACTGAAGGGTTATTAATCCATTCTTGAACAGTTGATGCATCAAGTTCAAAAAGTGATTCACCTGTAAATGCATTAGCATTAAGAACAACAGTTGGAACAGACATTGCTGATGCTGGATAACCAACAGTATTGTTAGCTGTTATGGCACCATTAAGTCTTGTACCAATAGTACTGTATGTTGTGCTTTCTGCAAAGGCTTCATGCGCTTTATATACTCTTACTCCTTGACCTTCTGAGTTAATTGTAACTGTCATACCAGCTGAAGTAACTGTAACATTCGTGCAATCTGTAAAGGCATTTTCAATATCATCAAACTTAACAAAAGCAAATCTTTCGTTTGTTGAGTTCTTATCAATAACAACCGAAGTATTGCCACCACGAGTCGAAGATTCATTTGCACCAGATTGTACAAATGTATCGGTTGTGCCAGCATAACTGTCTGTGCCTTGCTGGAATGATGTCCAACCAGCAACTGGACCACCACCTTGAGTAACACAAGTAAATTGTGAATCACGAACTGTTCCACTTGTTGAGTCTGTTCTTAAAGATACACAAACCATCTGATCACTACCAGTGTTATCTGGTGCAGCTGATAGGTCAAATGTACCTTCTCCAAAAATACCACCAGCAATAGTAAAGTTACCATCTGCTTCAACAAATGTACCTGTTGGGTTTGTTGTGTAATAATATGTACCATCACCTGCATTTGTTGTAGCAGTATATGTGGCAGTATTACCTTCTTGAACTGTTGTTGGACCGGTTAAGTCATAGTAAGTAGCTAACTTAACGGTTGATAGACCCATATTGAAGGAAGTATCAGATGAACCAGTTTGGTTCTGAGATACTTGAACTGCAAAATAGTTGTTACCATCTACAAGAGCAGAACCTGGAATTGTAGCTGTAAGTCTAGAGTCATCACCACCGTCACCACCACTTGCAGCAAGTTGGTTCCATGCAATAGCTCCTGAAGCCCAGTTATTGGATCTAGCTTGTTCAGAACCATTGACATAAAGCACAGCAGCATCATCATACTTTATCTCAAAGTCAAACTCTTCATATTGATCACCATCGGTAATGTTAACTGTCTTTCGATAGAAGTATGCAATGTTACTTGCGTTTTTAGTCAATGTGGTAGCCTCATCACTATCACCGAAACCAAGCTCACCAGGACCACTTGACCAACCACTATCATCATATCCAGTAGTTGTGAAAGCTCCTGGATCTGCAGCATCATCATAATACTTCCAAGTAGCGCCAAAGGCAAACTGTTCATATGTTCCTGGGGTAGGAGCTGAAGAACCTGGATCAACATCAACAACTGTAGTAGAAATAGATTGAAGGAATGTACCCGTACCACCTGTTGCAGACCATAACTGCAAGTTGTATAAAATATTACCTTCTGTAAAGTTTGTATCTGGTGCAGCAGAAAATGTAGTAGTTCCTGTACCACTTGAAGTAGTAATAGCTTGCTCCGTCTCAACAAAGCCACCTGACTGTACTGGTCTTAAGTAGAATGTACCATCAGAGACACCATCTTTAAGTGTTAGTGTATATGTACCAGCTGCAGCTCCTTCTGATATACTTGTAGGACCTGATAATACATAGTCAGCAATCTCTCTTGCAGATAGACCTGCATCCCAACCAAGGTCAGAACTTGTAGCGTTAACCTGATGCACTTCTGCAGCAAGAACATTTATACCATCGTTAAATGCAGATGCAGGTATTGTTGCAGTATATTGAGCATTGTTTGATACTGTAGCTGTAGCAAGTGTGTTGTGATTGTATGAAGATGTATTCATATTAGCATCTGCTACGATTGTATCATTAACATAAAGGATAAAACCATCATCATAAGTTATGTCAATATCATACTCATCATACGTATCTCCATCTGGTAGAATAACTGTCTTTCGGAAGTAGTATGTTATGTTACCTGATGTAAGTGTAGTTGTTTCACCATCACCACCAAAACCAAGCTGACCAGCACCACTTGACCAACCACTATCATCATAAGAACTATCCCTCCAAGTAGTTCCTAAATCTGTATCAGTATCTTCATACTTCCATGTATCACCTTTTGCTGTAACTTCAACAAACCCAACATCAGGTTGTGTTAGAGGTGAAGCATCGGTAATGGTTGTTGAGAGAGTTTGAAGTACGGTATTGCTTGAGTCTCTAATTCTAACTTCAATAACCTCATCATCACTTCGATCACTATTAGTTGCACCAGTAAGGTTAAATGTACCTAACTCACTTGATACATTAAAGCTACCAGATGATGTTGTTGTTCTATCCGTAGGGGATACAACAAAGTTGTATACTGCATCACCTAAGTTTGTTGTAAAGTTAAATGTACCAGCTGAACCCTCTGCAATTTCTGCAGGTCCAGAAGAAGAAAGAATCGTTACAAACGGTTCATACTTCTTTTCTCTTCTACCACCAATAGCACTGGAATATGCTACATCAAGTGGGAGAGAATGATCTGATCTTGATCGCATTGACATCACTCTTATTTAATGGAGCGATGTGGGTTCTCAACAATTATTCATCAGCTCCAGCATCAGGACCAGGGGCTTCAGCAGCAGCTTCTTCAGCACCGGCATCATCTCCTGCAGCAGCATCACCTCCAGCAGGACCTCCACCGAACTCTGGAATGCCTCCATCACCGCCACCACCAGCAGCTCCACCACCAAAGTCACCACCTTCTCCACCTTCACCATCTGCTCCAGCTTCATTTGCAGCAGCAAGTTGCTCTTTCCACATTGGACCAGCAGCTTGAATCTGTGCAATCTCCCATTGGAACTCAGCATCTTTTCTCATGAACTCTCTGTTAGCAAGAATGTCTCTATCCTTCCAACCAAGATACTTCTTTTGAGCATATGTAACTGAGACAAACTCGTTACTTGCAAGAGTATTGAAGTTTGCAGCCTTAAGCTCAAGCTTCTGATTCTCACGCATCTCATAGTAGTTAGTAGGAGGAGTGAAAGCAACATCAACGTTAGTCTCTGAAAGACCCATCTCATCCCATACACCCTTAAGCTTAAGATGAGTTACAAAACCCTTCTTAATAGATGATGCCATAAGTTGTTGTTGACGAACAATAAACTTAGCAAACTTAAGCTCTTCACGTAGAATAGAAGATGGATCAACTGTACGATCTTCAGGATCAATACGAGTAGCAGGTACTTTAAGAGCTCTGTAAAGCTTCTTGATGAAGTACATAAGGTCAGTCAACTCACCAAGGTTAGCACCTCCAGGAAGCTGAGTAACGGAAGTACCATCAGAGCCTTGACGTTTAGCAAACCAAAAGGCATCAAGCATTGATTGTGGATTAAACTTATTAACCACATTGGATTGATCACTATCAAAAGTCTTCTTTGACCAATAGTTCTGAATAAGCTTGCGAAGGTAGGCTTCTGCTTTTGGAGGAGCCATGTTACCAACATCAACGTTGAATACGAGACGTTCTGGAGCTCTTACTAATCGATAGATAACAATAGCATCTTCAATAAGAGCAAGCTGACGATATGGTCTACGAGCATTCTCAAGGAAAGGAATAACGAAGTCTTTTGTCTCATTATAGACTCCTGAGTTAGCATAAACGATTTGATTCTGCTCCATTGGAATCATTTCGGTCTTCTCAACTTTATTAGGTTGTTGAGTGCTAAAGATAGGCTTCTTATAAATGAATCCTTTAACAAGCATGTTCTGGATGTTATTATAAACCGGGTCAATAATCTCAGCAGGGATGTTAATCAATCCAAGAACACCTTCTTTAGTATAATCATCATGTAGAATTTGCTCAAAGAAGACTTCACCTTCAACAAGTAGCTGTCGGAAGTAAGTCCAACCTTTAGACTTAAGGTCATAGTAATCAACATACTTATCAAACTCCATGTCGAGATCGGTCTTTTGATCTACATCAAGTTTAATATTCTCATAAGCAATCTTAACAACACGACCATTCTCATCTGGATTGATCATCTCATCACAAATCTCATCAAGAGCTTCTGATACTTCGTTGTTAGCAGCCATCATGCGATAGTCACGAAGTCGACTACCTTTGTCTTGATCCAAAGATGCATACATAACATCATTGAAGGATCCATCCTTACCAAAGTCACCAATAGGGATATTGTTATAAGGATTAGAAGAAGTTACAGATGACTTAACAAGAGCTTCTGCTCTCTGCTGACCATTCTTAGCAAAGTACTTATACTTATCATTTAGAGCGTCATCTTCTTGTGATGCATATGGAAGACGATTAGAGACATAGCTCATAAGGTTTCTACCAAATGTAGCAGCTCTTCCGTCATTAGTTGGATTTGTGTTGGCCATCTTAAGTTATTTATTCAGTGGTGAAGGATACTCCAGACAAATCACCAGTTGAAGTCCACCCTGCTGGGTTCTTGACTACTACTTGGAATGTACCTGCAGTGTTTAGATTAGAGAGATTAATATTCATTACTGTATCACTCTGTACAGTATAGCTTGAAAGAGGTAATAGATATCCTTCAATTGTACCTGTATATGTTGTAGGTACTGATGTAAGAACATCCGTTAATGCTGATGTAGAAGAGAGTAGAACAAACTCTGTCTCATCATAGTTTTGACCTATAAGAGTAAATGTACCCTTATTGAGTTGCTTTGCTTGAGTAGTAATAGTTACTGGGCTTTCAATAGGCATTGGATAACCAGAAGCATTATAGAATACCGAGTCAGTGAATGGATAACCAGAAAGTGATAAGGTCTCAATCTCAGCATCAGCAGTTAAGCTATCATAGAAGCTTTCATAGTCAACCGAAGTGATAGCTGGTGTAAAGCTATAGCCTTTATCAGCATTGATGAAGTTCATATCAATGAAGTAGATTGGATTAGATCTATCATTCTCATTCCTAAACATCCATCCCTTAATAGTGAATGAAGTATCAGCAACAATTCTAAACTTCTCACTATAGGTTGTATCCGTAGGAGAGTTCATTGAGATGTTCTGACTCCATAAAACTTCAGATCTAATCTCAATAGGATTGAATGGTACTTCACCAGCACTAAGCAATGCTTGATCTACTGGCTCTCTCCATGCAAGAACAATATAAGGGTTGGTGTATGGTACAAAGTTGGAGAGGATCTGATCCATGTCAGACATATACCTACAAAGGATAGACATGTTAACCTCTAAGTTAACTGGTACTGGTGTATTGATTGCTGAAGCAGTACCTTCACCATAGTTATCAAAGTTATCAAGCTTATTGAATACTCGTTCTGTATCATAAGATACTCCTGCAAGATCTACACTAACAACTGGAAGTTTTAAGTTTTGAGCTTTGTTAATGATATCATACATGATACGCTGCTTTGGAGCCATCACGTATCTTACTGCTATCTCTTGCTCTGCTTCTCTATTTTTATTGTAACGCTTAATGACTGTATCATCAAACGCTGCAATAAACTGAGTAAGTAGATCTTTGATCTCAAAATTGTATGTATACTTCTTCAAAACTTACATATATTTAATGCCTAAGCAAAGCGTTCGAGGAAGTATTTCGGTAACTTATGCTTAGCTCTTACAATATTCTCAACAATGGTACCATCAAGAATATAAGTAATGCATTCATCCTCAGTAGATCTTATACCTCTTCCACAGGATTGAATTAGAGAGCATAGCATCTTATTCTGATACCAGCTAAAGTCAGACTTCATTAGCTTCTCAATACGAACATCTTTAGTAGGTAAGAAAGGAGCTTTGATAATAATCTGAAACTTAGCAAGATCACCTTTCAAGTCTACACCATAAGACATAGAAGGGGACACTAATACAGTAGGGTCACTACTAAGCATGTGTTGATCTAAGATATCTTCATTCTTAATACCAGGCTCTCTATACAAGAACCTATCACCATAAAGCATATGACTAAGCTTAGCAGTAATAGTATTGTTATGCGTATGTATGATACCCTTATCGCTACCATGATGCTTACAAATCTCAGCTACTTGTCTAATTACTTTAGGAAGGTTCTTCTCCATAAGGTGATAGTTAAGCTTATACTTAGGGTTACATACAATAGGAGCTTTCTTAGCATCAAAGCTTGACTCAGCTTCTACATATTGGTAATCGGTAATACCAAGACTCTTACAGAAGTTATCAGGGTCAATGATAGTTGCAGACATTAAGATGACTTGATCAGCATAGTCAAATAGTCTCTTTGCAAGATTGTTAACCTTAAGTGGCATAAAGGTAATACTCTCTCTATCTTTAGTGTGAACATACTCACTCTCATTCCAAGAGTCAATAACAAGATCTACTTTACTTTTTAGGTTCTGCAGCTTTTGCATATTCCTTGATAAGTCTAATAGAGACTTCTTATTACGAGTCTTACTATTCTTAAGTATCTCTTTGATATCGTCAATCTTATCTGTAAGATCAACTTGTAGTTCCGACAACCACTTAACTGCATTCATACTCGAAGTTAAGATACGAGGAGCAATATCCATACGAGCAAGAAACTTATACTCAACTCTACATGTAAACTCTTTGACAAGTTGATCCTCTAACTCAGAAGCCTCATCACAAATCAAGAACTGCCTCTTCTTAAGATGATCTGGTAGAGCAAAGAACATGTTATAGTTAAGAGTATTGAACTGAGATATAATAGCTCTATTGCGTGCCTCATAATATGGGCACTTACTTTTAGCCCAACAATCCGATTTAAGATTATGAGAGCTTATACATGGCGCTACATCTACTGGAAACCTCTCATCAACTACACATTGGTAGTTAGACTTACCTTTAACAACTTCAACATCATCAAATAGCTCCTTGTATTGATCTTGTAGAGCCTTTGTAATAGTCAAAGCAGTACAACCAAAAGGAGCTGTCTCATCCATCTCTTCTCCATACTTATATCCCGAAGTACCTCTCTTGAAAGCAGCATATGAAGTAACTAACTCTCTAAACTCATCTGGTGCATCCTCGGCAGCATTACCAAGAGTCTTAGAGATAAAGGACTTACCAGAACCAGTAGGAGCATTACAGATAACGAATTTTTTACCTGATGCAAAAGCCTCATCAATATTCTTTAGAAGCTTTACTTGTGAGGGATTAGGAGTATAGCCCTCGGGGAAATGTTGTGTTATGTTGCCGATCACTATAACTATTATACAATACTATGTTGCATAATCAAGTTAAAACTGGACATCTTCCAGTGGTAGAATATAGACATTGGAGTCATATAGTTTAGAGCTCTTGCTTGAGTCTAAGAACTTAACTTGTAGGTCAAGATCACCTACATTGAGAAACTTCTCAAGTTTGTAACAGAGGGTAAGCTTTCTACCATCTGTAGTCATCTCATATGGATATGGAATCTCATACAAGCGTGTTCTTACTTCATCTTCTAATGTAAGCTTAGCATAGTGTTGCTTGATCTGAAAAATCCTCAACTTACCTTTACGGATAATCTTTTTATCTGTGCAAATAGCCACTCGCTGCAATAGGAAAGGCTTAAGGTGGTCTGAGAAGTTTTCAGTAGATACATTCATGAGTTCATAAAGTTAGCTTTTTGAGCTGGTGACATTGGGTATATGTTCTCGTTAAAATAGCCCCACCACTCATTTGCTGGAATAGATTGGATTAAGTTGCAACTATCCATCGCAACGTTTCTATAGTCTTGCATAAAGATGTCCCATACAACACAAATGTTTTGCATTGCTTCATTGACTTGCAAGCCACCTCGAGGTGGTCTATAGTTTAGAGTAGTTCTACCATTTAGAGAGGTAAGGATACTCAAATCCTTGGTGCAAAGCATACGCCTTGTAGGACCATCACCAGGTCTTGGATCTCGTCTTACAAAGCGTACTTCACAAACATTACTACGTAGTAACGTATCAAGAGCTGGTCTTGCTATCTGCATCTTTAAGGTTACAAATACCAAAGAGACGATCTTCATTCAAGAAGATACCCTTCTTAACTGTCGTACCTTGAACATCAATATTAGCAACAGTAACACCAAGGTTACTTGGAAAGATAACAACGTCACCTTTCTTTGCATACTCTGCTTTAGGTCCTGCAAGAACGACTTTAGCTTTACGCCAAGCTTTAGTTACTGCATTAGTAGGAACATAAATTCCATTTCGTTGAATCTCTCCATGCTCGTTCTCGTCAACGTACTCAACAAGAAGGATGTCATCAAAAATCATTGTAAGCTCAAAATCATCTGTTAACCCAATATCACCTTCGGAGTGAGTAGAGAGGTCGATCAAATGCTTATGAGTCGCCAAGTTGTCAATATTAGCCATACTATTATTTACTCTATGTTAAGAATTAATCAACTCCTCATACTGAGCTAATTCACGAGAAGACATAAAGTTATTCTTAGCAATCATCTTAAGATTGTCTTGCTCTTCTTGCTTATCTTTATCCTTCTTAGCTTTCTTAATGTAGTTGATGCGCTTGAACTTAAGACGAGGAATAAGGTTGTAGTATAGCTTATAAGTCTTTTGCTTATCAGTATCAAAGATACCACAATACTTATTGAGAGTAGCATTCACAAAGCCAACAGTCTCTTTACTATACATCGTTAACCACCTATTGAGTAGGAAGGGTACGAAAGCTTGCTCACCCTCTTGATCAAGAGGATCTGGTTGCTCCTTCTTATTAGAGAAGAAGAGTTTGTTTTGTATCTGGAAGAAGTTCATTAATATACTTGGCTACCGACTTAACAGTAAACCTATTGTTATAAGTTTGTTGTTGTCGGTCTTGTACTAATTGTAACATATCTACATCAGAAAGCAAGTCCATAATTGTATCACCAACTTGGTACTCCCATTTGTCTACTTGACAAATAGCTGCATCTTTATAGATCTTAGTTTGAGGTAGCTTTGGCGATACAACAACAGCACCACTTCTCATTGCTTCGTAATGCCTAAATGTCTCCATGCTTACATTACCGGCAGGACAAATTACAATCTTTGCATCATGCAGCTTTTGTGAATACTCTTTACCATCTAATCCAAGGTTGAAGCCTTTCGAGATAGCAAACTCATAGTTAGGTCTTTCTTCTGGCTTAAGCTCTTGAAAGTATTCAATCACCCATCTCATGTAGTGTAGTCTATTTACTGATGCAATATGCCCAGCAAAGAATACATCGATTGGTCTTGACTTGATAGGCTTATAAGGAAGCTTTTTATGCTTGTTGTTATAACCTAAAGGAAAGTGATGTACGTTATCTTCCTCTTGTTCTGGCTTTAGATAAGCCTTAAACACCGTAGCGTTATCTTTCCAATCTTGAGGAATGTTATCTGCTGACCATTCATCAGCCAAACTGATAATAACATTCTTTCTCTTGTTGTCGAGTTTTACTTTGTCAGTAAAATCCAGCTCTGGTGTTGTGCTAACGATATAAAGCCTATAGCTATCATCTAAATTAAGATTCTCTAAGACTCCTTGTATATAGCTCCACTCACAGAACTTTTTACAAACTCCGTAATACCCTACTAACATCTAAACTACAATTTTAGTTGTTGCAACGAATTGATCTTTTACTTCGTGATTAAAATAAGCAATAACTTCATTCATAAAGCTCTCAGCTTCCTCATTACCTAATCTTGAAGAGTAAGCAAACCCAGGAGCATCTTTACCAGCATCAATATTGATAGCAGTATGTCCTACAGCAACATTCTCAAGCGAGTAAGTAATAGAAACACTCACCTTACCTTCATCACGAGTCTCACCATCAGAGCCAATAAAGCGTTTCTGAACCATAAGGTCATCACCATCCATTGCAATAGGGTAACCAATCTTAGCACTCAAGAGTTGAGCAATAGCAGTATTAAGAAGGCGTTGAAAGGATACAGCACCAAGAGGGCAAAGGTTAGGAATCTCCCAACAAAAGTTAATTGCATCAGCAGAAGCAATAAAGTCATTAGAGAGAGTATCTTCTAAGTCAATAAGGTTCTCAGTTACATCCATAGGAGCTCGGAAGGCAACAATATTGCCTACTGGAGAGACATCCTTACGAAATTGCTCGTAAGCAAATCGATTATGGATAAAGTCTCCGTTATATTTATCTTGCTTAATAATCATAGTTACTTCTTTATTATAGATTAGTACTTGTAGGTTGCAACCTCTTTGTTACGCTTATTAGCTGCTACAAAGATCATCTCATCGATCATTGTCTCAAAGGTATAAGTTGGCTCCCAACCAAGTTTAGTTTTTAGTTTAGTACAATCACCTTTAAGATGTTGTAGTTCTTCTGGTCGTTCAAACTGCTCATGTGTTTTAACAAGCTTAATATCAACACCAAGAATACCAAATGTATAGTCTACAAGATCTTGAACTGTATGTGATACACCTGTTGAGCAAACATAGTTGTCAGGTTCATCTTGCTGTAGCATTAACCACATTGCCTTAACATAGTCTTTAGCATGACCCCAATCACGACTTGCAGATAGATTACCAAGCGTTAAGCTTTTCTTACGACCTTGCTTAATATCTACTGCACCATTAACAACCTTATTGGTTACAAAGTTGATACCACGTCTTGGTGATTCATGATTGAATAGAATACCATTACTAATGTGCATACCATAACTATTCTTGTAGTTATTACAAATGTTGTATGAGAATACTTTTGCACATCCATATGGACTCACTGGGTTGAGTTGAGTAGTTTCTCTCTGGAAGCCATCTTCATCAATAGTATTACCAAACATCTCACTTGAAGAAGCTTGATATACTCTTGCTTTAGGACAAGTCAAACGAATAGCTTCAAGTAAGTTTAGAGTACCAAGTCCGGTTGCTTCAGCTGTATAGATTGGAGCATCAAAGCTAACACGAACATGTGATTGAGCAGCGAGGTTATAGATCTCATCTGGCTTAGCTTTTTGTAATACACTTACAAGAGAAGACATATCAGTCAAGTCAGCATAGACAAGATTAACTCTATTAAAAATATGATCTACTCGAGTTGTGTTATATTCTGGTGAAGAGTTTCTACGAATAGTACCATATACTTTGTACCCTTTACTTAAGAGTAGTTCTGCAAGATAGGATCCATCTTGTCCATTGATGCCTGTAATTAGTGCTGTTTTCATTTTAGTATTTTAAAATTATGTCTGAGATCTTATCTACATCTCTTGTAGTCATACCTTGATGGTTTGGTACATAGAAGCCAAGTCTATCAACCAACTCTGCATTACGATTGTTCGGGGTATAGTCACCAAACTTCTTCCACATTGGACTCTTACTTATTGAACCAGCAATAAGAGGTCTACATGCAATACCATTAGCTTTAAGCTCAGCAACACACTCATCACGTTTATTAAGTAATACTGGGTAGCAGAAGCTTGAGACAAAGTCACCAGGATGTTGAGTAGGCTTAACTTTGCTATTTGAGCTTGCTAATCTCTCGTTATAGTGAAGGAAGTTCTCATTACGAATCTTAGCAAATCTATCAATCTTATCTACTTGACGTAAACCAATAACTGCTTGAAGATCGGTAGCACGAACATTTAGACCTGGTAAGTAAAAAGTAAAGAGTCTATCAAAGTCACTTACATCATTATCCTTAGCAAGCAATGATGCACTCTCACTACTAATGTCTCTATCCCATCCATGCGACCTCATCATAAGAAGTAGATCGTTAATCTCAGTATTGTTGGATGCAATCATACCACCTTCAATAGTAGAGATATGATGACCAAAATACATTGAGAAGAAACTCATAATACCAAATGTACCAAGCTTTTGACCCATGCATTTTGATCCCATACTCTCACAAACATCCTCAATCAAGAGCACATCATACTTGTTACATAGCTCATGAATGCGATGCATATTAGGTACAAGTCCTAATACCGAAACAAGAACAAATGCTGCTGGTCTTTCCTCTTGAAATATTTGCTCAAGATGTTCACAATCAGCAGAAAGGTTATGTAGGTTACAATCAACAAGAAATGTATCCATACCAAGTAAAAGAGGTGAACTAACATCCGTAGCCCAACTCAAGTCAGGTACAACAATCTTATTATTCTTTAGCTTACCACCAAACTTAAGTGCAGCAAGTCCTAACAAAATAGCAGATGACCCACTATTGACAAATACGGAGTTGTTATTACCTAACCAATTGGCAAATTTATTCTCAAAGATTGGAGTAATGGGTCCTTTAGTTAGTTGAGGTACATCCATACCAGGACTATCAAGCCATTCAATAAGATGCCTGATGTCAGTTTTATCAATCGTATCAGATACGAGGTCAATACTCATACCAATATTATAGAAGCCATGTTGCAATAATCAACGGTTCCTTCCGAATAACATTGAGATAGCTGATCCAATAGTAGCAAGAATAAAAATAAAGGGAAGCGAAGCAACCAAAATAATAGTTCCTACAGTTCCTAATTTGAAGGTATCATATTTCCAATCTCTCTCACTCATTACAACTTATCGTATACTCTTTTAAGCCCTTCTTCGAGTGATAGGAACTTAAAGGTTGGGAACAGTTCCCTCATCTTTGAGTTATCACAATCTTTTCTATATTGACCATCAGGCTTTGTAGGGTCAAATTGAAGTTCCAAATCTTTACCTGCTGCTTTAAGACCTTCTTCTGCAATCTCCATGATCATAGGAGTGTCATCACAGCAAACATTGAAGTTAGTTTTGGTATGTTCCTTTTTGGTTGCACACATTGCAATAATCTTAGCAAGATCTTCAGCATGAATAAATTGTCTCAAAGGAAGTCCAGTTCCAAATAAAGGAACAATACCATTTTTTGAGTTTTTAATTTTCTTAAGTAGTGCAGTTACAAAATGTGCTTTGGTATCATCATCGAAATGGTCATATTCACTATAAAGATTGCTTGGAATAATGGAAAAATAATCCTTATCGGTTGAGTTCCTAATTGTATCTAAATGAACTCCGAGCATTCTCTTTGAATAACCGTAACCAAAGTTGGTTGGTGTAGGAGGACCAGCATGAAGCAAGTCTTCAGTCATAGGATATTGATCATCTTCAAGTCTATCTGGGTAGATACAAGTACTTAGTATACCAATAAACCTCTCAATACCCTTCTCATGTGCAGTCTTAACAACATTAGTATTCATAACTAAGTTGTCTTCAAGAAATGCTAAAGGGTTAGCAATGTTATCTTGAATGCCTCCTACCTTAGCTGCAAGATGAATGACACAATCAGGTTGAATATCATTAAACATTGCTTGAACAGCAAAGATATTTGTAAGGGAATAGTCTTTTGAACCTACAAACGTAGCATTAGGGATAAGATCTTGAAGATGCTTACCTACCATACCAGTTCCTCCGGTAACTAATATCCTATCTTCTCTCACTACCTATATTATAAAGGTAGATAAAGGAAAGTCAACTTGTTATGGTGAGTTATCCGCTATCCAATCTCTCAAGTCTTCAGTAGCAACAAAGATTGCCTCCATTGCAGCATTTACTGATGTTAGTGCTGATACAGCTGTCCATAGAGTATCTGTCTCAATAATAACACCCTCACCTGCATCCTCAGGTGCAAAGGCTCCTGATAGAGAACTATACGGTACTGATTCGATAGTTATATGTCCTTCTGTAGGAGTAGGTGCACTAATAGTAATACTCTTCAACCAAAGCTGATCAAACTCCCTTTCAGGAACAGCTGATATGGGCGGTATTACAACCGGTGTAGTATTGTCAATAGGCATACAATTATTTATTCAAGAAGCTTGGAATAGTCAACTCTGCAAGCCTATATTTCTTAGCACGTTCAAAGTTATCCTCAAGAGCTTCTCTCTTACTCTCATAATATTCTGGAGTACAACCTTTAAGTAGTTCAGGTAGCTCTCTAATGTCTTCGAAGCAAAGCATACCATCAACATTAAACATATCTCCAATTGAAGGACAACCCCAATAGATTGGAAGGGTACCAGTTACAAAGCAATCAATAAGCTTCTCTGTAAACCAATAATCCTTTCGAAAGTTTTCAATACAGAATGTATATTGATAATCCTTAAGACCATCAATCTTATCTGCCATCTCTTTATACCCCCTACCCCATAGATCAACCTTACCTTGAGTACCTGCTACAATCTGATGCCTTAGTCTATGACCAGGTAAGTGTCTATGAGCAGAAGCAATAATGGAAAAGTCTTTAGTCTTCTTATGCATCTTCCAATCCCATTTATCAATCCAACACCCACCAAATGGTAAGAGTTTAGCATTAGGACATGCATCTACCATCTCTTGATCATGAGTCCAAATCTGTTCAAACTTATCATGATTGCTTGCAACAAGATTATAAATTTGCTGATGATAAGGCATTGCTTCAATCATCCAAGCAATATTAGGACCCTTACGTTCAAAAGATTTTGGAATGTCTACATCAGTCCATACAACAATATCTTCCTCAGTGTAGTTGTCTGATCTATCCCATTCTACTTTATTTGTTCTTTGCTTAACTGGTAGAGGGTTGTTTGAGAACTCGCAATGAGCGAATGCTGTGTCTTGTAAATATATCTTCATAACTTTATCCAACGATCTGGTATAATATCTTCTGAGCTTAAATTGTGTGCAGGTCCAAACCAGAGTTTAGGTGCTACTATTGTTTTATCAAGTGGTACCCAATCACTATCCATTGCCCACTCACCTAATTTAGCTCCCCACCATCCGAAGCTACTGTTACAGATGATATGATTCCTGCACCGAGACATGTGGTAGAGGGCTGCAAAAGGGTTTTGTTCTGCCGAATATATAATACGGCTATCACCCTTAAACATAAGCTTAGCTTGTTCTATGTCATCGGAGAAAACTACGATATAGTCTAAGGCAGCCTCATCAACTGCTTGCTTCCAATAAGAAGCTGGTTGTGCTGGATGGTGAGCTCTCTTACGAGTATAGTCACCTAACCTTATGTGTAAGGATGTACACTCTCGAGGGCTTGGATAATATCCGGTTCTAAACTTTTTACGTAGAGGTTTTAGTAGTTCATTTTTAAATGAAAATTGTCCTTTGATTTCTTCTTCAGCATTCTCAAAATACTTCTCCGATTGAAAGAAGCCAACCATATCGGTAAAGTCTTCAACTTGAACATCCTTATACTCGAATGGAAACTCTACCTCATTAAACTTTGGTGCATGCGCCTCATTTATAGGATCAAGGAGAGGAGATGTAATGTTGAACCCATCCCAGATAGAAGTGTTATTACAACCGTAGTTTGGTTCGAAGTATGTTTTGTTATGTGGTATACAATATTCGAGACCAGTCTTTTTAGCCATACCAACTACAGCAGCATATTGGAACATGCTATTGCAGAGGTTACCATATCTTCCTATTCTCGTAGAGGTAATCATTTGTGCCAAGTCCAGGTATCAACATGAGCCTTTAACTGCTCAGGTGTCATACGCTCAATCTCAAGATAGAGATTCTTGTTAAGTTCAATATGTGGATTGTGATTGTAAGATGTCTCACCTCTTGCATGAGTCAAGTGCCATAGAGGCCATTGAGTGCGCATGATCTTAGTACCAAGTTTCTTGAAGCGGGTATTAATTTCATTATCTTCATAACCAACACTCTTAAATGCTTCATTGGCTCCTCCACACTTCCAGTAATGCTCTCTATCAAACAATACAACACCACCTACTGAGTGAGGGTTGAATAGTTGACACTCATCAAGATTTACGTTAGTTAGTTTTTTAGTCTCGTTAATAACATCAAAGAACTTTTCAGGTACATCATAAAAGTGACCATCGTATGGATAGACTAGTTGAGCTGCTCCACTTGTAATAGCTTTGGTAGCAGCAACAATCTGAGCTGGTCTTAAGAGTATATCAGCGTCATAATGAGCAATGACCGGAGTAGTAGCCTCTCTTGCTGCCATGTTAACTCCTCGCTGCCTGTTAAAAAACTCATCGGTCTCCTGATAGATGTGACGGCAGTGAAATGCCTTACACATGTCATGTAGCTTACTCGAAGTATCTTGTTCGCTAATAATGATGTCCGCGTCGAAATGATGCCTAAGATACGATAGAGTGTAGCGTATATTACGTAGGCGATCTTCATGTTCAACTTTAGCGGCTATCAGAAACGTTAGCTTGTTTTTTAGATCTTTCATCAATTATCTTTCTATACTTTTTAATTATTTTAACAACCTCTTGCTGAGGAGTATCAGGTACCTTCACCGGTGATACACCATTCTTCTCCATAAAATATTGAAATGCTTCATGGATGTTAGGTTGCCAATCATCACGAGGTCTAATGGCAGAGGACTCTTCAGAGCACTTTTGCTCTACTACATAGTCCAAGCTATTAGCAATGTCAGCCCACCACCAATAAGGAGTACTGAAGCCATGCTTTGCTAACTGGAAGGAGTGATCGACATGCTCAAATGCATTAGTGTACTTCTCATCATATAGACCAACCTTCTCTAAAGATTCACGAGTATAGAAAGTAACAGCACCTACACAATGTTGATTGAGAGCAATACGACACTCATCAAATGGACCATAGTCAAATACTAATCTTGGAACTGGCTTACCATAACTGATACCTGCTTTGTTAGCTGGTCCATGATAAGCAAACATGAAGTGATGAATACCGGTTGTCTTATGCGCTTTAATATATTCAGCAAATATGTTATTAGTTAACTTCATATCATCCTCAACAAGAATAATATAATCACAACCCTTATCCATTAGGTGCTTGAGAGCTGCATTCTTAGCTTTACCAACACCAACACCACCTTCAGTCTTAATATACTCACCTTTGGGAGCCAAGACATAATCTTTCCTACCATCATCAACAGTGACTAACTCATCACACCAATCCTCTTTGATTGATTCTATACAGACATGATACATATCCATACGATCACAGGTAATAACTCCAACACCAATCTTACTCATTACCTATATTATAAGCTAAAACTTATTTGAATCAACTGTTTCCGACATAAATATTAGCATGCCTTGCGTTGATAATAAGAATCTCATCTACAATATTAAAGAGCTTCCAGAAACATTTTCGGTAGCTGCTGGTGATATGTTGATCATCGAGACGGATGATGGTACGAATATTATGGACTTCAACAACTTTGTTATTGGTCTTGACAATACAACGTTTGGTACAACCATTACTCAACACTCAACTGACATCAGTACTCTCTATACAGACATTGATGAGCTCTCAGCAGCAGTAGAAGCAAGTGTTGCACAAGTTACAAGCAATACTACCAAGGCTCTTATTACACTTTCTGCTCATGATGAGCATGGAGCAAAGTTAGTATCAAGTAACAATATTCAATCCGTTGAAGTAGAAGGTTCAGTTATTAGATTTAACTTTACAACTAACTTTACAAATGCAGCTTACCTCATTATACCAGCAGCTGCAACATTAAATGGTGAAGGTGAGCTTGTACAATTTGTAGAGTCTGAAAAGCAGACCAACTACCTTGACCTTAGTGCAATAGATCTATCAACAGCAGTAGCTGCTAAGTCAGCAGTTACTCTTGGATTTACTCTTGAGGTACTCTAAGTCCTAATCTTATAAGGATCATACTTAGGAGCTTGAGGCTCAATACCGAATTGCTTCATTAGCTCTTCTTGAGTCTTCTCTTTATCAAGAGCATCAGCTTGTGCTTTAACAAGTGTCTCTAACTGCTCAATGTTTTCTGGATTGAGGATAGACTCTTCTTCACCATACATTGTACCTTCTGGAGTAACATACTCTTGAACAAGATCAATACGAGCTTGTGGAGCATCTGGAAGAAGAATCAAACAAGGTGAGTCACCTTTAGGATAGAATACATCTGCATCAGCATGAACCATATACTGCATGTAAAGAGAGTAAAAGATGTTATCCATCTCTTTAATGTACTCAAGATTAGCATCACGCATTCCATCATCTTCAACCTTCATTGTCTCTTCATTGAAACGAGTCATGAAGATAATATCAAGTGAGCGTAGAGACTCACGAGACATTGCAATTTGTTTTTCAGTAAACTCATCAGTAAAGCCTTCAATACCTTTACCATTAGCCCACATTGTATAAGCTACAGCATCAAGAGGGCAACGATCATAGACATATCTGTCTTTAAGATCTTTACCTTGAATAGTATCAATCAAATGATCGAGTACAGCTGTTTGTGTTTCGGTTGTAGTCTTAGAAGAATGTTCTAATCCTTTCTCTTCGAGGACATCACGATATGTCTTTGTAGGAGTTTTGTATTCACTCCATGTATGGAGAAAAGACTTTACCATTGTTGACTTACCTGAGTTGGCTGTACCTGTAAAAGCAATACGCATAACGATTATATTTATTTAGAGTTGGAAAATTTGCAAGAAAGAAGAGCCCTTCTAGAAGGGCTCTTTATTAAATTATGGATTTGTTTATCAATTTATCGACGATTAGCATGCCACTGATTAACGAACTGATAGAATTCGTTACGAGTAGCAGCATCATCGAGGAAGTCACCACTAAGTCGAGCAGTCTTCATCTCACATCCATCATGCTTAACACCACGTAGGCAAGCACAAGTATGTGAAGCTGAGATCTCAACAGCAACACCCTTATTACCTTCACACATTGATTCAATAGCCATTTGAATCTGTACTGTAAGACCTTCTTGAATCTGAGGACGTGAAGCATAATGCTCAACGATACGATTTAGCTTCGAAAGACCTACAACCTTACCAGTTAGAGAAGGAATATACGCAACATGCGCTACTCCAGTAAAGGATAAGTGGTGGTGAGAGCACATAGACTTAATTGGAATACCTCCTTGAAACACCATACCATCATAACCATCTGATGGGAATGCGGTGATGCGAGGACCTTCATTATAACATCCTTGAGCTAAGTCATTTACAAAGGCTTTAGCAACACGACGAGGAGTGTCGGCACTATTAGGATCGTTACGCCAATCAATGCGCAGTGCGTCCAAATAAGCTTCGTAAGCTTTAGTAGCATTATCAATTACCTCAAGCTTCTCGTCTTCCGTAATAGGCATATTCGAGTTAGCAGTAGGTAACAAAGTTAGTTTCTTTTCCATACAATTGTATTATAGTATTAATGTTAGTGTTTATCAACTACTTAGTTAGACTTTGAGAGCCATATTCCACACAAGAAGATGTAATCGAGGAGAGAAATGAACATGCATTGCTTTAGCATATTCAACAACAGCAATAGCATTCTCAATATGCTCTTCACGTGAACCAGCACAAGGCATAAACCAAATACGATCACGACTTACATTAATGCCATGCTCATCTTCAACATACTTATTCCAGATCTCTTTGATATCAGCATCTGGATCATTGATAACAAACTTAAAGCCTGAACCAATCTCTCTGTGATACTTAAGTACTTCCGGCTTATAAGTCTTACTCTCAGGGTCACCGTTAGTAGTTAACTTAGGTGAGGTAGTAAAGGTAGCACCTAACTCATCATGCCATCTTGGATTAGGCATAAGAGTAGCATTAGTCTCAAAGTCAATCTTAGGTTCGAATCCATATCGATAAATAAACTCATCTACAAGCTTAAGCAATTGCTTTTGTTGAATAAGAGGCTCACCTCCCGTTAGTTTCCAGATCGTACCCTTCTCGAGTTTCTCAATCCAGTTATTATCTTCCATCATCTTGAAGATCTCATTGAATGTCATCTTATTCTTAACACTCCATGAAACAAAAGAGTCACAACCGTGAGGAGAGTCTTCAGATGCAAACCCAATACAAGTTAGGTTACACATCGCCATCCTCATAAATAGGGATCGCTGACCAACGTATTCACCTTCACCCTCGATGGTATAGAAGATTTTATCGTCAGAAAGGATTAAAGTTTCTTTATCTAAGTCCATTTCAACTATATTATAAGATAGGTTAAGGTATATTCAACTGATCTCTCAAAACTATAGTCAACTATAGTTGCTTGTATTGTTGATAGGCATGCATAAGTATTAATAGATGAGCAGACGTTCTAAGAAACAAGCTGTGGATATTGATCCAGAAATTGGTGAAGATATCTTTAATGGAGATTGGTTATTGGATTTCAAGATTAGAAAGCCATTCTATATGAAACCAAAGCACCGAGACTTCTATGAAACAATTCATGAGGCTACAACACAAATATCATTAGTTGATGGACTCGCTGGCACTGCTAAAACCTACATTGCTGTATATGCAGCACTTGAAATGCTTAAGAATGAAGAGGTTGAGAAGATAGTTTATATCAGATCAGTTGTAGAGTCAGCAGATAGAAGCTTAGGTTCACTACCAGGTGAGATTGATGATAAGTTTTCACCCTATATGATGCCTCTTATTGAGAAGGTAACCGAGCTATGTGGAGCTGGTACTTGTGGTATGCTAAAGTCAAAAGGTTTGATTGATGCTATACCTGTTAACTTTGTACGAGGTCTTACATTTAACAACACATGCGTTATTGTTGACGAAGCTCAGAACCTTACTAAGAGTGAGCTAACTACTATCTTAACTCGATTTGGTAGAGGTAGTAAGTACATTGTATGTGGTGATGGTAAGCAATCTGATGTTAAGCAATCAGGCTTTAAGAATGTGTTCGATAGATTCAATAGTGTTGAATGTGAAGAAAAAGGCATCTATACATTTGAGTTTGGTAATAGTGAGATTGTTCGTAGTAAGATCTTGAGATACATTTGCGAAAGGCTCGGATAGTTTAAACAAAAAAAGCCGCTACTTTCGTAGCGGCTTTCTTTTTATTAAGGTTGGTTGTTATCGCTTACGACGAGCAAGTCCAGCAAGGGCAATAAGTCCAAGTAGAGCACTTGATGGCTCTGGAACGTTGGTTGGAGGTCCACCGGTAGTATACCATGCACAATAGTTAGGAGAGGTAATAACTGAAGCAGCTGCTACCCAAGTATCAGTTGGAGTATCAAATGTCTCAGCAAGGTCTGCTACTGAAAGAGTAGCACCATTTGCAGTACTGGTAACAAGGAACGATACTGAATCACCGGTAGTGAAGAGAACGTTATCTGGCTTGTTACGACCGGTTGCAAATCCAGCTCCGATATCGAAGATGCCGATATTGTTACCATTAGGTCCAAGAAGGTTGTCCCTATTCTTGATCATGTTAGGACCTTGGAAGAAACCCTCTTCAGCAGTTACTCCACCAAGTTGAATTGCTTGATAGTTGAGTCCTTCTGGAAGGTTAAGAGCAACACCATCAACATAGTGGTTACCGACATCAACTGCTTTGAATGTTACCTTAACTTCATTAGCACGAGTAGTCTCTTCAAAGGTAAGAGTCATTGTGTAATCTGGATCGTTAGCAGCAAATGCATCATCCAATGTTAGTGTAACAGCTGCCTTAGCGGTGGTAAAGGTTGCTGCTGCGATAGCTCCAGTAAGGAGTAGGTTTAGTGGCTTCTTTTTCATAGTTTGTCTTTTGTTTTTTGTTCTCGTAGGTTGGAGATTGTTATGGAGCTGAGATTACAACTGGTTCATCGAGCTCTGGATCTGGGATACTAAATGTATCTGTAACTTGTGTAACTGGTGGGTCCTTCTCAATAGGAGGGAAGAAGAACTCAGGTGGTTCAATAATTGGAATTTTGTCTAAAGGATTAGGAAAGAGCCTTTTAAGTATTACTACCTTAGCTCCTTTACCTGACTCTGCAGGTGGAATATAAACTACACCGTAAGGTAGTTCGTCTTTTGGTTGACCTGTGATCAATCCAAGTATTGTTAAAAGTTTTGCTATCATCTAAAGGTATGTTAACTGCTTAACTTTAATAATCAACTAAAACCATGAAGGTTTTTCTCTCTTAGTCCATACAGCAAAGGGCTTATCACTCTTGATGTATTGTTTGTATTTGTCTACAGGTATTAACTTATCGAAACCTGGAACTTGTCTACAGGTTTGATTCTCAGCTATAGCAACTGCAAACTCAGTCTGTGGACCTTCTGGTAAGTTCTTAGGAGGAGTCTTGAATACCTCAGCCATCTTAGTAAAGGTCAAGTGAGTCTTACCATAACGATAGGTATACTCTTCACAAGAAGCAATAAAATGATCATACAACCACTTATAGTTACCAGTAGTTGAACGGCACCATAGACCAGATGGGTGCTTGATGTGAGAGGCTTTGTAGAGATGCTCCTCGAGAAACTTATCTGGATGCAACCAACGCTTGATACGACGATTAAGTTTAGTCCTACCTTCGTATTGCTCACCATCGAGCACTCTATGGGCTGTTGACATGAGCTGAGCATACTCAACAATCATCTTGACAACATGTTTGTCGCACATCTCCTGCGCAGAGACAACGGGGCAATCGTTAGTAGTAAATATATTCATCTTACTATTATTATATCAGAGTTCCATCTCCTTGATGTAGTCTGTAATGGCTTTCTCAATACGATCCAGCTCATCATTCCATCTTTGGATTGCAATTTCATCTTCAGCTCTCTTAGCTGCATTAAGATTCTCAAATGCAATTGTCCAATTACCGTCACATTCTTTTAAGTAATCACTCATCGTTCAATTCTACAAATTCACCGTTACGCCAACCTTTACGTTTCCATTCTTTCTTGCGCCACTTCTCAATAGCGAAGTCAACATCACCATCAAACATAGTTAGCATACGTTTGAAAGTCTCCCATGTTGGTTTAGGACCTTCGAGCTTCTCGTATGCAGCTTTTCTCTCCTTTGCATTCATTAGTCAATTGTAATCTTTTGAATTTGATTGATATGCCATCCATTAGTCACTCCCATAAAGGAGATTTGAAACCAACCATTAGCATCTAAGCGAGTAATAACACCCTCTTCTGACCACATTCTACCCGCTCTTGGGCAAATATCAAGGAAAACATGTTGGCCTGATTCGATAAGAGCTTCTACTTTTTCTTTCATACCTAATTATATCAGAGTTCCTAATTAGAGGTAAGTAACTGTAGTGATTGCAAAGTAATTCTCTTCACGTTGATGAGCCCATTCGAGTTGTTTATCGGATAGAACCTTCCAACCTTTAGTATTAAGCAACGGTAGAGCCTTTACAAGCTTCTCCTTGTCGTGAGATACTGCAACTACGACCTCGCTGTGATCATTTCCGTAGTGCTTAAGCAATTTGTAGCATTTATTTTCTTTCATACCTAATTATATCGGAGTTCCTTATGCTTATCGCCAATATCCGCGGTTAAATTTAACCATTTCTAAGTAATTTAGTGCGCGTCTACCACCAGCATACACAATCTTACCGGGATCTCCTCCTTCTTTTTCAATAAAAGCCTCCCAAGCAATGGGATCCGTCTCGGAAGCTGGTGCTTGACAACGAGTTAACTCAGCAAATACTTGAACAGCCTCCTCATAACTCTCTAAAACATCCTCTTCACCTTCTCTAATCTCAGCAGCAAGGTCATTAATTTGATTTTTGAGCTCAATCTTATCAAGATATACCTCTTTCTCTACTTTCTTGTAGTTCATACCTAATTATATTAGAGTTCCTTAAAGGACATGAAGGATTGAACTGCTCTTTTGGCAATATCCTCTAGAGTAGTAAACCTATCCTTACGATCAGCATCAACTAACTTATAACCAGCCGGGTAAGGTGTTGATTCTCTATGTCTATGTTCACTAATCATCTCAACAACACCGTCCTGAAGCACTCTATAGCGTGTCTCATTCCAATTACGAGGCATTGTATAAGAGAATAAGAACTCATCATTAGGTTGAAGAGCAAGAATACGTAGTTGTCTTTTGTTCATACCTAATTATATCGGAGTTCCTTTAGCGTCCGAACATAAATCCAAGCCAAGCTTTCATATCCTTGACAAAGGCCTCGATATCCTCATCAGGAATACCTTCATCTCGTGCACCTTCCTCAATAGTGATGCCTTCTTGATCCATTCGCTTACGAATGTTAGAGAACTTCCTAATCTTTTTAAATATAGCTCCGTTCATAAGAGTGGTAATATCTACCTGCCATGCCATTTAACAACAAACAACACAACAAAAACACCATGACAGGTAGATGAAGTTTATTTACCAAATACTTTATTGAAGATACGTTTAAAGAAGCCTGGTGTCTCTACTTCTATATACTTAATAACTTCCTTAACAATGATCTCTGGCTCAGGTTCCGTGAACTCAACTGGATATACATCCTCTGGGTTCTTAACAGCACGGTTACGAGCTTTCTCTAAGTCTGTTGTAGTGAAAAGATATGCATTACCATTCTCAGCAAACACTTGAAAGTAATGTTTCGAAGCATTTGTACGAGCCTTTTTATTCTTAACAAGCTTAATATAAGCTCTTACTAATTTTCTCGTTGTCATATTATATTATCCCCAAGTTGTACCTTCAAACCAACCACCTTTAGTCTTTGTGGATGGTTTAGTTACCGGTGGTTGTAAAGTAGCTTTGTCTTCCGGAAGAGCAATTGGTCCATCAATTGTCTCAAGACCTTCCTTATCATAATGTAGACCATCGTTACCATTCTTACCAATGACATTAACACGATCTTCAGCAGTATCAATAAGAAGTTGTACTGTTGCATCATCTACTTTGTTAGGCTCTGTATCACTTTGAGTGATTGTTGCACTAAAGTTATCTTCAACACGGTGAGCAGTAGCAAAGTTACTATCATGCTCATTGATTTGTACTGACTTAACTCTTACACGACCACCAGTAGCCTTACTAATAAATTCATCAGCCTTATTGAGAACATACTCTGCAAAGCGCTCACAACCAACAGCAGGTAGAATAACTACCTCAGCAACACCAATCTTACCAAGCTTGACAATAGAATCAATCTCAGGATCGTCTTGAGCAACAACTAACTTATGATCAAATGTATCTTGTAAAGTTTTCTTAAGGTCTTTAAGACCACCAAAGTCTGCAACCCAATTCTTATCATCAAGTTCATCACACTCGAATGTAATATCAGCAGTTAATCTATAACCATGAATGTATTGACAATGACTATGAGTACTACGCCATTGTCTAAAGGCAGCTGAACCTAACTCAATAACTTTGTTGCTTGTAAACTTCATATACCATATTATAGCCTATGCATCTACTATAATCAACTACATTCTTTAAATTATTTACAATATTTACGTATTACTATAATATCTGCGAACGTCCTAATGATGTCAGATATATTAGTAATTTATAAAGACAAACCAGTATATATAGATATCACAGTATATTAGAGATCAGAAACGTAGGTTCATTTAGGCTCTCTACTATCATTTATTCTTCTCAAACCCAAAATGCAAGTGTTTCGGGAAAATAGTTGAAAAAAGTTGTATTTTAGTCAGTTGAGAACTTTTTATCGTAGATTGAATTGGATATGTCAATGAGACGTTCCATGTATCCACTATTGCGAAGTTCTTTGAAAGCAAGGTTACCAATACCAAATTCACCATTAGCTTCAAGTGAGTCTTTTCTCATTCTTGCAACTTTCGCTCTAAGTGCATCTGCAGCCTCATTAAGATCATCTAAGTCTTCACCTTCAGTCACACCAAGCTCTACTTCAAGATCACTAATCTGACCTTTGATTCTATCAGCTTTAGCACTAACATCTCTTGCATCTACCTCAGGTTCATCATGGATAGGCTCTCTAATCCACTCGTTATCGAGAATACTATAGAGACCAGATGCTTTATGTGGCTCATCTATGTCTTGGAAGTATACCTCAACATCATGACCACCCATCTTGATGTCATGTCTAAGGTTCCAAACAAATCGTTTACCATCTAATGCTTTCTTTACAAGATCTTCATCATGGTTGATCTTATCAAAGTCCAAAAGGATGTGAACATCAAGGTCAGAGTAGTCAGTGTAGTTATAGTTGGCCATTGAGCCAGTTAACTGAATGTCTTCAATAAGATCATCCTTAACTCCTGCACCTTCAGATACATCATGAGCAATGGTAAGAAGTTTCTCTCTTAGTGATTGGTCAAAGTTCTTAGCTGCATCCCAAAATGCCGGGTGCAATGTATCATTGTAGAACTGATTCTCGAAAAATAACTTAAAGGATTTCATTTTATATCTGCTTCTACGTTATCGTCTGCAATGTTCTCTTGGCTAACATCAATAAGTGCATCGAGGTCTCGTTGGATGAAGTCCTTACCTACGAGTATCTTATATAAGTTGGATGATCTATTGCCAATAGAGAACTTAATGCCTGTATATTCTTTCTCACCAATAGTAAAGTCAAGCTCAACAACTGGACGATGCTCAATATTACCAGCACCTACGTTAATTGAGATCTCATCTACCTTTGGAAGAAGTAAAGTACGACCATTTACAGTACGGAAAAAGACCTTATCACCTTGCTCTTGAATATCTTCACCATGGATAACATTGTAAGCACCATTACCACTATCTAATTTAGCAGCAACCTTACCAATGCCATCGATGTTAAAGAACTCAATAAGTCCAAGAACAGATTTCTCTTCTATATACTGTAAGAATGTTTTCATATATTAGTGACCTTCGTGATCTTCAGGAGCAATGTCACTGTGATCAGTAGCATCAGCATGGAAGTCGTAATCCAACTTGTGGAATACAGAACCAAGGTAGTCAGCAGCTTTTGTAATCTTAGCAGCGGTCCAACCTTCAAGGGCTTTTGTCTCCTTCATCATAAGACCAAGAGCAAATGCATACTTCTCAATCTTGTAAAGCTCAGCAAGAGCCATCTTAACTTCAGAATCGTCATGGTGATTAACACGAGGCTCTTCCTCAACACTTGGCTGAATGGATGGAGCAACGATTGCTACTGAAGTCTCAGGCTCTTCAACCTCTTTAGATACTTCCAAGCTCTCAGGAGCTGGATTCTGTGACATGTCAACCTCAACAGGTGCATCGTGCTCAGCATCTTCATCACTATCATGATCGCGCATGATTTGTGCTGCATCATCACTACCAATGTGACCTTTAGCTTTTGCTTGAGCAATCTTAGCTTTAAGTTCTTCACGATCCATTGAACGGCTACCAATACCACCTTTTGGTGCATCATGGTCAGCAGCTGGAAACTCATTCTCTTCATCTTTAGCATGATCATCCTTACCTGGCTTCTTATCAGCCCAATCTGGAACACCATCACCATCAGCATCTGGCTTCTTATGCTCTTCATCACTTGCCATTGCACCAGCAATGTTCTCACCAGCACCTTGAGCTGCTTTACCAATACCACCTGTAGCACCATCAACAGCACCTTGAACAGCACCTACTGTACCTTCAATTGCACCTTGTGCAACACCGGAAACAGCTTTAGCAACTCCACCAGCAGCACCACTTGCAGCACCAAGTGCAGCACCTCCTACTGTTTCAGCTCCTTTTTTAACAACCTTACCAGCACCTTGTAAAACCTTTTTTGTTGTCTCACTAGTTGCTGCTTTCCTAAGAGCGGAACCAGCACCTCGAGCTGCATTACCTATACCAGCAGCAAGGGCTCCAAGAGCCTCTTCTTGAACCTCAAGTGGCTCTACATTTGAATATGCCTCTGCAATGAGTTCTGCATCATTAAGTTTGGACTTCATGCATATATTTATGCCCCAAGCACTGCTTTTACAGCATCTTTATCAGATTCTGATAGCTCGGGTGGAGTAAAGTAGTTAACCGCCTCATCTAAGTCTTGTGCAATAAGCTCTCTTGTCTTTGTTCCAGATATACCTTCTGCTTGAATAGGTATCTTAACAACTTGAACAAAGGGATACTTCTCAGCATTCTTCTCAAAGTACTCGTATCGCTTAACATCTTCATCTTTAGCACCAGCACCGACGATGACTCTCTTATCTAAGTTGTCATCTGCAAAGTCATATACCGACTTAACAGGAGAGATAGGAGCAAGAACAACCTCAACTGGCTTACCAGCATACTTAGCATAGATATCCCAGATAGCTTTTGATTGCTCAGCAGTAATACCATCACGCTCCTTGTTACCAATCACAACAACACCACGATCAGCATCCTCAAGCATATATTTGAATGCACCGAAGTGACCCTTCGTTGGTGGCTTATAGCCTCCAGGCATAAGAGCTATTGCTTCTGTGTCTTCTTGATTCTCGAAATACTCTTTGAATGTCTTCATTTAGTGATTGGTGTTGAGGATTGACCATCGCTGAAGTTAGCACGGCTAAACTCTAAACGATCTACAAGCTTAACTGCATCACCAGCCTTTGATACTGCTACATAACCCTCAGGAGCCGTTGTCTTAAGGGTACCATCACCGTTATCTAAGAAGTGCTTGGTGTTATAAACTGCATTGTTATACTTGTTAACGAAAATTTGTTTAGCTTGAGCAAGTAACTTACTTACTTTGAAGACATTAATGATGTTATCCTCTTCGGATTTGATCTCAGCCATCTTTTTATTGTAGGCTTCAGTAGA
>WLWF01000071.1_pt1 | contig 85984 bp, 76 predicted proteins | sample 6718331 | NCBI WGS metagenome assembly WLWF01 (sample SAMN12718692, study PRJNA515312) | sponge metagenome | isolation source: marine sponge | host: Mycale hentscheli | place: New Zealand: South Island, Marlborough, Capsize Point | collected 2003-05-01 | reverse complement strand
AGATAAATATAATATAAGTTAAAAAATATAAATTATGAGTTATTTAAAAATAGGTAAATATTATGGGTCAGACCCGAATCCAGTTATATATCAAATAAAAGAAGTTTTAGATACTAACTATGCTGATATCACTAGTGTTTATAATTGGATTAATTTAAGAGATGAATTAGGTAAAGATTTTTTATATTGTAAAGACAATGCCACAATTTTTATAGAACAAACAACTGGTTTTAGTGGCTTAGACCAATTAGATAAAGAATGTGCAGCACAAAATTTTTGTGTTAATAAAGCTGATAGAGATACTATCTATACAGATTCAGAACAAGAGGGGTATTGGACTCAATTTGTTATAAACTCTAAAGAAGCTAGGTCAACAAGATGGAATAAAACTAAATTATATGTTTCTTTTAGATTATCAAAGGCTGATTCAAGTGATTTAGCGGTTGATACACTTGTTTTGAACGAGAGATATGTAGAGTATGGTATTATGTCATTTGCGTTAGATGGTCAAGAAGGTTTATATGATTGGATAAATGGTACTAGTAGTTATACTGATGGTGGATTCCCTACTAAATCTTACTATACGTTAGATTTGAAAAATGAAGTTTTAGATAGACTTAACGGTTTACAATAATAATAAGATATTTATAATTAAAAAGATATGGAATATTTAAATACTGGCTCAAATTTAGGTACTGGATATACAACGGTTCTTAGTGCCACATCAACAACTAAATTATTAGTTAAAACTGCGCATGCATGTAATGCTTTTAGTGCTGACACTTCATTCTACCTACAATGGTATGATAGTAGTGAATCATCTACTTATAGTTTATCAAGCAATGTAACAATACCAACAGCTTCATCTTTTCAAGCTTTAGATGGTACATTTGTTTTAGATAATAACGATTATATTAAAGCTAAATGTGGTATCGTAACTGGTACTTCAGTAGACTTGACATTATCTTATATGGAAATAACAAATTCTGAGGGATAATATGAAAGCTTTAGTTATAAGTGGTGGTGGTTCTAAAGGTGCGTTTGCTGGTGGTATAGTAGATTACCTAACAAACGTTAAAAATAGAGATTATGAATTATATGTTTCTTCATCAACTGGCACACTTGTTCAACTATTAGTAGCATCCGACAATATAGATAAATTAAAAGAAGGTTATACAACTGTTAAGAACGAAGATATATGGAAAATAAATCCGTTTAAAGTTAAAACAAATCTTAACGGTAAAGTTAAAATGCAATTAAACTGGTTTAATGTTATTAGAAATTTATTACCAACCATAACCATTAAAAAATTAAATAAGTTTCCATATTTTAAAGTTAATAAATTTAATGGTAAATTAAGTTTTGGTGATTCTAGTAACTTAATAAAATTAATTAAAAAGTTTTTATCTTTAAAAGAATATTTAAGAATCAAAGAAGAACTTAATAAAGAATTAGTTGTTTGCGTTGTAAATGCAACACTTAAAGAAATTGAATACAAATCATCAAACGATTGGGGTTACGATGATTTTTGTGATTGGACACACGCATCGTGTAGTGCGTACCCATTTATGAGTATTGTAAATAAAAATGATTATCAATACATTGATGGTGCTATATTAGAAACTGTACCTATACAAGAGGCGATTAATAGAGGTGCAACAGAAATAGATATTATCATTCTTAAAGAAGAGGAACCAAAAAAAGAAATAGAATACATTAGGAATTTAGTTCATGGTCTAATAACAGAGATTGATATGATGTATACAGAGTTATCTAAAAATGATATTGTGATTGGTAAATTAAAAGCTAAAAACGAAGATATTATTCTTAATTTTTATTATACACCTAGAAGATTAACTAACAACAGTCTAATATTTGATAAAGAGATTATGTCTAATTGGTGGGTTGAGGGTTATAATTATGCTAAAGAGAAAAATAATAAAACATATAAAATGGTTAAGGGTAGAAAAACTAAGTTGTTAAAAAATTAATACTTATTCACCATATAGGTCTGTAGGGTTTTTGCAAGCTTCTTTGATTAGCTTTTCAACAAATGCAAACATCTTAAGACCATTTTCTCTACAATACTCTTTAAGTATTTTATGTGTTGTAGGGGTTATTTTAAGGTTTTTAGTGCGTTTTATGGGCATATCTTTATAGTTATATATATAAGTATGACAAAAGTAAGAAAAAAGTCTTACTAATTATGGTCTTTTTAAGACCATAAAAATTCTTTTGCGTTTTCTGAACATATTTATTATTAAATAACTGAAAATAATAATTAAATTTAAAATAAGTAAAGAATGGCTGATAAGGTATTTGTAAGTCCTGGTGTATATACTTCAGAAAAAGACTTAACTTTCGTAACACGACAAGTTGGTGTGACAACACTTGGTTTAGTAGGTGAAACTACTATTGGACCAGCGTTTCAACCAATATTCGTGTCAAACTATGACGAGTTCACATCGTTTTTTGGTGGACTTAACGCAACAAAAATAAAAGATACTGGGGCACCAAAATATGAGCTGCCTTACATTGCTAAATCTTATCTTTCTCAGACAAATCAACTATTCGTTTCCAGAATACTTGGTTTTTCTGGTTATGATGCTGGTTTAGCTTGGGGAATCACCCTTGATGCTGCATTAGATGGTACTACATCTGGTGCTACTGGTGGTGGTGGAGCTAACGCTTCATTAATCTCATTTACCGCATCTACTGGTACTAGTGTCGCAATAACAAGTTTATCATCAACTGACCCTCTTGTTCAATCTCTTTGGGATGCTGGATTATTAACTAGTCAATTAGCATATCTAGCTGCTGCTGCAACTGGAACTACTGCATCTATAGGGCCTGTATTTGAAAAGAATGGTAACACATTTAGTGGTTTAACTTTAACTAACACGCTTTCTACTAAGAGTAACTCTGGTGGTGCAGCGATTGGTGTTTGTTCTGGTGTTACAACTCATTACTCTGGTACTGGATATTCTAATATAGAGAATAAGATAGTTTCATTGCTAAGAAGTAGAGGTACTGTTGATTCTGATGAAATAATGAGACATGAATTGACTGGATTCACTAATGTAGGTTTTAACGCAAATGTTACAGCTGCTGCTACTGACCCTAAAGGAGACTTTGGGTTAACTGGTACTTCTACATCACAAGGTGCATTTACATATTCATTATCTTTTGATAAAACAAAGAAAAATTACTTACCTAGAGTACTTGGTACAGGAGCTCAAGATGGTCAAACAGCATTATATGTTGAAGAAATGTTTGATAACATGTTTGAGGATTACGTAACTGATGAAAAAGTTAGAGGTATTAATATCGATGCACTTATAAATTATAGTGATGATTTCGATGATTACTTAACAGAATACCAACCAGCGGTTACTCCATGGGTTGTTTCTGAATTAAGAGGTAGTAACTTACTTAGATTGTTCAGATTATGGACAATTTCTGATGGTAACGCTGCTAATAAACAATTTAAAATATCTATTAAGAATATTAAATTGGATGATAAAGAATTTGATGTTGAGATTAGAGCATATGGTGATACAGATGCTAAACCTGTAGTGCTTGAGAGATTTACAAGGTTAACTATGGACCCAACATCTAATAACTACATTGCTAAGAGAATTGGTACTTTAGATGGTGACTTTGCTTCACGTTCTACATATGTATTAGTTGAATTAGAGGAAGAGTCAGATACTTCAGACGCATTCCCAGGTGGTTTCTTAGGTTTCCCTATTAGAGATTACCAAACAAATTCAAATACTACTGTTCAGTCTCCATCAATTGAGTATAAGCAAACTTATGGTACTTTTGAAAATAAAAGAAAATTTTATCTAGGTTTATCTGATACTAAGGGTATCGACCAAGATTTCTTTGATTACAAAGGTGTTCCAGAAAATGATGATTTATCAATGTGGACTGGTCTTACTAATGGTTTCCATATGGATATCGGAGCTACTGGTGCGACAATTGATAATGTAGAAATAGTAATTAATTCAACAGGTGGTACTTATAGTCCAGTTTATGAATTTGATACTGGTGATTGGGCTTTTAGAACTGAATCTGATGTTGTGGGTGGACCATACGAAAAGGTTTATGCTAGAAAATTCACATTCGCACCATACGGTGGTTTTGATGGATGGGATATCTATAGAACTAAAAGAACAAATACTGATAGATATACAATAAATGGTACTAGAGGTAAAGATGGTTTACTTAGTGGTGTATTTGCTAATAGAGCACTTACAAATGGTGATGCTGGGATTAATTCAGATTACTATGCTTACTTAGAAGGAATATGGACTTTCCAAAACCCAGAGGCTACAAATATTAATGTATTCTCTACACCAGGTATTGATACAACATATAATACTAACTTAGTAGAAGAGGCTATTGAGATGGTAGAACAAGATAGAGCGGATTCACTTTATATTGTTACTACTCCAGATACAGATGCTTCGGGTGATGTTATGTTACCAGAAGATGTTGTTGACCAATTAGATGGCCAATTTGATTCTAACTACACGGCTACTTACTGGCCTTGGGTTCAAATTAACGATGCTGAGAATAATGTTTACATCTATGTTCCACCTACAAGGGATGTAGTAAGAAATATTGCTCTTACAGATAACATTTCATTCCCATGGTTCGCAGTTGCTGGTGTACAAAGAGGTGATGTTCAAGCTATTAAAGCTAGAAAGAAACTTACACTTGCTGAAAGAGATACTCTTTATGATGGAAGAATTAACCCAATCGCTACTTTCGCTTCAGAAGGTATTAAGATTTGGGGTAACAAAACCCTTCAAGTTAAAGACACTGCTCTTAATAGAATCAATGTAAGAAGACTATTGTTACAAGCTAGAAAATTAATTTCTGCTGTTTCTATTAGATTATTATTCGAACAAAACGATGATGTAGTAAGAAATCAATTCTTATCACTTGTAAATCCAATCTTAGATAATATACGTTCTGAGAGAGGTCTTACAGACTTTAGAGTTGTTCTTGACGATTCTCCAGAGTTAATTGACCAAAACACTCTTTGTGGTAAAATATTCTTAAAACCAACAAGAGCGTTAGAATTCATATGTGTTGAGTTTAACATTATGAACACTGGTGCAAGTTTCGATGATATTTAATCGATATAATATACAAAACATCAAAGCCTCCAAATATGGGGGCTTTTTTGTTTTTTAAGGATATTTATTAATAAAAGACAATATGCGTAAGAAAGTATTAATTAGTGAACACCAATTATCAGCATTAGTTGAGTATATAAAAGAAAACGAAGACCAAATAATAATTAGAGAAGAATTATTAGAAGAAGGTATCAAAACTTGGGTTTTGGGTGCAGCTCTTGCATTGGGATTAAACATTGGTAACGCTCAAGAGAAAGGTGACATCATATTGCAAAACGATAGCATTAGAAATCAAATAGAAAAGACATTACAAAATGATGAAGGTATTGAAGATTTGGCTAGTGAACTTAGAGTTGATGCTGACCAACTTAAATCATATATGGTAAAAAATGCCGAGCAAATTAATAATACTTTTGATAACTACGATAAAAAGAAAAATTTAAATATTAATGTTAAACAGGGTGATAAAAAGTATAGTATCAAAACCATGCTTAATAAATTTAAACTTAACGGTTATGCAATCACAAATATTGAAACAATATATGATACTATAGTTAATTATCCAGAAGCTCCAGTCGTAATGTCTGATACTTTATCTCTAATGATACCATCAATAGAAAAACATGATACTTTTAACCATAAATTACCAACAGAAACCGTTGAAAACATACAAAATTTATTAAAAACAATAAAAGAAAGTGGTGGTAATGTAACTTCTATAACTATAAGGTCTAAAACTGACGCTGAGAGAGTTCCTAGCTATATAAGTGACGATGACCCTACTGGTAACTATACGTTAGCTACAAAACGTGCTGAGGAAGCTATTAAAGCTATTAAAGGGTCTGGTATAGACCTTGGTGGTGTTAGTATGCAGATTGATGATAGTAGCGCTGTTAATAGTGGTCTTAATCAAGATTCTAAAGAATTAAAGATAGCTCAAGACGAATTTAATAAGGATAGAAGTGGCTCTAGAGAAAAATATAGTGATGATAGAGGTGTTGATATAGTAATAAACTACGAATATAACTCAAAAACAGCTGATGATTCTAATCCAGAAGTTATTGTAGAAAAAATTGTAAACATATCTTATGTTAAAGCTAATGTTTATAAAAAAACAAGTAATAAAGATAAAGGTGGTGGTAGCATTACTTTTAATAAAGATAAATGCAAGGTTAAAATAGGTAAGATTGACACCTTTACGTGCCCTACTTGGTAGTATTTATTCACCGAAATTTTGAACACAAACCTTTTCACTAATATATACTGAAATATATTTTTTATCTGGGTCTAGTAGATTTTTTCTATGACCTCTTGACTCTATAAATGAATCAATTAATAAATCTAATATTAATTTACTAAAATCTTTGTTTTGGTATTCCGTAATACTCATTTTTATAACATTCTCAGTAACTATTTTTTTTGTTTTTTCAAATCTTTGATACACTCTTTCACCATTTGGTCCAAAGTGTCCAATAGTATTGGTGCTATCTAAAAAAGAACCATGACTATCGGTTATTAAGTTCATATTATGATTATAAGTTAGTTTATTTAGTGGTTCCGTATTTTTTAAAACATTAATTAGTTCTTCAGCGGTTTTAATTTTAATATTAATCACATCTATTCCACTATAACTTTTTTCAGACACTATATTATTATATTTATCCATATTACCAGTATGTGCAGATATTGCAACAACTTGGGAATTACTAATAAGTCTTACAACTTTTTTTTGTGAATAAATGTATTTCTCTACTAATGGTATGTAAGATTTAGGATTCTTTCTTAAATTATTTATTTGGTTAATCATAATACTATCTAATTCAGATTGTGAAAATGAAGTAAATGATGATATAAATAATGTTATTATTAAAAAAAATTTCATATTTAATATTTTATTATGCTAATATAAGAATAATATTTAAATTAAACAAATAAAATATACTTTTTTTGTATTTAGCTAATATTTATTAGTACATGTGGTTTTAGAAGACAATTTTTTAAAAAAAACTAAAACTCACATATTTATAATTAAAACAATAAAGAAAATTTTAAAACTTATACAACATGGCTGATTTATTAATGAAAATGCCCGTACCTTACGAACCAAAGAAAAAGAATAGGTTCCTTTTAAGGTTTCCAGCGGATTTAGGTATTCAAGAGTGGTGGTTAGCTTCTGCCTCTAGACCATCTATCACACAAAACGAAGTTGAAATTCCTTTTCTTAACACATCTACTTGGGTAATTGGTAGGTTTAACTGGGAATCAATTTCAGTTACATTTAGAGACCCTATTGGTCCTTCTGCTTCTCAAGCTATTATGGAGTGGGTTCGTTTACAATCAGAGTCTATTACTGGTAGACAAGGTTATGCTGCTGGTTATAAGAAAGATGTTGAATTAGAAATGCTTGACCCAACTGGTGTAGTTATTGAAAAGTGGGTTCTTCAAGGAACAATGCTTACAAATGTTAACTTTGGTGACTTATCAATGGATGATGACGCTATCGCTGACATCACTGCCGATTTGAGATTTGATAGAGCGATTTTATTATTCTAATAATCAATAAAAAATTATATAAAACTATAAAAAGACTTCATATGAGGTCTTTTTGTGTTTTAAAAACTTTACTTATGATATTTATTTAGTAAATTAGAAAATATAATAGTTTTAAAATTTAATTAAATATGAGTGATAAAAGACCTAATGTGTTTCCTACACAAGAACAAATCTCACAAGCAAACGAAACTGGTGAAAAAATTGCAAATCAATTAGCCGAACAAGAAAATGTTCAACAAGTATACGGTTCTGAACAAGAGCAGAAAGCTGCTGAAGAAATGAGGAGAAGAACTGAAGAGCAAATAAAAATGAGAGAAGAGCAATTAAGGAAAAATGAAGAGATTGCTAGACAAATGGATGAGAGAAGAAGTAGACAATCTAAAGAAACTCTACCATATGTTCAGCAACCAGTTAAATCTGAACCACCTAATGTTCCACCTGTTGACCCTCCTAATTTTAATAATAACGACAACTCTGATGATAAACCTAAAAAGGTTGACGATAGTTATATAAGAAGTATTAGTCAACCTCAAATGAATCAACCATTTGACGTTATACCATTACCTTCTGAAGGTAAATTATATCCTAGAAGAAACAAAACAGTAAAGGTTTCATTTATGACTACTGCTGATGAGAATATTCTTACATCACCAAACTTAATGGAAAGTGGTGAATTTTTAGAAATACTAATTAATAGAAAACTACTTGAACCAGATTTAAGATATAAAGATTTATTACCAGGTGATAGAAATGCTATTATGATTTGGCTTAGAGCTACTGGTTACGGTGAAATGTATCCTATATTAGTTTATGATGAGAAAGAAGAAGTTTTTGAAACTGAGGTTAATCTATCAGACTTAAAACAAATACCATTAAATGTTGAGCCTAATTCTGAAGGGTTGTTTGATTTTCAATTACCAATATCAAAATCTAATATAGTATTTAAAATGTTAACAGTTGGTGAACTGGAAGAGCTAGGAAAGACGGTTGAAGCTACTAAAGATTTACCTGTTAATGAAGAAGCTACGTTAATATTAGAAGCTCAAATTGTAGCTGTTGACGGAAATAGAGACAGAGATTTTATTAAAAACTTTGTTAGAAATATGAGAGTGGGTGATGCCCAAAAATTAAGAGATTACTTTGATAAAATTGAGTGCGGTGTTGATATGAACCTAACAGTTAGGACTCCTGGAGGTGGGTCCGTTGAAACGTTTCTTCCCTTTACACCAAAGTTTTTTTGGCCTAACTCAGAAGTATAAAGAATCTCTTTTAGAAGAAATATATGTTTGTATAAAACACTTAGGAATGACGTATCAAGATGTGTTATCCGCACCAACATACGAAAGAAGATACTACCTAAGTAGTCTTATAAATGAACATAAGAAAAAAGAAGAGTTATATGATGAAAGAATGTCAGAAAGTAAAAATAGTAATGCTAGAGGTAGCAGAACTAGTAGGGTAAGTGGGGACCAATTAAAATCAAAAATAAAGAGTGGAGAGATACCTAGCTAATTTTAGTTAGGTATTTTTCTATATACGTGATATTTATATTAAAAGATACGTTAAAATGAAGTTAATAATCACAGAGCATCAATATGAAAAACTTTTTAATAATAAAAAAAGGAAACTAATTGTTACTGAAAGTCAATACAGTAAAATATTATCAGAAGATAATGTTACAAAAGCACTTAATAATATTAAAGATGGTCAAGCTATAAAATTAACTGACGCTAAAGGAAGTGAAATGTATTTCAAGGTTCTTGGTGTTTTAGATAATGCCATTACTGTTATTAATTGTAACCCAGGTAGTGTTTATGTTAACACATTCTTTCGTATACATAGAAATGATATTCAAAATGGTGATGTTGGTTACACATCAAAAAATAGAAAGTATATAAAAATAGATGTTTTAGATAAAGAAACTGGTGGTAAATACAAAACACTTGATGATATTGAAAAAGCTAATAAAGCTAAAAAGCTCGATGATGCTGAATTTAAAAGATTATTTGAATTATTTAATAAAGAAATACTAAAAATTAATCCTGGATTTATCGCTAAGGATATATCTAAGAATAAAGATACTTGGAAGTCTAGTACTTTTAAAAATGTAAAATTAAGTGTATTTGATGATAGTGGTAGTGGTCTTAAGTGTAAGTTAAGTCCATCTTCAGAACCTAAATTTACTATTGATACTGGGTCTAAAAAAGCTAAAGACGGTTTTGATGGAGGTGCTGAAGGTAAAGAAAATGATAAACAATTAATAATTAAAAATTTATTATCTTTTAAAAGAGATTCTGGAATTGTTTTTAATTTAAAAGGTGGTTCTAAACTATTCGGTATTGTTTTAGATAAAAAAGATAAAAAATCTATTTCAATAGAAGTGATGAATTTTGAAGGTTCTGTAGGAAAAGGTTTTGAAATAGGTAATTTAATAAAATTTGAGTCTGACCCAAAGAATGTTAATGTAAGGGGAGAGGGTGAAGATGAATTATTTGATTTGAAATTTAAAGCATACGTTGGTGATTATGACCGAAAGACTAAAGACACTAAAACTAAAGATGTTTATTTAAAAAATATTATGGAAATAGACATTGCAAATGTAGAAGATAAAGATGGTGATATAAAAGTTACCGATATGATTGAAAAAGAAATAGGTGAGTTGACTGATGAAGAAATGGATGAGTTAATTAAATCAATTACATCTGGTAATAAAAATGTTGTTAACGCAATGTGGAAAAAACCAAACTGGTTTTCAGAATTGCTTCTTTTATCTAAAGAGAGAGGTATTATACCAGCCGAAAGTAAATTAGGTGAAAAAATACAGGGTGCATTATCAGAATTTTCTCAATTTAAAGAAAATAGTATTGGTACTGTAAGATTTAGTTCTTTAAGATTAGATGATAATAAACTTCAAGAAGCACTTAGTGAAATTAAAAATAGAGAAGATAAAAGTAAAAATTACAATAAACCAGGTAATCCAACTAAAAACGTTGCTTTTAAAACAATAGCTAAAATAAATAATAGAGGTGACAATACACCAATGGTTGAAACTAATTTTAAAGATAAGATTGGAAAAGAAGAAAAATTATACTTTAGATTATATTTAGTTAAGAAGGTAAAAGAAACTGATAAAGTTTCTCAGTATGAATGTGAAGTGTACTATAAAACTAAGGAGAAGAGTGATAATATCAATTTAGGTGATGCTGTACTTGATGTTGTAAGAAGAGATGAAAAGGAAGATAAGGATAAAAAAAAGGAGAATAAATAATGGCTGACGAATTCGAAAAAAGACGTAAAGAGGTAGAGAATCTTAAATCCAGTTTAGAGAACCAAAGAGCCTTACAAAAAGAGCTTTCAACTGGGCTAGATAGCTATTATAAAACCCTTAAACAAATTAGTGGGCTACAGAAAGATATTGCCCAAATTAAAGCTTCAGAAAAAAAAGAATTAAATGAAATAGTCGCTCTAGAGCAAGAAGAGAAAAAACTTTTAGATAAGAAGAAGAGAGATGCTAGGTCGTTAACAGAAGAAGATAAAAAAAGACTTAAGATACTTAAGGCTGAAATCCCTTTACGTAGAGAGAATTTAAAATATTTTAAAGAACAAACTGATGAGCTTGAAAAGCAAACTGCTGAACTAAAAAAATCAGTTAGAGAAGCCAACTTATTAAAAGCTAGTTTTAGAAGTGCTGGTAAGGTAATAGGTTGGGGTGTTGGTAAGATTAAAGAATCGGGTATCTTTGAAATGGATAAAGAAATCCGTGCTGCTGCCCAGAGTATGGGTATTGGTAATAGGCAATATAGAGCCTTTGCTGACAATATGATGTCAGCCGCTGATACAACTACAATGATGGGTGCTAATGTAAAAGATTTAGCTAAGTTACAAAGAAGTTATAGTGAAGAAATAGGTAGGTCAGTAAGACTTAGTCAGAAAGGTCTTATAGCTATGGCTGGATTGTCTGAAGGTACTGGTCTAGGAGCTGAATTTGCAGCACAAATGGCTGGTTCAGCTGATGATTTCGGAATGAGTGTGGAGTCAGCTGCTAGTTTAGTAGAGGATACTATGAATATCGCTGGTGAAATGGGTGTTAATTCATCAAAAGCTGCTTCAGTACTTCAGAAGAATTTAAAAATGGCTCAAAAATACGGGTTTAAAGGTGGTGTAAAAGCTATGGGTAGAATGGCTGCTGACGCACTTAGACTTAAATTAGATATGGATGGCATTGCTGGTATGGCTGAGAAAGTATTTAGACCAGAAGGTGCTATTGAAATGGCAGCTCAGTTATCTGTAATGGGTGGTGAGTTTGCTAAATTAGGTAATCCTATGGAACTTATGTTTAAAGCTAGAAATGACTTTGAAGGATTTGCTAAAGATATTGGTAAAGCGGCTGGGGAATTTGTCACACTTAACAAAGAGACTGGTGTATTTGAGGTTTCGGGTGGTCTTGCTAGAGATAGAATAAGAGAGATATCTAAAATTACTGGTATTGGTGTTGAAGAGCTAACTAAAATGGCTGAAGCTCAAAAGAAAATAGAGGCTGTTGGTGCGGTATCTCCTATTAACATGAATGAAAAAGATAAAGAGTTAGTATCTAGTCTTGCTGAGTTTAATAAAGATACTGGTCAATTTGAAATTAACGTTGGTACTTTTAGTAAAGACGTTAAAGACCTTAAAGAAGGTGATTTAGAGTCTATTAGGGGTCAAAAACAATCACTGGATGAAAGAGCTGAACAAGCAAAAAGTTTTGATGAGACTATAATGAATATGATAGAGATGCTTAAACAAACGTTACTACCTTTCGCTATAGAATTAAAAGAAGGTTTGGGTGATACACTTAAAAACTTTACAAATTATTTAAAAGAAAAGAAAGTATTAGCTGGTCTTAGAAGTTTTGCTAAAAGCGCTGGTGAGTTAGCTGTTGGTGTTGTTAAATTCATAGCTAACAATCCATTTAAAGTTCTATTAGGTGTTTTAGGTGGTTGGGCAGCATTAAAGGCTGCTACATGGTTTGCTAATGGTATGACATTAGGTCTTGGATTTAATAGGACTGCTTCCGTTAGTGGAGGTGGTGGTAGTCCACTGGACATGATTGGTGGTCGTAAGGGTGGTAGATTTGGGAGAGCTATGAGAAAAGGTGGTTTTTCTAGGAATGCTGCTGGTAGACTTACTAAGAGCGGTAAAGGTCTTGGTAGAACTGGTAACTTTATGAGAAAGGCTGGTAAATTTGGTGGTAATGTCTTTGGTAAAGGTGGTGGAATGAATTTAGGTAAATCACTAGCTAAAGGTGGAAAAGCATTTACTGGTTTAGGTGCAATAGCAATAGGTGCTGATATTGGTAGAAGTTTTATGGATGATAAAGATAGTAATTTAGGTAAATCTATTGGTGTTGCTGGTAAAGCTGCTGAATATGCTGGATACGGTGCTTTATTAGGTAGTGTGATACCTGGTGTTGGTAACGTTGTAGGTGGTGTTGTAGGTGGTCTTGTAGGTGGTGGTATGGGTATATACGATGAATTTTTTGCTGATAAAAATAAACGTGGTAAAGGTAGTAGTAATTTAAACTTTACAGGAGTGAATGATGGTATCGTTTTCAACCCAAAAGATAAATTCTTGCAAATGGATGATGGTGCATTGATAGCTGGAACTAATGTTAATGGTAATAGAGCTTTAGCGCAAGAAATAGCTGCTTTGAATGGTGGAGGAGGTTCATCTACTGTTGAGCATAAATACGGTAAACAAGTTGTAGAACATAAGGTTTCAGTAGATAATATTGATTCTGATTTCGCATTACATTTAACTAAATCTATAGCTAAAAATCCAGAAGCTAGAGAAACATTGGCTACAGCTAATGTAGATACTACAAAGGTAACTGGACAATACGGGAAACTAACACCAAACCCTAGTATGAATTTGATGTAATTAAAAAATATTAAAAAAAAAGATACATTTACTTGACAAGCTAATCAAAATGTAGTTTTTTTGTATTATAATAATAATATATAGTATATATAATTAATAATATATAATAGTTAATATAAATAATAATATATAATAGTTAATATAAGTAATATTATATATAATAATAGTAATATAATATTCAGATATTATATTTTTTACTTTATTGAAGTATTTATTTTATCAAAAATTTGATTAGCATAGTATTTATAATAAAAGAATTATTATGCCAAATGGAATAAATACATTATCACCAGACTTTAGGGACTTTTTATTAAATAGGAATTTAATATCAGACACTATTCAAAATAATGGATTAGAGCCACTATTATTAGGCATAGGACTACCAACAGAAATAAGTCACACACCATTAGCGGTACAAGCATCAACAGATATAGAAGTTGATGGAGTTTTTTATAAAGATTTAAATATTATATTAAATAGGTATCAAGGTCAAGATGATGATTATGAAAAAATAAATATTGATTACTTACCAGCAACAACCAATTCAAATATAGGTCCAGCTGGTGGCGCACCGTATACTTCTCAACAAACCTTTTTAATTAATAATAGTTCAGATGATTTAGAGTTTAATACTAGTAAGAACTATTATGTAGACGTATCTCAACAATTACCAGCTGATATTATTTATAAAGCACCAGCATTTCAAACAGGTGCTTATTTAGATGAAAACAATAATCTTAATTTAGGTGGACCTTCAACACAACCTTTAGATATTATAGGTAGTTTATTAACTGGTGGTGGTGTTGGTTTTGACCCTAACGGAGGTGTTGCTTCCAATTTTGATGTTAGAAGTTCATTAGCTGGTAGAGTACTAACAGCAACTGGTGTTATTGATGATACAAGGTTAGGTCAAGAAAGTGTTGGGTTTTTAGCTAAAGCTATTGGTAATAACGTAGCGTTTAACTTGCAAGAAGAAACTATTGGTAGGGTTAATACAAATATTCGTAGCCTTTTAACAGGTGGAGATATTATAGTACCAAATTATAATATTACAGTAGCCAAGGGTACTTTAGGTACAGCTATTGACTTATTAGAAAGAATGAGTGGGTTCCAAGTCCCAGTTTCATTATTAGAAAAATCATCTTCAATATTCAATGTTGATTTCCCAGTTTCAAATATTGAAAGGGCGAATAGTATGATTGAAAATTCTGGTAAGGGACAAGTATTAGCATTATTTTCAAATGTAAATGAAAATGTAATGGTTAACCAAGCTGAACCTAGTAATCTTAGACAAGGATATGCACCAAACTATACTGACCCTAGAATAAATAAGGGTGCAAACACTGGGGATGGTATAAATTTTAATCTATACGCTTATGAAGACTACGGATATATTACTGATTTATTAAACGGAAAGGCTAATAACCCAATCTCTAGAAGTAATTATACAAAAGAAACAGATGCAGAAGGAAATAAATTTAATTATGATTTAATTGATGCTAAACTACCAGCAACAAAAGGTGGTGTAGCTAACTTTTCTTGGGGTGATGATGTAACGAATAAAGAAGCTACTGAAGCTTTCGGTGAAAAATATCAAGATAGGTTTTTTGGTGAAAATGATACTGAAGCTAAAAAAAGTATTCTTTATAAAACCAAAGAATTATTTAAGACCAACAATATGAAAACTATTGTATCTGGTTATGGTGGTAAAGCACTTAAGAGTGGTATTCAAGGAGGTGTTAGAGGTAAAGGTGAACCAGGTGCTGAATTAATATCTAAGGGTTCTGGTGTACTAAGTTCAAAAAACTTTAATAGAAGTAATGACCCAAATTTTGAAGCACCAACGGATGCTGGAGATGTTTTTTGTAGAACATGGACAACTTTTGATAGATACGATAGTATTGGTGATTTAGTTAGACATTCTGATTTAAAAGATGGTGAGGGTTATTCTAGAAATCCATTAAGTGATTTAAAGTCTTCAGTATTAGAAGATAATGGATTAGTTAGAATAGCACCATATAAGGGTGACGTTGATAAAGGTAAGATAAAAAGATTTATGTTTTCAATTGAAAATCTTGCTTGGGCTGACGATTTAACCAAATTAAGACCATGTGAAACAGGCCCTGGAGACCCATTAAGTGGTACTAAGGGTAGAATAATGTGGTTCCCACCTTATGACATGACTTTTAACGAAAATGTTACTGTAAGTTGGGATAAAACTAACTTTATAGGTAGAGGAGAACCTATACACACATATAATAATACTGAAAGAACTGGAACACTTTCATGGAAGGTTATAATTGACCACCCGAACTATGCAAATTTCTTCCCAGATAATTATAGTAATGATGAAATAGCATCATTTTTTGCTGGATGTCTTGAAGATGAGGGTGTTAAAGACAGCGTATTAAGTCAAGATGAAAAAGATAAAATAGCTGTAAAAGAAAATACAAAAGCTAAAGAAAAGGTAGATGATGAAATTCCACCAAAAGTTACCTTTAAAATATATTTCCCTAATGATGAATCCGCTGTACCTATCAACTATGAAAATGGTTTATCATCTGGACAATATGATTTAGTTACAAATAGAATACCACTGACAGGTATGACACAACAAACAGGTACTACTACTGGTAACGGTACTGTTGGTAGTGGAAGATTTGTTTACCCAAATAATACTAATTTTGGTTTAAACGGGTATATAAAACCTATAGATATTGCTGGTTCTAATATTGAAGGTGGATGGTTAACTGATGCTGATTTCTTTGCAGATTTGAATACTTTTATGATAGAAAAGTGTCAATATTGTAAAGTAAAAGTAGAAGGGTTTGCTAGTACTCAAGGTAGTCAAAGTGCTAGTAGTAGTACGAATAATAAGAATAATCAAAAGTTGTCTAAAATGAGAGCTGATAATGTTGTAACTTGGTTTAAATCACAAGTTATGACACAATTAACTATAACACCAGGTGTTGGTGGTTCTGTATATAAAGACCCAGTAGAAGCTGAAAGATACGAATCTAGTGGTGCTGGTTCAGTTAGTGTCGGTGATGGATGCTCTGGTGAAAACGGACAAGATAGACTTGGTTGTAAAGAAGCGAGATATGCTGAAGTAACAATAGAATATGACCCAGCATTAAAAGAATTAGTTGAACCAGATGATGTACCAGTTGAAGAAGAGGAGGTTGAAAATATTGCCACTTCATCTATACCTGTATCAAGGTTTTTTACTGAATGTGATTATTTTGAAAAATTAGCGGCTGATAATGATGATGGTGGTGGTAAATTTGTATTTGATAAGATATCAGATAAAATTAAATATTTTCATCCGTCATTCCATAGTATAACACCAGAAGGTTTTAACTCTAGACTTAATTTTTTACATCAGTGTACTAGACAAGGACCAACTAAGAACGATGATGGAAACCCACAAAACTTAGCTTTTGGTAGACCACCAGTTTGTATTCTTAGAGTTGGTGATTTTTATCATACTAAGATTGTTATTGATAGTTTAACTATAGATTATGAACCACTAGTTTGGGATTTAAACCCAGAAGGTGTTGGGGTTCAACCAATGATAGCAAATGTTAGTATAAATTTTGCCTTTATAGGTGGTTCAAGTTTAAATGGCCCAGTAAATAAATTACAAAATGCTATATCATATAACTTTTTTGCTAATACTGAGGTATACGATTCTAGAAGTGATAGAATTGAAATTAAACAAGAACCAGGTACTGTGGGTGAAGCTAAACTTGTAGAGGGTATATACCCAGATAGTCCAAACGCATCACTACCAAGTGATGAAAAACCAGGTGCTAATGATGGTAATACTAATACAGTAAACGATAATCAAGAGGGTGTTGCTGATGCTGAAGCTAATAAAGAGGCAGCTGGTGCGGAACCAGAAGAAAGTGAAGACGTTAAACTTCTTAAGAATACTGTAAATGTTAACTTCTTTTCAGATAATGATGATAGACTTATAAGCTTTTTAGCCACTGATATTGACTCACTTAGTGATGGTTGGAGTTGGAAGTTTGGTTTATGGAAAGACGGAACTACAATAGATTTCGAAAATAAACTTATAAATTATGATGAATTAACAGATAGTGGTAAACTAAAAATAAAAACAGGTGTAAAATGCTCTACTGTTATGAATGCTACTAATGGATATAAAACTACTAAAACACTTAAACAGTATTATGATAATGGTGAGATTGACCCATCATTAACATGTTATAGTGCGAATACTAGTAATTTAACCATTCCATCTGCTTATCTGGTTGTTAGTTTCTATAAAGATGGTGAAGAAACAGTAGTAAAAAGTAAGTTTGATAGTGGATACACTTACTTTTATGAATGTGATAGTATAGATGAAGATGATGATATAAAAAGAAATACTATTGCTGGCAGTCTTTATATGGCAGAACTAAATAAATTAGATTGTTTAAGTTGTTAAAAATTAATTAATTATGTCACAATATTTCAATAGATATGAAAAATTTACTACTGATGGAAATGTAAAACCAATTCCAGGTATTAAGATACCAGTTTTTACTAGTGATAAGTCAACAGTATACAAATTAGGTGATACAAGACTTGACATTTTAAGTCAAAAGTATTATAATAATCCATATCATGGTTATTTAATCATGTTAGCTAACCCTCAATATGGTGGGCTGGAGTTTAATATAAAAGATAATGACGTTATAAGAATACCATACCCTTTTGAAACAGCAATTGAAAGGTATTTAAATTCCGTTCAAATGTACAAACAGTTATACGGTGAATAATTATGGGTAATAGTATAAAACAAAACATAAATAGATTATTAGTATTTGAACCAAATCCACAAGATAATCAACTAATACCTAATGAAGATTTATCAATATTAGTTGAGTTAGAAACTTTTAGTAAAGGTAGAAGTTCATTGTTGTCTAAACAAAAAGGACAAGGTTATATAGGTAATAATCAAAAAGATGGTACTAAGATAGTTAAATTTATTGGTGGTACTAGAACTGGCGGTAAAGATGAAAACGATAATCCAATAACTAATTTAACAACTAACTATACTGAAATATCTAGTACATTTGACCCAGTTGACCCAAATAGAGATAAAGAAGCTTTAGGTATTGAGAGTATAGATATTTCTTTTGGTACTGATTATTCACCAGTAATTAAAATTAAATTTTTAGATATTAGAGGTGGTTCTATATTAACTCAAGGTAATAGTTCTAAGTATTCTGTATTTTTTGAATTACCGTATCCCATATTTCAATTAACTGTTAAAGGATTTTATGGTAAACCAGTAAAATATTGCTTACACTTAATGAAGTGGAATGCAAGTTTTAACGCTGAAACAGGTAATTTTGAGATTAATGCAGAATTTATAGGGTACACTTATGCTTTATTAACTGACATGCTTTTAGGGTTAATTAGAGCAAACATAGACACACCAGAAGGAAAACCATTTTGGGATGAAGCAGTAAAAGAATACGCTGATGTTGGGATAAATTTAAGAAGTATTGATGAATTCCGTAAGGATGTTCAAAATGTAGCTGATGAATTTGCAAAACTAACTAAAAATGATTCAGACGTAGAAGAATTAGCAATAGCTAAAGATTCTAGGAAAGCTAATGAATCAATAAAAAATGCACTAGTTGCATTGATGAATGACATAGTTGGTGATGGTGACGAATACTTTAATAATAAAAAAGGTGTTTTAGGTGTTCCGTTAAAAACAATAGAAAAAGTAGTCCAGGTATCACCTAGTATACAAAAATCTATTAATACATATACAGAAAGAATCGATAAATTTTTTAGTGGTGAAGATAATTTTAACGATAAGATAAAAGATAAGGATAGTAAATATAAGGTTGAAGAATTAAAATTTTATAGGAAGCTAAACCCGATTAAATTTAAAGAATGTAAAGATGATAGTACTTTAACAAATATAATTATATCTGGTAACACAGAATATACACAAGAAGATGATGATAATGGAGAAGTAAAAGTTTATAAAAAAGCTAAAACTTTAGCTAAAGATGTTAAAAATAATATTTCATATATTAAAGGAAAACCAGATGATACTGAGTTAGTTATTTATGATTTTAGGTCCCCATTTGCTGAGCTTGAAAGAATTATAGATAAGATAGAGGATAATGATAAGGAATTAAAATCAAAAGTTGCTAATAAATTAGCTAGTAAATCAAAATCAGAATTAGGGTTTAACCCAACAATAAGAAGTATAACTAGAATGATGACCACACATTGTGAGGTGTTTTTGAGAACTATTAGTGAGGTTGCAGCAACTGCTGAAAAGTCTACCAGTAGAAAAACTACTTTAAATAAAGTTGCGGATGGTTTAGATGTTGTAAACAAAAATACTACTTCTGATGATATTGATATTTGGCCTTTCCCAGAATATAAAGAAGAAAAAACAGATAAAGAGGGTAATAATTATTTTGAAGAAAGTTGGATAGGTAAACCACAAAATAAAGTAGATACTAGTGGTGTACAGGAAGTACAGTATATTGAACATCTTTTAGAATCATTATTAAAATTAGTTAAAGAAGATAATGAGATAATAGAGACAAATCAACGTAATCAAAATGGTCCCCAGTTTTATCCAGTATCACCGATAGATACTAATGTTGGTAGCGGATTTAATATGGGACTTAATCCATATGAAACAGCGTTAAATAGTTCTAGCAGTAGAAATACGGTTGAAGAAGCAATGAGGTGTCTTATGACTAGACTTTTTATAGGGTTAGGTGTTAATGCTAGAAATGATGTCTATAGTGTAAGACTAGACCTAGATAATTTACAAAGTAAGGGTGCATTTGAAGCTTCAAATTTATTCGAAGCTTTAATAGGTATGGATAATAAAATTAAAGTAGGTGAATTAGTAGACCAAATAATGGTTAGATATACTGATTTAAAACCAGTTGAATCAGCTAATAAAATAGTAAAAGAGTGGCAAGAAGGTTATGATGAAGGTGTTATAGACAATCCATTAGGTAAAAAACAACCATTTATGACTTCATATGAATTTGGGACAATTGATGATGATTATTTTACTTATGAATATATTGTAGATACTAATGCGACTATTGGACTTTTTGGCCCAGAAAATAGAAAATCTTTCATACCCATTAATAATAATTTTAATGGTAAAATATTTTATGATGATAATGGTAATATAAAAAGTAATAAGGAATTATCGTTTTTAACTAGTGGAACAAATTTTGTCACTAATAATGATAACACATTACAAAATTTACCAGCATTTTACTCTTTATATGAGAGTAGAACCGAAACCGACCCAAATGAGGACGATGGAATAAATCCTTTTAGTTATTACTATAAGTATAGATATAATATTGGTGTACTTGCTGCTCTTTCTGACGGACCAAACCAAGTAAATATACCATTTTATCACTATGATACTGTAAGTGATTATTTTAAAATTATTAGTGCTACAGAATATGAAGGGACATCTATGAGTCCAGAATATGACGCAGAAACTCTTACTGCGGTTATAGAAAATAAAAAAGATAAAACCTATATTGACACTGGTACTTTAAAAGTTATTACATATAATAAAGACCTAGATACCGCTAGAGTAGAAAATATTGCCCCTTATGCGTACCCTAACTTAGCTCTTGAAATTTCAGATGTTATATATAATGGTTTGACTGGTGATGCTGATAAAGATAGTTTCAAATTTGAAAAACAAAGTAGTGCACAAGGTGAATCTAGTGTTTTATGTGCTTACTGGCATCAAGATAGAGATATTGAGAGAGAAAGTGATGGTGGTACTTATTTAGCCTTGGATGATTGGTCTGATAGTAGTATTGGAGACGCACAATATAGAGTACAATACCAATTTACTCCAGAATCAAAAGATAATGATGTAATCATACCCATATATACTACTAGTAATAAGGTTAGAATCCTACCAAAAGATTTTGGTAAACAAAGAGAGTTGATAGGTAATTTATTAGGAACTTCAAGTACGGCTGGAGACGATATAGCTAAAACATACACACCTTTTATAGAGTTTTCAATATCAAAACATGAAGATTACTCAAAAAACTATTTCAGTCTTTTCGGTAGTAGATTTTATTACGAACAAGAGACCATACAGGCTAGAGCATTTTTATTTTTACATTGTTTTGCTTGGAATGGATTAGTAGGTGATTCTTTAGATGTTTTAGATAAAGCTGATACAACAGATGTTTCTTTATTTGATGTAACTGAAGGTGATGAGGCTTATGATTTTTATGAACAAGACGACACACCAACTATTAAAGGTTTATTCCAAAATCATGGGTCATTTATTAGAGCACCTAAATTATGGATTTATTTCATAGGTGGTTTATTATATAGACTTGAATATCCATGGTCTGCTAGAAAATCTTTAATTAAATACGATGAAGGTACATATGGTACTGATTTCTTACCATATTGTGATAATAGTAGAAGATTTGGTAACAGTTATGGTGATAGTGGGGATGTAGATGCTATTTCATATGTGCCTAGTGAATTACATTTATTACATGATAGAAGAGCTCAATCTAATTTCGGTATAAATTTTATGTTTGATGCTGGAGAGACTGATAGAGATGATGAACCATCAGAAACACAATACTCTCAATTAGAATATAGTATATTAGGTTTACCTACAGTTGTTAAAAGAGCTTTTATTGATAAGTTTGTAGAATTTTCTAGAGGAGATTTTGAATCTATAAGAAAAGAATTTGAACTTCAGTATAGTGAAAAACAAAAAGATGAATCTATAAAGTTTGATGGTGGAAGATTTAAAACAGAATTTAATAAAGTCGATTTCGATTTCTCCCAATGGAAAAATACATGGAATGATTTTAAAGGAAGGTTTAAGTATTCTAGTGAAAGTGGTAGTACAGTTAACAACCCATTTTCTAACGAGAGTGAAGAATCAGAAGATTGGGAGTATCTTTATACGGTAACATATAAAGACATAAAAGAGGTATTTGGAAGTGATTCTAATGTAATTAAAACATACACTAATATATCTACAGTTGACAACGGATTTGGAACTTGGAAATCAACATTAGAAGGTGGAACTACAAGTGGTATAAAAAATTCTAACCCGTATCAATGGACATTACAAATAAGAAATGGTTCATTAGGTTCTAATAAATTAAATGAACTCATTGTTGGTTATGATTATATTGTTAATGGACAACCTAATGTATTTAGAAATACTGTCTCCAAAACTACAAACTCAAATGGTGAAGTAGTTAGTAGTGATTCTTCTAAATATACTGATATTCAAGTTAATAAAGAAGATTTAAAAATAGTATTACAAGCATTTTTTAATAAATTAAAACCAAAATTAGATACTTGGAAAGAAGTGGTTGGTAACGAAGAAGATGAATTACAACAACAAATTTTTAACACCATTGATAATGACAAGATAAAATTACAACTATATAGAACAGTATCTTCTATTTACAGTAAATGGTGTTCAGAAGCTGGTGATGATGCTTTCCAACAGTGTTCCGTAAGTACTTTAGATACCAAAATAGCTCAAGATGAAGGTAGAAAAAAACCTAGATTAATAGACTCTTTTAGGTTTGTTGATAGAGCTCACAGAGATATAGGTGATGATTTTTATATAAACCCATTTTTAGTTCAAGATTTAATATTAGGTAATTATAACTCAAGTTTCTTTCAATTTATGGATGCATTACTTAGGAATAATAATTTTAATTTTATACCATTACCTACTTTTGTAAACTACAGTGATGTAGAAGAATTAGCTAATGTCTTTAAACCTTATACGTATAAAGATTTTGAATCTGGAGCATATACTAGTGGACCATCATTTGTCTGTTCTTATGCTGGTCAAGGTTCTACAAGTTTAGATTTAGGTGAGAATGCTACATATAATGATGACGGTGTTGTTATAAACGTTGATTCAAATGGAAATATAATTCCAGGTGCAGCACTACCAAAAGACTTTACAGCACCCAAACCCAATAAGAAAGGTGGAGGGTTAAAAGAAGATGGAACACTTAATATACCATTTTTCATGGTTAGTTATGGTAGGCAAAATCAATCATTTTTTAAAACTCTTAAACTTGACCAATCAGAATTTGCTGAAACAGATGAATCACTACAAATTATTGAAGATATAAGTCAACAAGGTGATAGTAGACAACCAGTCTACAATGGTCAAAATTTATTTAATGTGTATTCTAGAAGAGCTTACACTGCTCATGTAGAAATGATGGGTAGTCCTATGATTCAACCAATGATGTATTTCCAATTAGATGATATACCAATGTTTAGAGGTGCTTATCAAATATACAAAGTTAATCACAGTATCACACCTCATAACATGACAACTAAATTTACTGGTACTAGAGTTAAAAGAACTAAAACACCATTAATAACCGCTGAAGATTTATTTACTAGTCTACTCGGTACATTAGATAGTATTGGTAATATAGATGGTAATGGTATAAGACAAGCTGGTATTGGTAGAAAAACACCTAACCTTGATGTTGTTAATGATTCTGGAGGATTTTTTGTTGAATCTAGTGGTAATTTATATATAGCTGATAGAAGTAATGGTTTAGCTGGATTGACATTAAGAGAATTTATGAAAGATTTGACTGATTATATATCATCTGAACTACCAGATAAAAATCTTGGTTTAGGGTCCAATGGTATTACAAGAAGTTTACAAGCAACTGTTGCTGGTGGACCAAATAGGTCTTCAACATCAAAACACGGTTCTGGTTTAGCGATAGATGTTGTTTACACAGGTAATTATAATGGTAATGATTTAGGTAATCCATACATTAAAACAGATACTAGACCATCATATGGATACAAAAAAGGTAATTTTACAGTATCTAAAGACCACGCTGTAATGACTAAGATAAGACAATTTTTAAATACAACCACTAAAAGTAGTACTGGACAGGAAAATGGAACACCACTTAAATGGTCGGAAGTTATTAAATGGGGTGGAGATTTCGGAGGTACTGGTGGCGGTGGAAGAGAAGAAGTTACTTCAACTGTAGATACAATACCAGATTTCAGTATTAAAATAAATGAAATGCATCACTTTGAAATTAGAGACGAATATATGGCTCAGTTTTTCACTCAGTATGAACCTAAATTAATAGAATTAGGTCTAACACCACCAAAGAAACAGAATGATTTAGCTAACATTTATGCGGCAGCATTTGGTGATTACGAAAAAGATAAAACTTTAGTTAATCAAGAATTGAAAGATGATAAAACTGAAGGTGATGAAGTTAATCAAAATTCAAATATTGATACTTAAATTTGTATTTTAAGTTATTTTTATTTATATTTGCAGTATGATAGGTAATATTATATCGTCTAATGAGCTAAAAGTTGATGAGAATTTCAACGTTGTTGATTCTATGGATAAAGCTATAGATGGCTTACCTACACTTATAATTGGTTTAGATAATGTAAGAAAGATAGAGACTGATTTAAATTTTGTTGATAGAAAATTAAGTGATAATACCTATTGGACATTTAATAAACAAGAAAGAAGAGTTCTTTTTGAAGAAGACTTATTTTATTTTATAGAAAATTCATATAAATTTATAAAAGAAAATATTGAATATATATTCATTGATTTTGTTTTGTTTAGTGATAATAAAATTAATAAAGTCTTCAACAGAATAAAAGAATCTAATAATAATATATCATTTTTACATAATAAAATGATGTATATTTACACTAATGATTTTATTTTTGGTATTGATTTAAGACAGATAGAGTTTATGGGGTATAATGTAGATTCTTTCTTAAAAAAAATCAAAAACCTTTCGAAGGTCTTTTTAGATAATGACGAGATACTTATAGAATATAAAAATAAATTAGGGATGCTTGAAGATGAAGTGAAATATGTCCCTTTATTATATTCTATAAATAAAAATGAATAAAACAATTTTACTTGCTTCATTTATTTTTCCAGAAAGACTAGATTGGTTTTTAGATTATTTGGATAGTAAGTTTGGTATTAAAAAAGATAAGGTTTTCGCCTTTAAAAACTTAGATGATGAATCTAAGGTAATTGTAACCTTTAAATTTGTGATTAGAAACGGTAAAAGAGTAAACTTAAAAAGTTTATTTCCTAACGCAATTCCTATACATAAAAAGGGTACAGCAATTTATACGATAAATGCTTTAAATAAATTAATAGAAACTAATGGTTCTGGAGACTTGGGTAATATTGATTATAAATCAGTAAAAATTAATTGGGATGACTACCAGGACAAAATACTTTTATATAACAATGATAAGTTGAATATATCTACAATTCAGCGTATTTTTTAGTTATTTCTATATATTTATTAATATAACGAGTAATAAAATATGTATTATGAGCGATAAAAAGAATTTAGAAAACAGTTTGAATGATTTTCTTTCTGAAGAAGAAAAGCAAAAACAAATGGAGAACGACCCAAACATGGATTGTAGTTCTGGTGTTTGTATTATCAAAGGAGATAAGTCTCTAGTTGAGAGAATTAATAAAAAAATAATTACAGAAGACGGTAGACAACTTCTCTTCTAAAAAAATAAAGTAAAATGAGAAGAAAAAAAGAATTAAACAAAGATTTACTTAATGAGGAATTAAATAAATTTAAGCTAATGTCTGAATATGCGTTCTATGAAGATAGAGATGATAAGTTAATTTTAGGTGATGATAAAGTGTTAGAGGCAGAAGGTGATGAAGAAGAAGCAGATATTGAATTACCTTTCGGTAGTGAGGATGTAACAGATTCAGAAACTGAAGAGACAGCTGATGAGGAATCAGATGAGCCAGCGGAAGAAGAGCAAGAAGAAATTGAAGAGCCAATTGAAGAACCAGCTGAAGAAGGTGGTGAAGTTGAATTAGACGTTACTCAATTAGTTAAAGGTTCAGAAGAAGCTAAAGAATCAGCTGATGCTGCAAATGAAAAGATAGACCAATTAATGCAAATGGTATCTAAGTTAGAAGACGCAACTAGTAATATGGATATTATTACAGACAAGATTGATAATTTAGAAAGTGAGATAGAGAAAAGAAATCCAACAGAGGATGAGAAACTTGAAATGCGTTCATTAAGTTCAGCACCATATAATTTAAAATTAACAGATTTCTGGAAAGACCAAGAAGGTATATATGATGTGATGGGTACTGATGATGAAGAAAAAGAATATGTACTAACTAAAGACGATGTGGATGGTGAGTATAATGAACTAGATATTAAAAATAGTTTTGAAGCTGATGAAGATTCATACGAGGTAGATGATATTTAACTAAAAAATACATTATAAATTATAAGAGGATGCGTTAGTATCCTCTTTTTTTTGCATTAAACTTGCGTAATCAAAAAAAATAATATATATTTGCATAAACAATTTAAAAATACTTAAAAGTACTTGACTTTTTAAAAAAATATAGTATCTTTGTAGTATCAAAAATGTTGCTAATTTTGCAAACAATATTTTATGAATTTTACATTATGAATTTTACTTTACGAATACAATTTAATTAAAAAAAATACGAATATTACGCACTATTAGGACAACTATTAATAACAATTATAAATTTTAAAAAAAGAAAATTATGAGTAACGTTTTTGAAGCAATGATGAATCAGTATGAAAATGCTGGAAACACTACTACAAACACTAGTAGTAAAAAGTACGATTTAAAAAATTATTTCAGTACTTATCTAAAAGAAGGTGTCAATTCAGCCACCAAACAAATAAGAATCTTACCACCATCGGAAGGAGAAACAACACCATTTACAGTAATGTGGGGTCACAAGGCTAAAGTTGATGGTTCATGGAAAACTTTCCCATGTCTTAAACATGAAGAAGGTGAAGCGTGTCCATTTTGTGAAGCTAGACAAGCATTATTAGCTACTGGTAAAGAAAGTGATAAAGAGCTTGCTAAAAAGTATTCTGCTAGAATGATGTACGTTGTTAAGGTGATTGACAGAGATAACCCACATGAAGGTGTTAAGTTCTGGAGATTTAACCACAATTACAAAAAAGATGGTATCTTGGATAAGATTATGGGAGCTGTAAAAGCAGCACAACATGATATTACAGACCCAGAAAGTGGTAGAGATATCTCTTTAGATATTCAAAGAGACCCTACAAACGGGATTCCTGGTGTTAAATCTGTTAATAATGTAATGCAACAAACTCCTTTATCTGACGACCCAGAACAAATGAAAACTTGGTTAGATGACAATAGAACTTGGAGAGATGTGTATTCTACAAGACAATATGATTATTTAGCTATTGTTGTTGGTGGAGAAACACCAATGTGGGATAAAGAGAAAGAAAAGTATGTTTCAAAAGAGTCTAAAGAAAGAGAGTCAGAGCAAACACAAACTGATGAACTTGATTCTGAATTGACTATGGGTATGCAGACAGAAACAGAAACAACACCAAACGTTGTTAATGTTAATGAAGTTAAAGAAGAAGCTGCACCAGTAGTTAATACTGTAACTGTAACTGAAACAACAAGCACTGTTGAAGATGAAGATGATGACTTACCATTTTAATGGTTATAAAAATAATAATAAGGGTGGTCAAATAGGTCACCCTTTTTTTACTAAAAATTAATTAATATGAATATGGCTAAAAAAGCACCTAAAAAAAGTATTGAAAAAAAGAGTTTTGATTTGTCTAGTTTTAAAAAGACAAACGGAATGGATATTACAGTTAAAGAAAAAGACCTTACATGGATTCCTATGTCAGATTCTTTTCATGAAGCACTTAAGATTCCAGGATTAGCTAGAGGTTATTTTACATCATTCAGAGGTTATTCTAACACAGGTAAATCTACAGCTATTTATGAAGCAGCTGCTGGGGCTCAAAAAATTGGTGATTTACCAGTTATTATAGAGACTGAAAGTAATTGGTCTTGGGAGCACGCTAAGAACATTGGTGTTCAGTTTGAAGAGGTTGTTGATGAAGAAACTGGAGAAATTATTGATTATGAAGGTGATTTCATCTTTATGAATAGTGATGACCTTTTACAAAGATATAAATGTGTAGATTATTCTAATGGTAAAGAAGGTACAAAACAATTAAGAGGTGAACCTGTTATTGAAGATGTTGCTAGAATCATTAGTGATTTATTAGATGCTCAAGAAGATGGTGATTTACCTAGAAACTTATGTTTCCTTTGGGATTCAGTTGGGTCTATTAATGGGTTTAAATCAGTTATGTCTAAATCTAATAACAATCAATGGAATGCTGGTTCAATGGAGACTGCATTTAAATCTTTAACTAATCATAGAATACCAGCATCTAGAAAAATGGGTAAACCATATACAAATACATTTGCTGTTGTACAAAAGATTTGGTTAGACAATGAGAATAAGGTTATTAAACATAAGGGTGGTGAAGCATTCTTCTACTCACCTAGAGTTATTGTTCACTTCGGTGGAATCCTTTCTCACTCTACTGTTAAATTAAAAGCAACATCTGGTGGTGAAACTTACCAGTTTGGTATTGAAACAAAAGTTAGATGTGAGAAAAACCAAGTTAATGGTATTGAGGAACATGGAAAATTAGCATCAACACCACATGGTTATTGGAACCCAGCTAAAATTGACCAATACAAAAAAGAACACAAAGATTACATTTTAGAAAGGTTAAATACAACCGTTGATGATTTTGTAATTGAAAAAGAAGAGCAAGGGTTCGGTATGGATGACCTTGGAGAGTAAACTATTTTATTAACATTCTAATTAACATGAATGAAAAGAAGACCACCAAAAAACGGTAAGGTAACACAAGTAGAGAACATTTTAGTGGTAGACGGTAATGCCCTTTATAAAAGGGGTTTTATCGGTGCCAGAGATGAATACAACAGAAAAGGCCAACATATTGGTGGCATATATCAGTTTATTACGGTACTAAGAAAACAATTAAACGAAAATCTTTTTCATAGGGTTTTCGTTTTTTGGGATGGAGAATTCTCTGGTAAGTTAAGATGGGAGATATACAAAGACTACAAAAGTGGTAGGGGTAAAGATTACATAAATGGTACTAAACCAGAAGACTTAGAAGAAGTAGCTCAACGAGGTGTTGTATTTAATTACTTAGAAGAACTATATATTCGACAATTAGTTGATGAAAAAGTTGAAGCTGACGATTTTATTGCGTATATTTGTAAAACAAAAAAAGAAAATCAAAAAATCACTGTAGTTACTAGTGATAGAGATTTATGTCAATTAGTTAATGATGATATTAGAATGTATTTACTAGATTTAAAAACTTATGTTAATCATAAGAATTTTAATGATTACTTTAAATATCATTATGAAAATGTTGCATTAGTTAAAATACTTACAGGGGATGTAAGTGATAGTATTAAAGGTATTAAACGTCTTGGTGAGGGAACCCTATTAAAATTATTCCCAGACATCGCTAAGAGAAAAATGGAATTATATGAGATAATTGAAGAAGCTAGAAAATTGCAAGACATTAGGTTAAGTGAGAAAAAGAAACCACTTGCTGTCTTAGACAACATCATCAATGGTACAACAGATGGTGTACAAGGAAATCGACTATATGAAATAAATAAAAAATTAGTCGATTTAAATAATCCTTTATTAACAGAAAATGCTATTAATAGTGTAAATGAGTTAATAGAAAGTCCATTGAGTGACGATAGGAGTATAAAAAATGTTTACAAAATGCTTAAAGATGATGGTATTGACATCTTATTAGGTGAGAGTAGATATGATGATTATCTTTTACCCTTTAAAAAATTAATAGAAAGGGAAAAGAAAAATAACGAAATTTTAAATTAATTTAATATGAAAAACTATAAAAATAAAAAAAAGAATTTCTGGGAAGATTTCAGATTTGAATTTGTGCTTTACATTAATAATGGTAAAAATAAAGATAGTAAGAAAAACATCATATGTCAAAGATTATTTGATGTTAAAGGGTATAACGAAGATGCTATTAAATCTTTAGAAATTAAAGAGCTTATGGATTCCATAGCTGGTGTTCAAATAGACTCAATAGGTTCTATGGGTATGATACCTAATCATTTTAAAGAACAATCTAAACAAGTTTGTTGGGATAACTATAATCCGTATAGAATTAATAATAATGAAGATAAAAATTTGTTTGAAGATGAAGATATTTTTACTTTTGATATAAAAGTTGATAAAAAAGTTGTATCTTCGAGTCAGTTTTCTGGGAATTGGTTTCAAACGGATGTTAGGTATGCTGTTAATATTCGTGAAATTATACCTAAAATTATTGAAGAAATTCAAGAATATTTTTCTAGAAAACACTATACAACAACATATGAGGGGTATGACTTGAAATTTGAGTTTCCAGCATATGATTTTGAGGTTAAGTAACATATTTATTAAATACAAGTTTTAAAAATGGGTAAAATAAGCAAAGACAATTTAGGGTATTTAGGTGTAGACTTTCAGCACAGACTTTTACAACAAATGCTGGTTGATAGAAGATTTGGTGAGTCGATAGTTGACATCTTAAATCCGAATTATTTTGAAGATAGTTTCTTACGAGTTGTATGTGGTAAGATAGTAGACTTTTATGATGAATATGAGAATGTTCCAGACATAAGTAGTTTGGAGTCTATTATACTTAGCAATGCTTCTGATGAGATTGAAAAGCAATTACAATTAGATAGGTATACAAAAATTAAAGATGCTGATTTAAGTAATGGACCACATGTTCAAGATACAGCAATGAAGTTCTGTAAACAACAAGAACTAAAAAAGTCTGTAAAAGAAATTAATGAGATAATTGAAAAGGGTGACCTTGAAGATTACATTAAATGTGAGGAGATACTTAAAAAAGCGTTAGAAGTTGGTGAAAACAAAGATGATGGTATTGATGTGTTCAATGATTTAGAACATGTTTTATCTGATGATTTTAGAAACCCAATCCCAACTGGTATTAATGGACTTGATTCATATATGGATGGTGGCCTATCTAAGGGTGAGTTAGCTGTAATCTTAGCGGCTTTTGGTGTTGGTAAGACTACTATGTTCACAAAGATAGCAAACCACGCTAAGAACGTAGGTCAGAATGTCCTACAAATATTCTTTGAGGATAATCCAAAAGTTATACAAAGAAAACATTTAACATGTTGGGCTAATTTAGAACCAGATGTTGATATTACTCTTAATGACTTAGGACCTAATAAAAATTTGGTGTTTGAAGTAGCTAAACAAAGAGAAGAACAGCCAGGGATTATAAAATTAAAAAAATTCCCTAGTGATGGTACAACTATACCTCACATTAAGCAATACATTAAAAAACTAATATCACAAGGGTTTAGACCAGACGTTGTTTTAGTTGATTACATTGATTGTGTCCAACCAACTAAAGCATTTAAAGATGAATACGCTGGTGAGGGTAATGTAATGAGACAATTCGAAACAATGTTAGCTGAATTTGACATAGCTGGGTGGACAGCAGTACAAGGTAACAGAAGTGCTATTAACGCAGAAACTGTTGATTCAACTATGATTGGTGGTTCAATAAAGAAAGGTCAGATTGGTCACTTTATTGTATCAATTGCTAAATCCCTAGAACAGAAAGAAAGTGGCCATGCTAATATGGCTATTTTAAAATCTAGATTCGGTAAGGATGGAATCGTTTTTGAAGATATCATTTTTGATAATGGTAGAATTAAAATAGATATTACTGAAGATGGTGAACAAGGTAAGACATTTCTTCAAACAGAAGAAGTTAAAGAGGTTAAATCCCAAGAAAGAGTTAATATGTTAAGAGATGCTATGCTTAAAAGAGGTGAAGCTACCAATCAAAACAATAATAATTAAAATAAATTTAAAATTATGTATTTAAAAAATTCCGACACGGAAAAAAGATATTCTATTTTTCCAATTAAAAATCAAGACCTATGGGATGCTTATAAAGCAGCTGAAAAACAAACATGGGTGGCAGAAGAGGTTAATCTAGCACAAGATGATTATGATTCGTTAACAGATGATGAAAAATTCTATCTAAAGAATATATTAGCATTCTTTACAATATCAGATGGATTAGTTATTGACAATCTTTCAGATAATGTAATTGATAATGTTGATATCTCTGAAGCTAAATATTATTATAATCACCAGATGTTTATAGAACAAGTACATGCTAATGGTTATGCTTTATTAATTGACACTTATATTAAAGATGCTAAAGAAAAAGAAGAGCTATTTAATTCAATGTTAACTAATCAAGCTGTTAAATCTAAAGCCTCTTGGGCTGAGTTCTGGTTAAACAATGGTACTTTCGTTGAAAAGTTAATTGCATTCGCTTGTGTTGAAGGTATCGCCTTCTCATCAGTATTTGCTGGAGTATTCTATTTTAGAAGTAGAAACAAGATGCCAGGTTTAGCTGAAATGAATGAACTTATTTTAAGAGATGAATCATTCCATTATGAATTTGCTTTAGAAATGTTTAGAAGCTATGTTAAAGAAGAATATAAACCATCTAAAGAAAGTATTAGAGATGTTATATTATCATGTTTTGAAACTGAAAAAGATTTTATTGAAGAAAGTTTACCAGATGGATTACAAGGCATGACAAAAGAAATGATGGTACAGTATGTTGAATTTGTTACCGATATAGTTCTAAATGATTTTACTGGTGAAACAAACTTTAACACAAAAAATCCACTTGATTTCATGAAAAAGATTGGTCTATCCTCAAAGAATAATTTCTTTGAAAGAAGAACTGGTGGTGGATATACTAGAGTAGATATACCTACTAGTAATGTTGGTATTTTTGATGATGACGAATTTTAATATGTCAAACATAGTTTAATAGAAATAGTACAACATAGTTTAATAGAAATAATACAACATAGTTTAATAAAAATAATTATATAAAATGAGAATAATAAAAAGAGATGGTACTAAACAACCTTTTATGCCTAACAAGATTTTAACTAGATTAAAACAGCAAGCAAAAAATTTAAACGTTAATTCAGATAAACTTTTTCAGAAGGTTATACCTCATGTTAAAGATGAAATGACTGCTACTGATATTGATGAAATAATCGCTTTTCAATCTGCTGATTTACAAATTGAACATCCAGATTATGCAATTCTAGGTGGTAGAATATTAATATCTAGACAAGCTAAATTATTAGAAGTTGAAACTAAAGATGTTGATGATAAGTTTGATTCTTTTGCTGCTTCTACATTCTTAAAAAAATATTCTAGAAAAGATGATAATAAGGTTCCTGTTGAGATACCATCAATGATGCATAACAGAGTTGCCAATCATTTATATCCAGAATCTTTCAAAGAAAGAAGAAAATTATTAAACGAATTATACGAAAAGAAGGTTAATTTTGCTACACCTATTCTTAGTAACTCTGGTATTGAAGGTAGAAATGGATTGATTAGTTGTAATCTTACTACTCTTATGGATGATAGTATTGAAGGTATTAATGCTACCCTAGATAAGATTGCTCATGGTTCTAAAGAAGGTTCTGGTATTGGTCTTTGTATTGATAGACTTAGGAGCTCTAAGAGCATGGTAAGTAGTTTTAAAGGCTATGCTGGTGGTGTTGTTAGATTTGCTGATATGGTACAATCTAAAATGAGATTCTTTAAACAAGGTAACAGGTCTGGTAGTTGTGCATTATATCTATCAACGTGGCATAAGGATATTTTACCGTTCCTTGAGTTAAGATTACCTATTGGTGAAGAATTAAATAGAGCTAGAGATTTATTTACTGCTGTTACTGTAGACGATGTGTTCATGAATGCTTTAGTAAATGGTGATAAATATTATTTATTTTGTCCTAATGATATTAAAAAAGCTGGGTTAAAACCATTTTATGAAATTCATGGGGAAGAGTTTAGAGAGGTATATAATCAAGCAATTGAGTTAGGTTTAGGTGAAGAAGTTGAACCTAAAAAGATTTGGGATGCTATTATTCGTTCTCAAGTAGAGAGTGGAACACCATATGTTTTCTTTAAAGACAACGCTAATAAGGTTAATATGCAAGATAATATTGGTATTATTAATCAAAGTAATTTATGTATAGAGATTATGCAAGCAAGTAAACCTACCTATACACCACAATGCACTCTAGCTTCAGTAAATTTAGCCGAACATGATAACCTTAAAAGTATCGCTAAATCTGTAAAGGTTTTGGTTAGAGCTTTAAACAAAGTAATTGATAATAATAAGTGGTCTGATGATTGGAGTAAGAACGCTGGAGAAGACCAAAGAGCAATTGCTGTGGGTGTTGCTGGATTAGCTGATTTCTTTGCTAAGAAAAAGATTTCTTTTGAAAGTGAAGAAGCTAAACAATGGAATCATGATATATTTGAGACAATGTATAAATCTGCTGTTGAAGAAAGTATGTTAATTGCTAATGAAGATGAAAGTAATTATCCAGCATGGGAAGGTAGTAAGTATTCTAAGGGTGAAACATATATTGAAGGATGGTCGCCATTAGAAAAGGGTGAACCAATACCGATGAAGAATTCACTACTCTTAGGTCTTATGCCTACAGCATCTAGTGCAATACTATTGGGGGCTTTTGAATGTTTTGAACCAGTAACTTCAAATATCTTTACAAGGATGGTTGGTGATGGTGAATTTATTGTTGTGAATAAATATTTAGCTAGAGAATTAGATGAGTTAGGTTTATGGACAGAAGAAATCAGAGACCAAATAATTTCTAACGAAGGTAGTGTTCAAGACATACAAGAAATACCAGAAGACATAAGATATAGATATAAGACTGTTTGGGAAGTACCTCAAAAAGTATTATTAGAATTATCTATAGTTAGGAATAAATTTGTAGACCAATCACAAAGTCTTAACGTGTATCATAAAGATGCTAAGTATAGTAAGATATCTAGTGCATTAGTGTTTGCATGGAAAAATGGTCTTAAGACTGGTGCTTATTACACTAGAACTGAATCTAAATTAGGTAAAAATAAAAAGTTATCTGCTTCAGAAAATGTAAGCACTAATGCACCTAAAAAACCAGAAAACTCTATGTTTACATGTGCTGGTGGTGGTTGTGATGCCTAAATAATAACAAAAAAATTATTTTTTAAGGGGATTTCGAAAGATTTCCCCTTTTTTTATTGTTCTATTTATTTTTCAAAAATATTTATTATCATATTTATCATTAAAGTAGGTAATATGGCTGGTAACGGAAAATTCATAAATATAACATACCCTTTTAAAGAAAGTAAGAGAGGTTTTTTTGTTGAACTAAATAATAGTGACAAACATGCCATTAAATCAGATTTAATGCATTTAATACTAACCAGAAAGGGTGAACGTCTATATATGCCAGATTTTGGAACAGACTTACTTAAATACATTTTCGAACCAAACGATTCAAAAACATTAGGTGATATAAGACTTGATATAACAGAAACTGTTAAAAAGTATATGCCAAACCTACAAGTAAATGATGTTGTCGTTGAACAAATGAAAAATAATGAACATGTTGCCTCAATAAAAATTGACTATACAGTTACTGATGGTGTGTTCCAAGAAACTGATTTTGTTATTATACAATTATAAAAAAATTAATTATGGCTAAAAAAATAAATTACCAATCAAGAAACTTTGCCGATGTTAGAACAGAGTTGTTAAGTTTTGTTAAACAATACTACCCAGATATATTTAATGACTATAATGATGCTAGTGTTGGTATGATGCTTTTAGAACTTAACGCAGCTGTAGGTGATATGCTTTCATTTCACACTGACAGAATGTTTCAAGAAACACAAATAGACTTTGCACAAGAAAGAAGTTCAATCTTATCAATGGCTAGAACATTTGGACTTAAAGTTCCTGGTAAAAGACCTTCAGTAACCATTTGTGATTTTTCAGTTGTTGTGCCAGTTTTTGGTGATACATTTGATGTTAGTTATTGTCCTATTATAGAAATTGGTGCTCAAGTATCTGGAGGTGGTAAAGTATTTGAAACTACAGATGAAATAGATTTTACTAGTCCATTCACTAGTGGAGGTATCCCAAATAGACTGGTAGTACCAAATATAGACAATAATGGTAATATTGTTAATTATACTTTAACTAAACGAGAAATGGTTACCAATGGTGTTACTAAAATATTTAAAAGAACATTATCAGATACAGATGTAAGACCATTTTTTGAAGTTCTTTTACCAGATGATAACGTCTTATCTATAAACTCAATAATAACGTTAGAAGGTACAAGTTATAATAATAACCCAACAACTGGAGAATTTTACAATGAAAATAATAGATGGTATGAAGTTAACGCTTTAGCAGATGATATCGTTTTTATTGAAGATTCAACTAGAATAAGTGATGATATAACAGTCAAACCAGGTAAATACAAAAGAGTTGACCAAAGGTTTATCAGAGAATATACTGACAATGGGTTTACTAAATTAATATTTGGTGGTGGTACTGAAGATATATCAGCACTTTGTGATTTTGATGTGAATAAATCATTGGTAAATAGAATTGGTGATTTTATTAATAATACTTCTCTAGGTTTGACAGTAAGTGCTAATAAAACTCTTTTTGTTTCATACAGAGTAGGTGGTGGTGCTAATACAAACATTGGACCTAATACAATTAATACTGTTACTCAAAAAAATATGAGTGTAAATGGTTCTGATAGTAGTATAAATCAAAGGGTTACCAATTCACTTAAAGTAAATAACCCATTACCAGCTTTAGGTGGTAAAGATGAGCCATCAGTTGAGGAATTAAGAAATTTAGTTAGGTATAATTTCTCTTCTCAAGAAAGATGTGTAACAATAGAAGACTACAAAACAAGGATAGGTTTAATGCCAGGTAGATTTGGAGCTCCATTTAGAAATAATGTTATGGAGATACAAAATAAAATTAAAGTATATACACTAGTTTTAGATGCCAACGGTGAATTAAGCACTTCTTTAACGTCAACACTTAGAGAAAACTTAGCAACATATTTATCTGATTATAGAATGATTAATGATTATATTGAAGTTGATAATGGTAAAGTATTCAATTTAGGGTTTGAAGTTGATTTATTTGTTGATAAGCAATTCTCCCAATCTGAAATTATAGCACAGGCAGCAACGACCATAACCAGTTATTTTGATATTAACAAATGGGGTATGGGTGACAATATATACATAGCCCAACTAATAGAACAGATTAATAATGTTCCTGGAGTTTTAAATGTAATTGACCTAAGAATTTATAATAAAGTTGGTCAAGGTAAATATTCATCTAATGAGGTACCTCAACCGTATATTGATGATGCCACAAGACAAATTGATTTATTAGGTGAATATACTCTATTTGGTGACCCAATAGGTATGTTTGAGATAAAAATACCATCAACGGATATTAAAATTAGAGTTAAGTAATTTACTTTGTGATTTAAATTTGTTATATTTAGATTATAACAAATTAAAAAAAATATATTATGGGTTGTAATAGTTGTAAAAACAAAAATAAAACAAAAAATATTGAAAAAAAGGGTAATAATAAACCTAATTCAAATAACGTTGATAAGTCTAATGTTACTAAATCAAAGACTAAACTTACCTTAGATAAGTTAGCTGTAAAAATTTTGGTAACGATATCAAAAATTATCATATATTTAATAGGGATAGGTATTTCAATACCTATAATCATACCATTTACATTATACATATTATTTAAAACTATATTCTTGAATAAAGGGGTAGATGTTAGTGGCGCATTACTAGCTATCGGTAAAACGATTACAAATAAAAGAGGTAATGCTGAAGATTATGACGATGATTACGATGATGCTGAATACGATGAAGCGGATTTTGAGCCTGTTGGGGTTGAAGATATAACAGATAAAAAAAGTTAATGATGAATGTCAGATAATATTAGAATAAGGACAACAGTAGGTAGTAAAGATAAATCAGTCAATTTAAAAATTGACCAGAACTTTGATTTTATTGAAATATTATCGCTTAAAATATCCCAAGAGGATGCATATAGACGTTTTTGTTCTGATTATGGAGTTGCAGTTGGTAGAGTTACTGTTAATAATGGTTTAGGGGTTCCTAATGCTAAGGTATCTGTATTTATACCTATTGATGAAGAAGACGCTATAGACCCAGAAATACTAGGTCTTTACCCATACGAAGTTGTTGGAGATAAAGATGAAGATGGTATACCTTATAACTTATTAGCTAGAAGTAACAGAGGTAAGAGTGACAAATGTTTTACCCCAGTAGGTACATTCCCAAATAAAAGAGAAGTACAGGATAATCCAGAAATGAGTGAAATATTCTGTAAGTACTATAAGTTTACTACCAGCACTAACCAGTCTGGAGATTTTATGTTCTTTGGGTTACCAGTAGGTAGCCATTTTATGCATGTTGATGCTGATGTATCAGATATTGGATATTTATCTCAAAAACCATACGATTTAATAAGAGAAGGTGTAAGTAAATTTAAGTTCGAATCAAATACTAAGTTTAAGAATAGAGAACAAGATACTAAACCTACACAAATAAACACCATATCACCAGTTACTGTTACTGTTTTACCTTTTTGGGGTGATACAGAAGAATGTAGTATAGGTATAACTAGAACTGATATTGATTTATTAACTAGAATAGTACCGAGTGCTATATTTATGGGTTCAATATTCTCAGATAATGAGAAAAACTCAATTAACAAAAAATGTAGACCTCGAAAGAAACTAGGTAGAATGGATGAAGTTATGACTGGTGAAGGTCGAATAGAAATGCTTAGAAAAACCTCAAATGGTGGTATTGAAAGATTCGATGTAGAGGGTGGTGAATTAATTGACGAACATGGTACATGGGCCTTTCAAGTACCTATGAACCTAGACTTTATAACCACTTCTGAAGACGGTACAATAATACCTTCAGAAGACCCAACCAAAGGAATTCCAACAAGAGGTGAATACAGATTTAAAATATCTATGGCTGAAACTGGTGGTGAAGGTAGACTTAGAACTAGAGCTAATTATTTAGTACCTCATAATCCTAGTAAAATACAAGATGCTGATTATAGTTTTGACGGGACAACTAGAAACACAAGTTTTGCAGAATTATTCTGGAATAAAATTTATACAGTTAAAAACCATTTACCAAGACTACAACCAAATAAGAATGTTGAAAATAGAAACTTTGTAGGTATTAAAGATGTTGATAGTGGGGGTAGTAGTCCATTTCCTTTTAATAGATTAGATAATGACTTTAACCCTTTATTTGCAATTTTATGTATTATAATTAATATCATAGCATTTTTAGTTATCTTCTTTAATACAGTTATAATCACACTATTAAATATAGTTTTAAGTATACTAAATGTGGTTCTTAGAGTTATATGTAATATACTTAAAATCTTTAGTGGTCTTACTTGTAGAATCTTAGCCGCAATACCATCTTGGTTAATAGATGACCCAGTAGATAAGTGTGACTGTATAGAAGATGCATGTTTAGGTTGTGGACAAGATTGCAGCTGTGACTGTAGTTGTCCTATTATACCTTATATACCTTATATAACTCTAGGATGTAGTGATGATGATGAAAGAGTTTACGCTCCAGGTGGTCTTAGAAGAGGGGCGCAATTACCTACAGATTGTAATGGATGTGGACCTAATTCTTCTGTCTACCCATTTAAACTTGCATGGGAAGCAACTCAAGCAAATCAAAAAGAAAATATCGAAAACCAAACTGAGGCGAGTGATGATACCGCTACATGTGGTTGCGACCCAGATAATTCTAATACATTAGATTTCTTTTACCCAGATGATGGTGTTCAAGGTCATTGTTATTTTGAAACTATACCACCTGGTGATGCTGGATGGACTAGTTGTATTACAATTTCACTAGCTGAATCATTAAATGTATTTAAATTTGACTTTTACAATGATTGGATTAACGGTACTCTTTATTCATTTCTAGTAAAATATAAACGTAAAAGAAATGGTAAAGAAAAGTTTTGTGAGGTCGATTGCGATGGTGATTCAGATAATAATTGTAAGAAAAATTATATTGTTGATTCTTGTACAGCTGGATACCCACAAAACGCTGATTCTGGGCTTTTAAATGATGGTGTTAATACTAAAACGACTGTCCAGGTAGAAGAAGGTTATATAAAAAAATATGAGGATGAACTATTTTATGCTGCATACTCAAAGTTCGGTGTTAAAATGTGGGCAACTGATATTGTTAGTCTAGGAGCTATGACTGATTGCGATTGGCAAGGAGACCCCAAAATATATGAAGGGTTGGTAGATACATCCTTTAATAAACCACCACTTACCCCAGAACGTGTTGATGATTCGGATGTGGTTGAAACTAGTGGGTTCGATAATAATGGGCCATACGGTTGTACTGATGATGGTGCTAATGATTCCTTAATAGGTGCAATAACATGTTTTGCTTTCTTGACTGGCCCAGTAAATTGCGTTAACATACGTAGATTATGTGAAATAGGTGTAGGTCTAGATGAAATAAGAGAAGATAGTAATGATAACCCAATTCCAGTAGATAATTTAATAAGTAATCAAGAAGTGGATAACCCATTTATTAGAGGTACGTTTGCTTATGTTAATGGTTTAACAGGAACAACAACTGATGGAAATCCACCCATACCAGGATATCCTGGCAGTATTGGGGATTTAATACCATTTGTATTTTTTGATAAGGGTAATGGTGAAAGTAATGTCAACTTTCCAGATAGCAACCCATGGAACTATGATACTAATTATTTTAATTTTAGAGGTGTTAATGATAGTAAGAATGTGTGGCAATATGAAAATTCTTTTTATTTCTATTTTGGTTTAAGAAGAAGTGCCTTACAAAAAATGAAAAGAAAATACTTCACACCATGTAGAGATGAAAAAGAAGTAGATTTTTATTGTATATCAACCAATTTGGTTGAAGACGATAGTGACCCAAATAACGGTACTGGAGAATTACAAATAGAAATGGTTGGAGGACTTGCGCCATATACATATCAGTGGACAGGACCAATAATTACAATTAATGGAACACCAACACAATACCCTTTAGGTAGTCCAAATACACCAACTCTTACAAATTTATTTGGTGGTACTTATACCGTAAAGGTTACCGATTCAGTTGGTAATATTAGTGAGTGTTCATTCTTAATACCAGGACCAACTGGTATACTATGCTCAATAGATACTATACAACCAGTTCAACAGTTTGGTAGCTCCGATGGTGAAGTTGTAATAAATATTAGTGATGGGTTAGCACCATATACTTATGATTTAAAACTAGCTGGTGTATCAGTTGATAATGGTAGCACATCCAATAACTCTATTACTATAACTGGTCTAGCGGCTGGTAGTTATACTTTTGATGTTGTAGATTCTGGAAATGTTCAAACAACATGTTCACAGTCTTTTGAGGTAACTGAACCTGGTGAATTTAGTATAAGTGTTGAGAGCAAGAATTTTACATGTTTTAATGGTGTAGATAGCCAAATATCTATTAGTGCTAATGGTACTGGTACAGCCCCATTTGATTTTGAAATCACAGGACCCATAGGAGGTTCCTCAACTACTTATACTAATAGTAACGTTAATAATGTAGATGCGGGTACTTATAACATATCTGCTACTGATGCAGCTGGACAAGTAGCTACTACTTCTAGTGTTACTATTTTAAAACCAGATGAGATTGATATCAATCTCATTATGACTAAACAATATCTTGGGTGTAGAGGTGATAATACTGGTGAATTTATATTTTCAGTTAACGGAGGTACACCAGACAGTAATAACAGTTATAGTGTAGAAATTGAGACACCCAACCAAACCAGTAATTATGATATTGACCCAGTATTTACAAATGGTAATGCCATACAGAACACTGAATACACTATAAGTGGTTTAGAAAGTAGTGCCAGTATTAGAGTTAACGTAACAGATGATAATGGTTGTGAAAAAGAAACTCAAGAGATTACAATTGAAGGTCCTAGAACAGATTTCATAGCTGGTACTATTACTGTGAACCAAAAATTAGGGGTTAATGTCCTATATGCCTCACCAGATGCGAATGGAAATGGCGGTGGTTATTATATAACCCCTTCTCAAAATAATTGTAATCCTTTAAAGATTAAGTTACAAGGCTTTAATGGTGGTTGGGGTAATGAATACACTAATTATAATGGTTCTGGTGTACCTACTGGTGGTCCACTCGGTAGGTATAGATTTGAATTGCTTTACAGTGATGATAATGGTTCTAGTTATTCGACTACTAATGAATTTCATATTTATGACTCAAACAACCTACCAAATGGTAGTGGCACATATCCACCATATATTTGGGAAATTGGTAAGTATTTTGACAGTTTAAATAGCGGTAATAAAGTATGGGGGGGTAACGTTAACATACGTAGACGTTATAAAGTTAGAGTTAGGTCTTATTTGGCTGATAACCCTACTATATACTGTGAAAAATATATGGGAGGAACCATTTTTATTTTGAAACCAGGTGAAATAATCACAACCAGCTATACAGGTTGTAGAGATGTTAGTTACTATAATAGCTAAATTATAAAAAATGATAGATAGAAAAAAACATAAGTTAAAAGAGTTTAATTCAAAACAGGACAATAACAAAGATACATTTGTTAATGTTAATCTTTCTGGTGAAAGAAATTTACTACCACCAGGTGAAATTAATCATATTGTAAACTCTGGAGATGAATTTAACGATGAGCGTAAAGAATCTACGTTATATAGACTTATATTTACTGTTAATCCTATATTTAGTAATCCATTATTTAATGTAAATACAACTGGATATCAAGGGGAATTTTTTAAACAAACAATTAGTAGTATTAAAAATAATTCATGGAAAACATTTAAAGAACTTGTATTTAGAAAAAATGTATTGTCCCAAGATATTGATGATATATCATATAATTATGAAGAATCAATAAATAGAAATTTATTAGAGAGAAACGGTTGGTTTGGTTTTAATGACCCAGATGTTACAAAAGCAGAACCATGTAAATTTTATGACATGGAACCAACTAGAAAAAGATTTGATTTAAATTCAAACGTTGCTAAGAATTGGGATATTTTAATTACATATCCTTCAAGTTCTGATGATACACATCATATAGTTCAGAATGGATTATTAATTGTTGATGCTAAATATGTAACTGTTGGTGCTAGAAAAATGTTAGCATTAGCGTCTAGTACTTTTCATGGTTTAACCAATGGTGATAGAGTTAAAGTCGAAGTCTCTTCATTAGGTTTGAATAGCACTTATAGAGTTGAGCGATTAGGACTTGATGATGGTAGTTTAAAATATAATTATTTTGTTATTGATGTAAAAATTACTTCATTACCATCTAGTGTAACAGGTAGAATGAGAAGAAATTTCAATGGGGAGTTATCAACATATTATTTTAGAAAGGTAAAAAGTTTGATGATTAATAAAGATGATTATGATATCTATCCTCTTGCTTTTAGTGAAAGTGTTTATAATGACCAGATATACCAAATAGCGATAACAGAAGATTTAGATGTGCGTGATTTAAAAGATAATTTGGGTAGACCACTTAGTGAGTTGTTTATTACATTTATGAAAACAGATAGTGACCAAGGAAACGATAATAAATTTACTAACGTTTCATCTGGTGTTGATTTAGAATTTTTACAAGGCAATGTGAGTGATATAAATAACTCAAATATTAGGGTTATGTATGGCGGTGCTGCACCATCATTACCAGATACTCACACACCATTAAGTGATAGCCCAATAGTTTTAGGTAATAACAGAGAATATTATCTAGATGTAGTTGAGTTCAATAGATTAGAACAAAGAGAAGTTGTGTTAGCTGATGTAATGCATAGGTTTAACACATATAATAGAGAAATAGCTAGTACATCTACTGGGGATTCACCTAAAGGACCTAGAAAAGAAGGTTATACATATAAACCACACCATAGGGTAAAAATAAGAGAATACTCACTTTATGTTGAGCAAGGTGATGAATCTACAGCTGGAATTCCAGATTATGCTGCCGATTTAGGGGATGGGAGATATTTATGGAGAGACCTACTAGATATTGGAGTTTTTGATGGTGAAGATGATTTACTTGATTATCCATTTACGAATGGAGCTCATTATATTCACACAAATATATGTCTAATAAATGGTAGACAAGACCCATTTGGGGTGTATGGATTATATTATGCTGGTAGTGGAAGTGGTAATAATTTTGACCCAGCTGACCCAAGAGGGGATGCAATAACAGATAAATGGATAACAAATATTGGCGATGACATATGTTAATAATTATAAAATAGCGTTTAAAGGTCTTAGTGGTAGCACAACTATTATAGACCCATCAACTGGTGAAGAAACAGTTACCAATGTAAACTCTATTAATGTGCCTATAGGTCAGCTACCTAGAATGGCTGGTCAACAAGAAATTATTGACACTAAGTTTGTTGATGTAGAGGTTGAAAATTCTATCAATGCGATTTTCGATTATGAAAAAACGAAATTCATACCTAAAATGCGTAATGATAGTGATTGTAAAAATATAATATATAATATTAATTTTTTAGAAAGAAATGCTGCTACTGTTGCTTCACCACTTATACCAGGAGAACCTACTACACCTTTAACTTATTTAACTGACACCTTTTGGGGTAGTGATTTAGGTGATATAAACAAAAAGTTTGTTTATGATGATTTAAATTTTAAAAAAAATGTATTTACTAAATCTTTCTTAAGATTAGATTTTTATGATAGTGATATAGGTACATCGCAAAGATTATTATCATTTATCACACTATACCCAAATATTAGTAAAGATGCCTACGCTATAAATCCAAAAGCTGGGTTAGTGCCACAACCAGATGAATATCCACTGAGATTTAGACTAGGTAATTCTATTAAAGATAGAACTTTAAACGGTGAGGGATTTTTTATGTATTATTACAAAGATGAAGTACTACCAACAGTACCAAAAAATTTATACATGAAAGCTGTATTTGCTAATGCTAAAACAGGTAAAGTAATAAGATTAATGTCTGGTAATAATCCAACAATAGGGATTTCTGATTTAGCTAAAACAACTATAGGTACTTCAGATTTTAATTCACTATACACCAAGTACGAACTAGTTAGAACAACAGAAGGTTATTTTTATCAAATAGATACAACTTATTCTCAGAATGTTTCTGAAACATTTACTACTGGTGATAATACTATAACAGTTAATTTATACGAAATAAGCGCTGGATAATGAAAACTCATAAAAGAAAAATATTACTTGAAGATTATATTAGTAGAGAACCAGATACATGGGGTACTTATACGTGGGATATAGCATCTCAACAAAGTAATTTTGCCACAGGTATTGATTCATCTGGAAATGCTGAACCATCTTTATTATTAAATGTTTTTATTACACAAGACATGGATGATATGGGTATTGCTACAGATATGGAATATACTTCATATGATGGTAAAGATTTAGGTAATAATTTTTATAGTCCATTAACAGAAAAATTAACTGGTTTAGGGTTATCTTTTTCTTTTATGACTAGTGGTCCAGCAGCCTTGTTACCACATGATATATACAATTTAGATACTAGATACCCAGACAAGGTATTAAGTGATTATAACGAGCCTGGTATTAATTTAAGTGCATATACTTTCCAAAGACTTGAAGAAGTTAAATCATATGATTTAAATAATAGATATATACCAAATTTTAATATGGCTGCTAATAAGACATATACAGACTATCAAGGAAATTCGTATAGTAATGTTAGTAAGGTCTTAAGTAATAATAATTATAGTCCTATAAATTATATTCTTGACGGTGATAATAATGAGACTATAGATGAAAACAACCCATCACCTCAACTAGGTTTATTTTATAAAACTTATGTTGGTAAAAATAGAGCTGTATCCGATAACGTTTTTGGTACATACCTAACAAATGTAACTGAATTATATTATAAGGGACAAGCTTTTAACGAAACAAACACAAGTTTAAATGCACTAGGTAAAGAAGAATATTTATTTGGTATAACAAGTTCGCCAAATGTATATAGTGATGTATTTATTGATAGAGGTAGAACAACAGTATATCAATCACATATGCAACTTGGTGAGATAGGTAATTTTAATGAATTAATTAATTATGGTAATAGTTACTATAAAATAGTTAAATAATGATATTTATATAAAGAAGTAAAAATTAAATAATATGGCAACAGGAACATATGGAACAGTAAGACCAGCAGACATGTCAAGTGATGACGTAGAAATCACGGTCTTTTATTCAAAAAATAGGGAAAATGCTAACACAGAAGTTTTCAAATTAGATTCTGCTAATCTAGTACCAATAAATAATCCAAATAACACTAGTGGTGGTTTTGAAATCTTTGGTGGTCTTTATAATTTAAAATTACCTGTTACCGATTTTAATAGTAAGGGTATATATACTATTGTATTTAAACCTGTTGAGATAAGAACTAAAATTGTTGATTGTGGTGTATTATCAGCATACCCAGATATAAAAGGAATTGTTATCGATTCAACAGATAGTAATTTAACACCTTTTTTAGATAGGTTAGAAAATAATAATTTAGTTGGTTATAGAATTGAGTATTTAACGACTGATTCTTCTACATCAAATAAAAAAATACCTAATTTATTTAGAGTAATTACTTCAAATAATAAGTCTGAACCTGTAAACCAAAACTTAAGTAATGTAAATCAAAAAGCTATTAGATATAGATTTAATGATAACTCAAACTTAGTGTTTTGTACAGTAACACCATCAGCACCTAGTAATGTTAAACCTAATACGTTACCATTTATAGGTGGACCTAATCAAGATATTATAATAACAAATACATTTTTCACACCATTTGTTATGGAAATAGAAATGGTGGAATATGACATAGAAACACTAGCTATAGGGTTATTTGCTAACCAAACTAAGAGTCTTGAAGACGGTATTTATACTGTTTACAACTTTAGTAATCAAATTTACAAACAATACAACTTGTATGAAATTAAAGATAGATTTAGTGGTAAACCATTATTTGAGGTTAAAGAGAATAGACTTAATAATATTGATTTTGATAAAGAGTTTGATAATATAGCAGAAGAATAATTTTATGAGCGGTAATAGTGATAGAATAAAGGTAATTGGTTATGCTAAAAGAACGTTTTACGATAACGGAATTGAGTATAGAAATTTTACTGATGATTTAGTTGGTAATCAGCTAACTAGTGATGCTGATGGTACTGATTCTGTATTTACGTATGGTAATTTTGTTACAACTGTAAATTACGAAGGCAGATTAAGTAGAATATTCTCAACCAAAAAGTTTAGTAGCTTCTATTCTTTAAGTACACTTAATTTAGATGATAAAAAAGCTAATGTACTATTATCTAATAATATTAACACTATAATAAATGTTGATAAAACTAATTTAGGTAGTTTTGCTTACTTTGGGTCATCAACTGAATTTGTTAGAGTTAGTCTTGAAAAAATAATAACTAATTGGCCAGCAGCTTTATACATGTATCCATTTAGAAATGATGGTGATATTACAATAGTTGGTGATACTTTTAGTGATTATACTTTTAATTTTAATTTACAAAAATCAACCTTTAATGTTGATAATAATTTTATAATTAACAATTATGAGATTAATTATAAATCTAATGGGACTAATATAGACACATTTAATGAAGATAATGATTTAAGAAATTTAACTATAAATTACTTGGATTATGTGGTATATTACAATGACACAGAGTACCCAATCATAGGTTTCCAAAGCTCACCTGGAAATAGAAATGGAACATTAACTTTTGAAGTTGACGGTGACCCATTTGGTTCTGTTAGTTCAACAACTATAGAGTACCATATAAAACCTAAAAAAGAGCTTGAGGAAGAATTTTTTAACTCACTTAATGAATACGAATCTTATTTATTAAATAGGTTAGTAACACCTAAGTACACTTCTAAATATAATTATAAAATTGTATCTGACAACGGTAGGATTATAAACGCTAGTAAAACACTTACATGGCCAGTAACTGATGGATACAATATTGATTTTAATACTGCTGAATATGCTACTTTTGTAACTGATTTATTAAGTGTTACTGAAGGTAAAGACAGTGTTGAGACTAATCTTATGGTTAGATTTCTAACATCGGAAAGTATATCTGATTTTGATACATTACCTAAGTGTGATGGAACTGAAGAAGAGACTGCTGGTCAAAAAATGAATAAGACCTTAAAGATTTACGGTAGAGAATTTGACGAGATAAAAAAATATATTGACGGTATTTCATTTGCAAATGTTGTTACATATGACAAACAAGCAAATATCCCAGACCAACTAGTTAAATATTTAGCTAGAACTCTTGGGTGGGAAATAACATCATCTATAGTTGATAACGACTTAATAAATAATTATTTAAAAATAGGTGGTTCTTCATATCCAGGAGAAAGTAGAGGGTTGTCAGCTAATGAAGCTGAAGTTGAGTTATGGAGAAGATTAATATTGAACTCAGCCCACATATGGAAAAATAAAGGTAATAGAAACCCTATAGAATTTTTCTTTAAACTAATTGGTGTTCCAGATGGTCTTATAGATTTTAATGAACATATTTACTTGGCTAAAGAACCTATAGATATGGATTTATTCTATAAGATTTTAGATAATAATAACCTATCAACAGACTTAAGCCTTTATAATATAGATTCTGAGGGTTATCCTAGATTTAATAGAAATACTAGTGATATGTGGTTCCAGAAAGGTGGAGGATGGTACAGACAAACTGCTGGCTCCGCAGCCACTGAGTATACTCTAATTGGTAATAATCCACATGTTGGACCATATGATGGTGGTTATGAATACATAGCTCAATTGGATAACATAGTACCTAACTTTAGTGCGTTTACTATAACATCTACAACCGTTACTAGCGCAACCACTCAATTATTCACTAACTATAACAGTGGTCTTATTAATGGTTATTCCAGTACATACTATGTAGAACCTCAATCACTTGACGGAGCAGAATTAAATGACTTAGTTTTATTAACCACTAACACTATAAAAGATATCTGTCCACAGGTTGAATTAACTGATTGTGGTTGTGACCCTAAAGATGAAGATGATGCAATGATTATCGATATTGAAATTAAAGACCCAAACGCTGGTTTTATACCTACTGAATGTGAAGGGGTACAATTCGAATATATAGATTATGAGAGTGGAGTAGGACCTTTTAACCATTCTTTACGATGGGCTAATAATCACTACTATTGGAAATTACCAAGTACTAATAGTAATGGGGGTAATAGTATTTATCTAAATAAATATTATAGCCAAGAATGTTGTCAAAAAGTAGCACAAGGATACCCATATTATTTGAAGGAATATATATACCCTACTTCTAATGAAGGTTCGGCTGGTAGCGGTGGCCTTAACCTTAACGCATACAATAACATTTTACAAAACGTTAGTAATGGTACAATTCAATATACTTCTCAACAAATGCTAAACTTTAGAAATAGATTTTGGGTTAAAAATAATGAAAGGAATGTAGTTAAATACACAGAGGGTTATATTTGTTGTACATCACCAGGTGCTGGAGATGCTAAAGATTATCAAGTTAATGGGTGTGGGTGTGATTTATCATGTGGATGGTTATTAGCTGGACCAACCTTAGAAGATACGTATTTCATGAATGGCTCGTATTATTTAAAATTTGAAGACCTAGATGGCAGCACGGTAATTACAAATCCAGCAGACAGTTGTTTTTGCTCAACTTTAGCACAAACTAGGATAGGTAATAATGTAATAGCAGAACAGATTATTGACCCAATCACAGGTCAGAGTGGGTATGCTTGTAAACTAAAAGATACTGGGGTTAAGTATTTTCTTACTAATGATACTGTAGATGATAATTATTATTATGCTGTATTTCATAATAGAAGAAATGGGTTTGCGCCTTGTAATGATATTGATTCTCCATTTTTAATAAAGAGTGACTGGTCCACTAAATCACTATATGAATAATAACGTAATGATTTACAAATAAGATAAAATACTTATATTATAATAAAATAGAATGTTTAGATTTGATTTAGAAGATTACGCAAGTTCAAAACCATGTATTGGTTGGGAAACTGTAACTAGGGAGGACTTAATTACACGAGGTTACGTGTTCCAGGAAAACAATGATGGTACAGTTACCATTATCAATCCACAGGGTAATGTAGGTATTGGTAATAGTGGTGGTGATTTATTTTTAAACTATAGTAGACAACAATATTGTTGTGAGCAATCTGGGTATATATTTGATGTTGAAAATTCACAATGCTTATGGTCAACACCTACAGAAAGTTTAGATGACCCATTTAAGATAATAATAAACCCTAATCTAGATAATAGTGTATTATTTGATGTAGACGAAAACGAAACATGTTGTTTGGATATTTCATTTGATTATTTATTTAAGTTTGACTGCCATGTATTGGAAGAAGCGATAAATGGAGAGACTATCGTTGTTAATAAAAACAGTGATAAAATAATTAATCTACAAAATGAAATTGACGATAAAAAAAGGCAAATAGCTAAATATAAACAAGAGATTTCAAATTTAAATGATGTACCATATGTAATAGAGTGCACACAAACCACAAACCCATGGCAAGATTTTTCTGGAGACTATGGTTGGAAAAGACCAACTAATCTAGATTTTGATAGATTATATAAAGAGAGAGCTACTAGCTGGAGAGATGGTTTAAATGATAATAGTACACCTATAAGTGCTGAAGATGTTTCTAATAATTTAAGAAGTCAACAAAATAATACATTTAATAGTTCGGACTATACCCCACCACAAGCTTATGACATACCAGGATATGGAATCGCCAAAAAGTATTGTTTAACTGATGAGGGATTACAGGCTTGGTCTGCAATACTTGGTGGTTCTTACAATGCTTGGTTATCGGCTTCGGGTTCTGATACTAGCATGTATGATTGTGATGAAATTTCTAAGTTTGAGCAACAAGCTGCAAATTCTAGTTCACCTTATTATATAGCAAATTGCTACTACACTATAAATGACAAGAGGGAAGCTCAAGATAGAATAAAAAAATATAATGGTGTAATAGAGCAATTAACTGGCGAAATAAATATTATAAACATGCAAATATTAAGTTTGCAAACACAAACCGAAATTATTGAAACTGAAGGCTCGTGCAATTCTATCGTTGATTTTTTTGAAAGTTTAGAAGTTACTTTTACACTAGAAAAATTTAATACAACAACAAATAAGTTAGAGACTGTGTATGAAGAACCTATTTTTAGTATAGGGTCTGGTGGTTTTGGAGAGTATATAAGTACTTCTAGTGGTGCTACTGGAATTATGATTAGTGGTGCTACTGGTCTCATGCCTACATTAAATCAAGGGAATTCATCACCAACACCACCATTCTCATACGGTTATTATGATTTAGAAACAGAAACCCCTAGTGATTGTTTGCAGTTCAGAAAACAAGCTGTTAAAGAGGCAGTTGATGCTCTTCAAGCTACTGAAGTAGGTACGGCAGCATTAGAGCTTGCTGGGCGTAAAGATAAAGCGCTTCGTGAAGGAACTAGTAAAGAAGAAATGGAAAACATTAAGCGTAATTATAATGTTTATGAATTAATTTCTAATTGGTGGCAGTCATGTTGGTTAACATATTCTCAAAGAATATGTGATGAAGAAATTATTCAAATGATATCTAATGAAAGTATAAATATGTCACTTGTAGTTAATAGTGCATGTGCAGACTTTTCAATACTATTAGATAGAATAAAATTAAAAAAGGATTGTACTAAAGTAGATAATGTTGAAACCTTTATATCTGAACCACCTAAGTTTGAAATAACTAAAATTGTTGATAATAAAAAATCTTGGTTAGCTAATAAGTCTAGAGATAGTAGATTTTATGACTTAAAATATAGACCAGCAGAATATAATACAAATCACCATAAATTAGTTATTAATACTAAAGAAGTTGATTTAAATCTTTCACCAGCTAGAGCTGTTGAACAAGATGTGTGGTGTTATATGCAAGATAATAACATTCTTAATTGCGATGGTACAGGAATAACAACATGTGATAAGTTTGAATTTTATTCCGAACCAGCTAGTTGTGATTACCCATTCAGCGCAACTACTGGTATTGATAATATAACCTTTGGTATTATAGGGAGTTATGATTTAGGAATATACTGCGATGCAATACCAACTAAAGATATATTAGAGACATATGGTTGTTACGGTTGTGTTTATGATGAAGACAAAGCATCTGACTATAGAGGTGTTAGAAATATATCTCTTCTGAATCAATCAAATTATAATAATATGTTAGCTAGTGGTTATGGGGATGATTCATGGCAAATACTATACCCAACAGCTGAACCAATAAACACATATATAGATTCGTTAAAGGGTGATACAGAAGAATTTGGTATGTGGTCAATTGCTAATTTAAGGAATAATAAATGGATTTATTATTATGCTTCTTCAGCGTACACTTTCGAGTACAATTATGTAGACGGAGATGGTAATAGTTTAAATAGTATATTTAGTGGTAATAGTCTTTTTTATAAATCAGCAGTACCTAATTTACAAACACTTACAGGTATAACTGGTAATCCAGGTGACTTAAGAAATGTTGGTCCAGTAAATAGTAATACGATGTATTTTTATGACCCAAGAACTAGTAGCTGGTGGGAAGATGGTTATGATAGAACCACAACAGCACCTTTTGGACCATCTGTTAATCAAACTACAAGTTTTACATACAATACTAATTTATTTTCGTATACTGCAAATACCACTACTGGTGTAATCACTAGTATATCATCTAGTAATGACCCATTACTTCAAAGTGTTTGGGATAATAATAGTTATACTAATATTGGTAGTGAATTATCATTTTTAACTGGTGCCACAATAGGTCAATCTGGCTCCACATCAATAAAGTATGTTTTTAACACAACTTATTCTGGGTTATCAACAAACTTTAAAGTAATAACAACTGGTAGTACAGGAGGTGATACCGTGACTGGTATGACAACAGGTTCAACAATACATTACTCTGGTACAGCTAATAATGCTGATAGCTTAATAGAAGATTTATGGACTATTAAGAGCGCGACAAAGGATGCTAGACTTAAATCGTATAATGAGATGGCATTAGCCCTTAGACCATTTTTATGGTCCAATAAGTATCTCCCAGCTTACCAAGTAAAAAAATATATTTTAAAATAACTTAGATATGATACTATTTTTCGATTTATGTGATTATGGCAATACAGGTCAAACAGCTGACGGAGGTTCAATATTTGGTTGTTATAGTTCAGATTTGAGATATTCTGGTACTAGTAGTTGGGCCGACATGAAAAGTACTGCTATTCAAACAAAAGACGCATGGCTAAAAGCTTGTAATGAGCTTAGACTTACTTTAGTTAACGATGGTATAGGTACAACAGCTTTTACTGGATTAACTTCACAATATTTACCATTATTCCAAACAATCACTGGACTAACCTCAAATACAGGGTATACTGATTTTTGGTCCCTAACCAACACAAATATGGATGGGTTGACAGAAGATATATACAATAATTATATTAAAACTATTGATGAAGCAGTTTGTGCTTTAAACAACCTTACTTATTTTTTCTCTGGAGAAGAAGCTTTGGTATATTGGGAATATCCAGATACGTGGAGATTAAATTATTTTGGTATAGCTTGTTGTTATGGTAGTATTTACCCATGTGGTGATAATTGTGTTGATTTAGAAGATAAATTAACAACTAATTTAGATACCGTTGATGATGTTGAGGAGTTTGCCAATGTTATAGGTAGTGAATTGATTGATGTTAGAAATAGACAAAGTATTAGGTCATATGGAACACTTAGGATGCTTTATGATAGATACAATGTAAACTCTTTAGACTTTAGTGCAAATCAAAGTAGTCAGTATGATTATTTTGATATGGATAATTTTGGTAAATCTGTAGGAGGGTACTGGGTAGACCTTATTGAACAAGTAGTTCCAGCTACTACGATATGGGAATCAACATATACATATAGAAACACAGTTTTCGATACTCAAAAATACAAATATAGAAAAAATAATATATATTTATCAAACCCATCACAAGATTATCCATTCTCTGCAATATCCACCACCAACGGTGCTACTGGTTATAGTGTTGATGTTATAGTTACAGATGTCACCTTTATTAGTGGAGACACAACAGACCAAAATGATGTAGCAGAAAATAAGTTCGAAAAATTACCGATAGCTGAGCAAGCAACTCTACCACGTAGATATGATAATTTATGGACAATGCAATCAACATGTTCTCCAGAATTTTTGGGTACAGTTGACCCCAGATGGAATTATTTTTACAATAGAAGTTAATAATGAACACAATTAAATAAAATAACTAAATACTTATATATAGATATGCCATCATTAATAAGAAACATAGTAGGAAGCGTTACCGAAAACATTAAAGAAGATGTTAATGTATTTAAATCAGTTGAATCTAACTTTGGTTCTACTGACTGGTTTATAGTTGGGTCTGTTGAAGTTTTTTTAATAAATTTTAAGAAAGTTGTGGTCTCAGAAAATTTAAATAATAACTCTGATTTGGGTGCTAGTAGTAATAGAAATAATAATTTTAAAGAAATATATATATCATACTAATGAGGCATCAAGATGTAATATATAATCAAACAGGGTATGGTAAAAAAAATGAGACTATACCAGTTGTAAGCACAAGTTCAGATATTTGTGTCTTCAACTTACCATTCTTTAGTATGAGTGGTGCTAGCAAGATAAATTGTGAAACTCAAAATTGTAGTTTAAGTGGAGTATCTTTAAATAATATATCTACAGCAACAACTGAATGTTTTACAACAGCTGAAATGTCTGGTGATTGTTTTACTAATATAATTTGGTCAACAGATATATATGAAGATGATGTGCTAACCAATAGTGACATATTTTATACATCAACAACTATTTCAGACATACCTACATTCTCACAATTTAGTGGTAGTGTTGTTTCTTCTTTTAACGAACTAGATTATAATTATTCGTTTAGTGGTTCACAATATACCATTAAACAAAACAATTTTTCTGAATTAAGATTGAATATTGGGACTAAATTAAATTATATAGAAGATTGTCCATTAACTGGTACAACATCATCTGGTACTACATTTACTGGTACATGTGACGATATTAGTACAGAGATTTGTGATTTAGATTTTACCGCAACAACAATAGATAGTCAAGGTGTTTATAATATTACTGGTCAAACAACCATTGATTTAGATTTTGATTTTACTGGTAACACATATGAGTTAGGGGATAATAATACTAGCTTTAATTTTGAGATATTCCAATATAATTCAGCGCTTGAGTATTATATAGAACCATCCGTATATAAGTCTAAGACATATGAATGGCCTAGCTATAGTGCTACAAGTGCTATAACTGCAACAGTACCATTAAGCTCACTAACATTAGATAACGAATTCTTAGTTAAAGGATATTTCGGTCATGATATATGTACTGAATTTTCTTTAATAAATGGTGATAGGACAATTTCACCTAAAACAAATAATGGTTCAGAATATAGATTATATGAACCAGATAGAGATTTTCATTTCTCAGCTTTTAATGCTGCGGATACACCAATATTAGATAATACAGTAGACGATACTGGAGCAGCTATAGGGGCTTTAATAGTTGGTGGTAATGTTAGGGTAACTGATAGTAGGCAAATGACCTTACCTATCTCAGAAAGTGATTTTATAGTATCACTTAATGGTATTACACTACAGAAAGATTTAGATTATACAATAAGTGGAAATACTTTATCAAATACACTAACATTTAATGGTGATATTATTCCTGGTGATGTGGTTACTTATGCTTACACCAGTACGAGAAATAATAGAAATCTTAGAGCTGAAGGTTTTGAAATAACAAAACCTATTATAAGTGGTGCAACAAATGGTGAAGGTGAAGAAAAAGCTTATTATAATAACACAAATGGTAAATATGAAATATACACAGATTTAAAACCAGCTATTGGAAATTCAGTAATCGTAACAATCAATGGTGTCACATTATCAAATAATATTGATTACTTCTTTTCAACAACAAACCCTAAAAGAATAATATTACAAGGTAATATAGTTCTTGGTGATGTCATTAATATATTTTATAATTCAGTATTAAGTGGTCAAGGTGATATAAGCTCGACAAGCTTTTCAGTAGCATGGAATATTAATAATCCACCACAAACAACTAATGGGTTGTTCACTGTTGAATTTAGTTCTAAAAAAGATTTTAGTTCACTATTAACAACTAGTGCCACAACAAAATATACTATAGGTGATGTTACATATTCAGCACCTATACAACTTAGTGGTAATATAGGTGATAAACAATACTATAGGGTTAAAAATGAAAAAACATATAAAGATATGTGTGGAAATCCTTTTAAGACAACTGCATATAGTGAAATAATTGATATAACAATACAAACAAATGCATTTAATTCGTACTAAATGTTTATTTTTTAGTATTTATTATTAAAATAAGATAAAAGAGAATATTTATAAGATATGAGTTACATTATAAACAACACAAGCGCTTTCGTTAATATAAAATTAACTGAAACTGGTAGACAAAAACTAGCCCAGGGGCAATTAAACTTTACCTCATTTGGTATAGGTGATTCTGAAATTAATTATAATAGAGAAGATTTATTCGATGATTACCAATCTGATGCTAGTTTGTCTGGACAATCTAAAGTACTTAAACCAGTTGATAGACAACCTAATATTAAATCTTTTGTTACTGCTACTAGTAATAGTAACCAAAATTTAAATGCACTAACTCAAACTAATATAACTACTTTAAAAGCGGTTGTTAATAATAAAGCAAAAGAAAGAGGTTTCTTTTCGGCAAATACAGGTAACACTATTTTCACCACAATAGACACTACAGATTATGTTAAATCATCTGGCACAATAAGTGGTGGTACAATAAGTGGTGGTACAGCATTAGTCTCTAACAACTTTGCTACTGCCACATATTCTGTTGGTGATTATATCTTATTAAAAATAGGTAATGATACTTTGGGTAGCCAAGTGTTAAATGGTAATGCAATACCAACACCACATTTATGGTATAAAATACAAGGTAGTGGTACAACTGTAAGTGCTGGTGACACATTAACTCTTGATAGAACCTTACCTAATATCAATTCAACTACAGCGTTAACTGAATTTATGATATATACTAGTAAAGAAGTTTACGAAGGTTTCGGTGCTTCAACTAGTACACCTTATTGGAATACCAATACACTTTCTTTTGAAGCTTGTTGTGATATATCTTGTGATGATGTCCCTGTTTGGAACATGAATAATGTATGGTGTGAGAATTTAGCTGGTATGACTGGTACTAGTGTTAATAATACTGTTGCAACACCTAACGAACCATACCAAAAATTTGGGTCAAACGAATACTTAGGTCAAAAACTACCGTATTTTGAATACGATTGTTTAGAATCTAATGATATAGCATCTATTGATATTTGTGGTTCACCAGGACAATCAGTAATTGACGGTGTTAAAAAATCAATATCAATACTACATTATACTAATAACACTATATCTAATTTTTATGGTGAGTTTTTCTATGTAGATAATGCTAACGATAAAACAGTTAAAATATATTTACCAGATTTAATGTATCACAGAAGAAGTGGTACAACTGAGAATGGTACAGTAATGGGTATGACATTTATGGCTAGTGGAACTACTAAGGTTTTAGGTAATAGTGATATTAACTACATTGACCTTTATGAAGACCCTACATTAGTATCAGACACACCAATTGTTGTAGGTAAGGTTTTTCCACAACTTAAAACGGTAGTGTTTAGTGATGATGAAATAATAGCTGCAACGTCTTATAAATCTAATAGAAATTGGACATTACCTCCTTTAGCCTCTAATTTAGTTTCTTCACAGAATGGTGAAGCTAATGGTGTGTTGGCAACAAATAGTACTATGTACATGACTTATTCATTTGAAAATGATACTAGTACAGGACTTACAACTACTTTACCATGTCAATACTATACTAAATTAACTAATAACACTTCTAGCTCAAAAGATATACAATTTAGAATCGGTAATGTTGATTTATTATCTTACATGAGGAAAGAAGAAAAAAGTGGTTATGATGGTATGGGATTCTCAGCTAAACAGTTTAAAGTTCTATATCAAATAACTACAGAAGATAATAGACCTAACAGTGATGAGTGGAAAGTATATGATTTTACAACCACTGGTATTACATCTGGAGCTTCAGAAACAATAGACCCTATATTATTAGAAAATCAAAATCCATCTAGTAGTGGATTCTTAATAGATAATAATGTTCATACAGGGTCAACAACCTTCAGTATAATGAATTCTTTATCAATGGCTAGTAATGCTAATACAAATTTACTACAGTTTGGTGATGAGAAGTTTTTCTATGGAAACTTAGATGCTTGTATTGGGGCTACAATATTTAAAACACTGTTTAATATATCAATTAGTGCAGATGATTTTAAAACAACAGCTAACCCTACTAGACTTAACTCTGACCCTAACCCACCAGATATTAGGGTAACAGAAGTTGGTATTTATGATACCGCTGGTGATTTAGTTATGATTGGTAAGTTATCTAAACCAGTTAAATTAAGTTCTGGTAATACAATAATGATTGAAATGGCAATGGATTTTTAATATGGGATTTTTAAGTACAGCAACAACGATACAACTAACAGCCAAGCTTACACCAGAAGGTAGAAGAAGACTTATAACTAATACTAATAGTTTAATAGATAGCTTTAGTCTTGGTGACTCTGATATAAATTACGGAGCATATACTGGACTTACCACAGGTCAAGTTCCAGGTGTTGGTGGTGATGATAACGGTTTAGACGTAAATAATGGTGGTTCTGGATATGCATTGAGAAGTACTTTAGTTTATGGCACCAATACTGATAAAAAAAGTGTTGATGCAGCATCAATTACAGTTAATACTGTGTTTGAACCAATAGGTTATAAAACTATACATTATAGTGGTAATGTTATAACACAAAATAAAATTTCATTAAGTAATACCTCAACTGACTCACTTACTAACTTATTTAGTTCATTTGGATTACCTATAAGTACGTCTGACTTTAATATTTTCACTGGTACCACAGCTAATAATGGTGGTTATAGTAATACATCTTTTAGCGGTTTAGCTCAAAATGATATATTAGTTATTGGTGTTGATAATAGTGCATATTCTGAATTAATTGATGGTAAATCAATTAAAATGTCTTTATCTAGTACTGCTACTACATTTGACATATACGGAACATACCAAGCAACAAACAGAGCTTCTAATTTATTAGATAATGATATTTCTGATGTTACTGGTTCAGTTAGTGTATTCGGACCAAATAGAACGTTATTATTTTCCGATGGTATACTTAAACCAAATGGTGGTGATACTACTAAGTCTTGGTCAACAGGCTATGCTACAAACAAACCATTCAGTGTAAATGGTAAAGAATTATTTAATTATACATCAACACCTAGTTTATCATTAACGGGAGATACTCCAATTGGTATTGCCTACCTAGATAGTGGGTTTATGGTTATAACTGAACCAACAATAGTTGATAATTTTATTGTAAGTTCATCTGCTGCAACTGGTACCTCAATAACATTTAATCATTCTAGAACCAAAGTAACTCAATCAATAACATGTGTTGCTGGTAGAGGTGAATTCCCAGTATCCACTAATCCCACTTGGGCTCAAGGTGATACACCAGGATTTACAGAGATAGCTTTATTCGACACATCCAATACAATAATAGCTATTGGTAAGCTTGATAGAACATATTTTAAAGCTGTTGATGACATGGTAGCTTTTAATGTAACTATTAACTATTAATGGTTTACATTTGCGATTTATAGGTTATACTTAGTAAAAATTAAGTATTATGATATTGGGACTAGATGTATCTACTAAAACAATTGGTATAGCTTTATTTGAAGACTTAGGTGAAAGAGGTAAATTAAAATTACTACACCACGTCTCACCAAAGATAAAACCAAAGCCAAAAGATAAATTACAAGAACTTTTTGAAAAAGCAAGAGCTTTTGAAGAAGAATTTTTAAATAAGTATGCCGATGTTGGTATAACTAGAGTTATTATAGAAGAACCTCTTTTGCGTTCTAATAACGTAAACACCGTAGCAACACTTTTAAGATTTAATGGAATGGTATCTAGGTCAGTCTATGAAACACTTGGTATTGTACCAGAGTTTATATCGTCATATGATTCTAGAAAATATGCATTTCCAGAACTAATGGAAATTAGAAAGTTTAACAAAAAAGGTGAACCATATACCCAAAAAGAAATATCTAAGAAACATCCAGTACTATTTGGTGGCCATGATTGGAACATTGATAAGAAACTTATTGTATGGGAAAAAGTGGCTGATTTAGAACCACAGATAACCTGGTTATACACTAAAAACAAGACACTAAAGGCTGAAAATTATGATATGACAGATGCCTACACATGTATTAGAGCTGTCATGAAAAGAGACGGTACATGGCAATAAATTTGTAATTTTAATTTTTTTGTTATATATTTGCAGTAATGAGTATTATTGCTAGTATATTTAAACAGTTCTTAGGTGAACCAGCTGAACACAACGAAAGTAGTGGTCAAATGTCATTTGATTGCCCCTCTTGCGCTGAAATGGGTAAGGGTAAGGGTAAACACAAATTAGCTGTAAATTATAAAAAAAATATATTTAGATGTTGGGTTTGTGGTTTTGAACACAATATGCATGGTAAGATTCCTTACCTAATTAAGAGATACGGTAATAAAAGAATACTTAAGGAGTATAACTTAGTAAAACCAGAAGATGACTATGTACCAAACATAGACGAAGTACCAACCGAAATAGTATTACCAGAAGGTTTTATACCATTAACACAAGAAAATTCTAATCATTTTAAATTTGAAAGTGCATACGAATACCTAACTAATAGAGGTATAACAGATGATATGATTAAGTTTTACAATATTGGGTATACTGTTAAGGGTAAATATCATGACAGAATAATAATACCATCTTATGATGAATTCGGTGATTTAAATTTCTTTGTTAGTAGAAGTTGGGATAAATGGAAGAGACCTAAGTATTTAAACCCAGAAGCACTTAAGAATTTAATAATATTTAATGAAGATAAAATAAATTGGGATTCTACCATTTATTTGGTTGAGGGGGCATTTGACCATATAGTAATACCAAATTCAATACCGATATTAGGTAAATCATTACCAGACAAATTAAAATTAATGCTTTATAATAAATCTAGAGCTAAGATAGTTATAGTGTTAGATGAAGATGCTTATGAAGCCTCATTAAATATATATCGTGAACTAAATAGTGGTAGGCTATATAATAAAATTATGCTTTGTACTCCACCGTATGGTCATGACCCTTCTAGTATTTTTGAAAGATTAGGTTCAAGTGGTATTGTTAAATTACTTAGAAATTCATCTAAGATTCCAGAAAATAAATTATATTAAAAGTCAAAATCAAAATTAAAATCATCTGGTGACCCTATTAAATCTTCATCATTACTCTCAAAAGGTTCAATTTTAATGATTTTAGCACCTAAACCCTTATTTTTAAGGGTTATTTCATTTTCATGAGGGTAATTAATTCTATTTTTAATAGTTTCCTCCCTATCAATCATAGATTTATTAGCCTTAACGGTTATTAGTAAAGGTTCCCCACCACCAACATGACTTTTTTGATAATGACTTCTTTCTAAATCACGTTTTTTCATAACATAATGAGAACCAGGTTGTTTTTTGTTAATATCACCTTCATTTTTGACATATAATACCCTATATAATGTGATATTTTCTGGTAATTTATCTAATTCAGACTCAACACTATTTTTTATAGAGCTATCATCAAAGTCCTCACTTAATTCGTAAGAATCTTCAATAGCCGAACCTATAACGTAACTATTTCTCAAGCTTTCTTGTAACTTTCTTTTAATAAAATGTTTCATACCAGTTTTTATAATAAATATTTGATTTTTAATAAAAAATACCCTATATTTGTGGGTAATGTTAAAAAACAATAATAATATACTGTGGATAAGAAAAAAGAATTAATTAAAATCTCAAAAGAGATAAGGGATGTAGTTGATATTAGACAAAAAGAGCTTGAATTATCTTTTGTTGAAGATACACATACATATTACATGAAAAATTTAAAAGGTGTGGTTGAATCAAACTACCCCAGTGTGTCAACAGTTATAAAACAATTTTATAATGAGTTTCCAGAATTAAATAAATCATATCAGATGTGTGATGGTAATTTAATTGAACAAGATGAATTACTAAAACAATGGAGAGCTACAGCGGACTATGCCAACAGCAAAGGTTCTAGAGTACACTATTTGTTAGAAACTGATTTACTTAGTATGTATGGTTCATACAAAGAAGTTAGGAAACCTATATTTGAATGTGATGAGCAACAAACAAATGATGGTAATGCAATGATTGATGCTGGTCATAACTTTATAAGAAGCATGCATAGAAATGGTTGGGTTTTATTAGACACTGAAATGGTTTTAGGTAGTCCAGAATTAGGTTATACAGGGCAACCAGATAAAGTGTGGATTAGATTTATTGATGGTGTATTAGGGTTCCTAATAACTGATTGGAAAACTAATAAACCTAAGAATTTTGAAGTACATGCATATACAGAACCAATGTTAGAACCATTCGAGGAACATATGGATACGGCATTAAGTCATTATAAAATACAATTACCGTTGTATGGTAGGTTAATATTAGATATGCTTAAAGGAACTAAGTTTAAAGATATTAAGTTTTTTGGTTGTACTATAGTTCATTTAACATCTGATGGTGATTACAAGGAGTATTATGTCGAAGATGATTTTATTAATAAAGTATTAACTATGGACCCACTACCTAGAATAAAAGAAGTGATGGAATATAAAAACCTACAAGTTAATAGAAATAAAAAAAGAATGCGTCTAGTTGAGCAAGAATTAAAAAAAATAAATGAATAGTATGGTAAAAAAAGTTATACATTTAGCAGACATACACATCAGAACTTATCGAATGCATGATGAGTATGGTGAAGCGTTTAAGACAACACTAAAAAAGATTAGAGAATTAGTATCTGGGTACGATAGAGAAGAAGTTAGGATTGTTATTGCTGGTGACTATGTGCATCAGAAAATTACAATATCCAATGAATTATTAATACTAGGTACCTGGTTCTTAAGGAAGTTAGAAAAGATTGCACCAGTAGTTATTATTGCTGGTAATCACGACTTATTAGAAAATAATAAAGATAGGATGGATTCGATAACTCCAATGGTCCAACTACTACCAGATTTAGATATTAAGTATCTTAAGGATTCTAAGTGTTATATAGATGGTAATATAGTATGGTGTGTTTACTCTATCTTTGATGAGAACTCTAGACCAGATATTGAATCAGCTAGAGTAGAATACGGTGATGATAAAACATATATTGGGTTATACCACGCACCAATCATAGGTGCAACAACAGATATTGGGTATGAATTTACCGAATCAACATCTTTAGAACATTTCGATGGTTGTGATATGGTAATGCTTGGTGATATACATAAAAGACAAAGTTTTAACTATAAAGGGATACCTATAGCTTACTCATCATCATTAATTCAACAAAACTTTGGTGAGACTGTAAGTAAACATGGTTTTTTATGGTGGGACATTGAATCAAAGACATATGAAGAATATGACATTGAAACTGATTATGGGTTTTATCAATTTAAAATAAATTCATTAAATGACCTTGAAGAGGGGTTAGAAAAATTAACAAACGAGTAATGGAACTTCCGAAACAAGTAAAAGATGAGATTTGGGAATATTGTAGAGTAAACGATATACCCAATATTGATGAGTTTGTAATTAAGATGTTAAAACAAGGTTTCACTTCTGAAAAATTTGGTAGCACACCATGGGATAAACCAGCTGAAATAGTTGAGAAAGAAATAATCAAAGAAGTTAGTGTTGAGGTTATTAAAGAGGTACCAGTTGAGATTACAAAAGAAGTTGAGGTTGTTGTTGAAAAAGAAGTTTTTGTTACTGATGATGAAGCTAATAAAGAGTTACAAAATAAAATTAAAGATTTAGAGGGTAATATAAAAAAACTAAAAGAAACTAAAGAAACTATTATTAAAGAATCTAGTGAAAGAGGTGTTAAAATTTCAGAACTAAATCTAGAAATATCCGATTTAACTAGTAAAATTTCACAATTGAAAGAAGAATTGGAAGCTGAGAAAGCTAAACCAAAACAAGAAGAAGATAAAGATATATACGGAGAAGGAAAAAGAGGAATCTTCGGTTCAAATATAAGCGACCTATGGAACAAGAACAAGAAGTAATTGAAAAAACTATGGTTAATATACCACCATATGCTAAAATAAAGGTTTATTGGGATGATAAACCAGAAAATTATTCTAGAGAATCTAGAGCTAGAGTTAAAAAATACTTCTCTAAGAAGTATGGTATTCCAGCACAAAATATAAATGTAGTTTACAGACCAGTAAAAATTGATAAATCTGGTAAAGAAATTAAAATAGATGGTGCCACTATTGATAATATAATGAGCGTACCATATCAAAGAAGTTTATTTAATGAATGGCTTACTAGAGAAGGTAAAGACGATGTTGATTTCGATAGAATTATTAATCTAGATAATAAAGTAAACGGTGAGTTAGATTTTGATTTGGAAGAGAGTTTACATAGGAAATACAAGTTAAAGTGGATTATGGTCAATAACTTCCTTTCCTTTGGTGAACAAAACTATTTCCCAATAGATAAATATAATGGCTTTACTGTCATTAACTCACAACCAGCAAATCAAGGGGGTAAAACAACGCTAACAATTGATGCTGTTAAATTTTTATTTTTTGGTAAAACTACTAAAACAGATAAAAATGTAGAAGTATTCAACCAATTCAATGAAGAAAAAAATTTGGTAGTTAGAGGTATGATGGAAATTGAGGGTGAAGATGAATTTATAATAGAAAGGTATCTAGAGAGAAAACCTAAAAGAAAAGGTGGTTGGAACGTTTCTAATAGGTTATCTTATTATAGAATACTTCCAGATGGTGAAGAGGAAGAAATGAATGATGAAGATGCTAAAAAAACTACTGAATTAATTAAAGAAACTATTGGAACCGAAACTGATTTTGATTTAGTTGTATTAGCAACTTCTAAGAATTTAGATAATCTAGTAGATTCTACCTCTGGTGAAAGTGGTAAACTACTTACTAGGTTTATAGGTTTGGAAGTATTATCATTAAAAGAGGGTATAGTTAGAAAGATGCATTCCACCTATACCAAAACAATGAAATCAAACTTATATGATATAGAGACTTTAAAAGAAGAAATTGAGGTTCATGAAGAAAATCTAAAAACATATAAGAAAGATGATGTAATAAAAAAGAATGAACTTGAGATTGAAAAAAAGGTTAATAAAAAATTACAAAATGAAAAATTAGTTTTAGCAACATCTAAAATAAAGATTGATGAAGAAATTTTAGCACTTAATCCTAAGAACCTTGAAGAAGAGATAAATAATGTAACGGTTGTTGGTAAATCACATAAAGAAAAAATTAAAGAATTACAAACTAAAATCAAAGAGATTGGTGAGGTTAATTTTGATGAAGAAGTAGATTTTAATTTGAATAAAAGTAAGAATAAATTAACTACCGATATTGCAGTTAAAGAGGCTGAAATTAAAAGGGTTACTAATGTTATTGAAGACTTAATTGAGAGTGGAATATGTAAAGCTTGTAATAGACCTCTTGATGATGTAGACAACACTAAACATATTGAGGAACATAATAATAACATAACTAATATAACTAGAGAGGTTAATACTGTAAAAAGAAAACTTAAGGATATTGAAGCTAAAATTTTAGCAATATCTGGTGATAAGAAATTGATTGAAGATAAAAATAAGTTAGAACTTAAAAAAGACAGACTTGAAGTTGAGGTAGACTCTTTAAGGGTTAAACTTAAAGAAAAGATGGGTGAATTAAAAAAATATAATTCTAATATTGATGCTATAGATAAAAATAAATCTATTGATACTGATATATCCCAGATAGATACTAAAATTGTTGTTTCTGATAGACAAAAAGATTTAATTAATGATTCTATTAGAGATATAGCGATATCAATAGAGTCAAATACTAAAGATATTGAAACTAAGAAAAAACTTATCACTACAATCGATAAAGAGAAAGATATTGACAGAATATTCAAGATATATACTGAAATGATTGGTAAAAAGGGTATTAGTAAATTAATACTTAGAAGTGTTCTACCAATAATTAATGGTGAGTTACAAAGGTTATTAGAAGACATAACCGACTTTGAAGTTGAGGTTTATATTGACGATAAGACTGAAGTTAGATATTTATTAATAAAAGATGGTGTTGAAAAACCTTTAAAATCTGGTAGTGGGTTTGAGTTAACAACTTCAAGCATTGCTCTTAGGTGTGTTCTAGGTAAGATGTCATCCCTACCAACACCCAATTTCATAGTATTTGATGAGGTTATGGGTAGAGTTGCGGCAGAGAACCTACCTAATATGAAACCATTGTTTGATAGGGTTTCAGATATGTTTGACATAGTATTTTTTATAACTCAAAATGATATGGTTAAGGACTGGGCTACTAATATCATAACTGTAATAAAAGAAAATAATATTTCAAAACTTAAATAATTGTTTGGTTTTTCAACATAAAAAACATATATTTGATGTATAAACAAAAAAAAAGATATGAAATTTAAAAATTATTGTATGGTCGTGATGGGTAAAACCGAAGGATTCAAGTTAGAGATAGGAAAACTATCAGAAGGTTCGCCTAGATTTTTAGAAGCTAGAGGGATTACTATATCAACATTCGTTAGTGTTGCAGATGTTTCAGAGATATCTGATTACTTTAAGTCACTAAATAGAAACTTTTTAATATTTGAAACTGATAACTCAGTATCTGGGTTTAATTTAAATAATCAAAAACTATATGAAGCTTTATTTGGTCATTTAAATAAAAGTTTCGATATCGAGTTAGAAGATATGACTAATAAACTAATGGATGATATTAATGAAACTAGTGAAATTAATACAGTTAGCGGTAACACATATACAGAACCACCAAGAGCTAAAACTTCTAAAGTTAAAGGTAATAACTCGATTGACATTGAAAATATGAGTCAGTCGGAAAGAGAAGAATTATTAAATACTATATTGGATAAAGGAGCTGATAAGCTAACCAATAAAGATAGAGAATTATTAGATATTTTAATAAAAATAGGTTAAAAAGGTTTACTTTCTCCAAGTTTTACGTATATTTATATGTCGCAAAAGACATAAATAACAAAGTTATAGAATATGTTAATTAATGAGCAAAACATACGTAAATTTCGATGGAGATGATAGCATCTCAAAATACTTTAAAGATGTAAGAAAATCTGAAGTGTTAACTTCAGAAGAAGAAGTAAACTTAGCAATAAAAATAAAAGAAGGTGATGAAACCGCAATAGATAAGTTAGTTGAGGCTAATTTAAAGTTTGTTATATCTATCGCCAAAGACTACCAGGGACAAGGCTTATCATTATCTGATTTAATTAGTGAGGGTAATTTTGGCCTAATTAAGGCGGCCAATCGATACGACCATACAAGAGGATTTAGGTTTATATCATATGCTGTACATTGGATAAGGCAATCAATAATACAATCATTAAACGATAACTCAAGAATTATTAGACTACCAACTAACGTAATAGCTAAAATATCTCAAATGAAAAAGCAAATAGAAGGTTTTAAATTTGATAATGAAAGAGAACCAACAAACGAAGAGTTAAAAGAGAATGAAAACTTTGTTGATATATTCGCATTACCAAAGTGTAGCTCATATAATGAGATTATCAATGATGAAGGTAACGAACTATACGAAATACTAGAAGATAAAAGTTTAGATAAAAAAGATAGTTTTTATGATGTTGATGATAGAGTTAAAGAAGAATTAAATTCTGTATTATCATTACTTAACGAAAGAGAAAGAGATATTATTGAATCTTATTATGGTATTAACAAAAATTATGAATCAATGACCTTAGAAGCTATTGGAGAGAAGTTTGGGATAACCAAAGAAAGGGTTAGACAAATAAAAGAAAAGGCTATTAGAAAGGTTAGACACAACGCTCACGGATTATTCGATGCATTAAACGACTAATCGTATATTTATATAATATGAAAAAACTATTATTATATTTAATATTGATTATGGCTGTGGGTATGGCTGGAACGGTTGCTTATGTATCAGTGAATGGTTTATTAAAAGTATTTGCTGGTGCTGGGACTGTTGGTCTTATTTTGTTCTCAAGTATCGAGGCTGCTAAGATTGTTGCTACATCTGCTATTCACACTTATGGTAAAAAGATAGGTTGGTTTTATAATGGTATATTATCATTATTTATAGCTATCGCTATGATAATCACATCTATGGGTATTTATGGGTTTCTTTCGTCATCGTATAAACAAACATTTTCTAAGTTTGAAAACATGGAAGCTCAAATAGAACTTCTAGAGAAGAAAGTCAGTGGCTATCAAGGTCAATTAGACATTGTTAATAATGAGAAAAAAGGTGTAAGTGAAACGATTACTCAATTAACAAAAGGTCTATCCAATAATGTTATACAATATAAAGATAAAGAAACTGGGGAGATAATAACAACAACGTCATCCTCTACTAGAAAAGTTTTACAAAAACAGTTAGATGGTGCTATAGAAAGACAAGGAGTTCTAAATGACAAATCTGACGCTTTAAATGATAAAGTGTTTGAGGTTGAAAATGAGATAACTGATATAAAATTAGCTGATGATGTTGGTGCTGAGTTAGGACCACTTAGATATTTAGCCGATGTAACTGGAATGTCAATGGATGATGTTATGAAGTATTTCATAATATTGTTAATTGTTATTGGTGACCCAATGGCAGTTGTAATGGTTATTGTCTTTAGTAAGGTTGTTAATTATGGTAAAGTAGATTCTGACAAACCAACTAGTGCAAAAAATGCAATAGTTGACCCAAACGAAGGTTTAACAGAAGATATGAAAAAAGTTATAGTTAAAGAAGAGTTAAAAATTAAAGAAGAAAAAGCAAAAGAGATTGTTAATCAGTTTGAACCTAATGAAAAAGAAGATGATACCGAGTATTTTGACGAAGCACATGCTTTAGATATGGTTTTAAATAATATGGTTGAAGATTTGGAAGAAGAAGATATTATTGAAGAAGCTGATGTTATTGAAGAGTTACCAAAACCAGAGAATAAAGTATATATGAAGTCAAATGAAGGTGTTGAGGAAATCACCACAAATGAAACTGATGAGAAGAAAGGTATTACTAGAGAAGATATAAAAGAAATAAAAGAAAGTGAAAGGGGTTTTTCTGTAACTATACCAGTTAGGAATAAAAAAAACAATGTAGAAAGAATAGGTTCCAATAAAGAAGTTAGGGATGGTAAGAGTGATAAAGTTTATTTTAAAAGAAGATAATGAGTGAATTAATTATTGATAAAGAAACTTATAAGTTAACTAAAAATAATTATTGTGACCAAATCACAAATAAGAAAAGAATTGTTATTGGTAACACTTATAATAGTGATATGAAACACTATAAAGGGTGGCTTAATAGATGGAACGGTAAGTATAGTAAAACCGCTATGTTTACTATAGATGTTAATGGAGATATATATCAACATTTCTCACCTAATAACTTTTCTAATTTTCTAGATAATTTTAGTTTAAATGAAACTACAATATCTATTTTATTAGAGAATGAAGGTTGGTTAACTAAAAGTGATGAAAAAGATTTAGGTGAAGAAATTGAAGAAAATAAGTATCTTAACTATATTGGTCATATTTATAATAGAAAGGATTCTGTTATTGAAAAAAGATGGAGAAATCATAAATATTGGGCTCCATATACTAAAAAACAACAAGATTCTACAATCAAATTAGTTAATCAGTTATGTCATGAGTTTGATATTCCTAAAAATGTGATAAACCACAATACTAATTTCGATAACGTAGAAAAATATAATGGTATCCTATATAAGAGTAATTTTGAGAAGTACTATACTGATGTTAGTCCAGCTTGGGATTGTTTAGGGGTTAAAAAAGAAGTAGAATTATGAAAAATAAAGAACATGACATGACAAAATTGATGCTTGAGACCATTAGGGCCAAAACATCTAAACACAAAGCTATAATTAAAGAAGATGAAGAAGAAGTTGAAGCTTTTACATCAGATACTGGTGGGTTAGACTTAGAAGATTTTGAAAAAGAATTTTTTACTAGTAATTCAGAAGCTTTTACTGGTGATAAAGGTGTGACTCAAGATACTAAGTTCACTAGTTTTGAAGTTAACAAGCAAACGGATAATGTAGTTTTTGGTGGCATTTTAGGTAATGGTATTGAATGGTCATATTCTCTTAAAAAGGGTGTTAAAATAGGTACACCGATAGGTAACAGATATGTTGACATTACTAAAGACGATATTATAACTTTAAATAAATTAGTCCAGTATTATGATATATGGAAAAATGAGTGGTTAAATTTATTTAGGACAGATTCGACATTAAAATCTTAATATGTTTAAAGGAAAGATAGATATAAAAGTTTTATTTATTCTGGTTTTAGCTGGAGCCTTAATATTTAATTTTATTTTTAGTGACTCTACCGATATAGATGAGTACAAAGAAAAAATTAAGGTTCTACAAAATGAGAATAGTAAGTTATTAAATAATAAGGATAGTCTTGAGTTAGTTAATTTTAAACTTAATAAAATAAACGATAGTCTTATGTTTACTGTTGATTCAACAAAACTAAAGATTGCTCAAAAGAATGACCAAATAAAAGATTTACAAAATGCAAAAGATAAAGTTTCTGATATTATTAGTAATCTTAATGCTGACGGTGTTGCAAGTACACTCTCAGAATACCTCTCAAGGAAAGAGTAATAGAGTTACAACGTATATCAACCAAGATGGTGATACTATGGTTGTAATGTCTATAAACGATGCTAAGATTATACTAGAAGACGTTTTAAAGTATGAATATACCGATAGCTTACTATCTGTATATAAAGAAAAAGACTCTTTACAGACTAATACAATTAACATACAAAAAGAAGTGTTAATGAATATGGGTAAGGAAAAAATAAATCTTGAAGGTATAATTAGTAACTTAGAGGGGGTTATAGAGAATAAAGAAGGTGAGTTATTACTTAAAGATGATATTATTAAACAACAAAAGAAAGAGATAAGAAAACAAAAATTTTTAAAGACATTGGGCTTTTCTGGTTCAGTCATTTTACCAATACTAGTATTATTAGCAATTTTATAATGAAAAGAAATATACCAACACACGACCCATATACTGGAGAATTAAATCCATACTATGAAGAACTAACTGGTGAAAAAAACCCACTAGAAATTCAAGACAAGAAAGATAGGTTAGATATTTTTAATGAAATAGCGTTAAACCTATCAGAGAATGACCCAAAGATAAAAGATAAATTATCTGAACTAGAAGAAATTATATCAAAATTAAAAAGTGATTTATGACTTTATTAGAAATCAACTGGTGGATGAAGGCCCCTATTGATTTTGAGCATAAGAAATGGAAATTCTTAGCTTATTTAAAAAGACTAGACGAGGCCTTTTATGATGGAAAATTCTCTCCATGGCTTTTACATTCTGAAAAGATGGTAGAAGATATGAAACACTCAAAAAGTATTATTATAGAAACTAATAAAATACTTACAAACAAAAAGTTAGTCTTTATTGAAGATAAAGTGTATTACGAGACTGAAAAACCAAATAATGAAGATATAAATGTTTATGTAGATATTTTAGATTACTCAATACCTTTGTTAGATAATAAAGTTGAATTTGGTAAAAGACTTTGGGAAGATGATAAAAAATTCCTTTATTGATTAATTTAAATTGAATTAGTCTTTTAAAAAGAGCCCCACATGGGGTTTTTTTATTATTAATTCATATTTATAATAAAAGAAAATAATGAAAGATTTAATTAGACATAAATTAAACGAAGAAATTAAAAAATCTGATGTTAAATCGGAAATTAAAAAATATATGGATTCTTCAGAATTTAAATCTAAAGTGGAGAAGATTGTTAAAGATAGAATCAAAAACGAGAAAGCTTTAGAAGACAAAGTTGTGGAGATAACCAGAAATGTACTAACCCAACTATATAAACAACTGTGGATTAAGAGAACATTCTGGAAAAACGGTTTATCTAATAAAAGCAATTAATTATGAAAAAGATAAAAATCACAGAAAAACAAGCTGATATGCTTAAGGAAATGGGTCAACAAAAAGTACTTAAGGTAACACAAGAACAATACGACAAGATTCTAGAAATGGAGAAAAATGTTAATGAAAAAACATCTCCAATGGTAAAGTCTATGACTTCTGGTACTGGAAAATTAAAACCACAGTTAAAAAGAGATTTTAAAAAAGCTAACCCATTTAAACCTAATAAACTTTATGAAGCATTTATAAATGAATTATATGGTGTTTCAGAATCAACTGAAAAAGTTTATGAGAAATTACATAAACTTATGGAAGTCAGTGGCCTTATAGAAGGTAATAGATTAGTAAAAGAAAAATTTAAAAATGATAAAAACGTTGCCAAACATATGATAACATGTGGTCTATACGAAATGGCTTGTGGTGGTAGCGCATATAAGGCTATGGAGTCTATAGAGAAAGAAATTGATATGTCTAAGGATATGTCTTCTGAAGACTTGTTTAAAAAGTTGGTAGATAAATGGAAAGAAAATAACTCTAGTAATAGAGTTGATTTATTATATCAAAACGGAGATTATAAAGAAGCTTGGTTAACCACTAGAAGACTTAGCGAAGATGATAGAGATGACGCTCTGGATGCTCTAGCTAAAAGAGAAAATGAGGATAGAATAGAAGAAGAAGCTAAAGTTGGTGAAAAAATAAGTTTAAAAGATTTAACATTTGACCAAGTAAAAGCATCATTCCCTAAATTTTATCAACAACCAAGAAATAAAGATGGAGACCCATCAGATGAATATTATTCATACATAGATGCAATTACCTTTCCAAACCCAGATGATAGTCAAACTAGTATACCACATAGAAATATGTTTAATTATTGGAAAAACAATACACTAGAAAGGTATGGTGATGTTGAATTAGAATTCAATCCAGAAGCTGTTTGGTTTGATAGAGTTAAACTTATTGATGATAAATTTAAACAAGATAAAGAAAGATATATTAAAGGTAAGCAATCCTGGATGGATGCTGAAAGGGAAAGTGGTAGAACATCTGGTTTAGATGAACTTGAAATGGAAGAAACAACATCTCATTCTTCTGGGCAATCTACAGGTGCTTTATCTATTGGAGATGAACCAAAGTACAAACCAGAAGTAAAGATAGTTCCAGAAGAAGTTAACAACTCTAAATATGAGTATGGGATATACACAATTGAGGGTTTAAAACCAGTTAATATTAATGGAGAAGAAATAGATATCCCTTTTACTTTTAGTAACGGAAAAGAAATAGAAAAAGAAGACTATATTGACCTTGAAGGAAATGTTCAAGATAATTTCGTAAAGATTATTTGGGATGGTGACAAAGAAATAGGTGATAAGTTATCAGTTTATGATGCTGATGGTTGGCAATATGGTGAAGGTTCTGATGGGAAAGAATATAGTATAGGTGTTTCATTATCGAATGTTGGTGGTGGAGACTGGGATATAGTTGACCATAACCACTATACCGTAGAAGACGCAGATATATCTGAAGTAACGAGTTTGGGTGGTGGTAATGTATCTATATTTGACATACCAATGGGTAGAGGCAGTAAAGATAAAGCATTCTGGCACCCAAAAGGCAGTAAAGGACCTAGACTTAAAGGTGGTAGAATTGTATACAAAGAAGATTCACATTCTGAAACACAATGGAAAGGTGGTTCATTTGTTAAAGTAAAAGACAAATGTCATGAATTCCCTTATTGTGATGAAGGTCCTGGTGCTATAGAATTAAAGAAAACTAAGAGAGCAGTGATATCAAATGACCATATAATACAAGAGGTTGCCGATAAAACTGGTAGAAGTGTTGAAGAAGTTAATAAAATAATAAGTAACTTTAAATAAAAACGTAATATTTATATATAAAACAAGAACTATGAATAAGTCATTAATTAAAAAATATTTAGATACCACATTTTTAATGGAAGAAGCTAATCCACAGTCGCTTATTGCAACTGAAAAAATCATTAAAGATTCTGGTAAAGAAAATAAAAAGGCTATGAAAGATGTTGAAAAGAAAATGAAAGACTATACCAAAGCCGAAGGTGAAGAAGAAAACAAAGATGTAGTTAAAAAATATAACTATGATAAAGAGCAGAAAGAGCTTCACGATATAGGTGAATTACAAAAGGGTAGTATCATCAATACAAAAATAAAAAATGAAACTGAAGAATATAAAGAAAGACAAAAAATGGCTATTGAGGGTGATTCCACTATGGGTAATGCCAAAGAAGGTAATGTAGCTAATGTAGTTCCTAGTGACCAAGCTGGTTTTAAAGGTCCAGACGGTGATAAAGAAACATACAAGAATTCTGAAGAATTCAAGAAGAAAAGAGATGATGTCGAGGCTGTATACACAACTCCTAATCTTAGTATTGACGGTGCTGACTTTTCTGATGCTCAAATTGAAAAATTGGCTAAACAAGATAAAGAAGAAGAGGAAAAGGTAAACGAGGGTATGAAAAGACTTGTGTTTAAAAAAGAATTTAATGGTGTTGAAAATGCACTTAAATTAATCCCAGAATCTTATAGAGTAGATAATAAGACATTCCAAATGACTGACGGTAATGAAAATTACGAAATCAGATGGGAAGGTGATATTAATGAAGGTAGAGCAATTGTTATTAAAGCTTCAGATAAGCAACTTATGAACGAAGACATGCAAAAGATGAAACATCTTATGGGGTATAACTCTAAAGAGACTTTAGGTAACTTAAAGGGTGTTGAAAGAATTAGTGAAAACAAATCATTTAATGATATTTGGGGAAAGACAAAAACATTAATAAATGAAATGGCTGGTGAAGTTTTGCAAGAAGACATTGATTGGGATGATGAAGAGGTTAAGAAAAGATTAAAAGCTGTTAAGAATATACTTGAAATAAATAAACCAAAAAATAAGTGGTATACGTTAGCTCTAGATGATATGGATGATATTAAAGGTTTAGAAATGACATTTGACACTTGGACTCTTACCCTCAAGAAAGCGGCTGAAAAAGAAAAAGATGAGCAACTTCTTGGTCTTTTAAAAAAACTTCGTTTTGATTTATTAGATGATAAGTCAATAAATGAAGCTGCTGGTGAAAATTTAGAATTAAAGAGTTTAGCTAAGAAATTTATTCCAATATTTAAAAAGTATGGGATGAAAGTTGACTACGAAACAGATAGCAAGTCCCTAGAAATGAAACCTAAAGTAGGACCTCAAGGTGTCCCAGCTAAACTGCTCATAAGAAAACAAGATGATGATAAGGGTGGTCAATTTGGAATGTTAACTGTAGGTGTGTATTGGTTATCATTAGCTGCTGCTAAAAAGGATAGAAGATTAGGTTTACAAGAACTTGATATGGGTCAAGGTCCTTCAGCACAAACTTATGAAGATGCTGATGAGATGGCAAACAAAATGTATAAAGAACTTATGGCTGTAGTCCCTAAAGATAAATTTGATAGTAAAGCACCCAGCAAAATGAATCAATGGGGAAATTATTTAATACATTTTAAATTAAAATCATAAAACATATTATTAATAAATTAATATAAAACAATAGAAAAATGAAAAGACTTAATTTTAAAAAACCATTCAACGGAATGGATAGCGCAATAAAACTAATTCCAGAATCTTATAAGGTTGACGGAAAACAGTTTCAAATTACAGATGGTATTGAAACATATGATATAAGATGGGATATCAACGAAGCTACAGTATTAAGAGCTGAAAATAAAAATCTTGTTAATGAAGATTTACAAAAAATGAAACATCTTATGGGGTTCAATTCTCAAGATACTCTTGGAACACTTAAAGGTCAAGAAAGAATTAACGAGAACAAATCGTTTAATGATATCTGGGATAAGACAATGAATATTTCTGAAGGATACGGATTCACTGGTGAAGGTAACCTAGAAGGGGATAAACCAATGGAAGAAATGCAAAGAGTTGAGGAAGAAGTTATTGAAGAAGATATGGAAGAGTCTTTAGCTTCTACAGTTCAAAGATTAGCACATTCAGAGAAAGAAAAAGAAGAAAAAGAAGAAAAAGATTCAGAAGAAAAAATGGAAGAGTCTGAAATATCTGAGAAAACTAATGCTGGTGCATTGAAATCAAAGTTAATGGATATGAGAGGTGACATGGGTTCTGGACTTAGCCCACTTGAAAAAGAAGTTGTTGATGGAATGCTTGATATGGTTGACTTCTTTAGTCAAGAAGGAAATCAATTTAAAGGTAAGATAAAAACTCTATTAAATAAACTTAAGATTGAGATAGATAGTGCTAAAAAAGATGGTAAAGGTGGTGATGAACCAGAAGGTCAAGAAGGCCAAGAAGGTGGTGAAGAATCTATGGCTCCTACTAATGAAGAAAAAAAAGATAGATTTGATGAAATCTTTGAAGATATGTATAAAGAAGAAGAGGAAGTTAAAAATCCTGGAAAGTATAGAACTGGAATGGAAAAAGGGTATGATAAGGATGGAGATGGAGTTCCAAACGGAGCTGATAAAGACCCACATGATGGAAACATAAAATAATATCATTTATTAAATAAACTTAAAAGGCTTCTCATTTGAGAGGCCTTTTTTATTTTGTATTGATATTTATTAATAAAACAAATAGTATGAAAAAAGATAGTAAGATATTAAACGAGGTTCATAAAATGAAGAACCTAATGAAATACATGGGTGGTGAAAAATTATCACCTAAGCAATTAAAAGAAAATTACTACGAAGAATCAGAAATGCCACTAGAGGAAGGTGTTAGTGATAACTACTCAAACGAAGTAAAGGTAAATGTTAACCCATCACAAGCAACTATTAATGGTAATAAAATAGAAGACGCAGAAGCAAGCTCTATAAAATTATCATACATTATAGATATAGAGGGTAGACAGTGGGGAATTAAAGGTATTAGTTTATATGCTATAGAAGGACCATCTGAAATAGAATTACAAGTGTCTTACTACCCCCCTTTTGAAAATGAAGAGTTTATAGTCCCAGAGAATTTAAGAGGAGTACTGGGGGATAAAATATCTGGAAACAATATAACTACTCAAATAAATAGATTAAATGACTTTGAAGATGATTTAAACGACTCAGAACAAGAGGTCTTTAACTGGTTATATGAAAAGCAAAAAGCTAGTGAGTCAGAAGAGGTGGTGACAATAAAATTACCATTAAATTGGGATGATGTTAATAAAGAAGAGGATAGTGGTACTGGACTCGTAACAGTTGGCGAAGAGATAGATTTACAACTAGCTAATAACGAAAAAGGTGAATTATATGTTAGTGGAATAACAGTTCCAGTTTACACACTATAGAAAAAAATAAAGTTATGATTTTAAAAAAAGGTTCAAAAGGTAAAGAAGTAAAAGAACTACAAGAGTTTTTAGATATATTATCAGATGGTGATTTTGGTCCAGGCACTGAAAAAGCTGTTAAAAAATGGCAATCCGATAACAAACTAGTGGCTGATGGTATAGTAGGTCCTAAAACATGGGATGCTATGGGATTAGCGTCTACAGACAATAGAGAATCTATTTATACTACATCTAATGGTTTAACAATTGAGAAGTATTTTCTACCAAAAGGAGAATACAAAACAGGCCCAACCAATAAAGAATATTTATTTTTACATCACACCGCTGGGTGGAACAATCCATATAGATGTATAGACCACTGGGGTAGAGATACAAGAGGTGCTATAGCTACCGAATTTGTATTAGGTGGACAATCTGTTAAAGGTAATGACGATAAGTATGATGGAACTATGTTACAATGTATTCCAGAAGGTGGATATGGTTGGCATTTAGGTAAGAACGGTTCTCAGTATATGCATACACATTCAGTAGGTATTGAAATATGTAATTTTGGGTATATTGTTAATGGTAAAACATATGCTGGTACTAGTGTTGTACCAGAACAAATAGTTAAATTAGATAAACCATTCAGAGGTAAACAAGAATGGCACAAGTATTCAGAAGCTCAAATAGAAGCTACTAGAAAATGGATACTATATATAGCTGAAAGAGACAATATTGATGTTAGGTCTGGGCTAGTATCTGAAATTAAAAAAAGAGGTGTAGAAGCTTTTGATTTTAATGATGATGCCTACTATGGAAGAGTTAAAGGTATGTGGACACATACTAATACTAGAAAAGGTAAGACAGATTTATTCCCTCAACAGGAATTAATTGATATGTTATTATCGTTATAATATTTATTTTTCCTAACAATATGTTATATTGATTAAATGATGGAAAAAAAAGATAAAACTATAGAATTTTTGAGCTATATTAAAACACCATTAAGTGACGACAGTATTGCAGTATTATATAGTGCAAATAATATTAGATATGAAAAATGTCTTTTATTTAGTGATTATGTACAATCATTATTAACTTTAATTTTCGACACTTATTTGGGTGATGACTTTACTAGTGATGAGGAAAAGATAAATCATTTTAAATGGTGCTGGGATAAGAATATTAAAAATTTTATAGAAGAGGATATATGGTTTTATAGTAGTAGAGAGTCATTCGACTACTTTTCAGAGTTCATGAGAGAAGTTTTTTATGAGTTACCAGATAAAGAAGGTAAAAAGAACCCACAAGTAACGATTAGAAACCTTTGGGTATCGGTATTTTCATATAACAATTCTAAGTCTCGTTCAGACATGGATAATTTCGTAGAAATATACAATATTTTAGATGAATCGCTTAAAAATGGTAAAAAAAGCTATTTAAGGGTTGATTAATTAATTTATTTCACTATATTTACACACATGAGAATGATTGAAATAATATTAACTGAGTTAGCTAGTGAAAGATTAAAATCTGAAGAGGAGCTTCAAAGACTAATCAATATATCTGATATTAGTGTCGAAGAGCAAGTTAAAAAAATTAAGATACAGCTAGAAAACGTAGTTAAATATGACGATATGATTTCTAAATGGAATTCATACACCACTAAAGCTAACGCTAATGTGGATAATAATGAAAACAATAATAATTAAAATTAATTAAAATGGAAAAATTTGAAAATTTAAAATCTTTAGTTGAAGGACTTAACGAAGATATGGAAAAGTTTTATGACAAAAGCAATAAAGCTGCTGGGACTAGAGTTAGACAAGGGTTACAAGAAATTAAAAAAGTTGCTCAAGAAATTAGACTTGAAATTTCAGAAAAGAAAAAATCTTAAATAAATTATGTTAATGGACATGCTCAATAAAGTTTTGCTTATTTTGTTATTTATGTCGTGCTTAAATGTTTTTAGACATGGGTACTATTTCACTCAAGCTTGGGTGAAATCGACATCTGATAGCCCTAAGAAATATTTCGTTGGAAATATATCTTTATGGGTTTTGAGTGTGTCCATAGCATATATACTTATGAGTATTTTTACAGGTACTCAAATATAAAAAAAGTTATATGTCAAAAATACAAGAAAGATTAGACTCATTACAACCCCACATTGTTGGTATTAGATATATCCAAGGTACACAGATTGTAGATGCTGTATTTAAAGATGGTTGGTCAGTACCAGATAGTGATGTGATTAAAAAAGAGTTAGTGGAGAAGTCTAGTAATTACTATATGTTCTTTACAGAAAAGGAAGGTGTAACTATTGACGACTTATTAGATTATGTAGAAGAAATTATTAATATAAACATTGAGCGAGAGAAAAAATACGAATTACTTAGGGAAAAAGTAGAAGAGTTAAAGGTGTTATTTAAAGAAAAATCTTTACAAGAACTACAAGAACTAAAATTTACTTTCAATAAACCAGGTGTTATGCCATCTCTTAGTGATATGGATGATATCAGTATCGATGATGAATTAATTGAAGAAACTACTAATAAAAAAGAAGAAAGTATTCCACCACCAGCAGATAAGGAAGAAGTTGAAAAAACTAATTCCAAAGTGAATGGTAAGATTAACATAAAAAATGTTAAGGGTCAGAATATAGAATTACCACCTAAAAACGGTAAGATAGAACTAGAAGAATATAGTGAACCCGAAATAGTTTGCAAATGTGGTCCAGATGATGTCTGTCCTGTCTGCGAAGAAGAAAAAATAGGAAGTTATTAATAAAAGCCCCAGTAGGGGCTTTTTTATTATACACTGATATTTATAATAAACGGTTATTTATGTCAAAAATAATAATACAAAATTTATTAAGAGAAGAGTTAGAAAAACGCTCTAATAATACTGATAAATTACTAGAATCATATTTGAATGGATTAATTAATGACTCTGAATTAATAGTGTCGTTAAATAAAGAATTAAATACATTAACCGAAGGTGTTATTGATAAAGCATACGATTGGGTTATTGGTAAATTAGCTTACCTTTACAGCAAGGCTATGAAGGCTGGGGAAATGGTGATTAAAGCCATAAAAGCAGTATTGAAAGTAATAAGTAAATTTAGAGACAAATACCCTAGAGCACACCGAATATTTATAATATTAATATTAATGCTAGTGTTCTTGGTTGTCAGCACATCAACAGCTCACGCTGCAAATAATGGTTTAGAACCACCTATAGCACTATATGATACTGCTATTGGTATTTTAGAAACTGCAAAAACAGACACTGATGGAGCTAGGAAGGGGATTGAAGCGCTTGCTGAATTAACAGATGCCCAAACCTACTTATTAGGTCTAAAACAGGGTGATATAACATCAAACGAGTTTAACGAAAGAACAATAGAGTTAGCTAATTGGTCTATGGACTATGTAAGAAAATTAGTGCAAGGTGCTAAAGAAGGTGGTGACGAAGGTTTCGGAAAATATGAATTTCTATTAAAGTTAAAAGAAATGGGGTCTAAATTAATTAGTAGTTCCGTTAGCATAATAAAAAGCGTTAATATTGATGGTAGTGGTAGTTCAGAAGTAACAACAATAAGTCAAGATTGGGCTAAGTAAGTAAAATAAAGTATTATGATTTAATAAAAGCCCCCAATTCGGAGGCTTTTTTTATTTCTAACCCTCAAAGTGTTCAACTAATACATTTAATGCGTAAACACCCCCACTAGCTAATACACCATCTAAGAATACCGCTAAGTATAGGTTTTCAACACCATAAACTGTAAGTGGTGTCTCCACACCTTGTGATTGTAATAGGTAGGATAAAATAAATCCCATCCATGTTGGTAAGCACATCATACATGTAAATAATTTATATAGGCTTTTATCGCCAGTCCCTAATTTACTCAATAGGTCTCTCCACCATTGGAATATAGAACCATAAATTAAAATATTACTGATACCGTATGTTACTACTATAAAAATTAATAAATTCATCATAACTTTTTTTTTATTTACACAAATATAAGTATTATATAGTAATAAGTCAATATTTATATTATATGAAAAGTTCTATAAGACTAAAAGTTAGAAATATGTTAAATGCGAAGAATAATAGAAAGATTGCGGCTGGTGTGTTAATTAAGTGTAGAGAAACTAATAAAGTTTTATTATTACTCAGAAATGACAAAGCATATGAGCCCAATACGTGGTCAATGGTAAGTGGTGGTGTTGAAAGTGGTGAAGAAGTTCTAGAAGGGCTTAAAAGAGAGGTTAAAGAAGAAATTAGTATAGACCCTAACATTATAGAGTATGAATTTATTGGGGTTACATACTCAAAATCTAAAAATTTAGATTTTCATTACTATAAAGGCTTTACAAATACAGAATTTATCCCTAAATTGGACTATGAAAATTTAGATTGGGGTTGGTTTGATAAAGATAATTTACCAGAAAACTTATATCCTAATCTAGAGGGTAAAATAGATAAAATATGAGTAAATCTAAATTAGTTGGTAAAATATCATTAGACGAAGTACTTCTTAAGTTTAAAGAAAACAACAAAAATTTTAAAAATGATTTAGAAAGGTCTGAAAATTCAGAACGAGTAGAAACAATTGAATCAATTCAAAATGACATGAAGGGTGATAGAATGAACACAGAGCTTAAGAAAAATAAATTCATTAATGATATTAAATTAAGTTTAGGTGAAGAGGTTAAAAAAAATCCGAATGGGATAGAGATAATAAAAAAGAAATGGTACCAAAGATTAGGTTCCATTATAAAAAATATATTTACCAGGTTTTAATATGATGAATTACGATGATATAATAAAAACAGTTTCTGAAATTGTAAATAATGATGAAATTTATAAAGAAGGTCTTATATTGCAGTATCAGATGAGTGATAATAACCATAAGAAAATGGATGAACACTTATTTTATAAAGCAAATCCAGATAGCAAGGATTTTGAACACAATGATGTGATAGAACTTGAGATTGGTGGTGTAACTGTAAGATTTATTAAAGAAGATTTGGATAATTAAAATATTATTTGTAGATTTGTATTAATAAATTATTAAACAACATTATGAAAGCTTCAATAAAAACAATTATAACTATCACCATATTATATTTTATAATTACTCTATTTTCTTCGTGTAAGAAAGAGGAGTATATTTTATTTGTTGAAGAACCAGAAGTAGTTGATACTACTTCATGGCAAAGTACATATAATAATGGTGGAACTTTAACAGGTAACCCAAGTCAAACTAATAACCTTGTAGGTACTAAGTGGGTTCTAACTAAGGTAGTTTCAGCATTTTCTACTGAATACCCTAACGACACTATTACTTTTACAACTAATAATGATTATGTATTAAATCAAAATGCACAAAGACCTTACACACTATCAAGTCTCCCATCATCAACTAACTACGAACTAACTCTAAGTTACTTTATGCCATTCGGTGGAAGTCACTACAGTGGTAACGTTGGGTATTACTTTGTGGATGATGGAGAAATAAATAATTTAGAATTTACTAACATACAAAATACCAGTTCAACAATTAGAGCTTGGTTTACTAAAATCAATTAATATGACACAAGATGAAAAAGCAAAGGCATATGACGAATACGTTAGATTGGCCGATATATTACTAAGTGAGAATTCCAGACTAAAATCTCTTAATCCAGTTAAGATGTCTGAACAGACTACTAAAATTATTGAAGAAAACAATAATAAATTGAGGGAGCTAGAAATGAAAGTGAAAAATTTATTTGTTTAATTAAAAAAAAAACTTGACAAATCAAAAAAACTATTGTATATTTGCATTGTCTTAAATTATAATAAACTAAATTATCTAAAACATGGCGACTTTAATTGATTCACTAAGAACTAAAGATTCTCTTACTGAGAATGGAATGACCACTAATTCTACAACACTTAATGCTTGTGTAGATTTATTCTTCAAGATTGGTGCTTTAAGAGGTGCTGAAAAAAGTAGAAAGATTAGTACATTCAGTAAGGCTTTTGGGGAAGACCCATTAATGGCTATGAAGATTCTTTTTTGGTCTAGAGATGTTAGAGGTGGTGCTGGAGAAAGAAACACCTTTAGAGAGATTTTAAGTTACTTAGTTAAGAATAAAACTGAAGTTCTTAAAAAGAATATTGGGTTAATCCCAGAGTACGGAAGATGGGATGATATGTTATTTCTAATTGGAACTAAATTAGAAAAAGAAGCGTTAGGTGAAATAGCTTGTGCTTTAAAAGGAGGAAATGGTCTTTGTGCTAAGTGGATGCCAAGAGGTAATACTAAGAATAGAGAAAAGAAGAGATGGGCATCGGCTATCAGAAAGCATCTTGGTTTAGACCCAAAAGCTTACAGAAAATTATTAGCTGAATTATCAAATACTGTTGAACAGCTAATGTGTTCTAAAAAATTCAAAGATATTAATTATTCACATGTTCCATCAAAAGCCATGTCTGATTACATGAGAGCTTTTGATAGAAATGACTCTGAAGGGTTTAACACTTATTTAGAATCATTGAAAAAAGGTGAGACTAAAATTAATACTGGTGCAGTATATCCTTATGACATTATTAAAAACTTAACTAATGGTTCTTCAGAGGGCGCAGTTGAGCAATGGAAATCATTACCTAACTATATGGAAGGTTCAAATGAAAGAGTTTTACCAGTTGTTGATGTATCTGGTTCTATGGGTGTTCCAGCTGGAAACAATCCAAACTTAACATGTATGGATGTTGCAATTTCATTAGGTTTATATATCTCAGAAAGAAATGAAGGACCATTTAAAGATGCGTTCTTTACATTCTCAAACTCACCAAAGTTACAATACTTGAAAGGTGATTTAGTGGATAGATACAAACAACTATCTATAGCTGATTGGGGTGGGTCAACAAATATTGAAGCGACATTTAAAATACTTTTAGAAACATCTGTTACTAATAAAGTTAGTGTTGAAGAGATGCCTACAACGATATTGATACTTTCAGATATGGAATTCAATCAAGCGACTAATCATGGTATCTGGGGTTGTGGTAAACCAACTTGGAACCCTACTGTACAAGAAATGATTGAAAATATGTATAATGATGCTGGTTATAAAATACCAAAAATCGTGTACTGGAATATTCAGTCTAGACAAGACAACATACCAGTTAAATTTGATAAACAAGATACCGCATTAGTTAGTGGGTTTAGTCCAGCTATATTGACCGCACTACTTTCTGGAAAAGAAATGTCACCAGAAAGTATAATGCTTGATATTATAAACAGCGAAAGATATAATAGTGTAAAAATATGATATAAAGAATGCATTCAGCAAACTCTT